>Ga0210077_1000077_pt1 | contig 56458 bp, 60 predicted proteins | sample RushMan_CattailN_5_FD_185556 | JGI IMG/M metagenome (GOLD analysis project Ga0210077, IMG submission 185556) | Wetland microbial communities from San Francisco Bay, California, USA, that impact long-term carbon sequestration -... | ecosystem: Environmental > Aquatic > Marine > Wetlands ...
TTTTAATCTTCTCAGGATGAAGGGCTGCGTAAATAACACAAAACGTCCCGCCCATGCAAATGCCCATCAAATGGATTTTATTCAGATGGTGTTTGTCGAGGATACAATCAATGATGTTGTCCATATATCCATTTACATGATCGTCGATGGTGAGATACCTGTCTTTCCGAGCCGGATAGCCCCAATCGATCATATAGACGTCTATTCCTTCTTGTAAAAAACTTTGCACCACGCTCCTTCCGGGCTGAAGATCCAGCATGGTTTCCCGGTTGATCAATGCGTAAACCACCAGAAGCGGCCTTTTGAGTTGAACGTCTGTGGCCGGCTTATAATGCTTCAATTTTACGCGGTCTTCTTCATAAACAACATCGTAAGGTGTTGCGGCAATCTCAGTGTCAAGGGGTTCCAGCAGTACATCCGACGCTTTTTGGACGCTTTCTCCGGCCTTTTCCGCTTCTTCGGCCAGTTTGGATAAAATTAGATCGACAGATATCTTGGGTTGAGTCATGAAATCACCTCCAATTGGATGTTGGATGTTGGATTTCGGGTGTTAAACTTCGAAACGGAACCGTATTTTGAGGATGGTTATAAATTGAACGCCTTACTGTGAAAATAAAACCAGGACCGCCGTTATCCTTATGAACGCTTCTCAAGCGCTTTGATTCGCTTTTTCAAAAGGTAGATTTCCTTATACAGTTCATCCATTTCCTTTTGTGTCGGAACAGGAAGCATATACAGCAGGGTGCTCTGTAGAAGCTCTTTTTTAGCTTCCGAAAATTCAGACATGGAATGCAGGGTTTGATTCAAAATCTTCGTGTATTCAGCAGATTGAAACAGCGTCATGTAATGACCTTCCAGAATTTTTATCCACACCTGGTAATATGCTTTTGAACCCTCGGGAAGGTGGCCCTCATCCGCCAATTCCGTCAGTTTTTCCTGCATAACATGGAAGGACTTTTCAACCGGCAACGATAAAATCTGCAAAAATTCAGTCATACGCGTCTGAAAGATGTTATATTTATCAAAGGCTCGATTCATTTTTTCCTGATAAAGCCGCGTTAAACCGATTTGCGGCATATCGAAAATTTTTCTCAATTCGGTTTCATAGAGTTGTATCCACACCTTAACGGCATCTTCGCCAAGGTTCTCAAACGTAAAAGATTTTGTCGATTCTTGAACCTTTCCGACCTTTTCAAGCCATTGCTGTTGGAAACGAACAAAAGTGTTCACGCAGGTTTGAGCAATTTTTAAAAAAATTTCAGGAAGCTCACCGGTTCCATTAAAGATGGTTTCCATGGTTTCTTGTTCACCGAAAATCCGTGACCATGCCTTCCAGGTTTTTTGACTGCTTTCCAATGATGTCTGAAAACGGCTTGTTTTACCCTCTCTTTTTGAATCCGATGTGTTACTGCCGGCAGCATATAGATTGGGCCACATCGCGGCCATCGATTCCCAAAATGCCGTGGATGTTTTTATCCAGTCGCCAAAAAGAATTTCCGGTCCGGGATCATCCTTTTGTTTATCATTCATCCCCCACCTCATCTTATGAAACCTTTAAACGCTTTATTTTTTTATTTTCTCTCTCAACAGCATGGAATGTCAATAACAAACCCATTTAAAAGACCGGGTAGAAATTATTATCTAAAATTTTGTTTTCTTTCGGGAAAAATCCCTATGTGACGGGGATATTTCCCTATAAAAATGAACTGTCTGTCTCATGGACATATTTTTTCAGAATTTGATAGAGTAAAATCACTAAAAAGTTTTTTTATAGATCAATTGGCGGGAGGCTACATTTCTCAACCGCCTTCACCGAGTGGTTCCGCTATGCTGGGGAACCATTCTTTTCATTAATTTCCATAGGCGATTCAGATATCGAATTTGTCCGCCTGACACATTGTTTTTCCATGCGGTTCATAACGATAAAGAAAACAAACCTGAGAGGAGGAGAATATGAGCGGAAGCGTTTATAAGGTTATCGAGCTAGTGGGCACGAGTGATATTTCATGGGAAAAAGCCGCGGAAAATGCAGTCATTACCGCCAGTAAAACTTTAAGAGATTTGAGGGTGGCTGAAATTACCAAATTCGATATGACAATCAAAGACGGCAAGATTGCTTCTTATCGCGCCCGAGTCACCTTATCTTTCAAATATGAGAATGTTTGAGATATTTGGATTTTGACGAATAGGTTGCCGTCGTCGGAGAGTCTGAACCATGCCACACACACACGATGAAGTTATTATACAGAAAAAACTCCCCAATGTCGGCCAAATCGTGCGGAGTAAAAAATATGGAACGCTTTGGCGGGTCATTGAAAAAAGGGAAGTCTGGCAGCATTCGGCGGATGACCCTAAAACAGGGCAGCCGCGTCTGCTTCCGGCCATTTATCTGGCCTATTGGCGGATAAGGAAAGGGGTGTTGCCGGGTATCGGAAATATGATGGGCTACGCATACACCCTCCACGACAATACGTTTGAAGCCAACTGGGAGATCGTGGAAGGGTAACGAACAGCGTATCCGTAAATGCCGATGGGTTTCCACACAGGGTGTTGATTGAAACACCCTTTTTTTTTAAATAATTGCGGGGTCGGGGTGTTTTCCGAGCAGGCGCTCCATGGATAATCTTTTTAAGGATTTAGAAGAAAAACTCCCTGAGGGCTCAAATAATTAACGGCAATATTTGAATATGATGGTCAAGTTGTGGTAAAGGTCGGGAAACGAACCGGCGGAGGTTTTTTATGTTGAAAAAGCCGACCTATGAAGAGTTGGAACAACGGGTCAATGTGTTGGAAAAAGAGACCGCACAGCGTATGGCGGTGGAAAAAGCATTTCGGGAGAGCGAGAAAAAGTATCGGCTCCTGGTCAAAAATCTCCCCAGTATCGTATATAGGGGATATGCTGATTGGTCGGTTGAATTTTTTGATTCAAAGATTAAACAGATCACCGGATACAGCCCGGAATTATTTAATTCCAAAAAAATCAAATGGAGAGATATCATTGTTGACGAGGATGCTGAAAATGCCAAAGAGATTTTCATCAGGGCGCTTAAAACGACCAAATCCTACGTGAGGGAATATAAAATCAGATCGAAAAAAGGCGATATCCGTTGGATCCAGGAAAGAGGACAGATCGTTTGTAAATCCAATAAAAAGCTTCAATATGTCAGCGGAGTGTTTTTCGATATCACCGATAACAAAGAAGCCCAGGAAAAACTGCGCAAAAGCGAAGAAATGGCGAGAGCCCTTTTGAACGCAACCACAGACGCTGTCGTGCTGCTTGATCCTGATGGCATCATCCTGGATATCAATGACGCTTACGCCAAGAAATTTCAAAAAACGCCGGATGAAATGCTTGGATTATGTATATGGTATTTGGTCTCACATGAAGTCGCCGGTCTCAGAATGGCGAACGTCAAAAGGGTTTTTCAAACCGGGTGGCCGGTAAGAATCGTTGATGAGCGAAACGGCATTTGGCATGATACCAAAATTTATCCGGTTTCCGATTCAATAGGAGAAGTCAAGCGCGTTGCTGTTTTTGCCCGGGATATCACCAGCCGGAAGCTGGCTGAAGAACACATCCACACGCTGACCCAACTTCTTTTAAGTGCCAGAGAAAGCGAACGCCAGCGGATCGCCCGCGATCTTCACGATAATGTGGCGCAGGAGCTTTCTCTTCTAAAAATCGGATGGGAAACGCTATTTGATGCTCAATTCCGCATCCCGGAAGAGATAAAACAAAAGAGCTTGGAATTATCAACAATTCTTCATAAATCCATATCGGCGATCCGGGATATGGCCTATGATTTACACCCTCCCGGACTCTATCAGTTTGGACTCGTCCATACCGCATATCAGTACTGCGAAGAATTCTCGGAGAAACACAAAATAGACATCGACTTTATTGCGGCCGGCCTGGAGGACTTGAAAATTCCGCCCATCACTGAAATCAATCTTTATCGTCTGATTCAAGAGGCCCTCTGGAACATTCAAAAGCACTCCGGGGCGACCAAAGTTACCGTCAAGCTCGTGGCTTCTTTTCCAAACATTATCCTTCGTATCGAGGATGACGGATTGGGATTTAACGTTAGAAAACGGTTGGCAGAAGCTTCAAAGGAGAAACGAATGGGGCTCCGGAGCATGAAGGAGAGGGTCGGCCTGCTTAACGGAAGACTGAAGATTCAATCACGTCCCAAAGAAGGTACAAAAATTTTCATCGAAGTGCCTTATAAGGAGACAACCCGTGGCCGAGAAGAAAAGCTTAATCATCATTGACGATCATCCGCTTTTTAGAGAAGGGCTCAAAACAATTATCGGGCGCGACCCCCGATTCAAGGTGGTCGGGGAAGCGGGAACCGGTCATGAAGGACTCGCAATGGTCAAAAAGCTGAATCCGGATTTGGCGATCGTGGACATATCCCTGCCGGATCAAAGCGGCATTGAACTTGCGCGGGAACTGCGAGAACGCGTGCCGGAAACAAAGGTTATGATTGTCAGCATGCATTCAAAAATCGATTACATTGCAGAAGCATTTCAAGCCGGAGCAACCGGATATGTGGTCAAGGAATCTGCCAGCGAAAGGCTGATTCAAGCACTCGAATGTGTCGCCAAAGGAGATTATTTTCTGGACAGTTCCGTATCCCATTCTGTTGTCGAAAATCTGATGAAATCTCCTTTAAAAGCCGCAAAGATTACGGATTCTGATTATGCCACTCTGACGCCCAGGGAACAAGAGGTGATGCGCCAACTGGCGGAAGGACTTTCCAGCAAAGAAGTTGCTGAAAAACTTTTCATCAGTCCCAAGACGGTTGAAAACCACCGTGCCAATATTATGAGCAAACTCGGCCTTCACAGCACCATCGAATTGATCCGATATGCTGCAAAGCTCGGCCTCATTGACGTGGATCTCTGGAAAGACTGAAAAGATCGCTTTTTTTCCATATTCGGGATAACCTCCCGACCCATCAGGATTTTCCCCTAGTAAAATAAACCTTCCCATCTATGGACAAAAGAAATTGCAACCTGTTAATAACAAATTAAATATTGTTATTGATGGTCTTCGAATATCCAATCGATAAGGGGGAAACATGATCTCTTCTCCATGTAAAAATTGCTCCAGGAGAAATATGCCGAAGGAGAAGTGCTTCAAAGAGTGCCAATTGTTGCAATCCGTACAGGACATGGAATTGTCCGCAGAGAAACTGAATGACGGAAGCGGGATCGATTACACGGAAGAGTACAGTTTCAATATCCCTTTTGCGTTTTCAGGGAGCTCTTTTTAAAAACTCATGATTTCCGCTGTATAGAGACCTTTGAAAAACAGAGATTTTTTTTCGAGGCCATGCCGAGACCCCGAACCTTACTCGGGTGACGGCGGCAATGTTCATCCGTGCTGAAACTCAGCGGATGAACGGCCTTGATGAAAAATCCGTGCTTGCTTTCTAAATGTCGACAAAAAACAGCAAAAATTCGATAAAAGGCAGGGATTGCCAAAAGAAAACCAACAAGACATCCATGAATGCATCCGATCATATGGGCCAAGGGACTCAAAAAAAGAACTTTCTTGATATCGCGACCTTGATTCGAAGCATCCAGCGTGCCGAAGGTCAAACAGACTGTTTTAAGATGGGAATGGTGGACTGCGACCAGATGGGTTGTAAATGGCGCGCCTTTTGTCTATAAAAAAGTCCTGCTTTTGATGGATTGGCTTTGAGTTGTTATTGTTAGATAAAACAACCAGAGACCCTTGCAAAACGCCCTCATCTTTTCATTTACCGATCCGCTTATCCTCAAAAAGTTTTTCGGCCGGTTGATATAATTTACAAGGTATACTATATCATTTGCATCTTGAATGAAAATTTATGCCCGGCGAGGTGCAAATGTTTCTGATCGGCGGCGTTACGCCGAAAATAAAAGTACTCGATAATACACCCAGGCGATGTCCGGTGTGCGGTCTTTACCAGGCCTATTACAAACGGCTGGATCATTATTTTAATCTGTTTTTCATTCCGATTGTAAGAGTAAAAAAAGGCGAGCCGTTTGTCATGTGTGAAAGATGTGAAAGAACGGTCCATGATTTCGACAAAGCGTATGAAGGCGATCGGCTGGATACGAAGGAGACGACATGCCGCCATTGCGGAAAAATATTGGATAAATCGTTTAGATATTGTCCATACTGCGGAAAGCCTATTTAAAAATGAACCGTCCTATTCAAAAACTCACTCATGATATTGAACGCCATGTGGTCCTGGTGGAACCGGAAGTGCCCTGGAACACCGGCAATATCGGCCGAACCTGTCTGGGCACCGGCGCCGATCTTCACCTCATAAAACCGCTGGGTTTTTCTATTGACAATCGCGACCTCAAAAGAGCCGGGCTCGATTACTGGCACAAGGTCAACCTCTCGGTCTGGGACGACTTTGACAGTTTTCAAAAGAAGATGGTTCCGGCACCAGAAGAAGTGGCGCTGTTTACGAAAAACGGGTCCATTTCCTTCTGGACCATGCCATCGCCCAAAAGGCTGTTTCTTGTTTTCGGATCGGAAACCAAAGGCCTTCCGGAAGCAATTTTACATCAGTACCGGCATGCCGCCTTTCATATCCCCACGACATCTGAAATTCGATGCCTGAACCTATCCACAACCGTGGGAATTGCACTATATGAAAGCCTTCGTCTGCCAACAAAAAAAAAGGGCGCGGCATATATCCGCGCCCTGTTAATTCAATGAATCATTCCTTAAACGCTACGATTTAGAACAATCCTTTGACCTTTCCGGTATCTACATCCACATCCACCCTGCGGTACGCCGGATCGGAACTGGTTCCGGGCATCAGGCTGATGGTCCCGCAGCAGGGACAGAGGAACTTGGCGCCCGAGAAGATCAGCACGTCGCGCACCGGGAGCGTCCAGCCTTTGGGGACCCCTTTTACCGCCGGGTCATGGGTCAGCGAGAGATGGGTTTTAACCATCATGGTGGTGTAGTCATTGTACTTGGGGTCACTTTCAAGCATCTTGGCCTTGGCCTCGGCATCGGGTGTCCAGGCCACACCGTCGGCGCCGTAAACGTTCTTTGCGATGAGATCTACCCGGTCTCGCAATTTCGTTTCCAAGGGATAAAGGAAATCGAACTGCGGTTCACCTTTACATGCCTCAATCACCGCATCGGCAAATTCCAGCGCGCCGTCGCCGCCATCGGCCCAGTGTGTGGACACCGCACAGCGTGCACCGGCTTCTTCGGCATATTTGCGTACCATGGCGATTTCAGCCTTGGTATCGGTGTGGAAACAGTTGATGCAGACCACCGGGTTAATGCCGGACTTCCGAATGGTGTTGATGTGGTGTACCATGTTGGCCACACCTTTTTCCAGCAGCCCCAGATCTTCTTTCTGATATTCTTTGGCCAGCGCCAGACCGGCCACGACCTTGGGGCCGCCGCCGTGCATCTTGAGAGCGCGAATGGTGGTGGTGAGGACGGAAACGTGGGGTTTCAGTCCGCTGTAACGACACTTGACGTTCCAGAATTTCTCGAAGCCGATGTCAGCGCCGAAACCGGATTCTGTTACATGGTAGTCAAAAAGCTTAAGCCCGACGCGGTCGGCAATGATTGAAGACTGCCCCACGGCGATGTTGGCAAACGGTCCTGCGTGAATCATACAGGGTTGATACTCTGCTGTCATCATCAGGGTCGGGTTGATGGTGTTGCGCATCCAGGCGGTCATGGCGTTTCCGACTTCCAGATCGCCGGTGGTCACTACCTTTCCGCTCTTGTCAAAGGCGACTGTGATGTTGTTCAACTTTTCACGGAGATCTTTCAGGTCACGAACGATGGAAAGGATGGCCATGAGCTCGGAGCTCACCGCAATTCCGAACTTGGACTGCATGGTGAATCCGTCATACCTGCCGCCCAGACCGATGATGATGTTTCGCAAAGACTGGGCGCAATAATCCATGATCCAGCCCATCTCCACCCGGGTGGGATCGACGTCCAGCCGACGCATGCGAGTCAGACGCGCCAGTTGTTCATCGTTGTAATTGCGCTCATGCTGCATTCTGGCAGTGAGTGCCACCATGGCCAGGTTGTGGGCGTTCATGATGTCGTTGATATCGCCGGTAAGGCCCATGGAGAATTCGGTCATGGGAATTATCAGAGAATTGCCGCCGCCGGCCGCCGTCCCTTTAATGTTCATGGTCGGGCCGCCGGAAGGTTGTCGCAGACAACCGCCGACATTTACACCGCGTTTTCCCAGACCTTCCATCAAACCGCAGGATGTGGTGCTTTTCCCTTCGCCTAAGGGCGTCGGGGTGATGGCGGTGACTTCAATGTATTTGCCGTCCGGTTTGTCTTTCAAGCGATTAATAATTTTAAGGAAATCCAGCTTGCACAATCTTCCCATGGGCAGGATTTCATCCGTTTCCAGAGCCAGCTTTTCCCGCCACTCATCGGGGGTCGGCATGTTTTTTTCGGCCGCTTCTGAAATCTGCCAGTCGGCCATTTCTACCGCATTATAAGCCATAAACTCAATCCTCCTCTATAATATTTGGGTTAATAAAACAGGAACCGCATACCCGCAGGCAGGTTCCTTCGGCTATGGTTGATTACTTTGAGATGTTGATGCTTGTTAGGATTTAGACATTGGTTTAAAACACAAGCCATTCGATTTGGCAAGTAAAATAAACAATTTCGGAATAATGCAAAAAAAAGAAAAATTGTCAATAGAAAAATGAAATTATAGACTTAACCCTGAAGCTGATTTAACCGGTAATAAAACCCCTGAAGCTTCATCAATTCCGCATGATTTCCGGTTTCGATGATCTGTCCTCTATTGAGTACGATGATTTTGTCGGCTTCCCGGGCGGTTGAAAGCCGGTGCGCGACAATAATCGATGTCCGGTTGGCCATCAGTTTGGTGAGCGCTTCCTGGATTTTTTGTTCGGTTCCCGAGTCGATATGGGATGTTGCCTCGTCGAGGATAATAAGATCCGGGTGGCTGGCAAAGGCCCGCGCAATGGATACGAGCTGTCGTTCTCCGCTTGAGATGGATGCGCCGCCTTCTGAAAGGACGGTATGGTCGCCGTCGGGTAATCGTTCGATAAATGTGTGGCAGTTCGAATCTTTTAAAATCTGCTGAAAGTCGGCATTCGGAATGTTGTCTCTTCCCAGGGTGATATTCTCTCGAACGGTTTCGGAAAATAAAAAAGGATCCTGCATGACCAGCGCCATTTTGGATCTTAACTCCGGGATACCTCTTTTTTTAATATCCACCCCGTTCAATAAAACCCGTCCGGATGTCGGCTCATAAAATCGGATAACCAGGTTAACGATGGTCGTTTTCCCGGATCCCGTCGGTCCCACAATCGCAAACGTCTCACCGGCTTTTATGCGAAAAGAAATATTTTTGAGCACCGGCTCATTTTTAACATATTCAAAAAAAACATTTTCAAATGAAATTTCCGAGATTCTGGCCCATTCGGCGTCCCAGGATTTTGAACCGGATCGATGAAGAAGATCGATATCCCGGACCGCTTGTGGAATGGTTTCCGTGCTGTCCAGAATCAAAAATATTCTTTCAGCCGATGCCATGGCGTTTTGCAGAATATTGTATTTTTCGGCGATGTCTCTGATGGGCCTGAAAAACATTTTCATGTATGATAAAAACGCCACGAGGGCGCCAAGGCTGATGGTTCCCGCCATCACATTGCCGCCGCCGTAAAATATGACAATGGCAATCGCCGTTGCGCCCAAGATTTCGATAACCGGCATAAAAATCGCAAAAACATGAATCTGTCTCATGCCGGCCAGGTAATGCTCGCGGTTCAATTTTTTAAAACTGAGGTAATTTTGCGTTTCTTTTAAAAAAAGCTGTATCACTTTGATGCCGCCGATGGTTTCGGCAAACCGCGTGTTTATTTCCGCAATCTTTATTCTCAGTATCCGGTAGGCTGATCTGGCCTGATTCGAAAAATGAATGGAAGCATACAGAACAAAAGGAATGACGGTGAAACAAGCCAACGCCAATTTAAAATTAATGCTGATGAGAACCCCGGCAATGCCGACCAGTAAAAAAAGATCTTTAAAGACAAATACGATCACGGAAGTAAAGAGTTCATACATATTCTGAATATCATTGGTCACTCGTGTGACCAGGCGACCGATGGGATTGTGTGTGAAAAATGCAACGGACAGACTCTGGATATGATTAAAAAGGCGCAAACGCAAATCATGCATGACCATCTGGCCCGCATATTCCATGATGAGTACCTGAACAATATCGAGAACAAAATTTAAAATGACCACGGCAAGAAACAACGCCGCGATCCACGTGACGCCGGAAAGATCATGTTTGCGTAAGACGGCAAGATCCTTTTTGTCCAGTTTAACGAGGTCACGATAGTATATCCGCGCCGACGAACCTTGAACCCTGAAAAGACCGGGGTACTTACGGACGACGCTTTCGATTTCAGGATCGGTCATATCCGACTTTAACGTCCGGATATCGATTTCAGTGTGAGCGGTCTTGTCAGTTTTGACCGATTCCCGACCCGGTACAATGTATCGATCAATGGCAATTTTGGTCACGTAAGGCAGCGAGAGATCCAAAAGCGTGATGAAAATGACCAGAACAATCGAGCAAAGAAACAAAAGCTTATACGGTTTTGTATAGGGATACAGGCGCCATAACAATTTGACATCATAGGGCTTGCCCAGTTGTTTTTCTTCGAAGTATCCATAATCACTATGCATATTCTTCCTCTACTTCCTGGAGCCGGAAGGTTTTGGCATAATATTGATTGTTTTCCATTAACTCGGCATGTGTCCCCGATTCTGCAATACGGCCGTGGTCCAGCGTGATGATGCGGTCGGCAAAACGAACAGCGGAAAGCCGGTGAGAAACAATAATAATGGTTTTTTCACCGGCCATGGACCGGATGGTATCGACAATCGCTTCACCGGTTTTAAGATCTACCTGACTGATGGGATCATCCAGGATCATGACGGGAGTATCTTTCAACAACATGCGGGCCAAACCCACACGCTGTTTCTGACCGCCGGAAAGAACGATCCCTTTTTCTCCGACAATGGTTTCAAATCCATTGGGAAAAGTGGTGAGGGTATCCGAGAGGCTTGCCCTTTCAACCGCCTGTATTAATTTCGATTCGTTTGTCTTTTGCCGGTCAAAGGAAATGTTTTCCCTGATGGTGCCTGCAAATAAGAAGGGTTCCTGGGGCATGTACGATATCATGGATCTTAAATGCCTGAGTGGGATCTTTCGGATATCGATCCCGTCCAACGTAATGCCGCCGCCCCCCACATCATAAATCCTTGGTATCAAAGTCAAAAGCGTCGATTTTCCGCTTCCCGGCGGTCCGACGATCCCAAGGACATTTCCCTGTTTTATGTCAAGTTCGATCCGATCCAGCACCGGTGCGGCGCCGGACGAATGATCATAGGGCCTATAGGAAAAGGTAACGGATTTAAAACCGATAGATCCTTTGACAGGGTGAAGTAATACCGGGTCCGGCGGATCATCGATTGACGGTTTTTCCTGGATGATCCTGTCGATTCTGTTCAGCGATGCTTTGCCGCGCTGGATCAAGTTCGTGACCCATCCCGTTGCCATCATGGGCCAGGTCAGCAGGCCGAGATAACTGATAAATGCAACGAAATCTCCAGGGGTTATGGTAAACATAATGGTTTGCCGGCCGCCTAAAAAGAGAACGATCGCCAGGCTGATGTTCGAAAACAAAACCATCATGGGAGAAAAGGATCCCGTGATCCTAACAAGGGCCAGGTTTTTTCCGATATAATCTTTCGATACGGATTCGATCCGTGACGATGCTTCCTGCTCGCGATTGTAAGCCTTGATCATGCGGATGCCGGCAAATCTTTCCCTGACGACTTCGGTCAGTTCGGAGAAGGCCCCTTGGACCTCTTCGTAACCGCGATGCATTTTTTTGCTGAAAAAGCGGGCCCCGAAAACGATCAACGGCATGGGGATCAGAACGAAGAGGGTGAGTTTTACATTGATATAGACCATGAATCCGACGGCGGCCGTACCGAGAACAACGGCATCGGTCAACGCCACCATGCCCATGCCGGTGGCCATTCTGACATTCTGAATATCGTTGGTGGCATGGGCCATCAGATCGCCGGTTTTGGCTTTGTCGAAATATGACGCCGAAAGGGTTTGAATATGCGCAAAAAGTCTGTTGCGCAGGCCCTCTTCCACCCGTCTGGACGCCCCGATAAGACACCGTCGCCACAGATACCGAAAAATACCGATCAATACCGAGATCCCGACGATATAAAGCGCATAGATCAACAGTGATATCTTGTCGATTCGATACCCGGTAAGATCGTCGATGGCCCATTTGATAATTCGCGGAATGAAGAGCTGGAGGAAATCGACGGTAATCAGAAAGATAAGGCCTAGAGCGATGGATAGCCGCCTTTCTGAAAGATATGGTTTTATTAAATATAAAGACTTCATAATTTTCTCTCAATCAACAACTTTTATATCAGAATTGCGCAAGGGTCAACCACCGTCGCTGCACCGAACAAACATCAAATGCATTTGCTTTGTGTTTGATTCGTCATTACATTGACTTTCCCACCTGCTCTTGTTATGTTCTTTCGTTATGGAATCCGGGAGCATCGTTGAATATATCGATCGCCAGAGAATCATGTGTGCGGTGGTTTTGGAAGTCAAAAATCGAAGACTTAGACTTCTAACCGAATCCAACCGCGAAATCAATCTTTCAGCCAACCGACTGGCCCATATGTGTAAGACCCGCCTGGATTTATCCATGGGAAGAATGAAGATGGTTCATATGCTCAAAGAGATCGTCGGTCAACGCAATGCATTGGTCAACCATATCGACATTAAGGAATTATGGGAAGTGCTCAATACGGAACAAGAATGGATCGACCTCGACACCATGACGGAATTTTGTTTTCCGGATAATCCCAATGAAAATCATGAATCCGCTGTGATTCGCGCTTTTTTTCATAACCGGCTTTATTTTAAATTTCACCATGATCGGTTTTTTCCGAACACTCAAGAGCAGGTCGAACGAAAAATCGCCCATGAAATGGAAATTGCCCGCAAAAACCGCATCATTCAGGAGGGCGGCGACTGGCTGGCAAATGTCTTAATCCATGAAGATCCCCGGATACCTGAGAGCAATATTGAGATTGTGAACCTTATCAAGTCATTTTACCTGTTTGGAAAAGAAAGCAGATACTTTGACCTTGCAAAAGCAATCCTTGAAAGGGCCGGTATCGATCCCGATGAAGAGGTCTTTACTGTTTTGGTAAAGCTGAATGTATTTGAAAAAGACGAAAATGTCGATTTGCATCGATTCGGCATATCCGCCGGTTTCTCAGACGAGGTGAATCAATACGCCGCTGTTCTCATTGCTTCCGATCCCGTTTCATTATATGCCAGGGGCCGAAAAGATCTAACGATGCTTCCCTTGATGACCATTGACGGCCAATCCACTTTAGATTTTGACGATGCCATCAGCATTGAAGACACCGGTGATCATTATCGCCTGGGGATTCATATCGTTGATGTCGGACACTTTGTTCAAAAAGGGGATTGCATCGATCGAGAGGCGCTCTCCCGCGGGAGCTCAATTTATATGCCCGACAGCAAAATTCCGATGTTGCCGTCCGACCTCGCGGAAGATTTGTGCAGTCTCAAGGCCGGTGCGCTTCGTCCGGCAATCAGCTTGCTGGTAACAATAGACAGATTCTATGATGTCACTCAATATGAAATCGTGCCGAGCCTGATCAATGTATCCAAGCAGCTGACCTATTTTGATGTAAATATTATTGCGGACGAAAATGAAAAAATCACCACCCTTCGCAATATCGCCGAAAGATTCCGTCAGGACAGGATGGCCGCCGGGGCTATCCAGATCACCTTGCCGGATATCAATGTCTGGATCGCCAATGATGGCGAAATTGCCGTGAGCAAGATCAACAGGGAAAGCCCCGGAAGAATGCTGGTTTCGGAAATCATGATTATGGCAAACTGGTTAAAAGCCAGGTTTTTGGGAGACCATCATGTCCCTGCCATATTCCGGGCCCAGGCATCACCCCGCGAAAGGCTCTATAAAGGCAATAAAGGAACGCTGTTTCAGAACTGGATGCAACGTAAACTATTAAGCCGTTTCGTTCTCACTCCGGAACCTGAACATCATTCGGGACTGGGGCTGAACGCATACGTCACCGCCACATCTCCGATTCGGAAATATTTCGACCTTGCCACCCAGCGGCAAATACGAGCGGTTTTCGGTTTGGAAGAGCCTTATACGGTTGAAGACATCGAAAATATCATTCAAATGCTTGAAGAACCCATGAGCTATGTCGCTAAAATCCAATATAATCGCCACCGCTACTGGTTATTGAAATACCTTGAAAAACACATCGGGCAAAAAGAAGAGGCGATTGTTCTTTATAAAAAGAGGAATAATTATCAAATACTTTTAACCGAGTACCTGATCGAGTGCGAGTTACCGTTATCGAGCGGCATCTCGTTGAAAGCCGAAGATTTGATACAGGTCACCATCCAACACGCCAATGCCAGAAAAGACGTCATATCCGTATTTATGGGGTAATCTCAGAGATCTTCGAACCAATTTCTCTCTAGGTTTTTTTTGACGCAATCCGGATCAAAAATCCTTCCGTTCATTACAATATAAACCCCCGGTTTTAATACCTGAACAGCGGCAACAGCACCGCCGATATTGAACGCCGCATCGCTGTATTTAAACCTGGCGGGCGCCATTGCTCCGGTGAGTACGATCACTTTATCGAGGATCCCTTTCAGTGTTTTAGCGGTTTGAACCATCGTATCCGTACCGTGGGTCACGACAATATGTCGGTGATCATCCGATGAAATCCTGTTGAAAATAAGTCGGCGGTCTTCATCGGTCATATCGAGACTGTCCTTGTGCAAAATGGAGGATATTTCGTACTCGATGTTGACATTTGCTTCTGTTAATATCTCGTCGATCTTTGATTCTCCAACTTCATAGGCGCTTTTGCGGTCAAAGTATATCTTGTCGATCGTACCCCCCACGGTATAAATTTTGATTTTCATAGGGTGTTCACCTTTGTATGGTTGACAATGAAAATCGGTCCTTTGGGTCAGGATTTTTTACTGGTGCTGCTTCAATAAAGACGCGTGATCTCGTCCGCCTCAAAACTGGGCCAGATCGCCGCTCCCCTTTGGCTGACGGGCTCGATGCCGCAGCCGGCCTCCAGGACCTCTCCGATCCGGGCGATATTGATTCCCGCGGTTTTAATTTTTTTCATAAGCGGATCGCTCTTATCGGGCCGGCAGCAAATCAAAAGACTTCCCGAACCAATCAGCCCCAAGGGATCGATATGCAGCAAGCCGCATACCTTTTCGGTGAGCTCAAAGACCGGAATATCGTCCATGTTGATCTGTATCCGATATCCGCCGGCAATACTCAGTTCCACAAGTGCCGTTGCAAGCCCCCCTTCGGTGACATCATGCATGGCCATTGCCCAGCCGGAATCACCGGCAATTTTCGCTTCCTCCAAGATACTGATGGCGGAAAGTAATTGTTTGCACGCTTCGATATCGGATTTCGCCATTCCTAACGCCCTGAGCCGGGACCCATGATCCCTGGCAATGACGGCCGTTCCTTCCACGGCTAAAGCCTTGGTCAATAAAACGCTGTTCCCGGGTTGAATATTGCGTTTATCGATCAGGCGCTCTTTTTTCACGGTTCCCGCCATCATTCCCGTGATAACGGGCCGTGTCACCGCATCGGTGACCTCCGTATGGCCGCCGCAAAGCGCAATATCCCATCGGCGACACATAGATTCCAGTTCATGCATTGCCTGGCGTACGGCCGATGGCGTGACGCCGGGCGGAAACAAAAGGGTGGCCAAAAACCATCGGGGAGCGGCTCCGGACGTCGCAATATCGTTGGCATTGATCAGAACCGCATACTGTCCGATGCTATCCGTGGCAAAGGTGATGGGGTCTGATTTAATGACCAGTACTTCCTCATGGGCAATATCCACCGCGGCCGCATCTTCACCCACACCGGCCTTGATCAGCACCGAGGGATCATGAAAATCGAACTCTTCCAGAAAGATTTCAAGCAGATCGTTGGGCAGTTTCCCCGGAGAAAGAGGGAGCCCCAACCGGACGATGTCTTTAATCTCTTCAAAACCGGTAACGATAAAATCACTGTCGACCTTTTCGGCGTCGGATGCCGCATCATGATTGATAAACACCGTGATACATCCTGCCGCTTGTCCGGCACGGATGTCGAAAATAAAGTCGCCTACCATTATCATCTGCCTGACGTCGATATTTAACATTTCAGCCGCCAGAAGGATTCCGTCGCCGCTGGGCTTGATCTGAACGGGGGTCTCTCTGGAAATGACGACGTCAAAGGCCGACAGGTCGATATCTTCAAAATTTTTCAGCGACCGCTTTATACTTGCAATCGTGTTTCGCGTAATGATCCCCACGGCCACATCCTTTGAACGAAGGTAATGAATCACGTCCTGTGCACCGGGATTGGGTTTGGATACTGCGGCGGCTTCTTTTTCAAAGCGCGCCAATACGGCCGAGGCTTCATCGCGCTGAGTGCGGGTGGGAAGATTTTCGATAAATTCGAGTACAGGGGTGTCGGCCGGGCAATGGATGGTTTTTTTCAGAAGCGGAAAATTCAGGGCTCCCGGTTTCGTCAATGTGCCGTCAAAATCGAACAACACGGCTTTGATACAAAAAGGCCGATACGTTTTTTGCTTGATCTTCATTTAACTTCGACGAATTCTGTTCACTGTCTCGACGCTTCGTATGTAGTGAGTGTTCAGTGTTCAAGTACTGAACTCTGAACACCGAACTCCGAACACTTAATGAACGAATTACAGTTCAAAAGGCGTCAGGCTTTCAAAACCCGTGTCGGTGACGATAATGGTTTGTTCGAATTGAGCGGAAAGGGAGCCGTCTTTTGTGACAGCGGTCCATTTGTCATCAAGGACGAAAAGTTCTTTTTTCCCGAGATTGATCATCGGTTCGATGGTAAAAACCATTCCCGGAATGAGGGGGATTCCTTCTCTCCGAACACCATAATGAGGGATTTGAGGCGGTTCGTGGAATTCAAACCCAACCCCATGTCCGACAAATTCCCTGACCACCGAGCATCCGTTGCGTTCTGCATATTTTTGAATGGCCCACCCGATATCGCCGATGGTGTTTCCGGGCTTGACCATCAACATTCCCTTTAATAGGCTTTTTTTAGCCACATGAACAATTTTTTTTGCGTCGTCTCCGGGCGTTCCCACGAAAAAGGTTTTGTTGGCGTCCGCATAATAGCCGTTTAAAATCGGTGTGACGTCAATATTGACGATATCCCCGTCTTTTAAAATCCTTTCTCCGGGTATGCCGTGACAGATGACTTCGTTGACGGATATACAGACACTTTTTGGATACCCCCTGTAATTTAACGGCGCAGGGACTGCCCCGTGTTTCAGCGTAAATTCGTGTACCATCGTATTGATCGAATCGGTGGCAATTCCCGGCCTTATTTCAGGCTCTACCATATCCAGCGTATCTATCGCCAGGCGACCGGCCTTTCGGATGTTTTCAATATCCTGGGCCTCTTTGATCCGAATCCGGTATTTTTTGGCATATTCCGCCTTGAGTTTTCCAGGATCCATTACATTTTTACCCATGCAGCATTTTTTGTATTTCAGACCGCTGCCACAGGGGCATGGATCGTTTCTCCCGCTTTTGAAAAATTTGTTTTTCATTTTTTTCTCGACTCAAATATCGTATTTTCAACAAACTATCGGTAATCCTCTCTGATCGGATAAAACACATCAATAACACGGCTTTTAGCCAAAGCTTTTCCGGAATGAACGGCATCCGACGGGATAATCACCACGGACCCCGGACGGAGTTTTTTGCTCTCGCCGTCCACGGTCAGTTCGAATTCGCCTTCGATAAGTTTTGTGACCTGTTCATGGGGATGGGAATGTGCCGGCAATTGAGCCCCTTTTTCGATATTCCAGAAAGAAAATGTCATGTTTTCAGAATGAATAAAACGAACTTTAAAGCCCGGGACAAGTTCTTTTTCTTCTATTTCTTCGAGATTTGTGTATTTCATTTTTCATCACCTTGTGCCAAACCCATCGTAATGCACCTTTTCATGTTGCAAATCTTTTTTTGGGTGCCCGGACTTTTTCTCAGCCGGGTATCCGACGGCGATCATCGATTCTATTTTAAAGTTTTCCGGAATGTTTAACGACTCGCGAATGTACTGTTCCGCCGATTTTTCCGAGTCATGCATTCTTTTTCTGATCTGAATCCAACAGCTCCCCAGTTCCATGGATTCTGCCGCCAGATGAATATATATCGAGGCGATGGATGCATCCTCGATCCACACATCGGATTTTTCGGGATCCGCACAGACAACAATCCCCAATGCCGCGTCTTTTAGAAATGATGCGCCGTGGGGCTTGGATTTTGAGAGCCTTTCCAGCAAGTCCCGATCGGTCACCACTATAAAGTCCCAGGGGTTGAATCCTCTTGAAGAGGGCGCTCGAAGGGCCGCTTCAATCAGTCTTTGGATTTTTTCGGTTTCGACGGGTTTATCCAGGTATTGGCGAATGCTTCTGCGTTTTTGAGCCAGGGATAAAAACATATGAAATTCCTCCTCGATTCATTATTCAAATCATGGCAAAATTATGATAAAAAATAAATTATAAAGTCGATTCAATTTTTTTGCAAGGACGCCGGTGATTCATCATGAAAATATTATTGATATATCCGTACTGGCTTGAAAAACGGGCCGATATCCAGGACATAACGGTTCCTCCCATCGGTATGTATTATATGGGTGCCGTCTTAAAGAGAACCATTACGATGTGGAGATATTGAACTGGTGCACGATCAATGAAACACCCGAAGAGATCGAAAAACGTCTTCTTGAAAAAAAACCGGATATCATCGGATTTTCCATTTTACAGGCCAACCGCTGGGGCGGTATTGAAATTGCCGGCATTGCCAAGAAAATCCGTCCGAACGTTAAAATTGTTTTTGGCGGAGTGACGCCGACATTTTTGTGGAAACATTTTCTAACCCATTATCGACAAATCGACGTTGTGGTGATCGGAGAGGGTGAATATACGTTTTTGCATCTCGTAAAATTTTTCGAAAACGCCAAGGAACATCATTTAAAAGACATTCGGGGTATTGCCTATAGAAAAAGCGGCAAGGTTGTCCGGACGGCTCCCGCCGAGCCGATTCATGACCTGGATGCGCTGCCGGTTCCGGCAAAATATTTTGAATACCGTCATCTGTCGCTGACCCGGGGCTGCCCCGGCAAATGCGCGTTTTGCGGATCACCCAAATTTTGGGGGCCTAAGGTCAGGTTTCATTCCGTAAACTATTTTGTTGATGAACTCCAACGGCTTTACAAAAAAGGCATCCGCTTTTTCTATTTTTCGGATGATACATTTAGCGTTGATAAACGGCGGGTGATCGAAATCTGCAAAAAAATACTGGAAAAAAGACTCGATATTACATGGGTCGCCATTTCGCGCGTCAACACGATGAACGAAGACATTCTTTACTGGATGAGAAAAGCCGGCTGTATTCAGATCAGCTACGGTGTTGAGAGCGGTTCCGAAAAAATCAGACATGTTCTGAACAAAAAAATCACCACCGAAAAGATAGAAAAGGCTTTTGCCATGACCGTTTTGTACGGCATATTACCCCGCGCCTATTTTATCTATGGATGTCCCGGAGAAAGCCGCAACACCATTCAGGAAACCATTGATCTCATCAAAAGGATCAAACCTTTGGTCATTCATTTTTTCGTTCTCTCGCTGTTTCCCGGCACTCGCCTGTATGAAGAATATCAGAAAAAAGCGAAGATCACCGATGATATCTGGTTAAACAAAATCGAGGATATTAAGTATTTTGAGACCGATCCCGATTTATCGGCCGAAGATGTGCTGTCTTTCGGGAAAACATTACGGGAGCGATACCATGAATTGATTCCTGAAATCGTGGATTCGATTTCCCTGGTCGATAAAAAGGAGTTGTACCCCATGCATGCCGATTTTTGTGCCAGGCTCGGAATGACCTTTGATCACGGAGATTACGCGCACAATGATGCGATCAAAGGAAAAGAAAAAATGGCCGAAAAATTGTATATCAAAGCGCTGACCTATTATCCGCATCAAAGCGCCTATCTTGGTTTGGGGATATTGAATCAAAAGAAAAGCGCCTATGATGCGTCCATTAAAATTCTTTCGGAAGGCCTATCGTATTTTCCGAACAATGAGCCGCTCAATATGTGTCTCGGCGTCAGCCACATGAACACCGGGGATTTTAACACGGCTTTGTCACTTTTTTTAAAATTTCAACATTCAAAACAAGCGCTGGAGATGATCGTCAACTGTTACCGCGCACTAGATGACAGCGAAAACGCATCCGTGTATTACAAAAAGCTTGCATCCACGGAATAAGGAAAAATACCGCTGGGCTTCAATTTGTTTTGGTTTCGATCACTCTCGCCGGCAAGCCATTGAAATCCATTCTTCATGGGTTACGATTTCCATGATTTTAAGGCCCGCATATTTCAATTTATCCCGGATCTCATTTTTATCTGCCGTAAGGATGCCCGAACAGATAAATATACCATCTTGAACCAGCACCTTTAGGATATTTTCGAGAAGGGATGAAATGGTTTTCGTCGTTAGATTTGCGGCCACCAGATCAAACCGTTGGGTGATCCCATGGACCAGATCCCCGGTGATGATTTTAAAGACGGATTCGGGTATCTGATTGTGCAATAAATTTTTCCGGGCAATATCCACTGCAACACCATCGGTGTCTATTCCCAAAATATGGCCTGCGCCGAGCTTGGCCGCCGCAACCATGAGAATGCCCGAACCGGTCCCAACATCTAGGAACATATCGTTTTTTTTCAGATATTTTTCAATCAGGGCAATACACATCCGTGTCGTGGGATGGGTGCCGGTGCCAAACGCCATCCCAGGGTCGATTTCGAGGACGATCTCTTTATCATTTTGTGAATAGTCTCGCCAGGTCGGTTTTACAACGATTTGATCGGTGATTTTTTCCGGACGGAAATAGGCCTTCCAAGATTCGGCCCAGTCGGCTTCTTCCACATCGGCATAGAAGATGCGGTATGTAATGCCGATCTCCTTTTCAAGCCTTGCCAGACCTTGTTCGATACTTTTTCGTTTTTCTCTTAGCGCGTCGTCACGAGGGAAATAACCGATGACCGCATCGTTTTCACACATGACGGCATGGCTGCCCCAATCCTCAAAACCCTCAACCTCGGAGTTCTCAATCACAACACCTTTCAGATCCAGATCGTAAAACAGATCGGATATGAGATCCACGGCCAGCTGCCTGTCATTGAAATTAAAAACGACTTTTACTTCGATCCATTTCATCGTCTAAAATTTTTCCTTTGGCGGATTGAAATAGCCGTGTTTTACATGGGGAAAAGTTTCTTTAATCTGCGAAATGATGCGGTGCATCCCCATGGGTTTCCCGGGTCTTGAAACTGCGGACATTATTTTCCAATACTTTTTCGGATCAAAGTTCAGGTTTCGCCACTGGATCATATTGATGGGATATACGCTCATCAGTTCGGTCAGGGCGGTGAATTCTTCAGGCGTATCGGTAAACCCGGGACTGTTGAGATAGTTGACGGATACGAATTTTTTCTTTTTAAGTGCCGTCTCAATACTTTTGACCACATCCTCGAATGCATACCCTTTGGGTCTGAAATACGCATCATAGCAAGGTCTTCGGCTACTGTTCAGACTGATTCGAACGCTGTCGAGGCCGGCTTCAAACAGTTTCGTCAGGATGCCGGGTCTGCTCCCGTTGGTATTCATATTGATGGTTCCGCTACGGGTTTTGGATCTAATCTCTTTAATGGCCGGTTCGATGACGTCGGCCGCCAGCAAAGGGTCCCCTTCACACCCCTGGCCAAAGCTCACAACACTGTGTTTGACGCGTCTGATGTGAAAAAGGGCGACTTGGGCGATTTCTCCGGACGTGGGTTTGAACGCGATCCGATCCTGGCTGTGGGGAATCTCGGTGCTTTTTTGGAGGGACAAACACCCGAAACAGCGTGCATTACAGCGCGGAGAGGTCGGAAGCGGCGCTTCGTATCTTCCAATGAAAAAATTCTTGGCTGCCGGACAGCCGTATTCCATGGCGCATTTTTCAAGATGCGTTTCAAGCCGGTTATTCGGCATTTCTTTTTGAATTTTTCTGATTCCCGCCACAACATCTTCGGGTTTCATCCGTCGCAAATCCTGCCGTTTTTCTCGATCCACCAGGATGACCGCGGATCTGAATGTGCCTTTGTGCCATCCGACGGCGCCGTAAGAAAAAAGAGGGAGAAAACCGGTCGTCTCATTTTCTTCATAGGCGCTCACAAAAGAGACAACATATCCCGGAGAATTAAATGCCGCCACCGGAAAGACCGGCTCGCCCGGGCTGTAAGGATTTTCCTTGAGTATTTCTATTCGATGTTGACGGATGTTGTAAACCGCAGGTTTTCTGTCCGGCATCAACATCAATTCGCCGCCAAAGGGCATATTCATGGTGTCATCCAGCGTCATCGGGATCAGAGAGGAACCGGCCATACCCACTGCCGCATACCCGTCAAGGTCAAAAATTTCTCCGGCTGTATTGGATACAACCGCTGTGATAAATTTTTTTCTGTGTTGCATCGGTTCCCGTCACCTTTTCAGTGTTGCCGGATCTTTAAGCTGAACGTAACAAATTTGATGATAAATGTACACCGAATGTCGCAAGCTCATAATGATTGCAAAGAGAGGATATATAGAATATTTTGAAAGGTACCATCAATTTTCGGAGGAACATCCCATGAAAACATATCGGAAAGAATTATGGTTTGAGGTGCCGACCCGGCGCGCGTTGATCAATATTACGCCTCAGGTGGATGCATGCGTAAAGGAGAGCGGTATCAGGGAGGGGCTTGTGCTGGTGAATGCCATGCATATAACAGCGTCCGTATTCATTAACGACGATGAATCAGGCCTTCATCATGATTATGACGTCTGGCTCGAAAAACTCGCGCCGCATGAGCCGGTATCCCAGTACCGGCATAATGTGGGAGAAGACAATGCAGATGCGCACATGAAAAGACAGATTATGGGCCGGGAGGTGGTCGTGGCCATTACCGAAGGACGGCTGGATTTCGGAACCTGGGAGCAGATATTTTATGGTGAGTTCGACGGCCGGCGGCGTAAACGGGTTTTGGTTAAAATTATCGGCGAATGACGATACGATACAACCCTTATTATTTACTCTAAAAACCCTTCTTTAATGGTAATCTCGGCCTTGCTTTTGAGTTGCGCCAGCAGCGCATCAAAAATTTCGGACTTTTTTTGCGACAACAACTGTTGTCTTATAATTTCTTTTTCTTTGTCAAATGTATCGGATTCAATTATTTTTCGGCCTTTATACTCAATAACATAATACCCTTTTGCACCTTTTAGAGCATTTTCCGGCAATTTTTTTTCGCGTGTCAGTTGAAAAGCAGCTTCAGAAATGCTGCGGTCATATCCGATGTCGGGAATTGAACCGTTTCGTTTAAAGAAGCCGGTGGTTTTCGGCGTCAGATGAAATTGTTTGCTTTCTTCACTCATGGTTTTACCGTTTTTTAACGCCGCAAGAAATGCCGATGCATCCGCTTTTGCTTTTTCGTCCAGATGTTCTTTGACTAGATCGGCTTTTACCGTTTCTTTGACCTTGTCTAAAGGGGGTATTTCGGGCGGGACTTTATCCAAAAGCTGAAGAATGTAGTATCCATCTTTAAATTCCTGAACATCGCTGATCTCCCCGGTAGAGAGATCGAAGGCGATATTGGCGAATTTTGAAGGATCACTGATCCCTTCGACTGGATTTTTTTTCGAAAAGAAATCCGTGGTTAAAATTTTCAAATGCCGTTCTTTTGCCGCCTTGATCAGATCATCTCCGTCGTAGGCGATGTCGGAAACCGACTCTGCTGCGTCATAGGCCAGACTTTTGGCTTTATTGTCAGTGAGTGTCTTTTCGATGTCCTTTTTGGCATCCTTAAAAGGTGTGGTGTGTGCGTCTATTATCTTTTCGACTTTAATAATATGCCATCCGAACCGGGTGCGAACCGGTTCACTGATTTCGCCGGCTTTCATGGAAAAGGCTTTGTCCGCAAAAGGTTTTACCATGGACGCTTTCGTAAATTCACCAAGATATCCGCCGTTGTTTCGGCTGGGCCCTTCCGAATATTTTTTTGCCAATTCAGCGAAATCTTTGCCTTCTTTAGCTAACTTGTATATTTTGAGAGCCTTTTCTTTTGTTTTTTTGACGGCCTCGGGATCGGCATCCGGACTCACTTTTATCAGAATGTGTCTGGCCACGACCTTCTTCGGGATTTTAAACGATTCCAGGTTTTCATCATAATACTCCCGGATCTCTGAATCGGACAGTTCCACTTTGGATCGATATTGTTTCGGGTCAAAATGAACATAACGCACTTTTATCATGGTGTCTGTCTTGTAGTTTTCTTTATGTTTTTCATAAAAAGCGTTGAGTTGTTTCTCGGAGGGCCGGGCGGTTTTATATCGGTTCGGGTCGAAAAATGCGTATTCAATATCCACCGAAGTATTGAGCCAATTGAACCATTCTCTGACTTCCTGGTCTGAAACCTTGGCATTGCTTGTAATGAATGTTCTTAATTGATCAATCAACATCTGGTCTTTCTGGGCAGCCTCAAATGCCTCGGGCGTCATTCTGAGACGATCCAGGACATTTTTATAGAGGTACCTGTCAAATACGCCGGCCCTCTGGAATGCCGGAATGTGTAAAATTGCGTCGGCAAGCTCTTTTTGCGAGACACGAAACTTAAGCTTTTTAGCCTCCTGAATCAAAAGCCTGTTGTTGATCAACCGGTTCAACGCCTGCTTTTTGACCTGAAGGGTTTTGATCATCTTTTCATCCAGCTTGTTTCCAAATCTTGTGCGGAGTTGTTCCATAAGATTATTGTACGTTTCTCGATACTCATCCAGGGTAATTTGATCGCCATTGACCATGGCAACCCTGCCTCCCCTTTGCGACCGAAAGCTTCCAACACCCCAAAAGATAAACACAATTACGATGGCGCCCAAAAGCAACTTGATCACCCAGCTTCCAACATGTTTTCTCATTAACCTGAGCATATTTTTCCTTTCCGTCGATCGTGACAATCAACCGAGCCCGGATATTTCATGAAAATTTTAGGGCTAGACAATAACCGACAACGGTTTAACCTGCCGATCGATCTTGCTGCCGACAGACTCTGAACATATCGCACACAGATATTCATACTTGTCCCCTTCCGGCAGGACAAGCAGCAGACGCTTGCGAACCGGAACAGCCCGTTTGCATCTCGGGCAGTACAATTCTGTGGCATCAAACTCCTTGAACGTTCCGTTGCCTCTGGATCGGGGAGCATATGTTCCCGGTGTTTTCGGAAAGTGTCTCGATTTCATTGTCGTACCTTATTTAAAGAAAATCATTGCGGTTCAATATGTTGTAATTTATAAAGGTTTGATAGTATTTATTATGCACAATTTTGTCAATACTTTCACGCCACAATTTATCCGAAATATTTATTGACATCCATTCCCCTTTTGTTTAATTTAAACGGACTATTTGGGGCTGTAGCTCAGCTGGGAGAGCGCATGACTGGCAGTCATGAGGTCGACGGTTCGATCCCGTTCAGCTCCACCAGAGATTACAAGGGGTTAGAGGAAAGCTGAAACAGGCGAGTTTGAAGATGTGACAGTTTTGTGACAAAGCCCTTTTTCACTTTTAGAGGCGGTCAATCCATTGAGCAGGTTGACCGCTTTCTTTTTATGTTCCTGTGTGAGATGAGCATATCTCAACGTCATGGTCATGGTCTTGTGGCCCAAAAGCTCTTGAACGTCTTTTAGGGTCCCGCCCTTCATCAATAGCTGACTCGCGAACGTATGGCGCAAATCGTGAAATCTGAAATTCACAATACCGGCCCTATTTACAGCGGATGAAAAAGAACGTTTGACTTCACTTACAGGCTCGGCCTTTGGCTCTTTCGGCTCTATTACTTTGCCGGTTTTATAACTTGCCTGATGCTGGAAGTTCTCAACGTATTTGTCGATCAATTCTTTCAACGTGGTCTTGTATTCCTTTTTCACGTCAAGATATCGGTTCTCGCCTATGAGCGAAACACGTTTGCCAAGCTCTTGCTCGGCTTCCTTTTTCTTTTTGAAGGATACTCTTACACGCTTTCCTGTGGGGTCAAAATAATCAATCTGCCAGGTCTTGCCCCGTTTTCTTATCTTCGCCATAAAGCCCCTCGCTTTCTCCCTGAGTTGATCCACGGGCAGGGGCCAGGGACGCCCTTTTCGGCCTGCAGCACCTATCCCGTGGGGTTAAAGTTTTAAGCACATTTGACGATATCGTTAATAGGAGAAATGACATGAAAGTAAAGTTTTTAATTTTAGCCATCTCAATTGTTTATGCTGTCCTGCTTGCGCTTTATTATACTAGCTGAAAGATCGTTCTTACGGTTGATTGTGACCTTTAAGAAAAATTCCTACGTTATAGGGTATATCCCTATAAAAATGAGGCATTTTGCCTATTGATATATATTACATTCTTACATATGTTAATTATTAAATCAAGTAATTTCTTGCTTTCATTCAAAAAAAATAATAAAAAAACATATTATGGGTAACAAAAAAGTGTTCTCCACAAGAGTTGATGAAGACCGAATAAAAGATTTAAAATATCTTGCTGTTGATACTGATAAATCTTTAGGCAATCTGTTAGAAGAAGCCATCCAGGACCTTCTCAAAAAGTACGATAAGAAACCAAAGAAATAGAGATGTCAAAGCAATATCCAGAATGCCCTTTGTACAATCACGCTAACTGCAGAGAGGTTAATAATCAGAAAATCTGTGCAATTGTCCGCGAAGATAAAAAATGTCTTAAAAAGTTGCATAAAAATAGCAAAGAAAGATAAAAAAAACCGTAACCGAGAGGTTGCCATGGATTGAATATCAAGACCCCATTTCTTATAAAGGTGGGGTTTTGTTTTTGGATTGATGCAGAGAAGGTATTCAAGTTTGTTCTTTAGTAAATTAGGAGGATATAATGCATCCACAGAAAGCTGCTGAAACAGTCGGATACAGTAGGCAAAGGGCTAATCTGCAAAAGAAACAGCCGATAACATAAATAGAGATAGGCGCTTAGGTATTGAAAGGCGCCAATTCTCATATAACGGATATATGCCTGAACGTAGGTCTGACAAAGAAAAAAGAAGCGGGAGAGGTTGAAGAAAAAAATTAAGAATATTGAAATATTAAAGAGATTTTAGAGAGCAGGGTTGTTTGGCTCCGACTTTTATCATGTTAAGCTTAATAAAATAGTAACATGAAAAACAAAACACCAGCTGAGAAAACTGAAACTAAGCTGCTAAAGATAATGCTTCCTGAAGAATTGCTGGAAAGGGTACGGAACTATTGTAATGAAAAAAAAATGACCATTAAGGAATTTGTAACCGATGCCATAATTGATAAATTAAAAATTGCCTATAAAGAGAGACGAAAGAAACCCAGATTGTAGCCAGTATCAATATCGAGATTTTTTTGACTTGAGTATCGATATTGTATGATATTTGGAATTTTTAGGGATTGGTTTCATCTTGCACTCATGGCAAGTTATCTGAACTACCGGATTGGGAAAATGTTTGGAAAGCATTAAGCATATGAAGCGATTTATCTTCATGCCCTTTAAGCGAGACCGAAAAAAACACTGGGATAGTGTTTATGAAAAGAATTTACCCAGTGAGGTTGGATGGTATCAAGATTATCCTGAAATGTCGCTGAAACTAATTGCTATTACCGAAGTTGGTGCCGATGGTAGCATTATCGATATTGGTGGGGGCACATCTAAACTGCCTGGAATATTACTTGATCAGGGCTATAAAAGATTAACAGTTTTAGACATTTCCGGTAAATCAATTGAAAAAGCAAAGATACAACTTGCTGAGAATTCAAGCAGAATCACTTGGATCGAGGCAGATGTTACAAAATACGACTTTAAGGAGAAATTTGACGTCTGGCATGATCGTGCCGTATTTCATTTCCTTACAGAAGTTGAGGATAGAAAGGGATATATAAATTCACTGAATCAAGCTTTAACGCTAAATGGTCATCTAATCATTGGAACCTTTGGTCTGGATGCCCCGCCAAAATGTAGCGGGCTTCCCGTTGTAAGGTATGAACCAGAGACTTTGCATAATGAACTGGGAAATAATTTTAATTTAGCGGAAACTTTCTTTGAAGATCATATGACACCTTCAGGTGTAAGACAGAAATTTATATTTTGCCGATTCATAAAGCGAACATAAAGCAAAAAAATTCTATGATCCTCCAAGTATCAAGGGCAATAATTTATGCGGTATATGTAATCGGAGCTGATTGACGTTGAGTTGCTCTTATGGCAAGTTATTGCAAGTTTTATTTCTGAATGATTGTTTCGAACACGATGCCTATAAGTTTGATTTCAAAAAGATTCATAATACAGCAGATGATATTTATTTGTAATTTTAAGTCGCCCATTGAAAAAAAGAAATTTATTTCATTCCAATGGATAGTCCTTTTTCATATTCTGACCTGATCTTGCTTGTTGCGACCATAACATTTTTGTTCTGTTATGTAATTGCAATAATCGTTCAAAGCTTGGTCTCCCGAGAACAGTTAATGCTCGAACGCATTATTGTTGCCTTGTTTGGAGTATTGGCCCTTGGCTTGCTATTGGTCTATCGGCAGTCCTTGCAACACTTGCGATCAAACGTGTTCATCGTTACGCAAAAACGATTGAGACCAGACCAGTCAAACAAGGGTTTAGAGGATTTATAAGAATCGTTCGTGACAGCTTTCTTCACGGATTTCTCACCTGGAGCACACTCCGTATTATAATAGGATGCATAGCCTTCGGTGGACTGCTCACAGCTGGCTTTTATGGCTTCTTTCAACAAAATTTTCAAGGAAGCATTCAAAAAATGGTTGAAAAGCCACTCCTTATTGAATCAGCGACCAATGATAAGGCTGAAGGGGAAGGGTTTTTGGAATCAATTCTTATCATAGGATTGATTTCTGCAACACTAACGGTATTAATCGGTGTCAAAATCTATCGATCGCTAAGTCGACGTGCGAAGGAACTATCGCTATATGCCATGATTCGCGGGGGTCCTTCACCAGTTATAGTAAAATTGTTTCACGATAATAAAACGATTGGCATCGTTGTGCTGGTAATTGGATGCTGGATCCTATGGGGTTTCTTAACACAAATTGGTGGATTGGCGATAATTTTGATTCCAGGGTTGAGAGCCAAATCTTCTATACCTGGGGTAATGCCGGCAACCATTGTTTTTTTAGTGATTTTGTCGATCCTTTTGTATGTCCTTTTATTCGGACCTGTTGCTTGGTTTTCATTTAGGAACCTAAAACTACATTTAAGATATATTAGAGAAAATAGAATCGCAAAGAATCTGTTTCATTTGCAGATTATCATATTGGGTGGAGCATTAGGTGTGGTTCTCAATCTTTACTTTGTAAACCTTTTGGGAAAAATTCTATGGCCGGCTATATTCCACTGATTCAAAAGCGATAACATATACAATTAAAACTATTTCAAAATACATTGTTGACTCCCCGCTCAATAACCGGCGCTGCTGAAAACATCTGTCCATAACCGCCGTTGTTTCAATGGCCTTGGTCTTTCCCTCATCCAATAACTCATGAAGCCTTGCCCTTGCCTTTCCCCCCAACAATGTTAGATCGTCGATCTCTTTTGCCCTTAAAACCTCAACAAGCTACTGGACGGCAGGGTCTTTCAGGTATGCTTCAGAATTAAGATACTTTTTCACGGTGTGATTCGACCGGCCAAGCATTCTGCCTATCGACCTATAGCTTTCACCGAGCTCATCCAAAACGATCATCTTTGCAACCTCTGCTTTAGTGGGTTTAGTGGGGGAAGCCGATTTCTTTTTAGCCATATTTAACCTCCAATTCTCTGCCTTACTCACATATAAAAAAGAAAGATCGATTTATAACCCGTTATTTTTTGACACATGGTGTCACATGGTGTTTTTAGGTTATTGTTTTAATTGATCATTTAATATTGTCCCCTGATACACAATCAGGTTCCTATAAAATCCACTTGATTTAATTGCATTAAATTGTTATCGACCGCCTGATTATTTGCATTGTTTGCAAGGCACCAAAAATGTGACAGAATGTGACAGAAACTGATTTTTTTGCCTATTTTCGTTATATTGTTTATACACCATTAATGACTGTAAATCAATAAGTTATGCAATATCAAAATGTTACTTCAAACCCTTTGACCGCTTTTCTTTTTATGTTCCGGATTTGTCGATGCCTGACGACCCGGCCAAAGACGACCGGTAGGCCTCATTCCATCAAGATTCAGCGGTGCGGCTGTCCTGAACTTTCATGAATATTGTCAGCTGGTTGAATGATCGACATTGACAGTCCGCCCCTTTTATTGTTAATTTTTATCATAAAATTAATTTGGAAACTAAAGGGGGTAATGGTGGCCGAGCTTCAAAATGATTTGCTTTTGCGCGCTTGCAAACGCTTGCCGGTTGAAAGAACGCCGATATGGATTATGCGCCAGGCTGGGCGATATTTGCCGGAATATCGGTCGGTTCGCCAAAAAGCTGATTTTCTTACCATGTGCAAAACGCCTGAACTTGCGGCCCAAGTTACATTACAGCCCATCGATTTGATAGGGGTTGATGCCGCTATCATTTTTTCCGATATTCTTGTCATTCCTGAAGCAATGGGGATGCATCTTGAATTGCACGAAGGTATAGGCCCTGTGTTTTTGAATCCGATCAGAAATGACAGTGATGCTGAAAACCTTAAAAAAATTGATCCGACCGTCGACCTGAAATTTGTGCTTGATGCCGTCATCTTGACAAAACGTGAATTAAACGGACGTGTTCCATTGATCGGCTTCAGCGGCTCTCCATGGACATTGTTGGCATATATGGTTGAAGGCCAAGGATCTAAGACATTTTCAAAGGTTAAATCTTTGATTTACAACGATCCAAAATTGGCCCATCGTCTTCTGGATAAAATTGCTGATGCCGCGGCAGCTTATTTATGCGCACTGATTGAAGTTGGAGTCCAAGCCATTCAAATATTCGATACCTGGGGCGGAATTCTGACTCAAGATGGTTTTGAAGAATTCTCTTTGAGTTACATCCGAAAAATAATCTCCGAAGTCAAAGGAAAAGCGGTGCCGGTTATTCTTTTCGCAAAGGGTGTGCACTATCATTTGAACAGACTTGCTGAAAGCGGTGCCGATGTATTGGGCCTTGACTGGACAATGAATATCGGAGACGTCCGAAAAAAGTTGGGAGATCAGGTTGCGCTTCAAGGAAACCTTGATCCCGCGATTCTTTATGGCGGTCATGAAAAGATAAAATATGAAGCCAAGAAAATATTACAATCATTCGGCAGGGGAAGCGGGCACATTTTCAATCTCGGCCATGGAATTTTGCCGGATGTCCGGCCGGAATGCCTTAAAGTTTTGGTGGATTTTGTTAAAGAAGAGAGCGTTTCTTATCACCTCAATGATAAAAAGCACAGGGGTCAGGACTAGTTTGGTGAATCGGGAGAAAAATCGTGTTTGATATCGATATTGAGTTAATTAAAAAATATGACAAGCCCGGACCGCGATATACAAGTTATCCGACAGCGCCGCATTTTAATGAATTGTTTACCCATGAAAATTATCTTAATGAGATCAAAAAGACCAATCAGGGACGGAGCTTGCCTGATTTATCGTTATATTTCCATTTGCCCTTTTGCGATACACTCTGTTACTTTTGCGGTTGCAACATGATTGTCACCAGAAACAGAGAAAGGATCAAGCGGTATATCAAGGACGTAAAGCGTGAGATAGACCTTATAGCGGCATTTCTTTCATCCGATAGAAAAGCATCCCAGCTTCACTGGGGCGGCGGTACGCCGACACATTTGAGCCCGGATGAAATCATTGATTTAAATTTTTATATCCATGATCGATTTGATTTTAATCCCGATGTGGAGGCCGGATGCGAAATCGATCCCAGAGAACTCACCAAAGAACATCTTGCGGCCTTGAGAAGCGGCGGCTTTAATCGAATCAGCATGGGGGTGCAGGACATCAACGAAAGCGTTCAAAAAGCGGTTAACCGGATACAGCCGGAAGCACTGACGAGACAGGTCGTCCATTGGGTGCGTGAATCGGGATTCGACAGCATTAATCTCGATTTAATGTACGGGCTGCCTTTCCAGTCGGTAAAAACATTTGAAAAAACGATCGATGCCGTCATCGATATGGATCCGGATAGAATTGCTTTGTTTAATTTTGCTTATGTTCCCTGGATGAAAAAACATCAAAAAGCCATTCGTCCGGAGAATTTACCTGCTCCTGAAGAAAAACTGGACATCTTCAAAATGTCCACTCAAAAGCTGACGCAAGCCGGTTACGTGTTTATCGGCATGGATCACTTTGCCAAACCCGATGATGAACTCACATTGGCGCTGATGGCAAAAAAACTTTACAGAAATTTTCAAGGCTACAGTACCCATGCAGGCGCGGATCTTTATGCCATGGGCATTACCAGCATCAGCCAGTTTGGACGCATCTATGCTCAAAACATCAAAAAAGAGAAAAAATATCATGCGGCACTTGATATGGGAATTTTACCCACAGCCAAAGGATGTTATTTGAGCGACGATGATCTGTTGCGTCGGCATGTTATCTTAAAACTCATGTGTGATTTTGAACTCGATTTTGCTTCAATTGAAGATAAATTCAACATCGATTTCGAGACCTACTTCAGCCGGGGACTGAACCACCTGAATGAGATGATGGCCGACAACCTTATCTTTATCGAAAACAGGACGTTGAAGATCACCGACATGGGCAGGCTCCTGATCAGAAACATCGCCATGAAATTTGACGGCTACATTGAAAGAAAAGAAGATCATGCCCGCTATTCAAGGACCGTTTGATATGCATCAGTACGCGATAGTTCTTTTCAACATGGGGGGACCGGACGCTTTGGACGCCGTAGAACCCTTTTTATATCATCTGTTCAGCGACCGTGATATTTTTAAGCTGCCGATGGGGCAAAAAATCTTCGCGAAACTGATGTCCGGTCTTCGCGCGCGGAAGGTCAGAGAAAAATATCGGCACATCGGCGGCAAATCTCCCGTCAATGAATGGTCGGAATTGCAGCGGTCCATGCTTGAACAGGAACTGCAAAAGGTGGCCTCCGGCGTAACCGTATATAAGGCCATGCGATACTGGCACCCGACCATAGAAGACACCGTTCAAAAAATATCCCAACAAACATTTGACAAAATTGTGCTGCTTCCGCTCTACCCGCATTACTCCGAAACAACCACCGGATCGTCAATCAATGAATGGCAAAGGGTTTATCGAGGCGACAAAGACAAGGTAACCTGTATTTATGATTATTTTGACAACCCTAAATATATTGCAGCGATAAATGAAAGAATTGATGAGGCGATGATGCGATTTTCCGAAAATGTCCGCGATGATGTTCAAATCGTATTCAGCGCTCACGGAACACCGGAACGCCTCGAAAAAAAAGGTGATCCTTATTCAAAACAAATAAAAGAAACCGTTGCATGTGTCATGAAAGCACGCAATTTTTCACACGGATATCATTTGTGTTTTCAAAGCAAAGTCGGACCCGGCAAATGGCTCGCGCCTTCAACCGAGGCGATGATCAAAGCGCTCGGGACAAAAAAAAAGAGACAATTACTGATTGTCCCCGTTAGTTTCGTATCCGATCATATTGAAACGCTGTTTGAACTCGACGTTGAATACCGACGGATTGCCGGCAAAGCAAACATCGAAAATTACGTCGTCATGCAAGGATTGAACGATTCAAAAACGTTTGTTGCGGCGTTAAAAGAGTTGGCCGTTCAAGCGCTTCAAATCAGCGAGAGCTAAAGGGAAGAGCATATCGGCACATGGATAACGGTTCGATTAAAATCACGATTTTGGGCGCAGGCATATCAGGGCTTTCCACTGCTTATTGGTTGAATGGGAAAGGATTTGAGATAACGGTTCTCGAGTCAAAAAAAGAACCCGGCGGATCGATGGTCACCCGCTATGAAAATGGATTTTTGATTGATTATGGACCGAACAGCGGATTGGAAACGACGCCGCTCATCGGAAAGCTTGTGGAGCAGGTCGGACTGAAAGATGAAATGATCTATGCTTTAAAGAAAGCCGACAAAAGATATATTTTAAAAAATAATCAGCTTCATGCCCTGCCCACCCATCCGGCTGCGTTTTTGAAAACAAAGCTGTTTTCACCGAAAGCAAAATTGCGTCTTTTGGCCGAGCCGTTTTCGAGAAAATCTCATGATGGGTATTACCAAAGTATTTCTGAATTTGTAATAAGAAGATTAGGCCGGGAATTTCTTGATTATGCAGTAAATCCGTTCGTTGCCGGCATATTTGCAGGCAATCCCGACAATCTAAGCGTTCAATCTGCACTGCCCAAGTTATATCGATTGGAAGAATTATACGGCGGATTGTTTAAAGGAATGATTCTGGGTGCCAAAGAAAGGAAAAAACGGGCGGAACAATCCAAACAAAGCGCCAGGATGTTCTCATTTAAAAAAGGGATGCAAAGTTTTCCCGCAGCCATTGCCGCCCGATTAGGCAGCAGAATCAAATACGATTGCCGGGTCGAAAATGTTGTCAAATCAGGGCGCAAATTTAAAGTATTATACAGGCATAACCATCAGTTGGAAGAAATTATCACCGATATGGTCCTGTCCGCGGTTCCGGCGTATCATGCCGCATCGATTATTGACGACAGGGAACAAAAACTATTCGATCATTTGAATAACATTTATTATCCTCCTGTAAAGGTGCTGTATTTAGGATTCCGGAAAGAGGCGGTGGGTCAGGTCCTCGATGGATTCGGATTCTTAATCCCGGAAAAAGAAAATAAGACTTTTTTGGGGGCCATATGGAATTCGGCAATATTCCCCCATCGGGCAGATGACGATATGACGGCCTTTACCCTATTTATCGGTGGTGCGCGATCTCCCGAATTGTGTGATAATAACGATGATAGGCACATCAACACGGTGATTAAAGAGTTCAAGCAAATAATGAAGATTAGAAAAGCGCCCGTGTTTGTCACGGAAAAAATATGGCCGAAAGCCATCCCCCAATACAGTCTTGGATACATCGAACACGAAAGATACTTTGAAACCTTCGAATCGAACAATCCCGGTATCTTTTTAAGCGGTAATTACCGGGGAGGAATTTCCGTCGGCGATTGTATAAAAAATTCAGAATTGACGGTTCAGCGGATTTGCGAACATATAAACCGAAGGGCCGGCCGAAGATAAGGACGGCTATTGAAATGAAAAGCCGCTTTGCCAACCCGCCTGTTATGCGAGGCACGGGCGGGCAAGTATCGTTTCACGGGGAAGCACACCCCCTGAACACGGTTGAGCATCCCTTCAATAGATGGGCCTGGAAGAGATGTTTACACCTTCTTGCCTTGACATCATCGGCATATTGGCTTAAAAAAGTCTTTTATTTTATCGCTGATGAATGGTGATGCCATGCTGGGAAACCGCCATTTATATAATATATTTTTTTCCGTTATTGCCGGAATCGCGGTATGCATGCTATTTGTGACCGGATCCGCAGCATCTCGGAGTATGGATCACGTCGACGAACAAGGCACAAAAATCACAGAAACCAAAAATTCGGTCAAATCCGTTGTCCATTTGTATTTTGCAGATAGAAACAGTTCGTTTCTCAAAGCAGAGGAGCGGGTTTTTCTTCACTCGAATAATCCGTCCGAGTTCGGCAAGGCGATTATTAAAGCCCTGATCGACGGCCCCCCGACCGGGCTTATGAGGACGATTCCGGAGGGTTCCAAACTTAAAGCGTTTTATTTGACCGGGGATGGGACAGCTTATGTCGATCTGTCCGATGACGTTAAAGAGGGTCATCCCGGCGGGGTTAAATCCGAACTGTTTACCATATATTCGGTGGTCGACTCGCTGGTATTGAATATTCCTGAAATCCATGCCGTAAAATTTTTGATCAACGGGAAGGAGTCCATGACCTTAAATGGACATATTGATCTGCGTTTTCCGTTTAAAGCCAACATGCTTTTGATACGATGAAAAAAAAGGATATCATTAAAAATATAAGAAACATCGGCATTATTGCCCACATCGATGCCGGGAAGACGACCGTAACAGAGCGGGTTTTGTACTATACCGGACGTTCCCATAAAATCGGTGAAGTTCATGACGGCGAAGCGATAATGGACTGGATGCCCGATGAACAGGAACGGGGTATCACCATCACTTCCGCCGTTACCACTTGTCATTGGAAAGGACGGGACATCCATATCATCGATACGCCGGGCCATGTCGATTTTACCATCGAAGTGGAACGCTCGTTAAGGGTGCTTGACGGCGCCGTTGGTGTTTTTTGCGCGGTCGGCGGTGTGGAACCCCAGTCGGAAACCGTATGGAGACAGGCCGACAAGTATCATGTCCCAAAGATCGCATTTATCAACAAGCTCGACAGGATTGGCGCGGATTTCTTTGGCGCGGTCGAAATGATGAAAAAAAAGCTAAACGCCAACCCGCTGATATTACAATTGCCGGTCGGTTCTGAAGATGATTTCTCCGGGATTATCGATCTTATCGACATGAAACAGGTCATCTGGGAAGATGAGACACTGGGAGCAACATTTAAAAAAGAAGATATTCCTTCGAACCTGCTCGACACGGCAAAATCGTATCGTGAAAAACTGATTGAAACCGTTGCCGAAGTTGATGACAATATCATGGAGGATTATGTATCGGAAATCCCCATTACTCCGGAAAGCCTGCTTACGGCCATAAGAAAGGCCACCGTCAATTTGAAACTGGTACCGATTCTTTGCGGAAGTGCGCTCAAAAATAAGGGGATACAGCCGCTTCTCGATGCCATTGTGGAATTTCTTCCCAGTCCCGAGGACATTCCCCCCATCAAAGGCGTCCACCCTGAAACAGGACAACCCGTCGATTGCCGGGCAAAGGATACCGACCCTCTTGCGGCGCTGATATTCAAAGTGTCGATGATTGAAGGCCGCAAACTGTCCTATGTGCGGATTTACAGCGGGACAATGAATAGCAAAGCGGATGTCTATAATCCTGCCCGCAAAATCAACGAAAAGATTTCCCGGATCTTAAGAATGCATGCCAACAAGAGAGAACGCATCGATTCCGCCGGCGCCGGCAGTCTGGTCGGCGTTATTGGATTGAGAGAATCCTCTACGGGAGAGACCCTTTGTTCCAAAGATCACCCTGTTATATTGGAAAGGATAGACTTTTACGAACCGGTTATTTCCATAGCTGTAGAGCCTAAAACCCATGTCGACCAGGAAAAGCTCGATCAGGTCCTCGATAAATTCATGGCTGAAGATCCAACGCTTAGACTTCAAAAAGATGAAGACACCGGACAGACCATTTTGTCCGGCATGGGAGAACTTCATCTCGAAGTGATCATCAGCCGCATGCTTCGGGAATTTAACACCAACGTCAATGTGGGAAAGCCCCAGGTCGTCTATCGGGAAACCATCGAAAAAGAAGGCGTTGCATCTGCAATATTCGACAAGGAAGTGGCAGGGAACCGGCACTATGCCGAAGTTGCGGTAAGACTGCTGCCCCTTAAACGCGGCTCCGAGAATAGGTTCAGGTCTAAAATTACTGATGAAACAATACCCGCAACCTTTATTCCTGCAATCAAGAAAGGCGTGATGGAAGCCCTGGAAAGCGGGGTTCTGATGGGATATCCTGTTGTTGATGTGGAAGCTGTGCTGATCGGAGGATCGTATAAGGACTCTTTGAGCACTGAACTGGCCTATACCGTCAGTGCATCCATGGCTTGTAAAGCCGCCCTTGAAAATGGCGAACCGTTTCTCCTCGATCCGATCATGGATGTCAAAGTTTATGTTCCGGAGGCTTTCATAGGAGACGTCATCGGGGACCTTAATTCGCGAAATGGAAAAATCGAGTCCATTGAACACAAAATGGGGGCACAGGAGATAAAGGTTGTCGTGCCGTTGGCGCGGATGTTCGGATACTCCACATCATTACGATCGGCGACGCAGGGCAGAGGAACGTTCACCATGCAATTTTCTCATTTTGACCGGTGCTGACGCATATCTTCAAAATTCAAATTCCAATTTTGTTCCGTCTTACCCTTTTCATCACTTTTCTCTTTATTCTTTCTGATGACTTTTAACAATTTTTCAATGTCCGCCTTTTTACCCGGATCGCTCATGGTTTCCAACGCCTTTTGCAAATGAAAGGCGGCGGTTTTGAAATCAGACTTGTTTTTGTAATACATCCCCAGGTAATAATGCGAATAGCCAGCTTTACCCAGCTTATAATACGTTTCTCCCAGTGCATAAAATGCTTGCGTATAATTCTGATGATTTTCGATGAGTTTTTCAAACGTTGCAACGGCATCCGTGAGATGACCGAGTTCCACCTGGGTCCGGCCGAGATAGTAGAGGGCCTCCGGGTCATTGGAAATGATGCTGGAAGCACCGTCTAAAATACTGAAGGCCTGCCGATAGTCTCCTTCCATAAAATAGAGACGGCCGATATCTTTTAACATATAGGGATCGAAGCCTTTTTGAGCCAATGCGGCCTTAAGTTGTTCCACAGCATCCTTGCGGTCGCCTTCTCTTTCCAGCACCAGGGCGTATCCGTAATGTCCCAAAGGATTATCGGGGTGTTTGTTTACCTCTGACTGAAACTTTTGCTGCGCCATCGCCTCATCCCCGTACAGGGCAACGAGCTGGGTATGCGCTCTATCAAATGGATAAGGATTGACGGGCGTAATGGGTTTTTTGTGTTTTTCAAGCCAGGTATCGATATACCCCATCCGTTCCTCCGACCCGGGATGGGTGGTCAAATAGGTCGGGATTTGACTTGAACCGAACCATTGCTTGCTTCGCATTTTTTTCAGTGACGTGACCAATCCGATGCCGTTATACCCGGCTTTCCTCAGAATGCCGAGTCCGATCTCATCGGCTTGCCGTTCGTCTGCACGGTCGTAGGCCAGTGTAAAAGATTGACCGGCGGCCACAGATCCGAGCGTAAGTGCATTGGCTGCCGCCGATGAGCCGCCGCCGAATCCAAGGAGCACACCGGCTGCAATACCGGCAAGTGTGGCGATGTTTACTTTATTGGCTCTTTCTATTTTCTGGGAAATATGGCGGCATACGACATGTGAAATTTCATGGGCAAGTATACTTGCCAGCTCTTCCTCGCTATCCAAGGCTTCCAGCAATCCGCTGTAAATGAAAATATGGCCTGCCGGTGTTGCAAAAGCATTATAGACATCATCTTTTATGACATAAAAATGGTAAGAGAAAGGTTGTGGCGGAAGGGTGGAAACGAGCTTTTGGCCCACGTCGTTGACATAATTGACAATCGCCGGGTCTTTGATAATTTCGTAGTGCGCTTCAATAATTTTCATAAACTCGCGAGACAGCTCTTCTTCCTGTTTCAGCGTTATCCCTGACGCACCTTTTGGGAAAATGATGCTGCATATCAGAATAAAAACCGTACATCGCAAAACATATTTTCTGACAATTTTCATTAATACCTCGACAAGAAAGCGTGTCGATTTCCGGTAATGACAAAATCAATACCGAAACTCTAAATTCGAGCAAAAATAAATTTACGAAGGAACCCCTGCCTCCGAGGGGGTTCACCTGGAAAACGTTCATAACATCAAAAAAATGATATTATTATTCAATCGGGCAATAGTCAAATCATATCCTTATATCCTTTTCAAATATCAAGTTTTATGCTAACCTTCATGGCCATGGCAAAAATCATCTGCATAGCCAATCAGAAGGGCGGCGTGGGAAAAACGACGACGGCGGTAAACCTCTCGGCCGCCATGGCTGTTTCGGAAAAAAAAATCCTCCTTGTGGATTGTGATCCCCAGGGAAATGCGACAACCGGTTTGGGAATCGATAAAAATCGTGTTCAAAAATCACTTTACCACGGTATGATCGGCGAGGCCCAGGCCGAAAATCTTATTTTGGACAGCGAAATCGGAACCTTGAAAATTATACCTTCGCGGGTGGAATTGATCGGGTTTGAAGTGGAAATGATGTCTGAACCGAATCGCGAAACAGCCCTAAAAACGCTTTTATCCCAGATTAAAAATTCATTTGAATACATTATTATTGATTGCCCCCCGTCTTTGAGCCTTCTGACGGTGAATGCGCTGACCGCAGCCGATTTGATGCTGATTCCGCTTCAGTGTGAATTTTACGCATTGGAAGGCCTTGGCCAGCTTCTTCAGACCATGAAGCGCATCAAGCACAATCTGAATCCGAAACTCAAAATCGGCGGCATACTTCTGACCATGTTCGACAAGAGAACCAACTTGTCTCATCAGGTGGCAGAAGATGCCGAGAAATATTTCAAGCATCTGGTATATAAGACCATAATTCCCAGAAATGTCAGATTGGGTGAAGCGCCGAGCTTCGGAAAACCCATATTGCTCTATGATGCCGCCTCCATCGGCGCACAAAGCTATTTTGATCTGGCCAAAGAAATCATGAACCATAAATTTTCCTGATTAAAAGTGGAAAGAGAAATGAAAATAAAAAATGTCGAATCCGGCCCGAAAAAAACCAGAAAACTGGCCTTGGGAAGAGGCCTTGATGCCTTGTTGCCGGGCATTGAGCCCGCGGAAGATATGGCAAAGGAATATTTTTCGTGTGATATCGAGTTGATTCGGCCCAATCGCTTTCAGCCCCGGTTGCAGTTTTCAGATGATGAACTGGAAGATATGGCCCGTTCTATTCGTCAGCAGGGAATCATACAGCCGCTTTTGGTGAGAAAAGACGACATTGGATATGAACTCATCACTGGTGAGAGGCGCTTGCGTGCCGCTAAAAAGGCGGGATTGAAACAGGTCCCGGTTCTCGTTAAAACCATCACGGATACCGATATGCTGGAAATATCCATTATTGAAAACGTTCAACGGTCGAATTTGAATCCCATTGAAGAAGCAGAAGCCTATCACCGGCTCATCACGGAGTTCGGTCTTACCCAGGATCAAGCGGCGGAACGGGTCGGGAAAAGCAGATCTGCCGTTGCCAATTTTTTAAGACTCCGTCAGTTGCCCGGTCAAATAAAGACGTCAATTATGGATGGAATCCTGAGTATGGGACATGCGCGGGCGCTTTTGGGCGCCGGGACCAAGGCGCAGCAGAACGCGGTATGGCGGGTGGTGATATCAAAGGGGCTGTCAGTGAGGGAAACCGAACGTTTGGTAAAACGTTTGAAAACAGAAAAAGAAACGCCGAAAAAGCCACCAACGAATTCAGACCTGTCATATTTTACAGATGTGGCCGATGATCTTTCCAGACGCTTCGGAACCAAAGTTCGAATTAAACGTCGAGGTCAAAAAGGCAGCGTTGAAATAGAATTTTATACCGATGACGATCTCGACCGCCTGCTGAGTTTGTTGAAGCCGACATAATGTCTATTCATATTATCATCGACGGATACAATTTGATCCGACAGTCCAATACGCTCAGTCTGATTGATCGCCAGGATATTCAGCTTGGCAGAGAGGCTCTCCTTGATATGCTCATTTCATATCGGAAAATAAAAGGCCACATGATCACCGTTGTTTTTGACGGTACCAATGCGCCTCCTTTTTCCCAACATAAAAATCGGGTTCAGGGAATAACAATTAAATTTTCACGCAGTGGAGAGGTGGCCGACACCGTTATTAAAAAGATGGTAAGCCGGGAAAAAGAAAAGGCCCTGGTGGTCAGTTCCGATCTGGATATCGTGAATTTTGCATCAGCCAAGGGGGCCGCCACCATTAGTTCTTCAGAGTTCGAGGAAAAGATATCTCAAACACTTTATATGGAAATAAAAGGTGTCGAATCCAAAAACGAAAGCGGATGGGTCCCCACGACCAAAAAGAAAGGCCCCAGTAAACGGCTTTCCAAAAAAAGACGTCGAAGCAGAACCAAAATACGGAAATTATGACCCGTTATCCTTTTAACCCATTGGGCTTAGATATCATTGACGTCTGTGCCGTTATTTGATAAAAAATACTTTTGCGAATGGCGCTTCGAACTTGAATGTTGAAGGTGCCGGAGGCTCTCAAATGCAAAGATTGTCATAAATCTTCATGCAAGATTCAGATTGTGGCACCGATTTGATACCATATGTATAATAAAGAGAAAAAAACGGGTCTGAAGCGGATTTGCGTCATTGACGGGCAGGGCGGCGGTATCGGCAGTGCGATCATTAAAAAGCTGAAGGAATCTTTTGGCGAAACCATTGAAATCATAGCGCTTGGAACCAATGCCATTGCAACAGCGCAGATGCTGAAGGCCAAGGCAAACAGGGGCGCCTCCGGAGAAAATGCCATTGTAAAGACCTCAGGAACGGTTGATATCATTATCGGAACCATTGGAATTGTCATGGCGCATGCCATGATGGGGGAAGTGACGCCTAAAATGGCGGAAGCCGTCTCAGGCAGCCCGGCCAAAAAACTGCTGATACCACTGTCCCAAGAACATATTGAAATCATAGGGATACCTTCAATACCGCTTCCGCATCTCATCGAGGCGCTTATACAGGAAAATGTAAAAGATTTCAGCGGCGACACCTCGTCCGGATAAGTCGCTGTTCGAAAAGGAATTATTTTTTTAAAGAAAATTTTAACTCCGTCCGTTTTCAATATTTAAAGGAAGAAATAATGTGTGAGGCAAATGCATACCTGATTGAAGGAAATGAAAAGACATTGATTATGGAAGCGGTGGATACCGTCGAACCTGAAGAGGGCGGCATGCGATTGGTCAGTATTTTTGGTGATCAAAAATTTATTGATGCCAGCATTTATTCGCTGTCTCTCGTAGACCACTGTATTTATTTGAAAAAGTAATGCCCCCCCCAGTCTTGGTTTGTGGGGTTTGGTAAAATGAAAAGGGGCTTTTTAAACGGTTTCAAGGTGATGCGTAAACGTGAAAGCCCCATGAAGTAAATGAAGATATTAATTGCAAAGAATGCCGGATTCTGCATGGGCGTGCGCAGGGCCGTTGAAATGGTTCTGGATATCCCCGGCAAACATAAAAATCCAATCTGCACATTCGGTCCCCTTATCCACAATCCACAGGTTTTAAACCTGCTGAAAGAAAAAGAGATATTCATATTGGATCATATTCCGGCGCGCGGAACGGGTACGGTTCTGATTCGCGCGCACGGCGTCCCGCCCCACATCCATCAAGATCTTAAAAAAGCAGGTTACGATATTATTGATGCCACCTGTCCACGGGTGATTAAAGTCCAGACCATCATCCGACAACATGCCAAAAAAGATTATGCATCCATCATCATCGGAGACAAAAATCATCCGGAGGTCGTCGGGCTACTGGGATATGCCGGGGGCAAAGGATTTGTCGTTGACAATATGGAGGATCTTGAATCCCTTCCTTCTTTTGAGAAGGCGATTATTGTCGCACAGACCACTCAGAACACATTTTTTTTTGAAGAAGTCAAAAGATGGGTCGGTCATAGATTTCCCCATTATAAAATTTTCGATACCATTTGTGATTCTACTGCAAAGCGACAGGCTGAAGTCCAAGACCTGGCGGATTCAGTGGATGCCGTCATTGTCGTCGGCGGACACAACAGCGGGAATACCAAACGGCTTGCCGAAATCTCGAGGATGACCGGGAAGCCGACCTATCACATTGAGACTGAATCGGAGATTGATATAGACGCTCTTTCTGAAGTCAAACTTATCGGAATTACAGCCGGGGCTTCAACCCCGAATTGGATGATAAAAAGAATATACAGGACCTTAGAAGCGTTGCCCTTTAGAAAAAGGCAAAGCTGGCAAAGCATTGTTTATTCCATCCAGCGATTGCTCCTCCTTACGAACATTTATGTGGCCGTGGGGGCCGGCTGCCTGAGCTATGCCTGTATCAAAATCCAGGGGATACCCCATAATTTGCCTTATGTTCTGATATCCGTGCTTTATGTTCAATCCATGCATATCCTCAATAATCTCACCGGCACAAAGGCAGACCGATACAACGATCCCGACAGATCCTCTTTTTATGACAGAAACAAGATATTGCTTGCGGTTTTGGCGTTTACTGCTGGCGGCTTTGGATTGATAACAGCCTATGCCATTGGGTTGATTCCTTTTTTAATCCTTCTGGGCATGAGCATCATGGGTCTTTCTTATAATTTGAGCCTGATCCCCGAACGGTTTACACACCATAAAACCATGCGGATAAGAGATATTCCGGGATCGAAAACAGCGCTGATTGCCATGGCATGGGGAATCGTGACTTCTCTTTTGCCCCGACTGTCCGCATCTGAGAATATTCATTTGAGTACGCTCATCATATTCCTATGGTCTTTGAGCCTGGTATTTGTGCGAACCGCATTTTTTGACATTCTAGACATGCAAGGTGACCGCATTATAGGAAAGGAGACCATTCCCATACTTCTTGGAGAAAAACGAACATTACGCATTTTAAAAACAATACTGATCGCCAATCTGGGGATTCTGATTTTTTCAAGCGCGTTTCAGCTGATTTCAAGCCTGGGATTTATACTTGCCATCTGTCCGGCGTTTATTTTTGTCATGCTCACAGCCCATGAACGGGGCTATATGCTTCCCGGAATTCGCCTGGAATTTCTGGTTGAAAGTAATTTTATCATGGCGGGTGTGGCGGCATTCATCTGGTCGCTGGTTTAACCGCTTTTTATTTCCAGATCGCCGGTTCCGTGCCGGCGATAAGTCTTTTAATGTTATCCCTATGGCGAAAATAGATAAAAATCGTGATAATAAAGGCACATCCGGTCATAATTTGCGAATGAGTCGCCTTCCAGACGGCAACCGGCAAAACAGCGGCTGAGACCAGGGAGGCCAATGAAACACGGTTCGACCAGCAAACCACCATGATAAACACCAGAATCGAAATAACCGTTGCCACCGGTGAAATGACGCAAAAACATCCTGCAGCGGTTGCCACGCCTTTGCCGCCGCTTTTAAACTTCATATAGACAGGGAAAAGGTGCCCCATGAAAGCCGCCAAAGATACAAACGCAACGAAAAGAGCACTCCAGGCATTATTTGCAGAGGCGATGGATGCGGCCAACCAGACCGGAACAGCTCCTTTCAGGATATCGCCGGCAAGGGTAATAATGCCGAGCTTTACCCCTGTCTCGCGCGCCACATTCGTTGCGCCGATATTTCCGCTTCCCGTTCGTCTGATATCAACGGACGTAAACAGGCGCGTCAGGATGAGTCCCCAAGGGATGGAACCCAGCAGATAAGCGAAAACAGGCAAAACCATATACCTGATCATTTTAACTCCATGTTGCTAAAAAGATGCCGGGAGGATAACTCATGTCATTCAATAAGGTCGTTTTTGGACAAGGATGATCATGTATCGTATGACGCTCTACTATAACAGAGCCCACTGAAATATAAAGCCTAAAATGAAACTCGTAAAAGTTCCCATAGAAGATATCCTCGACCTTCACACCTTTAATCCCAAAGAAATACCGGATCTTCTTTCAGATTTTTTGTCCTTTTCTTGTTACCTAAATTCCTTAGCATGTAATAAATGTAATAATAATTGTGTCATTCATTTCATAATTATAATTAAGATGATTCTTTTGAACAGGCTAACTATCTGAAATGTAAAGATCTAAAAAAAGACGCTTTTCCCTGCATGATTTTTGCATGGAGACAGTGATATTTTAAGCATATGTCTAAGCAGGTAGAATCTTTTTATAAATATTTCGAGAAAATTTCAAAATCATCTATACTGGTTATGATTCAAATATTGCCCGATAACGGAGGCCGGCGTTCAGGTGTGGATCGGCGGGAATTTTCTTATACTTCTCACATACCGGAAAGAAGATCCGGCAAGGAAAGACGAAGTGGTAACGATCGAAGGTTAAAACCTAGAGCTCGCAAAGACTAAAGTCCATTAATATACCTTCCCTGTTTTCCTTCACATTTTCGATGCTTAACCCCTTAAATAAATGACTGAAAGAAAAAGATTGGCTAAATTGAACGCAGGTTTTAAGTTCATTTTTAATGAGTTTATGCTCATAATCCTGCAGCATTCATTAAAAAGTTAACAACTTTTAAGCACTAAAATGATACGACAAAGGCTTGTAAACTTACTCAAATCGGCGTTGTCTAACGCTCGATACCCGTTCGTGCGGTGATGCCCCGGTGATAATAATGTTTGACTTCCTTTACCTCGCTAACCACGTCGGCGATTTCCACTAACGCTTTCGGTGCGCGGCGGCCTGTCAAAATGATTTCCACATGTTTCGGCCGATGATCCAGAAGTTCAAGGACTTGACGGGTTGAAATCAGATCAAACCAGACGGCGACATTAATTTCGTCGAGAATAATGATGTCGTATTGATTGGAAAGCATTATTTCCCGCACTCTTTTAAGGCCTTGTTGTGCCTGGTCCACATGTTTTTGTGTTATTTCTTCTCGATGAACGCATTCGACGTCACCATACTGTTCAATGGTGATGCAGGGGTGATCATGCAGTGCGGTTAATTCACCATAATGCTGGCCCTTCATGAACTGGCCGATGTAGGTTTTCATCCCATATCCTGAGGCCCGTATGGCAAGGCCCAAGGCTGCGGTAGTTTTTCCCTTTCCATTGCCGGTGTAAATGTGGATGTATCCTCTTTCACCGATTGATTTTCTCATTTAATTAATTTTATCCTTAAAAAATGATCACACGGTTCGCCTTGACATGGGTATCCCGGCATAAAATTTTATGATTTTAATGGATGTGAACGCTGGGGAATTCATTCATATTCGTATGCGGCAGAAAAAGTGCCGAGGTAAATTCATCCATAAACCGACTGTTGCTGCTGAAATCGATGTAGGTCATGTTTCTTGAAATTTTCCGGGCTTCATTTCTGTAATCGTCCGACAAAAGCGCCATATATGCGCCGGCAATGGAGCTGTTTCCCAGATATTTAAATTTATTCCGGTCGATATCGGGCAGAAGGCCGATGGTTATGGCTTTCTCAATATTAAGATACTGACCGAAGCCTCCTGAGATGAGAATCTGGTCGATGACTGAAAAATCGAGTCCCGACTGTTTCAGAAGTACCATAAATCCGGAATACACTGCGCCTTTACTCAAAATCAGACTGTGAATATCGATTTCAGTAAATACGATGTCTTCTTGCATGGGCGTTTGTTCTGCAAATGCCAGTATGTATGCCAGATCGTCTCCGTCCAGTTTCAATCTGGGATGACTTGAATCGATTTTAAATTTTCCGTTTTGACCGATGACGCCGGTCTGCATCATTTCCGATATCAAATCGATCATGCCGGAACCGCAAATTCCCCGGGGTGCGACATCGCCGATCGTCGAAAATACGGGTTCAAAGGTTTCCGGATCAATGGATATTTTGTCTATGGCGCCTTCCTCGGCACGCATTCCCCATCGGATTCCGCCGCCTTCGAAGGCAGGACCGGCCGAACAGGATGCCGTCATGAGCCAATCTTGGTTCCCCAAAACAATTTCACCATTGGTGCCGACATCGATGAACAGCGTCATCAAACTTTTCCGGTGAAATCCGGCAAAGAGGAGACCGGAGACGATGTCGCCGCCGACATAGCTGGCCGGATCGGGCATGATGAATACCGCGGCAATGGGATTGGCCTTGATGCCGATATCACCGGCTTGCAGAATGGGAAATTCCGAAATCGTAGGGATATACGGTTCACGGCGGATATATTTTGGTTCGATTTTTAGTAATAGATGTGTCATGGTGGTATTGCCGGAGACGACGACATTTTTGATTTGGTTTTTGTCTGCGTTTACGGCAGCAAGCGCTTCGCTGATCAAATTGTTGATGGTGGCAAGGGCCATCCGGCTTAACTTGGCGACACCGTCTTTTTCCGCGCAAACGATTCGATTGATGACATCGTCTCCGCAGGCCGCCTGCTGATTGTGTCCGGAAGTTGCCGCTATAATGGAACCGTCCAGCATGTCTACCAGGTATACGACGATGGTCGTGGTGCCCACGTCGATGGCAAGGCCCAACGATGCCGCTTTCCCATTCCCCGGCGTAACGGCGACGATATTATTGGTGCCGTTTCTGCGAATGACGGATGCCGTCACTTTCCAGTTCTTATCTCTCATGGCCGCTGACAACTCCCGAATGACGTTAATGCCGGCAGTAAAATCAGCAATGCAGCATCCGCTCTTTTTCAGCCCACGGTTCAGGCGATCCAAATCGCTGACCGAATCATCCAGCGTCGGCGGTTCAAGTTCAAGGGAAATTTCCATGAGCATCGGCTGGATTTCTTTGACCAGCCCTTTCAGGCGTGAGGTAACTTCCTCTCCCATGCCGGCGACTTTAAGTTTGCGTTCTATGGCTTCATCGGGGATCCTGGCCGTGACATCGCCGAATATCTTGGTCTGACATGCCAGAACATAATTCTTTTCTTTTTCGCTGGTGTTCAGCAGGGCGGTGGGTTCGCTTTTAATATCGCCGGAGCCAACAATGAGTTTGCATTTACCGCAAGAACCTTTGCCATTGCAGGATGCATTGATGTGTATATCCGCTTCCCGCGCTGCATCCAACAGTGTACTTTCTTGGCGGACTTCAATTTCTTTGTTTTCGGGTTCAAAAACAACCTTACATTTTCTGATGCTTTCCTCGGCGCGTTTTTCTTTTTCCCAACGCGCTTTTCTTCTTTCCATGTACCAGACGGGACAAGCGGTTCGGAATTTGCAATATAATTCAGGATCGTTGCACTTCAGACATTCCTCACACATATAAACATTATGTTTTGAACATAAGTAATTGGTGTCCCTGTCCGGATGGTTTCTGCATTTTCCCATTTAATAATTTTCCTTTAAACAGTTTGCACGTATGCGTTCAGGAGGTACCCTTCCCTGTTTCACTCCGCCACTATCGTTTCACAGGGAAGCGCACCCTCTGAACATGTAAGTTTGCACAATGTTGAGACTACATTTTTTTAAGGAGTTGATTGGCGGCCGTCAATGTCGGATCCCAGGTCGGTCCAAAAGGCGGTGCATATGACAAATCGGTTTGACAGTAATCTTCAACGGTCATTCGATTGTGCAACGCAACAGCCGGTGCATTAATTCTATGTGCGACACCCTCTTTACCCACCATCTGGGCGCCTAATAAACGCCCGGTTTTCGTATCGCCGACCATCTGAACATGGATGAACGAAGCGCCGGGATGGGCATGGGCCCGGGAGCGCGTTTTGATCACCACTTCAGCCGGCGTAAAACCATGTGAATACGCTTCGTCCATGGTCAGTCCGGTTCGGGCCACTTCAAGATCGAATACTTTGAATACCGCCGTACCGGCGATGCCTGCCAACTCGACCGGCCTGGCGCAAATATTGTCGGCGGCCGCCCATCCGGCCCGGTTGGCCCTCAAGGCCAGCGGTATCCACGTCTTTTTACCCGTAACCACGTGATACGCATCCGCGCAGTCGCCGGCGGCATAGATGGCTTCATCTGAAGTTTTAAGGTTCCTATCCACGGAAATGGCATTTCCCGCACCGAGTTTAATGCCGGCATCGGCGGCGATTTCGCTGTTCGGTTTTATTCCGACCGCCACCAACACCATATCGGCTTCAAGAACAAGATTCGAACACACAATATTTAACCGCCCATGATCCGCATCGATTTTTTCAACAATGTGTCCCGGGAACAATTGTATCTGATGGGCTTCCAACTCCTTTCGGACGACTTCGGCCAGTTCTTTGTCCATCCACGGGATAAATGCCGGCCGCGGTTTGACCATATCGACATGGATGGATCGCGCTCTGAGCGCTTCACACATTTCAAGGGCGATATATCCCATTCCGATGATAACGACTTTTTGAACATGATTGGATTGGATATAGGCTTTAAGTTTTCGACCGTCATCCAGGCTTTTCAGCGCTTTTACCCCCGGAAGATAAAACCCTTCAAGATCCGGAATGATCGGAGAAGCGCCGGTTGCAATGACAAGTTTGTCGTAGGAAAATTCAAAGACGTTTCCCTCATAAGATGTACCGGAAACCCTCATGCCCGCAGGATCGATGGATTCGGCACAGTGGCCGGTCAACAAGTTAATGCCCTGTTTTTCTCTGAATACATGGGCTTGCCGGACCACCAGGTCTTCGATTTTTCTTTCCGATTCCGCGATATTATACGGCATACCACAGGCGCTATAGGATACGTCCCGGGTTTTTTCCAATACCGTCACGTCAAGATCCGGAAGGTTTCTTTTGGCCCTGCTGGCGGCACTCATACCGGCAGCATCACCGCCGATAATCAACAGTTTCTTCAGCATTTTCTACCATTGTGCCTCGGCATTTGCCTTGTCGGCAAACGTCAGCTTCCCTTCGTTAAATGAAGTTACGGCATCTCTGACAGTGCCCTCGACGTTGTCGGCAACATTGATGTTTGCGGCATTCAATACCTGGAAGGCTTTGGGGCCGCAATATCCGGTCAGAAGAATCTTAGCGCCTTTATCATTGACCATGGCGGCCGCCTGAATGCCGGCCCCTTAAAATGCATTTACATTCTCTTTGTTGTCCAGCACCTCGAAATCAAAGGTGTCCGTGTCGACAATGAGGATGTAGGGAGCCCGCCCGAACCGGGGGTCGACTTGCGATTCAAGGTGGATTCCCTGGGATGTAACGGCGATTTTCATTCTTTTTTCCTTTCAATGCTTAAAAAATTTTGTACCCGGTTACATACCACCGTGTCCGCCGCCGCAAACCTGATCGTCTGAAATCATCGGCAGCTTACCTGCAATCAGGTCTTCCACCACCGGCCGAATTTCAGGACGTACGGCATCGTGATATACATCGATTCCCACCTGTCTGAATCCCATCAGGGGACGCATGCCGATACCGCCCACAATCAAGGCGTTGACATTGTGGTCCGACAGCAGATTGACAGGGACCATGCATCCCCCTTGAACATGGCCATTGTTTTGTATCGTTGAAACCTCTTTAATTTTCCCATCCTCGACATCCACTAAAGTAAACACATCACAGTGACCAAAGTGTCCCGCCCTTTGACCATCGAGCCCGCCGTTGTCCATAGACGGAATAGCAATTCTACCATTTTTCATTTCAAACATCCTCCTTGGCAATAAATTTTAGTTTTATTTTTAAAGCACCAATTGGTTTCTTATATTCACCCAAATTTTATCGATATTGTGTCGGATCTCTGAGTTGCCCGCATATTCCAAAACCGTTTGTCCTTTGACCATGGATTCGGTAAAAACCGGATCAAAAGGAATTCGTCCCACAGCCGATATGTTATTTTCACTTGCCAGCTTTTCGATGGCACTTGTCTGATCAAGGTTCAGATCGAACTTGTTGATACACACCATCCCCGGGACCTTAAAGTGAGCGGCCAGTTGTGCCACCCGTTCCATATCATGTAATCCGGAAACCGTTGGCTCAGCAACAATAAGTATGGCTGAAGCACCGCCTATAGACGCGATCACCGGACATCCCACACCCGGTGGGCCGTCTGTGATCAACAGGTTTAATTGGTTATTTTCGGCCAGTTTTTTTGCTTCCTGCCGGACAAGGGTAACCAGTTTACCGGAGTTTTCTTCGGCGATACCCAATCTGGCATGGACCATCGGGCCGAAACGGGTGTTTGAGACAAACCATTCTCCACAGGTTTTTATGGGGAAATCGATGGCATCTTCCGGACAGAAATCGACACAGACACCACAGCCTTCACATTCGATGGGATCGACCATAAACGCGTCGCTAATGGCATTGAACCGGCACAGATCTCTGCACAAACCACAGGCACTGCATCTGTCCGGATGAATAACCGCCACTCCCCCCCCCTGAAAATCGTGCCTTTCTATTATAACGGGAGCCGTAAGTAAATGAAGATCGGCGGCATCCACATCCGCATCACACAGAACTTTGTTTTCAGCCAGTGATGCAAAGGCTGCCATCAAACTGGTTTTCCCGGTGCCGCCTTTACCGCTGATGACCACCAATTCTTTCACAGAAGTTTTTCTCCCTTATCCGACGATTTCTTGAATTTGCAAATATAATGTCCTGAATCGTTCTTTCCATTCCGGCATTTCCTCAACAACGAGTCTCCCCTTTGAATAGGCCTCCGCAATGCCTCGATCAAAGGGAATCTCCATCAAAACGGGTATATTTTCCTTCTTGGCATATGCTCGAACCCCATCGTCACCGATATCCGACCGGTTGATAACCAGACCCCTTGGAATATCGAGAAGTTTTACGGCTTCTACAGCCAGTTTAAGATCATGCAGGCCGAAAGGGGTCGGCTCGGTAACCATCAACACAAAATCGGTTCCTCTCATAGCGGCGATGACGGGGCAAGACGTTCCGGGAGGCGCATCGATGATGGTGGGCCGATCAGATGGCGTATACGATCGAACTTCTCTGATCAGCGGCGGCGACATGGCTTCACCGATTCTCAACCGTCCGTGCACAAAACCAAGATTGTTTCTGTGTCCGATTTCAATAACGCCCAATTCACGACCGGTTTCGGTGATGGCTTTTTCCGGACAAACCGCTACGCAACCACCGCAACTATGGCAAAGTTCGGGAAATGTGAGAATAATTTCATTGATGACGGCGATGGCCTTGAAACGGCATATTTGTGCACATTTTTTACAAAAATTGCATTTTGTTTCGTCAATGTCCGGGACCGGTGCATAAACCGTTTTTTTCTGTTCCATGACCGGATTGATAAAAAGATGCGCATTGGGCTCTTCGACATCACAGTCCAGAAGTTGCACATCCGACCCCATGGAAACAGCCATGTTGGTCGCCACTGTCGTCTTTCCCGTACCGCCTTTTCCACTGGCAACGCTGATAATCATCGTAAAAATTTTTCCTTTAAGTTATGAACTTATGCTCAATATATAAAACACCATGGGCCCTTGTCAAGTTCGTTTGCCGTAAAATTTTTTCCAGGGCGCGTGTCTGAATTTCTGATAATTAACCAGCGCAAGATATAATGCACCCACCGCCAGTTCAGCACAATGGGTGTTTTCCTCCGGAAGTGTTTCCAGAAAACGGATGACTTTTTCAGATGTAATTTCCCAAGCTTCTGCGATGCTTTTTCCTTCCGCAAGAAAAGCGACGCCATTTGCGCAGGCATGCGTGTTGATACATCCATATTTACATGAACCGTAATCCTATCTTTGGGTTCAGCCGTTTCTTTACGCCTTGTCCAAATTTTTTCCGCAGCAACTGCCGGGCCCTGCGCAACCGGCGTCGCCGGGCGATGACCCGCAGCAGGCGGTGTCTCCCAGACCGGGCATGCTGTTTTTAAGGGGGCCGGACATGGATGAGTGGGCTGAAAGGAGTTTTTTAAGACGATGACTCTTGCAGGAATTGCACTGCGGTGAATCATCTGATCCGACCATAAGTATTTCGCTGGTTTTTCCGCAGTCCAAACAAAGATATTCATATATCGGCATGATTGGTACCTCGCTTCAACATGGTTTTTATTTCTAAAACATTTTATATTATGAGCTTATGCTCATAATATACAGGTAGTATTTTGCTTTGTCAAGATCTATTGTAAATTTTTTATCATACTCTAAAAACTTATGGTTTAAGGAAAAACGTTTTAACGATCGCTCATTTGAGACATAGATTTTGGACAATACCCCTATGAATTAACGGGATGGAATCGGGGTGTAGCCCGAATTCTGGCATCAATGTTGCATTATAACAAATTTACCAGAGTTTCAATATCATATGGGTAGAAAACACCTTCAAATCCAAAGAAAAGAAGCCCTTATCGTTGCAGGCAGAATGGGGAGAAAGGAAAAGGTAATTAAACTCATAGATCATCGGCTTGCGGACCTTGTAGCCCTCGGGAGACCGCTACTGGTAGATCCTGATTTGATAGAAAAGTGGCGAAGGAAAATAGATGATGAAATTATATATTGCGGTTACTGCCTTCAGGGTTGCCTTCATCGATTAAAGAGCGGGGAGCCATTGGGATGTAATTTGAATCCGGAGATCGGCCTGCCGCCTCTGGACCGTGCGATTCATCCCCTAAAGGTTCTGATTGCCGGAGGGGGCCCCGCTGGTATGAGTTCGGCTTTATACATGGCCAGACGGGGACACCAGGTGGCCCTTTCCGAGAAGAACGATCATCTGGGCGGCCAGTTTGCCTTAGCGTGGCAGGCCCCTGGAAAGGAAAAAATGAAAGAGGGGCTCGACGGCATTGAACGATCCGTTAGATCCAGCGGCGCTTCTATCCTTATGAACACGACTGTGGACGCCGCCCTCATCAGAAAGATTCAGCCTGAGCTTGTGGTGTGGGCTGTTGGAGCCGTTCAAAATATTCCAAAAATCAAAGGCCTTGACGATCAGTATCTCATGACAGCCGTAGAGTATTTTCAGGGGAAAAAGACGGTGAAAGGCCCGAGGATTCTGGTCATCGGAGCCGGCAGGTCTGGAATTGAGATCGCGGAAAAGCTGGGGCGAGAAGGTTATGAAGTCGTCGCCACAAAGCGGACCGATCCCATAGGAAGCATGATGGAAATGATTACAAGGAAGTTGGCCCTAATGCGAATTGAGCGGATGGACGGGGTAACCCTCATGCCTCATACGACGGTTAAAGAGTTCAAAGAAAAAAGCGTTGAGATTGAAAAAGATGGGAAGAAAATGTCCTTGGAACCCTTCCAGAGCGTTATCCTGGCGTCCGGTATGCAATCGGCCCCGGGACCTGATGAACAAATAGCGAACGCAGTCTCAATGATGGAAGTCATCGGAGATGCCAGGAAAGTTCAGGATATTTTCAGCGCTGTCCATGCGGGATATAATCTTGCACTCAAGTATTGAAGTCCGGCCTGACTCAAAAGTCGTCGGGAATGAAAGAGGTAAAAGGGTATGAACAGTAATTATAGATACATTTACGGTCCTGTATCTTCCCGAAGATTTGGACGGTCTCTTAGGATAGATTTGACGCCTTATAAAACGTGCAGCCTGGATTGTGTATTTTGTCAACTCGGTCGAACCCGTTGCAAAACAATTGAAAGAAAAGAATATGTGCCGGCAGCTGCTGTGCTCGCTGAAATAATGAATTGGATTGAGACGGACCGCGACGCCGATGTTGTTACGCTTTCTGGTTCGGGAGAACCGACGCTGCATACCGGTTTTGGAGAGGTGATCAAGAATTTAAAACAGCAGTCGATTCCCACTGTTTTGTTAACCAACGGTACGTTGCTGGATATAGCCGAAGTCCGTGAAGCGGCAATCAAGGCGGATACTGTAAAGGCATCTTTTAGCGCCTGGAATCAACCTTCATTTGAATGGCTCAATCGTCCGTTCTCTGGATTGACGTTCAATTGTTTGAAAGAGGGCATAAAACGGTTTCGTTCCAAATTCAAAGGCCAACTATGGATAGAAGTCTTTCTTGTTATGGGAATAAATTCCATGGAAGCCGTTGTTGAAAAAATAGCCACTGCTGTCAAAGAAGTTAAACCTGATCGAATTCATCTCAATACAGCGGTTCGTCCGCCTGCGGAAGATTTTGTAGTGGCTTTGCCGGAAACTGATTCGTCAGATCGATAAAAATATATTTTATTCGGGAATCCTATTTATAGGCCAGTATTTACAAAAGAATTTGATAGACTCTTTCTTCGGTGATCGTTTGTATGGTAACAACTGTTGAGGTTCTCCTGGCTAATCAGGTAAGTTTATGGCCCTCAGTCATCACAAGTTGCCCGCCCACAAGGTTGATGGTCTGAATGGTCCCTTCGATGAATGTTTTTTCTCCGAAAAGGTTAATCAGCCAAAAGCCTCGGCCTTCGGCCTCGATTCTGGCCACGTCTTTCATGATTTCTTTTTGTTCATTTCCCGAATCCATATCCGCCTTTTTTACTTGAAGGCGTTTGGAGAGGTCATCTGTCTCGATAGGACCTTCTTTATGCAGCAATTCAAGGATGTTTTGCTGAATTGAATGGCGGCTTCTAAAAAAGTTTATCAATCAATATAGCGGTGTTGATAGTTTTTTGAAACAATGGCGCCCACCGGACATATCTTAACACAGGCATCGCAGTGCTTACAGGCCAGCGATACAACATCCGCGGAACTGTATGTGCTGATGACGGTGTCAAATCCTCTTTTGGCAAAGGTCAGGACCGACTGAT
>Ga0210077_1000078_pt1 | contig 56070 bp, 44 predicted proteins | sample RushMan_CattailN_5_FD_185556 | JGI IMG/M metagenome (GOLD analysis project Ga0210077, IMG submission 185556) | Wetland microbial communities from San Francisco Bay, California, USA, that impact long-term carbon sequestration -... | ecosystem: Environmental > Aquatic > Marine > Wetlands ...
GAACCGGCTCTCCCAGCCGGCTTCGCGCCCGCCGATGTGCGCGCCCTCGATCCGCCGCGCCACGCCCTCGTCGACGAGCAGTCCGGTCATCTTGTCGAAGTCGGCGAAATCGAAGGTCCAGCGGTCGCCCTGGCGGCCGAACCCGACGAGATCGAGCGGATGGACCCAGGCCACGTTCTGGCGGTATTCCTTCATTTTCCGGGCCAGGACGCGCACCAGCTCCCACCAGCGATCCGAGCGCTCCTCGACGGGCAGGCCGCCGTTCATCATTTTCATGACCTCCGGGCTCGTGAAGAACCAGTTCGTCACCCAGAGGCGCGTCCCGGTGACGGTGACGGGATGGACGTTGACGGTGAACGTCCGCGAGACGCGGAATGTCCGGCCCTCGATCTGGCCCGTGAAGGTCACGGTCCCCTGGTAGGCGCCGGGCGCGGCGTCCTGCGGCACCGGCACCGTGACCCAGACCGGCTGGGCGCAGTCGCGAGGGACGTCGACGGCCGCGCTTTCGAGGAGCGGGTCGGGGTAATACCCGGAGAGAGGCAGGAGCCGGTCCTCGGAAGGCTCCGGGGTCCGTTGACTGACCTTGACGTAGCCGACGAACCTCGCCGTCGCGCCCGCCAGACGCGATTCGCCCGAGCGCACGGAATCGACTCCGGCCGCGAGATAGCGGATGACCCGGCTCGAGCGAAGCACGAACTGGACGGAGGCGTACTCGCCGCGGGCCGCGTCCGCGACGGCGCCTTCTCCGGGAAAGTAGCTCGACTCGCGGAAGACCTTCTGGAGTGAATCGACGGCGGCGACCGTCAGCATGTCCTCGAGTTCGGCGGCCGGGATTTCGCCGCGGACGGCCCCGCGGGACGCCCCGGGCCCGGAAGGTGCGGCGGCGGGCGTCACGCGGGCGCAGCCCCAGAGAGCGGCGACAGCCAGGACAAGGAGTCCCGCGGTTCCTGCGGATCTCGTCATCATGTTTCTTCCTTCCCTTCGAAGTCGGACGCGCAACCGGCGCCTGGTCCGGGCTTGCGGTCGCGGGGCGCCCGACGCCGTCCCATGGTCCGCGGACGCCGGCGCACCCAGTATTTAGTGCGTCCGCCGGAAAAAGTCAATCTCCGGACTTCGAATCCGCCGCCCCCGTGCGGTGCACGCACAGGAAAGAAGGAATCACGCATTACCCGGGGGCCGCAAGCGGACGCCGGGGCTTATCCCATGCGCCGGGCCCTCACCGAGCCTGTCGCGAAATAGGCGCTCGAGACCGCCGTCGGCTGAGCGTGTCCCTTCCCCGCGGCCTCCGGGGTCAACGGGCCGGGTCGAAAAAGACGGCCGAGAAGCCCGCGTCGGGCGAGAGCTGGTAGCGCTTCGTCCAGACGTTCGTGATCCGGAACTGGACCCGCCCCGTCACGCGATACCTGAGATAGAGCCCCGAGCCGAAATTCGTGACGTTTTGGGTGTCGAGCCGCTTCCGGGAGACGGCGTCGATGACGTCGACCACCGTCCAGCGGACGGCCCGGTCCCAGTCCACCAGGTAGAGCGAGACTTCGTGCGCGTTCCCGTCGGTGAACGTCACGTCGATGATCTCGTGGAGGGGTGCGGCCCGGACCGCCCCGACCCGGTCATCGCCCTCCGGTTTCTCGAGAGCCTGGACGTCCTTCGTCGCCGGAACCCGGACGCGCTCGGCGCCGGCCGCATAATCGAGCACGGCATAGGAGGGAAGCTTGCGGCCCGCCGCGACGACGTCGTAGCCGTCGCGGCCGTACTTCGCCTTCCAGGCGCCCTTCGTCTCGCGGTCCTCGCCCGCGAAAGCGACCGTCCCCGAGGGAATGGCGGGCGGATCGAGGTTCGGGTCCACGCCCGAAGGAACAATGCTCACGCCTTCGCCGGCCCCGAGGGCGAGTTCGAGCCGGCGTCCGGCCCCGACGCGGACACCCTTGCGCGCAGGCACCAGGCCCTCGGTCGTAATGCGGTAAAGATCGACGGCGCGCACGTCGGCCCAATCGTCGGGCAGGCGCCACGTCCGGGACCGGTATCCGCGCTCGCTGTAGGCGATGGCCTCGCGTTCCGTCCGCCACAGGGCAGGGATGCAGACGTCGCCGCCGTCCTGCAGGAAATCGTCTCCCTGCTTCATCACGTATTTCCCCGGATAGGACGTGGTCACGCCGTCGGTGAAGCGGGCGAACTCGCCGTCGAAAGAGAGCCGGAGCTTGCGGTTGAGTAAGTACCGGGGGAGCGCCCGCGTGGCGAAGGACTCGAGGCCGCCCGGGATCGCGACCGGGTCGGCGCCGATCTCCTCCTCGAAGGGCGAGCCCTCGCCGAAGAACTTGGACTGCACGGTCTCGGCCGAGTTGCTCCAGGTCTTGGCGTTGACTCCCGAGAGGAAATAGGAAGGGATCTTCATGGGGTCGGGCGGCGTCCGCTCGTCCCAGGCGATGTGCCAAAGCATGGGGTGGAAGAGGACGAAGTCGGTCGCGGGCGGGCGGCGGCGGTCGAATTCGGTCGTCAGGTCGACCCCGTATTTCTCGCGGACGTAAACCGTCATCCGCCGCATGGCCTCGCAGTCCATGGCGTCCGTGACGCCGTAATAGGGGTCGTCTATGCTGTACCAGGCGTCGGGATGCAAAGTGCCGCTCGCGGCGAGTTCGGGGATCATGGCGAAGAGCGGCCCGATTTGGCGGTCGCGGAAAGTGTCCTGGTACCAGTTCCGGAAGTTGCTCGCCCGGTAGGCCATGTGATCGCACCACCTGTAGCCCTGCCGGTAGGTGCCGTCGCCGTTGCGGACGATGATGTCCCTCTCCTTCCAGTACGGACCAAGAGCATTGTCGTCGAGGTAGCAGTCGGAGAAATTGACGTGGAGCGAAACGGCCGTGTGGAACCTGCGGCCTTCCCGCATCAGCCGGCGGAGGCTCTCGAGAGCCGTCGCGTCGCCAGGCCGCTTGAGATGTTCGTTGACCTTATCGAGGGCCGGGTAACCCGTGTCGTGGCCCCGATACTGCCAGCCGACGAGGTAGACGATCTTAGGGATGCCGCGGGTCAGGTTGTCGACGCGGCGGATGACGTCGAGAGTCTGCCCGGCGTCGAGCGGCTTCTGCGGATTCTCGGGGCAATAATCGACGGCGATTTTGTAGACGAGCGTCTGGTCGTACTCGTGGACGTAGGGATAAAGCGTGTCGCCGTAGCCGCCGGCGGCCCGTGTCCCCTCCCCCGCTCGGGGAACCGCCGGGACGAGAAACGCCGCCGTCGCCGCGAGGAGGCCCGCCCCGGCGGCCAGCAGGGCGAGCCGAATCGCCGGCCTTGGCTCCGCCCGCCGCAACATTCCCTGCCGACCCTCCGAAAAAGGCGGCCGTCGTACTGGCATGTCGTCCCTCCCGTCTGCGTCAGTCCGGGGCATCGAGATCGGGCGCCCCGCTCCGGGCGCGGGCCGGCACCCGGGTCAATGTATCACCGGGCGGCCCCTGTTTTCAATGCCGCCGGAAAACCACGGGTCAACGGAGGAGACGCGGAGCGGGAAGACGCCGCGGTCCCGGCCCGGTTTTGCGGCCCCCTCGCTTATCTGGTATCATACTCCGGGTTTTTCCATGAAGACGATCATCGAGGCCCGGGACCTGGTCAAGAGCTACGGCGACTTCACGGCCGTCAAGGGCATCTCCTTCGACATCCGGGAAGGCGAATGCTTCGGGTTCCTCGGCCCGAACGGGGCCGGGAAGACGACCACGGTCCGCATGATCCACTGCGTGTCTCCTGTGACGTCGGGAACGCTCACCGTCAACGGCTCCGCGGCCAATATCGACAACCGCGCCCTCAAGAAGGCGATGGGTGTCATCCCCCAGGAGATCAATCTCGACCTGGACCTCACGGTCCGCGAAAACCTGGTCATCTTCGCCCGGTTCTTCGACATCCCGGCCCGGGAGGCCAAGCGCCGGGTGGGGGGCCTGCTCAAGTTCGTCGAGCTCGAGACTCGGGCCGACAGCAAGATCGACCACCTCTCGACGGGCATGAAGAGGCGGCTGCTGGTCGCCCGGGCCCTGCTCAACGACCCAAGCCTGATCATCGCCGACGAGCCGACGACCGGCCTCGACCCCCAGGCCCGCCATCTCATCTGGCAGAGGCTGCGGGAGCTCAGGAGCCGGGGCGTGACTCTGATCCTGACGACGCAGTACATGGAGGAGGCCCAGCAGCTCTGCGACCGGGTGGTCGTCATGCACCAGGGAAAGATCCTGAAGGAGGGCGCTCCCTCGCGGCTCATCGAGGACGAGATCGGGCGGGAGGTCATGGAGATCCGGATTCCGTCCGCAGAAGACGAGCGTCTGCTCGCCGAACTCTCGGGCTTCGCCTGCGGCCACGAGAGGGTCGGCGACACCCTGTACTTCTACTGCCGGGACGGCCGCGATCTCCAGAAGAGGGTCCTGGAGCTCGACCTGCCGGACACCGTCCACCGCCCGGCCACCCTCGAAGACGTCTTCCTCAAGCTCACGGGACGGAGCCTGATCGAATGAATCTCTCCTACCGGGTCGGCCACGTCTTTTTCCGCAACCTCGTCTCCTACAAGCGATTCGTCCTGACGACTTTCCTGGTCAGCCTGGTCGAGCCGCTCTTCTACCTGGTCACCTTCGGCATCGGCATGGGCGCCTACATGGGCTATTTCGGCGGCAAGCCGTACCTCTACTTCCTGGTGCCGGGGGTCCTGGTCTCGTCGGTCATGATGTCCTCGTCATTCGAATGCCTTTATGGAACCTATGTCAAGATGGTCCACGAGCGCCTCTTCCAGTCGCTCATCGCGACCCCCGTCTCGGCCGAGGACGCCGTGGCCGGGGACATCGGCTGGGGCGCCTTCCGGGGGATGATCAGCGGCACGCTGATGATGATCGTGGCCATTCTCATGGGCATTCTGCCGGCCTCGGTCCCCAGCGTCCTGCTCCTGTTCGCCGTCATGGCCTTCGTCGGCATCCTCTTCGGGTCCCTGGCCATGATCGTCACGGCCTTCGCGCCGAACTTCGACTTCTTCAATTACTACACCGAACTCTTCATCACCCCGATGCTTTTCTTCTCCGGGGTGTTCTTCCCCCTGGACAGGTTCCCGGCCTGGATGAAGACCTTCGCCCAGTTCATGCCCCTGACCCACGCCGTGGAGATCTCGCGGGCCGTGTTTTCGAACTCCTACAAGCCGTCGCTCCTCTTCCACTTCCTGGTGATCCTGGCCCTGGAATCGGCGGCCTTCTACGCGGGGGTCAAGTTCATGAAGAGGCGTCTCATCAAGTAGGGGCCGGGGAAATATCTTAAACGAAAAATCCGCTATTCATATCGCAACGCCAGGATCGGGTCCAAAAGGGACGCCTTGTAGGCCGGATAGTATCCGAAGAAGATTCCGACCAGCGCCGAAAACCCGAAAGCCGTGACGACCGAGAAGACCGAGATCACGGTGGGCCAGCCGGCCAGCGCCGAGATGACTTTGGAAACTCCGACGCCGGCGACGATGCCCACGATGCCGCCCATGACCGACAGCGTCAGGGCCTCGATGACGAACTGGGCCCGGATGGCGCTCGTCCGGGCCCCGACGGCCATCCGGATGCCGATTTCCCTCGTCCTCTCCGTGACCGAAACGAGCATGATATTCATGATCCCGATCCCGCCGACGAGGAGTGAAACCGAGGCAATGGCGGCCAGAAGAAGGGTCATCACCCGCGACGAAGCCTCGGCGGCCTGCATGAACTGGGTCAGGTTGCGAACCGTGAAATCGTCCGCCTGCTTGGGCCCGAGATGGTGCCGCTGGCGGAGGAGGGCCGTCATCTGTCGTTGGGCGGCGTCCAGCGCGTCGGCGCTCACGGCCTCGACCATGACGACCCGCACCATGCCCGGGAAGGCCGTCCCGAAGAGCCTCTTCTGGGCGGTCGTCACCGGGATGAAGACGACATCGTCCTGATCCTGGCCCATCACGGATTGTCCCTTGGCCGCCAGCACGCCCAGGACCTTGAACGGGATGTTCTTGATCCTGATCGTCAGGCCGACCGGGTTCTGGCTGCCGAACAGGTTGTCCGCCACCGTCTGCCCCAGGAGGCAGACCTTCGTCGCGCTCCGGACGTCCTGGCTCGTGAAGGCCCGGCCGGCCGCGATCGACCAGTTCCGGACGGCCATGATGTCGGGCGTCGTGCCCTCGACCTCGGTCGACCAGTTGGCGTGCCCGTAGACGACCTGGGCCACGCCCTGCAGGGTCGGCGCGACGTAGGCCACGGCCGGACAGTCTTTCTTGATGGCTTCGGCGTCGCCCAGGGTCAAGGTCGGCTGCGTGCCGGCCCCCATCCGGACGCCCCCTGAGGTCGTGGACCCGGGCAGGACGATGAGCAGGTTGCTCCCGATGCTCTCGATCTGTTGGGCAATCCTCTGGCTGGCGCCGGTCCCGACCGCGAGCATGGCGATCACCGCCCCGACGCCGATGATGACTCCGAGCATGGTCAGGGCGGAGCGCATCTTGTTGGCCGAGAGGGCCCGCAGGGCGATCTTCAGCGTCCACCATGTGTTGATCATGTCAGAAGAACCGGGGCCCGGAGGTCCGTCCCTTGGCCTGAACGAGGGACCCGGTGATCACGGGCTGTCCCTCCTTGAGCTCGCCGGAGACGAGCTCGGAGTAGGTCCCGTCGCTGATGCCGATGGTCACCGGGACCCGGACCGGCTGGCCGTTTTCGAGAACCCAGACGGCCGGGCCCGAGCCGCCGGGCAGGGGCTTGCCCTTCTCGAACGGCCTGAACCTCAGGGCGGCGTCCGGGATCCTCAGCACGTCGCGGGCGACGGCCGTGATGACGGAGACTTCCGCCGTCATGCCCGGCTTGAGCTTCAGGTCCTTGTTGTCGACTGTCACGACGACGTCGTACGTGACGACGTTCTGGACGGTGACGGCGGCGTTGCGGACCTGGGAGACCCGGCCCTTGAACGTCTCGTCGGGGTAGGCGTCCACGGAGAACTCGACCTCCTGGCCGGCCTTCACGCTGCTGATGTCGGCCTCGTCGACGCTCGTGTCGATCTGCATCTTTGTCAGGTCGGCGGCGATGACGAACAGCGTCGGCGTCTGGAAGCTGGCGGCCACGGTCTGGCCGACGTCGACGTTGCGGGAAATGACGACCCCGTTCACGGGCGAAACGATTTTCGTGTAGTGGAGGTTGGTCTCGGCCAGGGCCAGAGCCGCGGCCGCCTGGTCGATCTGCGTCTTGGCGGCGGCGACCGAGGCGGCGTCGGTCGCATAGTTGGTCTCGGCCGTGTCCAGGTCGCTTCTGGCCACCAGGTTCCTCGCGAAGAGCTCCTTATAGCGGTCCATCGTCCGCCTGGCGTCGACGAGGGTTGCCTCGGCCTTGTCCAGATTGGCCTTGGCGTTGGCCAGGTTCGCCCTGGCCTGGGCGACCTGGGCCTCGAAGAGGGCCGGGTCGATCTGGGCGATGACCTCCCCCTTCGTGACGCGCGAGTTGTAGTCGACGTAGATGTCCTTGACGCGTCCGGAGACCTGGGTGCCGACGTTGACCGTGGTCACCGCGTTGACGGTCCCCGTGGCCGTCACGGCCGTGGTGATGTCCCCGCGGGTGATCGGTTCCGTCATGAACTCGGGCCCGCGGCGCCCGCAGCCGGTCCAGAAAACGAGGAGGGCCGCCGATATCCAAAGAGCCGCACAGAGTTTCTTGTTCATCTCGCCCCCATGGCTTTTTCGAGGCCGGCCCGGGCGATCTGGTAATCGTAGAGCGCCTGGATGTGGGCCAGCTTGGCGTTGCTCAGAGCCGCGGCCGCGTCCGCGACCTGAATCGTGTCCCCCAGGCCTTCGGCGTACATGCCGTTGGCGATTTCGAAGTTCTCCTGGGCCGCGGTCACGTTGAGTTCGGCCACGGGAATCAGGTCCGCCGCCTGGGCGACGTCGAGAAAGGCGGTCTGGACGTCCAGGAAGACGGTCTGCCGGACCGCCTCCGCGTTGGCCCGGAGGATGCCCAGCGAGGCTTTGGCTTCCGTGACCTGGGCCGCGGTCAGGAAGCCGTTGAAAACGGGCAGGCTCAGCGAGAGGCCGAGGTTCCAGCCCCTGGCCAGCGGGAAGGCGTTGCCCGTGTAATTGTAGCCCGCCGAGCCGTTCAGGGCCGGAAGGTAGCCTTTCTTGGCCAGACCGACGGAACTCTCTCCCGCCCGGGCCCGGGCCTCGACGGACTTCAGGTCGGGCCGGTTGTCATAGGCCCGGGCCAGAGCGTCGTCGAAGGAGATCTCCGAGGTCCTGACCGCCAGGTTGTCCTCGACGCCGTAATCGAGAGTGCCGATGATCCCCATCGCGTTGTTCAGGGCGGCCAGGGCCAGCCTGACTCCGTTCTCGGCCTTGATCAGGCTGATCCTGGCGTTGCCCAGGTCGACCTCGGCCTTGGTCACGTCGTACTTGGGCGCCGTGCCCACCTCGTAGAAGCCCTTGGCCTGGTCGAGATGGAGCTTGTACTGGTTGACCGCCTCGGCCGCCACGTCGCGGCTGCGCTTGGCGGCCAGGACCCCGTAGTAGGCCTGCTTGACGTTGTAGACCACGGTGTCTTCCGAGCTCCGGAGGTCGGTCATGGAGGCTTCCACGCCGAGCTTCTGGATGCGCACCTGGGAGGCCGTCTTTCCGAAATCGAAGACGTTCTGGCTCAGGGAGACTCCCACGGAGTAGTAGTTGAAGGTGACCGGCGGAGTCGTGATGCCGAAAGAGGTGGCCGACCCCCGGGAGCTCTTGCTGGCGGAGGTGGAGGCGAAGATCTGGGGATAGTAGCCGGCCTCGGCCTGGCGGACCAGGGCCCGCTCCGAGCTCACCGCTTCCCGGGCCGAGGCCAGGGCCGGCTGACGCTCCAGGGCGACGGCGATGCATTTGTCGAGGGTCAGTGTTTCTCCCGCCGCGACGGGCGCCTTCACTTGCCCGCCGAAAGCGGCGGCGGCCAGGCAAACCGCCAGCAACACGGGCCAGCGAGGCCATTCTGATCGAGGCTTTGGGCCTCCGTGCTCCTTCATCGTCCTCCCCTTTGCTCCCCTTTTCGCCGCGGGCGGAAATCCGGCGCTCGGGCGGGGCTTTCCTCCGTGACATCGCCCGGCCGGCCTCGGGGAAAACTGGAGTATCCATAAATCATGCCAATCCCCCGGGCAGACCCGGCCGGAAGCGAGAGGTCGGGCTTTCCCGCGCCGCCCCCGGTTTCCGGGAGCGCCGACGGGCGGGAACCCGGGCCCCCTGCCCCCCTGGGGAGGAAGGCGTCTTTGGAGCGTTGGCCGAGGCAACGGCGGCCGGGCGCGGGGCGGGGAGGCGACGGGGCCGGAGGGGCAGGCCCGGCAGGAACCCGGGAGAATCGGAGGCTCGGGTTTGCCTTGCCCGGCGGCGAGTCCTGCCGAAGAGGACGAAAGGCGGGCCGAACCGGCTTCTTTCGCCCTGGTCGTGGGGCTGACGGGCCGGAATTAAGGGGGATATGGGGCGCGGCCGGGAAACCGGAGGGACCTGCCGCGAACCCTCGAATGAGGATCTTGTGAACCGGCTCAGCTGTTGTTCGCCCAGCCCCCGCCGGGGACGGCGTCGAGGCTCATGAGGCGCGGCGGACCGGCCGGCCCAACTCCCTGTACCTGAAGCATGACACCAGGTGGTCGTTGACCATTCCCGTGGCCTGCAGGTGGGAATAGATGATGGTGGACCCGACGAACTTGAAGCCGCGGGTCTTAAGGTCCTTGCTGATCCGGTCGGAAAGCGGGGTCCGCGAGGGCATGTCCTTGAACGATCGCAGGCGGCTCCGGATGGGCTTGCCGCCGACGAAACCCCAGATGTACCGGTCGAACGTCCCGAACTCCTTCCGGACTTCGAGGAACCGGCGGGCATTGTTGATCGCGGCCCGGATCTTCAGCCGGTTGCGGATGATCCCGGGGTCGGACAGCAGCCGGGCCACATCCTTTTCCGTGAACCGGGCAACCTTGACCGGGTCGAAGTCCCGGAATGCCTTGCGGAAGTTTTGGCGCTTGTGGAGGACGGTCCTCCAGCTCAGCCCGGCCTGCATGCCCTCGAGGACGAGAAACTCGAAGATCCTGCGGTCGTCGTGGAGGGGCGTCCCCCATTCCTCGTCGTGATAGGCGGTCATGAGCTCGTCATCGCCCCCGCTCCAGCAGCGCGTCCGCTCGTCCTTGGGCGTGGCCCGGGTGGGGCTCATGAGGCTCTCCTTTTCGACCGTCCCGGCGACTGCAGGTCGACTCCCGTCCCCGCCAAGATACCGCAAAAACGGCGGCGGCTCAACCCCGAGCGCCGCCGGCCCGCCTCCACCCGGCCGCCCCCGGCCTCGAAACAGCCGGGCAGTTCAACGGCTGCGCCAATTATTGGCATGACGCCTACCGGCGCTGGACGCGATGCGGCAACCTCTATCTCCTCAGCCGGCCGGACGTGGCCAAGTCCTCCGCCCAGAGCCAGGTCGGCATCGCGGAGGAGATCTGAATCCCGGGCCGTTGACCGGCGACGAGTCCTGTGTTACTTAATAGCGTGGGCCCGCGGGGGCGGGCCGGGTCGAGTTTCCCATGATCGGACGCGTCCTGAAGCACTACAAGATCGAAAGTCTGCTCGGCAAGGGCGGGATGGGCGAGGTCTACCTGGCCCGCGACACGCGGCTGCAGCGGCCCGTGGCCCTGAAACTCCTGCCGGCTCGCTTCGTGACGAGTCCCGACCGCAGGACGCGTTTCCTTCAGGAAGCCCGCTCGGCGGCGGCCGTCAGCCATCCCGCCATCGCCCAGGTCTACGACATCGACGAGGCGGACGGCACCATCTTCATCGCCATGGAGTACGTGGACGGCAAGACCGTCAGCAAGCTCATCGCCGACGGGGAGCTCGACCTCCTGAGCGCGGTCGAGGTCGGGCTCCAGGTCGCCGAGGGACTGGCCAAGGCGCACGAGGCGGGCATCCTCCACCGGGATATCAAGTCCGACAACATCATGGTGACCCCCGACGGCCACGCCAAGCTCCTCGACTTCGGCCTGGCCAAGCTCGTCGAGGCGGGCGAAGAGGCGGCCGGCGAGGAGGCGGGCCTGAGCCGGACTCTGACCAAGGACCGGGTCCTCACCATTCCCGGCGCGGTCATGGGCACCATCAGCTACATGAGCCCGGAGCAGGCCCGGGGCCAGGTTCTGGACCCGAGGAGCGATGTGTTCTCGCTGGGGGTCGTGCTCTACGAAATGGTCACCGGCGAGTTGCCGTTCAAGGGGGACTCACCGCTCGACACCATGCACGCCATCGCCTACGAGGAGGCCCGGCCGGTGACGATCATGCGCCGGAACCTGCCGCCCCAGGCCCACCGGGTCATTTCGCGCTGCCTCCGGAAGAGGCCTGAGGACCGCTATCCCGACGCCCGGGCCCTGGCCGCCGACCTCAAGCGCCTCAAGCAGGACCTCGAGACCGGGACCCGGACCGGCGTCCCGGCCGGAGAGCGCATACGGGAGTGGCTGACGCAGGTCCAGACGTCCTTCCCCCTGGGGACTGTAGGCATCGTCTTCCTGGCCGCGGCGATCTTCCTGACCGTCGTCCTGGCCATCGGCAAAATCAACTTGAGCGGCCTCATAGGCCCGGCCGTCATCGTGCTCCTCGGCTTCCGTTACTTCCGCAACCGGAAGAGGCGGCTGCTCGTCAAGTTCGCCCAGAAAATCGGCAAGCTGCCCGAAGTCAGGGCCGTGTCCATCAGGGACGACAAAGTCACGATCGTCGCCGACAAGGCCCCGGCCAGCCTCTATCTCCGGGTGACCGGCCTCATCGAGGAAGTCAACAGAAGGCTCTACTTTGGAAAACACGTGGAGAGCGAGGTCAAGGACCAGGTCACGGAGGACGAGTTCCGGCAACTGCTCCGCCAGACCGGCATCGCCTACGTCAGGGATGATGCCGCGCCTGCCGCCGAAGAGGGCCCCCCGGCCCGCAAGAAGTCGAAAGCCACGCGCGGCTGACCGACCGCCCCCAATCCCACAGCCCGGACAGGACCCGTCGACCTTAAGAAAAAGCGACGGGCGGCCGGGGCCAGTCCCTGCGCGCCCGCAGCCCGGCAGCGGGCTTGGTGCCCGTGACGGACCATGAGAGGCGCGCCGAGCGAAGGTGTGGACCGATCCGAAGTCCCAGGGCCGGCGGCGAGGACGCACGGGGACGCCCCGGACAGAACCCGTCGACCGCTTACTTCGTCAGGCGGATCGACCCGTTGGTCGTGTGCAGCGAGATCTCGGGGCCTCCCTGGCCGATCTGGGCCTCGATGCGGCGGCGGGACTGATTCAGGTTCTTCAGGGTGATCGGGAAGTCCACCGAGACATGCCCGTTGGTCGTCTCGGCGGAGAGGAGAGCGTTGATCAGGTCGGGGTTCGCGATGGCGATCGTGATCGAGCCGTTGGTCGTCTCGGCCTCGAGCCCGTCCTTGAACGTCAAACCCTCGAGCTTGATGCTGCCGTTGGTCGTCTCGGCGTGGAGTTTTCCCTCCTGTCCGGAGACCTTGATGCCGCCGTTCGTCGTCGAGGCATCGAGCGGTCCCTTGACCCCCGAGGCCGTGATGGAGCCGTTGGTCGACCCGAGCTCGGCCGAGGCATAGCTTCCGGTCACGTCGACGTCGCCGTTGACCGTTTCGACGCGGTCGAGCCTGACGCCCTCGGGGACCTTGACGTCGAACTTGACGGACACGTTGAAGTGGCGCCGGTTCCTGGGCCAGATCGCCTTGACCGAGACGGAGCCTGCCGACCCGTCGACCCGGATCTCCACGTCCTTGAGGTCCTCCTCGTTGTCCCGGGCGACCTTGACGGCCTTGATCTCGACCGTGTTCTCTTTCCAGGTGGAAATGGTCACGCCGCCGTTGACGTTCTCCAGGGAAAAGACGTCGCCCGCCTTGAGCGGCAGCGTCTTGGAAAACTCCTCGCGGTAGTCCGCCCTCAGGGGGGCGACGGCCAGGGCCGCAACCGCCAATGCGAGGAGAAGGGGAAGAAGCCGCGTTTTCGTCTTTATCATGTGTGCCTCCTATCCGGCCGGAAGTCCGGCGTTCAAAAGCAAAGACGAAGACGGGGACGGAATGGTTGCCTGGGATGCCGTCGACCCCGAAGGTCGCCCCGTGAGCGCCCCCGCGGGGCTCAGAACGAGGACCCGAGACCCATGAGCGTCTTGGCGCCGGCCACCGTTTCGGCAGCGATCGCCCTGGCCCTGCGGGCGCCGTCCCGGAGGGCCTTGCGGACGGACTCGGGGTCCTTCTCCAAGGCCTTCCGGCGCTTGCGGATGGGGTCGAGGACCTTCATCAGGTTCTCGAAGAATGTCCGCTTGCAGTCGAGGCAGCCGATCTCGGCCATGGTGCAGCCGCGAATGATCTTCTCGAGCTCGGCCTCGGGCGTCACGAGCCTGTGATAGCTGAAGATGTTGCACCGCTCGGGGTTGCCCACATCGCTCCGGCGCTTGCGGGCGACGTCGGTCTTGGCCGGTCGCAGCTTGTCCCAGATCGCCTCCGCCTCCTCGGTGACGCCGATGAAGTTGCCCAGCGACTTGCTCATCTTGGCTTCCCCGTCGAGTCCCATGACCCGGGCGCCGCGGCCGATCAGGGTCTTGGGTTCGGGGAAATAGTCGCCGAACCGGCCGTTGAAGCGGCGGGCGATCTCCCGCGTGATTTCCAGGTGCTGGGCCTGGTCCTCGCCGACGGGAACGGCGTCGGCCTTGTAGACCAGGATGTCGGCGGCCTGGAGGATCGGATAGTTGAGGAGGCCGGCCGTGACGTTCTCCCGCTCCCGCTCGGATTTCTCCTTGAATTGCGTCATGCGGCCGAGCTCGCCGAGCGGCGTGACGCAGTTCAGGAGCCAGCAGAGCTCGGTGTGCTCGGGGACGTGGCTCTGGATGAAGATCGTGCAGCGGGACGGGTCGAGCCCGGCGGCGATGTTGTCCAGGGCCGCGTCCCAGACCCTTTGCGGCAGGGCGGCGGGGTCGTAGGTAACCGTGATGGCATGGAGGTCAACGATCGCGAAGAAAGAATCGTATTCGTCCATCAGGCGGACCCAGTTCTCGATGGCCCCGAAGTAGTTGCCGATGTGGATGGTGCCGCTCGGCTGGATTCCGCTCAGGATGCGTTTCTTGGTGTTCATGTCTCGACCTCGTCCCGGTTCACACGGCTATTCTATAGGCCTTCCCCGGGCCGATCAAGACGTTTCGGGCCCGAGGAGGGCCAGGAACTCGGCCAGGATCATGGCCGTCGCGCCCCAGATCCTGTGGCCGGCGACGCCGTAGAACGGGACCTCGGCGCGCCGCGCGCCCAGGTCCCAGGTTTCCCGCCGGGCGATCGCCGGGTCCGCCAGGCCGGCGACCGGGACTTCGATGACCTCGGCCACCTCGTCCGGCTGGGGGCGGAATTCGGGGACACCGGGCAGGAAGGCGACGGTGGGATAGACGCAGTAGTTGCTGGGGGGGACGTAGAGGGGGGTCAGCCGGCCGAGCATCCGGACCGCAGCCAGGTCCGTCCCCATCTCCTCCTCGGTTTCCCGGAGCGCCGTGGCCTCGATCGACTCGCCCGGGTGCTGCTCCCCTCCCGGGAAGGAGACCTGGCCCCGGTGATGGAGGACCCGGTCGGTCCTCAGGCTCAGCAAAACATGGAGACGGCGATCTTTCCGATAGAGAAGAAGCAGGACCCCGGCCTTCCGGCACGTTTCCTCGACCTCGTAATAGGGCCTGTGCCCGATCCGCGGCTCGACGGCCATGCGCAACTGGGCGGGTATGCCCGGGAGCGGCGCCCGCAGCCCCTTTTCGATCCGCTCCAGGAGAATGTCCTCGTCCACGCCGAGCCTGCCCCCGAACCCGCCGTCCCCGCGGTCAGCCCCTCGCCCGGGCCAAGAGCTTCTCGATTTCGTCGATGTCCTTCGGGACGTCCCCGGTCAGGACCTCGCAGCCGTCCTTGGTGATGAGCACCGTGTCCTCGACCCTGATCCCCAGGGCCTTTTCGGGATAGTAGAGGGCGGGCTCGATGGCGAACACCATGCCCTCCTTCAGGACCCGGCCGAGTCCGACGTCGTGGACGGCGAGCCCCACCCCGTGCCCGAATCCGCCCCTGAGCCCGCGGGGGTCGAGGCCCTTGGCCCTCAGGACTTCGGCCACGTGGTCCCGGACGTCCTCGGGGGTCGCCCCGGGCCGGTAGGCCTCGATGCAGGCTTTCTCGACCTCGAGGACCGTCCGGTAGACCTGCCTCTGTTCGTCGGTGAAACGGCCCGAGGCCGGCCAGGTCCTGGTGATGTCCATGGTCAGATGGTCGAGGTCGGCCCCGAAGTCCATGAGGACCAGGTCCCCGGAATCGACCCGACGCGAGTTGTCGGCGTAGTGCCAGATGCAGGAGTTCGGTCCCGAGCCGACGATCGGCGCGTAGGCGGCCCCGGCGGCGCCTCCCTTCAGGACGACGGCCATGGCCACGGCCGCGATCTCGTATTCGAAGGCTCCCGGTCTTCCGGCCAGCATGGCCCGGCGGACGGCTTCGGCCGAAAGCCTGCCGTTCCGCCTCAGGATCTCGATCTCTTCGGCAGTCTTGACGGCCCGGAGGGCGTCGATGGAGGGCACGATGTCGGCGAACCGGACCTGGGGATAGCGGGCCTTGAGCTTTTCGACGCGGTACTGGTCGTCCGAAAGCCGGTCGCTATAGTGGCTTCGGGCCCTCCGGCCCTGCATCAGGGCCGTCTCGGAGCGGGCCTCGTCCATGGTGTCGCGCGGCGAAAGGCGGACATGGAAAATCCCGCCCGCCCGGCCGGTGCTCCGGGCCAGGAACTCATCGAGATAGCTCGCCGGGAAGAGGGCGGTGAAGCCGGTCTTCGAAGCGGCGCCGGGGTCTTTGAGAAGGTTCGGCCCGTCGATCATCTCCTCGCGCGGGGTCTGGGCCGGAAGGAAGAGATAGGCTTCGCCCGAGGCCGGAAACAGGACCGCCATCGCGCCCGGGTCCCGGACGCCCGTGAGATAAAAGAAATCGTTGTCTTGGCGGAAAGGCATCCCGGCCGCAGCCTCAACGTCCCCGAAGAGGACAACGGCTCCGCCCGCCACCCGTTCGGCCAGGGCCTGCCGCCTCCGGATGAACTCCTCCCGGCTGTAACCCGTCCTCTGGGCCAGGACCGCCGCGGCCAGCCCGGCCACAAGCCCCAGGGATAGGAAGAAACCGATCGTCCGTCTTCGCGCCATGGTCCGGCTCCTTGATTGGGATGAAGAAAAAGTGTAGCCCATCCCGCGGCGGGATTCAACACCGCCGAACCGGCGAACGCCACGCCTGACCGGAAATGGGAAAAAGCAGAGGAGGGGTGCCCCCGCGGCACCCCTCGCTCCGGAACTTAAAGAAGGAGGGTTATGGAAGGGTTTTGAGAAATGGATTGCTTGGTTGCTCTGCTCATACCTCTCGATTTAAGTGCATTTTTTATGCCATCCTGAGACAGCTCGTTTCCCCTGAAAGCCACGGGACGTGGAGCGAAAAATCTTTCCACCCTGTAAATTTCGTTTACACGGGGCCTCAGCGGGCCGTCCCCGAGACTCGCCCCGGTTTCCGGGCCCGACCAGCTCACGCCGCGGCCTCGACCAGGCTCTTGGGCTTCAGCACGCGTTCGATCGAGAGGTCGAGGTCTTTCAGGTCGAGAGGCTTGACGAAGAAGTGGCTGATGGCGTAGCGGCTCAGGTCGTCGACTTTGACGAGGTCGGGATGGGCCGAGATCAGCATCGCCCCGCCCTCGAAGCCCGTCTCCCTGAGCTTCTTGATCAGGTCCATGCCGTTGAGATGGGGCAGGACATAGTCGGCGATCACGAGGTCGACTTTGGCGCTGCGGGACATGGCCAGGGCCTCCCGGGAGTCCTTTACAGGATAGACGCGGTACTTCTTGCTGAGGAGCAGGAAAAACGTTTTCCGGATGTTGTCGTCGTCGTCCACGATCAGAATCTTCTTCGTTTTCATGATCTCACCTCACGCACGCCCCGCATCCTGTTTCAGCATATTATGTGCCAACCGGTGCGGGTGGCATCCAGGCGGAAACAGGCGCCTTCCGCCGGCCCGATGCGGACTCCCACAGATTTTTTTACAGGGGATTAAAAGGAGTTTACACCCGCCCTCAGGAGGGCTCTTCCAGGTCGAGGCCGTAGTCCTTGATCTTCTTGTCCAGGGTCGGCCGGCTGATTTGAAGGATCTGGCTGGCCTTGGTCTTGCTCCCCTTGACGGCGGTCAGGACATGGCGGATGTAGGCCGTCTCGACCTTCTCGAGGGACACGAGCTCGTTGCTGAAGGCCCGCCTGTCGTCCGGCTCCTGGGGCAGGTTTTCCTTGAGGAGGACGTCCCCCTTGGCCAGGATCACGGCCCGGGTCAGGGCGTTTTCGAGTTCCCGGACGTTGCCCTTCCAGGGCAGGCCGGTCAGGAAGGACATCACGTCGGGGGGGACCTTGCGGACATTCCGCCGGAGCTCCCGGTTGATCTTCTCGAGCAGATAGGCCACCAGGTCGGGAATGTCTTCGCGCCTCTCCCGGAGAGGGGGCAGGACGATCTCGACGACCTTCAGCCTGTAGAACAGGTCCTCCCGGAACCGGCCCTTCTCGATCTGCAGGGTGAGGTTGTGATTCGTGGCCGCGATGATCCGGGCCTCGGTCTTGAGGACCCTCTCCCCGCCGACCTTCATGAAGTCCCGCGTCTCGATCACCCTCAGGAGCTTGGACTGCAGGCCCGGCGAAACGTCGCCTATCTCGTCCAGGAAGAGAGTGCCTTTGCCGGCGATTTCGAATTTTCCCTTCGTTTCGCAGACGGCGTCGGTGAAGGCGCCCTTGACGTGTCCGAAGAGCTCGCTTTCCAACAGGGTGTCGGAAATGGCCGAGCAGTTGATGACGATGAAGGGCTCGGCCCGATAAGGGCTGTTGTAATGAATGGCCTTGGCCACCAGCTCCTTGCCCGTGCCGCTCTCGCCCTGGATGAGGACGTTGGTCCGGGTGTTGGCCACCGAGCCGATCATCTTGAAGACGCCTCTCATTTGGGGCGCGCGCCCGATCAGGTTGTCGATCGTGTACTCCCTCTGCCTCTCCTCGATCAGGTAGTCGACCCGGTCTTCGAGGGCCCGGACCTGGTGCGCCTTGTCGATGGCCAGGTCGAGCTCGGTCGCGTTGAGGGGCTTGACGAGGTATTCGAAGGCCCCCAGCTTGATGGCCTCGACTGTCGTCTTCATGTCGTCGAAGGCCGTCATGACCAGGACGATGGCCTTCCGGTTCTTCTCCTTGATCCGCCGCAGCACGTCGAGTCCGTCGGTGTCCGGAAGCCGGATGTCGAGGAGCACGAGGTCGGGGGCCTGCTCGCAAAAACGCCCGATTCCCTCCTCGCCGTTCTCCGCGGCCGTGACCTCGAAGCCGCGCTTGCCCATCTGGGAGGCGAGGGTCTTCCGGACGAGAGCGTCGTCCTCGATGATCAGGATGGACTTCATGGCTCCTCCTCGGCGGGAATCAGGATAATGAACACGCTGCCCCGGCCCCGCTTCCGGCCCAGCCGGATGGACCCGTTGTGCTGCTCGAGGATCTTCCTGGCGTTGGCCAGGCCGAGGCCGAACCCGGAAGGCTTGGTGGTGAAGAACGGCTCGAAGATGGTCTCCCTGTCCTTCTCCGGGATCCCCGGGCCGCTGTCCGATATGCGGACCCGGACGTCGGTCCGCCCGCCCGATTCCACCGTGTCCAGGCTGACCGAGATCCTGCCGCCCGGCTCCATGGCCTCCTGGGCGTTGCGCAGGATGTTGAGAAACACCTGGCGGATCTTGTCGGCGTCGACGACGACGGCCGGAACGTTTTCGGCGATGCTCTTCTCGAGAACGATGGCCTTCTGGGCGAAGGTCTCCTTGAGGGTCTTGAGGGACTCGTCCAGGATCTGGGCCGGAGGGAATCTCTCCAGGGCCAGCTCCGCCACCCGCGTGTAGTTGAGAAGCTCCTTGATGAACTTCTCGATCTGGCCGATGCCCTCCATGGACAGCGCCAGATGCTCCATTTCGGCGGCCGGCCGGTTCTCCTCCTCGGCGATCTTCTGGACGTTCAGCTTCACCGAAGTCAGGGGATTGCGGATCTCGTGGGCGATGGTCGCCGCCAGGCGTCCGATCGAGGCCAGCTTCTCCGCCTGGACCAGCTTCCGGTTGGCCTCCTCCATGCGTTCCCGCGTCTGCAGGAGCTCGACGGTCATCTCGTTGAAACTCCGGGCCAGGCCGCCGATCTCGTCCCGCGAGGAGATGTCGATGCTGTGGGAGAAGTCGCCGCGGGAGATCCTGACCGTCCCGTCCACCAGCTTGTTGATGGGCCGGGTGATTTTCTTCGCCAGCAGGCTGGCGCCGAGGATGCCGATGCCGAACCCGCCCAGCCCGACCAGCAGAAGGGCCGCCTGGATCTGCCGGACGTCGGCGTACATCGGCTCGAGCGAGTGGCCGATCTTGACCGAAGCCCATTTCCGGTCCGCGCCGGGAAGGAAGATCGGGATCTCGACCTCGAGAACCCTCAGCCAGCGGTTCTCGACCCTGATCCTCCGGGCCGCGGAGAAGCGGGCCTCGGGCCCGACATCGTCGTCGAAATGGCTGCGCTCGAGGAGGTCGGCCCGGGACGCGGCCAGCTCGCTGGCGACCAGCGGCGCCCCCAGCCGGTCATAGAACACGATGTAGGGCAGGGCCTCGCCGGCCTGTTCGTCCACGTAGCTCTGGATGGCCGCCTCATCGTAGCGGACCAGGGGTTGGCGGTTCACGTCGGCCATGTAGCGGGCGATGATGAGGGCCTGGGTCTGGGTCTGGGCGAACAGCGTCGAGACCTCGCGGCTGCGGATGACGAAGAGGACCGCGCCGAAAAGAACGCACAGGAGAAGGGTGATCCAGAGCACCAGCCGCGTGTAGATCGACAGTTTCACCCTTATCGCGCCCGTCTCAGTCCTCCAGCCAGATGTTCTTCGTGTCCAGGAAGAAGAACCCGAGGGCCGGGAGCTTGGCTCCCCTGACCATCGGGTTCATGACGATCCGCACTCTCTCGGAATACAGGGGCATCCCGGGCAGGTCCTGGAAAAGGAGGCTCTCCATCTTGCGGAAGAGCCGGTTGCGCTTCTCCCAGCCGGGCTCGACCTCCGACTGCTCGATCAGCCTGTCCATTTCCGGATTGGCGTAATTGAAACTGAGCTGGTTGGCCGTCGAGCCGGAATGAAAGAGCGGCAGGACGATGTTCTCCGGGTCGGGAAAGGCCATGCTCCACTCGAGGAACTTGAGGTAGGGCCCCCGGATGTCGCGGATGTCCTCCTCCTTGCGGAGGTACTTCACGTCCGGGTTCACGCCCAGGGCTTTCATCTCCCGTTCGAACTCCTTGGCGACGTTGGCGTAGATGTCCTTCCTCGGCTGGACGAAGACCAGGGTCAGGGTCAGGGGCCGCTCGGCCGTTTCGGGGAGGAGCCGGGTCAGGAGCATCCGGGCCTTCTCCGGCTCGTAGACGGGATTGAGGACCCGGGGAAAGAAGCCGGGCAGGATCGGGGGGATGAAATTCTCGGTGAGCTGGGGGACGTAGGAAGCCGAATACGCCGCGGCCGCCAGCCGGGCCTTGCTGATGCCCAAGGCCAGGGCCCTGCGCACTTCGACCTGGTCCAGCGGCGGGGTGCCGCAGCTCATCGCCAGGAAGGCCAGCCGGAGCGAATCGTTCTCCAGCACGGGGAAATTCCTGCGCAGAAGCCGGTCCGAGGTCACCGGGAAAATGTGCACGCTGCCCTGCTCGAACTGGCCTTCGGTGTAATAGGGGCTGTATTCCAGGGCGGCCAGGTAGGGGTGCTTCCCGAAATAGGCCGCGTTGCGCTCGAGCCGGACGCCGACGATGTCCAGCCGCGGGCTCCGGAGCCATTCGGCGAACTTGAAGGGCCCCGTGCCGACGGGCTTCTGGAAGAACCCGCGGCCCTGGGACTGGACCAGGTCCTTGGGCAGGATCTTGCAGTAGTACATGCTCAGGAGGCTGAGGCCCAGGCCGGAGACATAGGGCTTCGTCCATTCGATCTCGAAAGTGTAGGGATCCCGGACCACGAAGCCTCTGACCTCGTCGGCCTTCTTCTCCCAGAAATCCGCCGCGCCGACGACCTTCTGGGTGAAATATTCATAGCAGGTGTTTCCCGGGCGGTCCTCGACGAGGCGTTCCAGCGAGAACTTGACGTCGTCGGCCGTGAGCTCCCGGCCGTTGTGGAACCGCACTCCCTTCCTGAGATAGAAGGTGATCTTCTTGCCGTCGGCGGAAATCGTCCAGTACTCGGCCAGGGCCGGGACGATGCCGAAATTCGTGTCGAATTTCACCAGTCCGTCGAACAGCTGCTCCACGATGAAGTAATGAGGCGAACCGGTCGGGTCGAAGCTGGGGTTGAACGGGGTGAGATAGGCCTTGACGCGGAGTGTCCCGTCGTAGCGGGGTTTCTCCTGGCGGCCGCCCCAAAGCGGGCCCCCCCCGGTCGCGAGCGTGCCCAGAGCAAGGGCGGCCGCGGAAAAGGCCAGGAGACGGAGCCTCAGCCTCACGCGCCACCCCCGCCGCCCCCGCCAGACAGGCAGGCGGGATCGATCAGACCGCTCCCCGGCCCGGGTGGAAACACGAATATACAGGTCAGGGAGGTCATCGCAGATTCACAGGGGCAAGCTTCATGCCAACAGGCTGGACCGGCCCCCGTCCTATTCTCCGGGGAAATCCGCGGTCGGTCAATATGAACCAGCCGGATTTGTAAAATAACTTTACAGAACGGCTTAATTTTCGGCCAGGGTCAGAACCTTGCCGAAGACGCGCATGAAGTTGCCGCCCCAAACTTTTTCGATGTCCCGGTCGCTGTAGCCCCGCCGGATCATTTCTTCGGTGACATGGATCATGCCGCTCACGTCATCGCAGCCGTCGATGCCGCCGCCGCCGTCGAAATCGGTCCCGAAGCCGACATAATCGATCCCGATGACATCCCTGACGTGGTCGACGTGGTCGACCAGGTCCCGGACGGTGGCCCGCTCCTCTGGGAATTTCTCGTTGATGGTCTGGAATTCGGCCCGGACCTTCCGTCTCAGCTCATCGTCCTGGATGTCCCTGAGATTGCCGTACTTGGCTTGCAGCTCCTGAAGGGCCTTGTCGCGCTCGGGGTTGCCCGCGGGCGTTTTCACGTAGGCGCTCAGAAAGCAGATCTGGACGACCCCTCCGTTCCCGGCCAGGGCCCGGAGCATGTCGTCGGACAGGTTGCGCGGGTTGTCGGAGAGGGTCCGGGCGCTCGAATGGGAGGCGATGACCGGCGCCCGCGAGGCCTCGAGAATATCGAAAAAGGACTTGTCGGAGGCGTGGGAGACGTCGACCATGATCCCCAGGCGGTTGCACTCCGCGACGACCGCCCGGCCGAACTCGCTCAACCCGTTATCCTCAGGCTCCCGGCGGTCGGTGGAGGAGTCGCAGATGTCGTTGTCCGCGCTGTGGCACAGGGTGATGTAGCGGACCCCTTTCTTAAAGTACTCCTCGACGAGAGACAGGTCCTTCCCTATCGCGTAGCCGTTTTCGATGCCGAGGAACGCGGTGAGCTTGCCTTCCCGTTTCAGCCGGTAGGCATCGGCCGGAACGAGGCCCAGGCCGATGAGTTCACTATTGTCCTCCGTCATCTTCCGGACCGCGTCGATGATCCTGACCGTCCTTTCGTGGACGGCCGCGTACCCCTCCGGCGTCCGCGGCCCCTGCCCGACGAAGGCGGCGAAGAATTCCGCGTCGAGGCCGCCCTCTTTCATTCGGGGAAGATCGATCTTGCCGCTGCTCCGCTCCCCGGGCTCGTGGCGTTCGCTGATCTTCCAGTCCGGGCGCAGGAGGTTGAACGCGGTGTCGCAGTGGGTGTCGACGGTGAGCATCCGGGCGTGAAGGTCCCGGGCGTGGTCCTCGACCGAGGCGTAGTTCCGGCCGGTCCGGCAGTTCGCGGCGGGGATCAGGGCCGCGGCGAGAACCAGGGGCAGAAAACATCTAGTCGTCATGGCGTCTCCTTATCCCCCCCTCGGCGCGCAAGCGCCGGGCGGCTACGTTCAGGACCGGGGCAGGCGCGCACATAAAGAGAAGATTATATCACAATAAGGGGACGGGAATTGCACGCCGGAGGCGTTTTCGGAGGGGGCCCGGCAAACGTGCGCCGGTTTTCGGCGCGCGCGGCGCTGCTATTCGACGGAAGAGCGGGAGGATATCCAAAGCGGGCGGCCGGGAGGCTAATCGTTTCTCGTCAGGAAGTAGAAATTGCCGGCACGGGCGGGGGCGGCCCTGAGGAAATCAGTCACGCGATAGCCGCGCTCAAAGAGGCCCAGAAAGGCCTCCCTTGTCCGGAGCCGCCAGTCGACCGGGATGCGGCGCACGGCCGGGTCGGCCAAGTCGGTTTGCCGGAGCATGCGGTAGAAGTCGAGGGGAATCTGAACGAGAGCGGCATCGCCGGAGACCCCGACCCGGACGGCCCGCACGCACTCGAGCTCGATGTCCCCGTCCCTGCCCGCGACGCGGCGGACTTGGACATCGAGGATCCGTTCCCCGGCCGGGAGCTTCGAGGTGTCGCTTTCCGAAGGCCCGGGAGGTTTCGCGAGATCCCACGTCATGAGAAAGCGGTCGGTCGGCACGTCCGCCCGGTTGAGGAGCCCGCCATACTCGCCGTAGGTCGCCACCCTGTACTCTTCCACCGTCATGCCGAAGTGATGCACGTTCCGGTGGGCGTTGACGCCGGTGAGCGGGTCGAAGGTGCAGATGATTGTGCCGACGCCGAGGGTCCCGCGGACGACATCGCGCTGGAACTCTTTCATCAGGATGCCCAGCCCGTGAGCCTGGAAGCCGGGTCGGACTCCGGCGAATTGGGAGTAGAACCGGAGATTGGCGGGGTCCCTGAAGGCCGCGGCCTTGTCGAGGATGCCGACGAACCCGTAGCAGAAGCCGGCCAGATATTCGCCGTCGAGCGGGAAACCGCCGCTCGCGGCCTCGGCGAACGCCCCGATAAAGAGGCTGGCTCCCTCGGCCAGGAAGTTCTCGCACATCATGTTACGGGTCCCGGCCAGATGGTCGTCGGGAAATCCCCAGACATCGTTCCGGATGTCTTCGTACTTGCGGTAGTCGGCCGCTTCGTGCGAGTCTTCGACCCGGAGAAGGAAGCGCCGCCCGCCGCCGCTGACGATTCTCTCGAGCTTTTCCATGGTTGCCGGTCCCCCATTGTAGCCCAACGCGAGGGGGCGTTCAATCGCCCCTTGAAAGGCGCCGCGAGAATTGAAATCGGGGGGAGGGTGTGGTACAAAGAGGCCGGCGGTTTGGCAAGGCGATACGGTGACGATTCATACGCAAACGCGGAAGGAAGGCGCGGCCCGCGGGTCCAGGCTCCTGGCCTCCCGCGACCCCCGCTCCCTGTACAGCGAGGCCAACCTCATCACCGCATTCAGGCTCGTTGTCTCGCTCGGCTTCTTCGCACTGGCCGTCGTCAACGACCGTGAGCTCTTCAACTACATCGGGCTCGCGGTTCACTGGGCCGGCGACACCCTCGACGGATGGGCCGCGAGGCGCTACCGGCAGGAAACCGTTTTGGGGGCCGAGGTCGACATCATCGCCGACCGGGTGGAGGCCCTGTTCTTCTTCATCAACTTCGTTCATTTCCACCCGGCCCTGTTCCCGCCCGTCCTTGTCTACATTCTGGATTTCGCCGTCGCCGATTTCTACCTGAGCTACCAGTTCGTGAAGTTCGACATCATCTCCATCAACTATTTCCACAAGGTCGACCGGCGCGTCTATGCCCTCAATTTCAGCCCGGCGGGCAAGTTCGCCAACTCGGCCGTCGTCCCCCTGATCCTGATATTCGCGCCGGCCGTCTGGGTGGCCGCCCTGATCCTGGCGGCGGCGCTCGTCGCCGTAAAGATCTATTCGGCCGGCCTCCTGCTCCGCAAGGGGAGGCGCCGCGCGGTCGCGGGAGGAAACCCGGCCCCCGAGGAGGTCGTGTCATGACGTCGAAGTCCCGGCCCCTGGCCCTGGGCCTGCGGGGCGCGCGGAATTACCTGACGGGGCGGCCGCTTTGCGTGTCCTTCGAGATCACGCGCAACTGCAACGCCCTCTGCCGGCATTGCCACCTGGGCGGCCGGGCGGCGGACGAGGTCCGGGCGGCCCCGGAAGACTACGGCCGGATGTGCCGGGAGCTCAAGCCCGTCGTGGCCCAGGTCTCGGGCGGCGAACCGCTTCTTCGCAGGGACGTGGAGGACGTCGTCCGCTCTCTCCGCGGCGGGACATTCCCCTACGTCGTCCTGACCACGAACGGCGCGCTCCTCTCCCACGACAAGTACGCCCGGCTCTCCGAATCCGGGGTCGACGAGGTCTCGCTGTCGTTCGACTACCCCGACGAGCGGCACGACGCCTTCCGCGGCATTCCGGGGCTCTTCGGCCGGATCCGGGATTTCATAGCCGGGACCAAGGGTGTCGGAGGGGCCCGGATCACGCTCTCCTGCGTTATCCAGAGCGACAACTTCAGGGACATGCTCCGGGCGGCCGAGCTGGCCCGGACTTGGGGGGTGGGCCTCAACTTCAGCACCTACACCTGGATGAGGACCGAGGACCGGGGCTACATGATTTCCGCCGGGGACATGGCCGAGCTGCGCGAGATTATCGGCCGGGTCGCGGCCTTCAAGAAAGACCACGGCACCGTCTTTACCTCGAACTACGTCCTGGCCCGGATCCCGGAGTATTTCGCGAACGGGACCTTTCCAGGCTGCCGGGCGGGGCAGCGGTTCATGGTCGTCAACCCCGACGCGACGCTCTCGCCCTGCGGCCTCATCATCCGCGATTACGCCACTTTCGCGGACATGCAGAGGGAGTTCGTCAGGACCAACGATTGCACGTATTGCTACACGAGCAGCCGGGCCAACTCCGAGAAGCCGGCCTGGCGGGCCGGGCTCGACAACATCCTGCGGGCCTGACAGGGACGCCGGCCGGACGAATGACGGAAGCGCCGAACAGCACGGCCGCCGCGAACGGGCCGCCGGCCGGGCCCGCCCGGGCCCTGAAGCCGTGGGTCAGGCACGTCGGCGTCATCCTGGAGGTCGGTCTGGCGGCCGGACTCATCGCCTGGTGGCTGACCTCCACTTCGCTCCACCAGAGCCGGAACCTGTGGGTCCTTTTCCTCTACTGCTTCCCCTCGGAATTCCTCATTTCGGTCGTCCCGCACGAGCCGGTGATCCTGTACTTCGGGCAGTTCGCCAAGCCCCTGACCGTGGCCGCCATTTCCGTCGCCGGGACCGCGCTGACCGAGGTGCTGAACTATATGACCATCCGCTATTTCGCGGACTTTCGGGGGGTCCGGAAGCTGATCGGGAGCGCTTCGGTGCAAAGAATCGTGGCCGGGTTCAGGAAAGCCCCCTTCCCGGCCATCCTGACCGCCGGCTTCCTGCCCGTCCCTTTCTATCCCATCCGATTCCTCGTGGTCGCGTCCCATTATCCATTGCCCGCCTATATCGCGGGCGTCGTCATTTCCCGGGCGCCCCGGTTCTATCTCCTGGCCCTGCTGGGGCGGCTGATCAGGTTCCGTCCCTACCAGCTGCTGATCCTGGCCGGTGTTCTCATCCTGGCCCTCAATTTTCCTTTTCTGACCCGGGCTTTAAGGCGGAAGCGGGGAGCGCGGCCTCCGCGGGCGACGTGACACGGGGACCCGGCTCTTTGACAGCCCCCCGGTGAAATGCTATAGATAAACGTGCCGGAATTGACTGACATGGCGGAACCTCCCTCGTTTTTCGGAACCAGCCAGGTCGCGTTTCTCGTAAATCCCAAGGCCGCCAACTCCAAGTGGCTCCGGCGCAAAAAGCTCAGGGCCTACCTTCAGCGCAAGCTGAACGGACGCATCCAGGACGTGTTCGGCGACACGCGGACCACGGTCGAGCGGGCCCGGCTGGCCTCGGCCGAATCCGAAGTCATCGTCGCCATGGGGGGGGACGGAACCATCGCCGACGCCCTCCAGGGCATCTTCGAGGCGGGCAAGGAGGGGGAGATCCTGTTCGGCGTCATCCCCTTCGGGAGCGGCAACGCCTTCCGAAAATCGTTCGGCATCCCTAAGAACCCCCGGCGGGCCATCGACAGGCTGGCGGCCGGGGTCCCCCGGACAATCGATCTCATGGACGTCGAAGGCCGCCGGGCCGCCTTCGCCAGCGTCGGGGCCACGGCCCGGGTCACCGGGGAGAAGCTGCGCCACAAGGTCGGCGGACTGTGGGGCCATGTCCTCGCCGGCCGCCGCCTGTTCGGATCCTCGACGGGGGAGAAGGTGATCGAGCTCTTCGACGGCCTGGACAGGAGCGGGGCCTTCGAGGCCAAGACCATCCAGTCGCGGTTCTTCGACTGCATCGTCACCAAGACGAACTACTTCGGCTACAGCTGGCACATTGCGCCGCGGGCCAGGGTGGATGACGGCTACCTGGACATCACGCTCTTCGAAGTGGGGCCCGTCAAGTACACCCTGCTCTTTCCGCTGATTTACGTAGGCTTCTATCCGCGGCGGAACCGGCACTTCAAGGCCAAGCGGGTCGTCGTCACGGGTCGGGAGATGCCGGTCCAGTTCAACGGCGAATATCTGGGGCCCCGCGACCGTGTGGAGTTCCGCGTCCTCCCCAGGGCCATACGCATCATCTGCCCGCGGGGACGGCGGGGCGTGAAAAAATTCGAGTGCAAATCGTGAATAATTCAGGTTCACACTCCAGGAGAATCTTAAGAACGCCGGTTTCTCGTCCAGGCGGCAGGACGGAATCTATCGGGCCTCTTCGCGCCTGGCCCGCGCGACCAGCGTCCTGACCTCCTCGAGGAGCGTCGGGGCGTGGTAGACGATCCCATCCTTGATCGTCCACTTGACGCCGCCGCGCGTGACCATCCGGCCGTCCTTGAGGTCCGGGACGCCGGTCGGATACAGGAACTTGAAATTGGCCAGCGGGTTCTCGTCGATGAGGACCAGATCGGCCAGCCATCCTTCCCGGACCCGGCCCAGCCGGTCCTCGAGCCCCAGGATGCGGGCGTTGCTGCCGGTCGCGGCCTGGATGACGTCGATCGGGTGGAAGCCGGCCTCCTGGAGCAGCTCCAGTTCGCGGATCAGGCTGAAGCCGTACATCTCGTAGATGAACCCGGCGTCGTCGCCGCAGCCGACCAGGCCGCCCTTGTCGGCGAACCGGCGGACGGCCGCCATCCAGAGCCGGTAGTTTTCCTTCCACAAAACCTCGTCGGCGGTCGACCAGCCCCACTGATAGGAGCCGTGATTGGCCGGGTCGGGCTCGAAATACGCAGCCAGGGCCGGATGGAGGTAGTCCCCGAACCAGGGCTGGCTGCGGGCCCGCTGAAGGTCGCGGTTGGCCTCGTAGATGACGAACGTCGGCACCCAGGCCACGGATTTGGCCACGAGTTCGTCCAGGACCCGGTCGAGCGCCTCCGGGTCCGCTTCACGCCACAGGTGACCGGCGTAGCGGAAGCGGTCGCTCTCGTTGTTGAAGTTGTAGGTCGGCGGGAAATTCTGGGAGCCGCGGAGGGCGGCGTCGGGGACGCCGTACCAGTGTTCGATGGTGGTCACGCCCATGGCCGCGTCGTCCCGGGCGTCGGTCTCCTCGACGGCGGCGTGATGGGCGACCCGGAGGCCGAGTTTGTGCGACTCGTCGACGACGGCCGCCATGATATCCCTGTCCACTCCGAAGATCTTGATCCCGTCGACTCCCAGGGCCTTGGCTTCGCGGACCCTGGCCCGGGCCTCGTCCGGCGTCTGTCCGGAGACGACGCCGTAGATCAGGAGGCGCGGCGCGGCGATCGTTCCCTCCTGGCTCTTCTTGCGCTCGGCCAAGGTCTTGGCGAGGTCGCTTCCGACGTCACGGACGGTCGTGATGCCGCAGCCTAGCCAGAGTTTGTAGCTGTACTCGAAGGGCTGGGGCCGGCCGGCCCGGCTGTCCTGGATGTGGACGTGGGCGTCGATCAGTCCGGGCAGAAGGAACATTCCCGTCGCGTCGAGGACGTGAGTCTCTCCGGCGTAGGCGTCGGAGCGGCGGTCTGCGCCGCGGACGGCGGCGATCCGGTTTCCCTCGACGACGACGTCCACCGGCCCGCGCGGAGGCGTGCCCTTGCCGTCGATGAGAACGGCGTTGCGGATGACCAGGCGGTCATAGCGGCGCCCGTGCTCGACGCCGGTATCGTCGGCGGTCAGGAATCCGGCCGTCAACAGGAGAACGGTCAGGGCGAGCGCGGTCGAGGCGATTCTTCGGTTGCAGGTCATGATGATCTCCTTCGCGGGCCGCCACTCGGGGCCGGCCCAGGATGCGTCATTGCGACGAGGCGGTCTCTGGAAGGCCGGCGCGGCACTGACGCGCAGGCTATTCATTTCGTGTCATTGCGAGCCTCTTGGCGTGGCAACTGATACGCAAGCTGTTCATTTCGTGTCATTGCGAGCCTCTTGGCGTGGCAACTGATACGCAAGCTGTTCATTTCGTGTCATTGCGAGCCTCTTGGCGTGGCAACCTTGTTCCGGCGCACCGTTCGCGGCATGACAATCGCCCCCGTCTCGAAATCCCCCAGGACCTCGGCCCGGCCCTGGAGAAAGAGCCGTCCGACGAGGGCCGCCGAGGCGGCGTCGAGCTCGTGGTCGGAGGCCCGGACACGCAGACCCTTCAGGCCGAGCCGGGCCAGCCCGCGTCGCAGGCCCCCCTTGTCGCGCTTGGCCCGCGGGATCCCCCAGACGTCCTGGGCGCCGCCGGGATAGATCTCCAGGACCCGCAGCCCGCGGCCTTCGAGCTCCGCCCGGATCGCCATGCCCCGCTCGGTTAGGCCGCGCATGGGGCCCAGCGTGATCGGGAAGAAGGGGATGCGGCGGCGGCGCAGTTCCAGATCGCAGGACCGGTAGTGGGAGCCGTTCCGCTCGTGGATGGAACGGCGGCCGGGGGGCAGGTTGAGGGGGGCATCGACGGTGACCAGGGATGGCCCGGCGGCCAGGACCGAGGTCACGATCTCCTCGTCGGAGAGAAGGTCCCTGGTCTCCGTCGTGAGGCCGCGCAGCAGGCAGAAACCCGTTGGGCGCCTGGGCGAACCGGCCAGGTCCAGGCCGACGACGACGAGAGCTCTTCCTCGCACGGACAACCTTTCGGAGAAAACTCATAACACCTCCGGGCCCCCGAGTCAACCGGGCCGCCCATCCCGGCGGGAGCGCGTCGGCCCTGTGTTATAATGAGGCCGAATCCGTGGATGCGAAGGAGGGAGCATGAACAAGGTGCTCGTCCCGTTGCTGTCGCTCCTGGCGGTCCTTGCGGGCTGTTCGCCTCAAATCCATCTCGACCTCCTGGGTCAGGAGAAGCTGGAGGAGGTCGTGCTCGTGCCCAGCCCGGCCCGGGAAAAGATCCTGATGATCGACGTCGAGGGCACGATCTCCGAGTCGGGCGGGCAGGGTCTTTTCTCGCGCGAGAAGAATCCCGTGGCCCAGGTCTACTCCCGGCTGGAAAGGGCGGCGGCGGACCCCTCCGTCAGAGCGGTCATCCTGAGGCTGGACACGCCCGGCGGGGAAGTCACGGCCAGCGATATCATCCACCATCAGCTCCTGACCTTCAAGGAGAAGACGGGCAAGCCCGTGCTCGGCCTGATGATGGGAGTGGCGGCCTCGGGCGGGTATTACATCGCCTCGGCCTGCGATCACATCATGGCCCATCCGACGACCCTGACGGGGAGCATCGGCGTCATTTCCATTTTCCCCGAAATCCACGGACTGATGGGCCTGGTCGGGGTCAAGGTCAACATCATCAAATCCGGGGAAAACAAGGACGCCGGGGGTCCCTTCCGCGATATGACGGTCGAGGAGCGGAAGATCTTCCAGGCCATCATCGACGAGTATTTCGAGGATTTCCTGTCGGTCGTGGCCGCGGGCAGGAAAGACAAGGTGACCATCGGGGAGTTGCGGACAATCGCCGACGGCCGGGTGTACACGGCGCCCCAGGCCCTGCGTCTCAAGCTCATCGACGGGATCGGGTATTTCGACGACGCTTACAAGAAAACCCTGGAGCTGGCGGAGATCAAGGCGGCCAAGGTCGTGAGCTACACATACTATCCGAAGACCAAGACCAACGTCTACGCGGGCCGGCTGAGCGATTTCGCGCTGCTCGACAAGACCGCGCTCGAGGCCACGCTCGAGCGCTTCAAGTCCGGGTTCTATTATCTCTGGCTGCCGCAGGAAAAATAGAAAGAGGCTCCGGCCCTCTCGTTTTAAATTGGGGACATAATATGAATTTCTCCGTCAACGCCGGTTTCCCCTGGCCCTCGACGAGGGAAAACAGGCAAAAATCTAATCCAAAATTTCCGAGAAATTAGTATTGTGTCCCCAATTAGACGCCCGATTGGAGTTCACGCGTGGTCGCGGGTGACGATGGAGAACTCGGGCGGCCTGAGGATGTGGACCTTCACGGTGCAGTGGTCGATGGCCTTGACGATGGCGAACTTGTACTTTTCCGGAAAGCCGGGCGGGAGGTCGACGGTGATTGTGATCTTGTCGATCATCTTCGAGACCTCTCCGCGCTCCGGGGTCAAGGTGACCCCAAGCCCCTCGATGGGAATTTTGCGCTCCTTGCAGAAGACCAGGGCGTAGAAGCCGGCGCAGGTCGCGAGAGAGGCCAGGAAGAGGTCGAAGGGCGCCGGGGCCGTCCCGCCCCCGCCCTGGTGGACAGGCTGGTCGGTCCTGATCACGAAGCCCTTGTACTCGGCGTTGATCTGCAGCCCTTCGCCGAACGTCACTTTCATGTCATGTGTCGCCATGCGGTCTCCTTGGATGAGGGTTTGGGGCCGGATTGTGCGTCAGGGCCTTGCGGAACATGGCCAGAATGACGTCCCGGTCTTTGGCTGTCAGGACCATCCTTCGGAAGATGTCCTGGACTTTCTCCGTGATGAAGTCCCGGTTGGTCGCGTGCATGAACCCCAGGCCGTCGAGAAGGTCGCGGAAGCGGCGGCCGGCCTCTTCCTGCTCGGCCACGGTGAGCGGCAGGTCGCGACGGATGGCCGGGGCGGCCGGGCCGCTCACGGCCACGGCGTACAGCGTCAGGGTGACGGCGACGCCCAGGTTATAGGAGGGCTGCCGGCCCGCCTGGGGGATGCGGAACCGGACGTTCGAAAGTCCGATCTCGTCGGAGGTCAGGCCCGTCCGCTCGTTCCCGAAGACGAGCCCGACCCGGCTCTCGGCCGGGTAGCCGCGCATCCGGCCTACGGCGTCCTCGAGGGTGACGAGCGGGAAGTCCCGGCGGAGGCGGACCGTCGAGGCGAAAACGCAGTGGAGCCCCGCCACGGCCCCGGCGAGGGTGCCGAAGAAACGGGCCCGGTCGAGAACGTGGTCGGCATGGACGGCCGTGCGGTAGGCGCCCGCCCCGAATCCCGGCGGTCCGACGATCCGCAGGTCGGAGAAGCCCGTGCCGGCCATGCCGCGGGCCGCCAGGCCGACATTCTCGGGGCTGTCGGGCCGGACGAGCACCACGGCGAAGCGGGCCAGGTCCCGCGGCCACGAAGGGCGCGCGCTTTTCTCCGTTCCCGGCTTCCGCATTGATAATGATTATAGCGGACCCCGGTCCAAAAGGCCAAAGGGCAAGGCCGGGGGGCGAGGCCGGCCGGAGATATCGGCCTCCCGTAAGATCCCAGACGGCGCCATCCGCGAGGCCGACGCGGCCGGAATCGGCGGCTCGGGTGTTCCGTTGGGGGGACGCCAGTCTAGAGGCGGGAGACGATGTTGGCCGCCAGCCCGCCGAGGACGGCCCAGTAGAGGATGGACAGGTAACGGTTGCCGGCGATGGGGCATGTGCCTGTCCGGCAGCCGACGAACCTATGGAAGAAAAACCCGACCACGGCGCCGACCAGGACGCCGAGAACGATGGGAACGATCATCTACGCGCTTCCTCCAAGCATTCCATGATAGCAGATCAGGCGGAGACCGCAAGCGTGCCGGGGCGGCCGGGAGAAACGACGCAATTGGCCGACGGGGCCGGCTTTTGTTTCAAGGGGAGGCGTTCTGGGGGCCCGGCCCCTGTTGAAAAGTGGCCTTGCGTAACTCGGAACCAGGTCATGGTCCGGGTCAGCTCGGTTGGAGTATAATGGGCCAAATCTCCATTTCGTCAAGGAAGGAGTCCGACAATGTGGTGGGACGGGAAGATCCTTCGCACCTTTCGCTGCCGGCTGCCCCAGGCGCCCGGCAGTCTCGGCCGTCTTCTGACGGCCATCGGGGACCAGGGCGGCCTCATCGGCGAGATCCGCATCGTCCAGATGGCCAGCTCCATCATCGTCCGCGACATCACGGTCTACGCGGACGACCTCCCGCACATCGAACGGCTGGTCGGCCTCATCCGGGGGCTACCCGGCCTCGAGCTTCTCGAGGTCCGTGACGAGGTGCTCGAGATGCACCAGGGCGGCAAGATCGCCATCCGCAGCCGCTACGACATCTCGTCCCTCAGCATGCTCCGTCGCGTGTACACGCCCGGCGTCGCCGAGGTCAGTCTGAAAATCAAAGAGGACCCCTCCCTGGCCAGACGCTTCACGGCCATCAAACACCTCGTCGCCATCGTGACCGACGGCACGGCCGTCCTCGGCCTCGGGGATATCGGCCCCAAGGCGGGTATGCCGGTCATGGAGGGCAAGGCCAGCCTGCTCGAGACCCTGACCGGCCTTTCCGGCATGCCCATCCTCCTGGCCACCAAGGACGCCGAGGAGATCATCCGGACGGTGGTCGCCATCTCGCCGACCTTCGGCGCCATCCAGCTCGAGGACATTTCGGCGCCCCGCTGCTTCGAGATCGAGAAACGGATCCAGGACGCCGTGGACATCCCGGTCATGCACGACGATCAGCACGGCACGGCCTGTGTCGTGACGGCGGCCCTGCTCAACGCGGCGAAAATCGCCAAGGTCGACCTGACCCGATGCCGGATCGGGGTCGTCGGGCTGGGGGCGGCCGGGTTCGCCCTCTCCAGGATGCTGATGTTCTACTTCAAAACGCCGGTCCTCGGGGCGGACATCGCCCCCCATGCTCTGGAGCGCCTGAGGCAGGCCGGGGGAAAGGCGGCCGACCTCCCGGCGATCATGGCCTCGGCGGATGTCGTCATCGCCACGACGGGCGTTCCCGGACTCATCAAGAAGGAGATGGTCCGGCCGGGACAGATCATCCTGGCCCTGTCCAATCCCAACCCCGAGATCGAACCGGGGACCGCCCGCGAGGCCGGGGCCGCCTTCGCCGCCGACGGCGCGTCGGTCAACAATGTCCTGGGCTTTCCGGGCATCTTCCGGGGCGCCGTGGACGCCAACGCGCCCCGGATCACCAGGGAAATGCTGGTTGCCGCGGCCGAAACCATCGCCCGGCTGACTCCCTCCGGTGACATCGTCCCGAATCCTCTCGACAAGCAGGTTCACAGGGCGGTCGCCAGGGCGGTGGCCAGGGTCGCCCTCGAGCAGGGACTCAATCGCGACGACCTGACGGGCTATTTCGATTGAAAATGCCCGTGTTTGACAGCCTCGGGCGGTTCGGATATATATGAGCTAGCCACACGCAGGAGGAGCGACCATGATCAGCGTCAAGCAGATTCTCGACAGCAAAGGCACCGATGTCTGGACGATCCGGCCCGAGGCCAAGGTCCTGGACGCCCTCAAGCTCATGGAGGAGAAAGGCGTCGGGGCCCTCGTGGTTACCGAGGAGGACGACATCGTCGGCATCATCTCCGAGCGCGACTACGCCCGCAAGGTCATCCTCCTGGGACGCCACTCCTACGGGACGCCCGTCCGAGAGATCATGACGACTCATGTCTATGGGGTCAAGCTCGATTCCTCCGCCGAGGAATGCATGGCCCTGATGACGGACAAGCACATCCGCCACCTTCCCGTCTGCAAGGAGGGCAAGCTGGTCGGGGTGGTTTCCATCGGCGACGTCGTCAAGGCGATCATCGGCCAGCAGCAGGTGACCATCGAAAATCTCGAAAACTACATCATGGGGAAATATCAGTAAGGCCGAGCGGAGCCTTCGGTCCCTCGACCGCAGAGCCTCCTCAGAGCAGGGCTCGGAACTGCTCTTCGACCGAAGCCCGGACCTGGTCCGAATCGGCGATGAGCAGGATGGTGTCGTCACCGGCCACAGTGCCCAGGATGCCGGGCCTGCGAAGTCCGTCGATCAGGCTGGCAACACCGTTGGCGTTGCCGGGGGACGTTTTGATGACGAGCAGGTTGCCGACGCCCTTGATGTCCGTGACGAAGTTCTCGAAAAGCACCCTGAGCCGCCGCCAGAGCTCGCCGCCCCGGGAGGTCTCGAGTTTCTCGTACCTGTAAACCCCGGGCTGGGCCCGGACCCGGACATACCCCATGTCATGGAGGTCTCGGGAGATCGTGGCCTGGGTGACGCTGACGCCCTTGCTCCTGAGCTCCCAAAGCAGATGGACCTGTGAGCCCGCTCCCTGGCGGCGCAGGATTTCCCCCAGGAGTCTGCGTCTTCGTTTTTTTGTATAATCTTTCATAATCTGTGAATGATTATACGGTGACCGGCCGCACTGTCAAGCCGTCAGAACGCCATCAGGCCCATCTCCCGGAGCGCCAGGTAGGCCGCGCCGAGTACCCCTGCCGAATCCCCCAGCGCCGCTTTCATGATCGGGATTCGGCGGCCGGGGATGCCGAAGATCGATTTGTCCATGTAGGGAGGAACCCTCTCGTACCAGAGGGACATGTTCGACACCCCGCCGCCCAGGATGATCGCCTGGAGGTCGAGGATGTTGACGCAGTCGGCGAAAAGCTCTCCCATGATTCGGAAAGATTCCTCGAAAAGGGCCCGGGCCTGAGGCTCCCCCCTCTCGAACCGCTCGCAGATGTCCTGGGGTTGGAGGCTCTCCCCGGCCAGCTCCCTGTAGCGGCGAGTCAGGCTCGGACCGGACAGGTAAGCTTCGCCGCAACCCCGCCTGCCGCACTGGCATCGACGGCCGTTGATATCGACCGTGATGTGCCCGATCTCGCCGGCGTTTCCGTTGGGGCCGCGATGGAGCCGGTTCCCGCAGATCAGTCCGGAGCCCATGCCCGTGCCCAGGATGACGGCCATGACGGTCTCGTAGCGTCCGTGGCACTGGGCGAAGAATTCGGCCAGGGCCAGGCAGTTGGCGTCGTTCTCGACGAGCAGCGGGACTCCGAGCTCCGACCGCAGGAGGCTGACGAGGCCCGGCTTTTCGTAGAGCGGCGTGTGCGGCGCGCCATACATGATGTCGTCGGCCTGAAGATATGTGCCGGGTGTCCCCATGCCGACCGCTTCGAAGGGCGACCCGGACGCGGTCTCGGCGACGAGATCCAGGATGTTCGCGACCACCGCTTCACGCCCTCTCCGGGGTTCCGAAGGACGCCGCCGGCGGGCCAGGATCCTGCGGTTTTCGTCGACGAGGCAGGCTTCGACCTTCGTCCCGCCGAGGTCGATTCCGATGGCACAGCGGCTCATGGGCCGTCCCGTTTCAGGGCTGCCTCTCCGCCGCGGCTCCCGCCAGGTTCCAGTGCGGAGGCTCGACGCCGAGGAGGTAGCGGACGAAGAAATCCAGCATCTTGCGCTGGCCGTAGTCGCCACCCATCCCGTGCCCCCCGCCGGGGATGACGAGCAGGTCGAAGACCTTGTCGGCCTTGACGAGGGCGTCGACAACCTGCATGGTCGAGGCGGGGTCGACATTCGTGTCCATCTCCCCCACGATCAGCAGGAGCCTGCCCCGAAGCCGATGGGCGTTCACGACGTTCGACGAGACTGCGTACTCGGGCCCCAGCGGCCAGCCCATCCACTGCTCGTTCCACCAGATCTTGTCCATCCGGTTGTCGTGGCAGCCGCACGAGGACACGCTGACCTTGTAGAACTCGGGGTGGAACAGGACCGCTCCCAGGGCGTTCTGGCCCCCGGCCGAATTGCCGTAGATGCCGACCCGGGTGATGTCGTAATAGGGATATTTCGCGGCAACGGCCTTGTGCCACAGGATCCGGTCGGGGAATCCCGCGTCGGCCAGGTTCTTCCAGCACACGTCATGGAAGGCCTTGGAGCGGTTGCTCGTCCCCATGCCGTCGACCTGGACGACGATGAATCCCAACTCGGCCACGGACTGCATGGAGAGATAGGGGCTGAACGACTTGGGGACGAAGGAGCTATGGGGGCCGGCGTAGATGTACTCGATGACCGGGTATTCTTTCTTGGGGCTGAAATTCGAGGGCCGGACGACAACGCCCCAGATGTCGGTCGTCCCGTCCCGGCCCTTGGCCGTGAAGACCTCGGGTGCCTTCCAGCCCGCCTTCGCCAGGGGCGCCGCGTCGGCCGTTTCGACCGTCATCAGGACTTTGCCGTCCCGGCCGTCCCGGAGTTCCATCACCGTCGGAAAATCGACCCGCGATCGCATGTCGGCAAAGAAGGCGCCGTCCGCCGACCAGGCGGCAAGATGGTTGAAATCCCCTTCCGTTAGCCGGACGAGGCCCGTCCCGTCGAGGTTGACCCGGTACTGGTGCAGAAAGTAGGGGTCGACTCCCGGCTCGTCACCGCTCGCGCTGAAAAAGATCTGGCGAGCCTCCTCGTCGAGCCGGTCCACGCCGCGAACGACCCACTCCCCCTCCGTGATCCGGTTCTTGACCCGGCCGGTCGCCCCATCGTAGAGGTAGAGGTGGTTCCAGCCGTCGCGCTCCGACATCCAGACGATCTCCCGGCCGTCGGCGATGTCGCGCCGGAACTTCTTCCCCGAATAATCGAAAAAGGTCTTCGCCTCCTCATCGATGAGGGCGCGCGGCGCGCCCGTCGCGGCGTCGACCTCGACGACCCGATAGGCCTGATGGCCGCGCTGATTGTACTCGAAGGTGAAGGCCCGGCCGTCCTTCCGCCAGACCGGTTCGGATATTTCGTAGGGATTCGAAAAAAGGTCATCCGGGATCGCGACCCGGGTTTTCGTTTCGACGTGGAAGAGGACCGGCCGTTCGATGTCGAGCGCGTCGCCCGGCTTGGCGTACTCCATCGTCCAGAATTTGGGCTGGAGCTGGTCTGAGGGCGACGATTCGACGTATTGGATGACGCGATGATAGCCGCGCCGGAGGCGGTAGGCGGCCAGGTTCTTCGAGTCCGGAGACCAGGCGATCGATTCGTATGTGTAATAGTCCCCCTCGCCGCCGTCCTGGCTCAGGGGGAATTCCTCCTTGGCGACGGCGGCCTTGGCCCGGACCCACACGTTGTAGTTGCGGATGAAGGCCTCCCAGGCGCCGTCGGGCGAAGTCCTGGCCTCGGCCGAGGCGGCCCGGGGCGCGGGGCCCCGCTCCCACATGGACATGTTCCGCTCCCGTCCCCGCCGTTGGTCCGGGCCGAGGTTCGCGCAGGCGTAGCTCGCCAAGTCGCATTTCCATCGGGCCTCGAAGGCTTCGAACTCGAGGGCCTTGCCGTCGTCGACGAAGCGGATCATCCGGAAAGGAAGATCGGCCGGCTCGACCTTCTCGCCCGCGGCCTTGGCCAACGAGTCCGCCAGCCTGGCGTGGTCGAACGCGGCCTGTTTGGCGAGCGTCGAGGCGTCCACGACCAAGAACGCGGCGCCGCCCGGAACGGTCTTCCGGTACCAGAAGCGGTGTGTCTTTTCGATCCAGACCGGCCGGTCGGGCAGGTCGAGGGCCAGACCCTGCCGCTTGCCCCGGAGCCCCATGGCCCGCTCGTAGTCGGCCTTCGTCGGCTGGGCCAGGCCGGAAACGCAAACCGAGAACAGGACGGCCAGGGCGGCGGCCGCCGCGGTCAGGCTTCGTTTTCTCATGTTTGTGGACCTCACCATTTCCTGAGTTTCCAGAACAGCATGAACGCGACGACGGAAACCGCCGCCATGCCGAGGATCAGCCAGAAGGCCAGCGGGTGCCGGGAAAACGGGATGCCCACGTTCATCGAAAAGGCGCTGACGACGAAGGTCGGCACCATAATCCCGATCGTGATGATGTTGAGCGTCTTCATCAAGACGTTCAGGTTGTTTCCGACGATGGTCCCCCGGGCGTCCATCAGCCCCGTCAGAATATTGGAATAGATCTCGGCCTGCTTGAAGCACTGGGTGTTCTCGATAAGGATATCGTCGAGCAGCTCGACCGATTCCTGGCTGAAGCCGATCTTGGCCGCCGCGTTTTTGATCTTCTCGATGACCATGGCGTTGGAGTTGATGGCGTTGAGGTAATAGACAAGGCTCTTTTCGAGCGTGAAGAGGTTCAACAGGTTCCTGTTCTCCATGGCCCGGTTGATCTTGTGCTCGAGTTCCTCGGAGATCCGGTTGATGACCTTGAGGTGGTCGATGAAATGGAAGATCGCCCGGTAGATCATTTTCAGCATGACTTCGTCCGGGCCCGTCACCCTGGCAAAGATCCTGCCCTCGAAGAGGGGGATGTCCTCCGCGAGAACGCAGACGAGCCTGTCCTTGAAGAGGAAATAGCCGGCCGACGTCACCCGGAACAGGTAGAGGTCCTCGGCCGAGTAGTTCTTGGGCCGCTTGAAGATCACGGCCACGTGTTCCGGCTCGAACTCCAGGCGGGCCAGCTCGTCCGGGTCGAGGGCCGAGGCCAGGGTGTGCTCGTCGATCTTCAGAATATCGATCAGGTACCGTTTTTCCTCCTCCGTCGGGTTGATGTAGAACTGGACCGTGGACTGCGCCGCCGCGCACTCCTCGATGCGGCCTTCGCAGAGGTTGAATCTTCTGACCATGGCGCGACCTCCGGGGTGGAAATGGATGGCCGGGCGGGCCCGGCCTGCTCATTCTGGCACACGAGTCCGGTGAGAAGCAAGGGGCCGCGGGCGGGACGATCGACCGGGGACGGAACGTGATTCCGGGCCAGATGGGCCGGAATCTCCGGCGTCGGCAGGGTGCCCGGGGAGTTTCGCGGGAATCCCGTGCGCCGGAGGCCCGGGGGCGGGGAAAGGCGGCGGACGCCGGGACCGGACCCGGGCCCTGGGCAGACGCGGAAGGATCGGAGGACGGGCCGTCGTCGGGGGGCTAATCTCTCTTAAACGGCGTCTCGAGCCGGGCCTCGACCCAGGCCTTGTCGATGCGCAGGCCGTACTGGTCGTGCCGCAGGGTCTGGCCGGCATCGTGCTCGAGAGCCTTCCGGTAGAACCCAACGGCCTCGGCGCGCTCGCCCTCGAGGTCCTTGAGGATGCCCATCCAGACGTAATCGCCGAAGACCTCCGCGTCCGCCGTGCCGAGGGCCGCGGCTCGGCGGAAGGCCTCGAAGGCTTCCGGATAGCGCCGTCCGTCGTAAAGGAGCAGCCCGAGTTTGTGCCAAATGAAGGGCGTCTTGACCTCTTGCGTTTCGGGCCTCAGGGAAATCTCCAGCGCGGTTTCCCCCGTTCCCGTCCAGTCCAGGGCCCTCACCGTCTCCGCGATTTCGGCGGCCGACCTAGTCACCGGCTCCCGGATGAGGGCCAGCCGCCCTTCGGGGTCGAGCCGGGCCTCCTCGAGTTTCGACCGGTTGGGGAACCGGAAGACGTTCAGCCGGGCGAACCTGTCCGTCCATCGAAGCTCGGTCGTTCCGTCTTCGAAAACGGCCTCGACAGGGACCGGCATCCGGGTTGAATCCAGACCGTATTCCACCCGGACCTCGCTCGTGAAGCCGCCCCCGGCCGCGGGCTCGGAGGACCGGGACACGATCCGGCACTCGAGGAAGGCGTCGGAGCGGACCCATTGATCGAAAAACCAGCCGAAGTCCCGGCCCGTGGTTTCCTCGACTGCGGTCCGGAAATCGCGCCAGCCGATGCGCCTGCCGGCCCAGGAGTTGACCGTCCGGCGGTAGATCGCGTCGAAGAGGCGGGAACCGAGAACGGTCTCCAGGGCGCTGAGGACGGCAAAGCCCTTGCCGTGGACGACGACGTTGTTGATGTCGAAGGTTTGGGTCCGGGCGAGAGAGGGCGGGGCGTCCATGGTCGTGTCGTTGCGCTCGCGCACTCCCTGGAGGTAGCGATCGATGAAAGCCCGGTGCTGGTCCCAGCCAAGGCCGCGCCCGAGCATGTAAGCCTTATCGGCGCAGATGCCCATGCCGATCATGAACCAGGCATCCGTGTAAAAGGTCCGGACATCGGCGGGCATGACGAACTCGCCCCAGTACTGGTGGCCGATCTCGTGGGCCGTGATCCAGGTCCACCAGTTCCGGCGTCGCTCGCTCTGGTTTGGGTCGAAGGTCTCCTGGCCGTGAATGACGACGATTCCCGAAGCGAAGGGATAGCCGCCCCAGGGCTGCGGCCCGCCGGGGATGATGGACAGGGAGCGATGGGGATAGACGCCGAGCCAGTTCCTGTAAAAGGCGATGATGTCGGCGGCCGCCTCGAGGCAGTGGAGGGCGCAGGCCCGTCCTTTGTCCGTGTGCAGGGCGGTGATCAGGACGCCGGCCGACTCCCGGGTCTCCGCTTTCATGTCCGAGGCTAGGAAGATCCCGAAGCGCGTGGTCACGCAGGGATTTTCGTAGCGGCCCGACCGCGAGTCGAGACGCCCGCTCGTGGCCATGGCCCAGCCGGGCGGGGCATCGACCTTGACCTTGAAGGCGTCACGGACCGGGATCCCCTCCCACCACAGGCGGGGATACCAGGCCTGGAGCTGGATCCGGCCGTTGCTGACGGCGAACCGGGAGGTGAACCGGACCTCGAGGCGGGTTTTCCAGCCCGGGAGGAGCGGCGACGGCAGCTCGAAAAAGAGCGGCCTCGAAAGCGGCAGGTGCATCGCCGCATTGAGCAGACGCAAAGGCCGGCCGCGGTCACTGACGTCCAGAGCGGCCTCGGGGTCTCCGGACCATTCCAGGGCCAGAACGGTGAGCGGCCGGCGGGTGGGATTGGCCAGCGTGATTGCGCCGCTTCCCTCGACCACGGCGGCCTCCCCGTCCACGGCGATCTTCGCCTCGAGGACGTATTCGGCCCCGGGAGGGTCGGCGGGCAGCCGGTACCCCGACGGGGCGGGCGGCTCGTAGCCCGAAGCGAGGGTGACGGCCGGAAAAAGCAGGACAACGGCCAGGGAAAGCGAGACGCCGAGGCCGCCTCTGAGCAAGCTGTGGAATCCGGCGACGGTGCGCATCGGCGACCTCCTCCTACGGTGATACACCTCAGTATACACTCGGCCGGGACCGAACGTTAAGTTTGGGACGCTTGATTCGGGGCTTGCCTTTTGGCGGCCTCGCGCCTGAATCGAGCTCGGACGGCCAAGGCAACTCCGGGAGGTCGGCCGCCGTGTCTCCTCCTTTAAAATAATGGAGCCGGGCCCGGGTTTGGGAGGACTGCGGCGCCCTCGGACGTTATGTGGGGTGATTCGAGGCGCCGCCAGGAGTTTTTTAACGCGAGTTCGGGTAAAATGGGAGAATACATGACTGATCAGAATGCGCCCGCGGAAATCGTCCTCGCCTCGGCCTCGCCCCGCCGGCGGGAGCTGATGTCCCGGGTCACACCCGAGTTCAGGGTCGTTCCCGCGGACGTTGACGAGACCTCCATTCCGGAAACCGACCCTGTCCGATTCGCGGTCGCCGCAGCCGCCTTGAAGGCCGGAACGGTTGCGCGCTCGTTCCCGGAGGCGGTCGTCATCGGCGCCGACACGGTCGTGGCCGTCGGCCTCCGAATCCTGGGCAAGCCGGACAGCCGCCAATCGGCCCGGCGGATGCTCGAACTACTCTCGGGACGCCGGCACCGGGTCATCACGGGCGTGGCCATGGTCCACCAAGCCGAAGACAGGCTGCTCACCGGCTACGAGCTCACCTATGTCACGTTTCGGCCGCTCTCGGAGGGGATGATCGAGGCCTACCTCGACCAGGACGAGTTTCTCGACAAGGCCGGAGGCTATGCCGTGCAGGACGTCGGCGACGCCTTCGTCGCCCGGATCGAGAGGGATTTCGACAACGTTGTCGGCTTCCCGGTGAAAAAGGTCAAGGCCATGCTGGCCCGATTCATGGTCCCTCCGCTGACGGTCGAGGTCGAGGATGTCGACATGGCGACCGGCGACGGCGTCGCCCGCACGGGAGGGCGAAAGATCATGATCCCCGGCGCCGTGGAGGGCGATGTCGCCAGGATTCAGCTACTGGGCGAAAGGCGGGGGGCCTGCCGGGCCGACGTCCTGCGCATCGAGAAACCGTCGCCCGCCAGGGTCCCCCCGGCCTGCCGGCACTTCGGCGCCTGCGGGGGCTGCCTTCTCCAAAGCACCGGCTACGAACGCCAGCTCGACCTCAAGCGCCGCTCCCTCGAGCGAATCCTGGCGGAGGCCGGAGTTTCCAGGCCCGGCGAGGGTCTCGTTCGCGCCGTCGAGCCCTCCCCTTCCGTTTACGGCTACCGGAACAAGATGGAGTTCGGGTTCGGCGGGCAAGGCGGGGAGCTCGTCCTGGGGCTCCGGGAGCGCGTCGAGGCCTCCCGGCAGACCTGGCGGAGGACGACGGCCCTTTCCGAGTGCCCCATCCTGGGTCCGATTGTCGGGCGCCTCTTCCCTCCGGTTCTCGAATTCGCCCGCGGCCTGGGCCTCGCCGCTCACGATACAAGGACGGGAAAAGGCCTGCTGCGCCATCTGGTCGTAAGGGAAGGCAAGCGCACCGGCGATCTGATGGTTCTCCTTGTGACCGCGCCCGCTCCCGACTTCGATCCCGGGCCGCTGGCCGAGGTGCTGGCCGGCGAGATTCCGGGCCTCCGGAGCCTCTGGCATGTCACCAGCGGCCGTTTATCGGACAGCGTCGGATTCGATGAAACTCGGCTCGTCCGAGGCTCCCCCTGGATCGAGGAGCGGCTCGATGGCCTGAAGTTCCGGGTCCATCCTCAGACGTTTTTTCAGACCAACACGGAGGCCGCCGAGCTTCTGTACCGAGCCATCGTTTCTTCGGTCCCGGTATCGCCGGGCACCGGGGTTCTGGGGCTCTACAGCGGCGCCGGCACGATCGAGGTCACGCTGGCCCGGGCGGCGGCGAACGTGAGGGGGATCGAGGTTGTTCCGGAGAACGTCCGGGCCGCCTCCGAGGCCGCCGCTCTGAACGCGGCAGCCAACTGCGAGTTCACGGCCTCGACCGTCGAAGGCTTCCTGAAGTTCCGGCCTGCCGGCCGAACGGATCTTCTCGTCCTGGACCCGCCTCGCCCCGGCCTTTCGCCCAAGGCCCTGAAACAGGTTTTGGCCCTGGGCGTCCCGTCCGTCGCCTATGTGTCCTGCAACCCGGCCGCCCTGGCCCGCGACCTCGGCCACTTTGCGGCGTCCGGTTACTCGATCGAGATCGTCAAACCGTTCGACTTTTTCCCCCACACGCCGCATCTCGAGGCCCTGGCCATCCTCAGAAAGTGAACACCGCCGCGACCAGCAAAGACGGTACCGGGTCTACAAAATGCTGGAAAAAAACCAGCATTTTGTAGACCCGGTACCAATCTTGCTGGGATGGCACATCGTAAACCCGGCACCGATCTTCCGGCGCCGCCTTTACTTTTCCCGGCGCTAATAGTAAAACCGATATCCGGAGAAGGAGGTCGATCATGAAGGATTTCCCGTCGAAGCCCGACCGCGAAATCCGTGCACGCTGCTGCCCCTGCGGGGAGACGCACGCGTCCCAAGGCCCGGGCGTGACCCGCCGGACGTTCCTCAAAGGCCTGGGCGCCACGGCCCTCGGCAGCGTGGCCGCGGGCGGCCTCTCCTGGCCTCTTTTGGCCGGTCAGGAGTTCGAGACCGGCCCGGAGATCGCCCGCCTTCCCCTGAAGGTCAAGCCGGTTCTGGTCTACGACACGCCCCAACGCAGGCCTCAGACGAGCTGGCGCTCATGGGGCGGCATCCAGACCCGGCGCGACGCCGACGAGGAGGCCGCCCGGATCAAGGGGGAGCTCGACACCCTGGGCCGGGAGGCCGATTGCCCGGTCGAATTCCTTCCCCTCGCCCTCATCCGCCGGGCGGACGACCTGGCCTCCGCGTCCGACATCGCGGCGGCTCAGGTGCTCCTGGTCTATGCCGCCGGAGGCTGGATGGACGTCTTCGACGCCCTGGCCAAGACCGGCAAGGACCTGATCTTTTTCTGCCGCCACAAGTCCGGCCCCGTCTACCTCTGGTACGAGATCATCAGCCCGCGCTATCTGCGCCAGCACACCGACTCCCTGGCCGTCAAGGGGGCCGACGACGATGACGTCGTCATCGACAGCCAGGCCGAGATCCTGTGGCGCCTGCGAGCGCTGGCCGGGCTGCGGAACACCCTCGGCACGCGCATCCTGGCCGTCGGCGGACCCGACGGCTGGTCCCAGCCGCAGGGCGTCGTCCCCAAGCTCGTCGAGGACAAATGGAAATTCGAGATCCTGACGGTCTCCTACGACGAACTCGGCGGCCTGATCAAGCAGGCCCGGGCCGACGCCTCGGCCGTCCGCCGGGCCCGGCGGCGCGCCGACGAATACCTCACGCAGTCCGGCACCAGCCTCGAAACCGAGCGCCCCTTTGTCGATAACGCCCTCCTCCTCGACGACGTCTTCCGGGCCCTGATGAAGAAGGCCGGCTGCCGGGCGCTCACCATCAACGGCTGCATGGGAACGATCATGCCGCTGGCCGAAACCTCGGCCTGCCTAGCCCTGAGTACCCTGAACGACGCCGGGTATCTCGCCTTTTGCGAATCCGATTTCGTGGTCATCCCCGCGGGCGTCCTGATGGCCAACATCTCCGGCAAGCCCGTTTTCCTCAACGACCCGACCTACCCCCATGACGGCATCATCACCTTGGCCCACTGCACGGCCCCGCGCCGACTGGACGGCCGCGAAGCCGAACCGGCCCGGATCCTGACTCATTTCGAATCCGACTACGGCGCAGCGCCCAAGGTCGAGATGCGCAAGGGGCAGCTGACGACGAATGTCGCGCCGGATTTCGCCGCCAAGCGCTGGCTGGGGCTGACCGCGGAGATCGTGGAGGCGCCGTTCCTGCCCATCTGCCGCTCTCAGATCGACGTCCGCTACAAGTGCGACGACAAAACGCTCGCCGCCCGGATGCCAGGGTTTCACTGGATGACGGGCTACGGCGACACCACCCGTGAGATCGGCTACGCCCTGAAGCGGGTCGGTATCGCCTGGGATTTTCTGGGCTAACCGGTCGGCCCCTCAAACGGTCGGATCAAAGGAGGGCGGACGGCCTTATCCCACGGTCCTGGTGGCGATGACGTCGACGCCCGTGCCGAGGACGTTTGCGATCAGCACGCCGCCCCGCTTCACCGGAGGCCTGGGCCGCAGCCGGGCGATCTCCCTCAGGATCGGAAAGACCATCTCCCGCGCCACTCGACCGCTCAGCCGCACCGAAACCATCCGCCGGCCGGAGCCCGCCAGGCAGACCGACGTGGCCAGGTTCCGCTTGGGGTGGAGGATCTCCTCGGTCGCAAAATCGATTCCCTTCTCGCAGACGCTTCCCTCGACCTCCAGGCCGCCTTCCGTCCGCCTGACCAGGAGCTCACACCCGACCGGGCACAGGACGCAGGTCAGACGCTCGGTCTCCGGACCGGCCGCAGCCGGCGGCACGACCGGAGGCAGCCCGCCCTTGCCTTGCCTTTTAGCCATGGCAGGCGACCTCCAGGTCCTCCTCGACGGCAGGCCGGACGACGATTCTCTGCAGTTCCGAAGGCAAAAGACGCTTGTAGGCCTTGCGAAAATAGGTCCTTCCGGAGGCCAGGCCCTTGACCGCGACCCGGCAGTCCCTCCGGGGACGCGCCACGCGGAAATTCAGTTCCACCCCGGCCGCTCCCGGCCTGACGAGCTGCGGCAGGGCGTAGCGGACGCCGTCCCCGGAACGGACCCTAAGCCGCGGCCCGACGGCCCTCCGCTCGCGGGCGAACGCGGCCGCCGACTCCCCCGCCCTGAATCCTTCGTTCGAGGCGAAATCGGCCACGTCATGGATATGGAGGACGTTGCCGCAGGAGAAGATGCCGGGAACCGTGGTCATGAAATTCTCGTCGACGACGGCTCCCCCCGTGAGCGGTGAAAGTTCCACCCCGGCCCTCTTGGAGAGCTCGTTTTCCGGAATAAGGCCGACCGAAACGAGCAGGGTATCGCACGCCACCTCGCGTTCGCCCCCCGGCAGAGGCTCGAGGTTCTCGCCCACGGCCGCGACGACCACGCTCTCCAGCCTGTCGCGGCCCCTGATGTCCACGATCGTGTGCGAGAGCTCCAGCGGGATGCCGAAATCCGTCAGGCACTGCCGGATGTTGCGCTCGAGGCCGTTCGGCCAGGGCATGAGCTCGAAAACGCCCTTGACCCGCATCCCCTCGAAGGTCAGGCGCCGGGCCATGATCAGCCCGATGTCGCCCGAGCCCAGGATAACGGCTTCGTTTCCGAGCCGGATGTTCTGGAGGTTGACCAGGTTCTGGGCCGACCCGGCCGTGAAGATTCCGGCCGGCCGCGTCCCCGGAATCTCGATCATCTCTCTGGTCCGCTCCCGGCAGCCCATGGCCAGGACGACCGCGGAGGCCCGGATGAGGCGGTAGCCCGCCCGGGAGTTGACTCGCAACAGCCGGTCGGGCCCTAGGTCGAGGACCATGGCTCCGGTCTCGCAAGGAATGCCCGCCGCCGCGACCTCTCCGGCCAGGCGCTCGGCGTACTCCGGACCGGAGATCGATTCGTCGTAGAGAAAGAGCCCGAAGCCGTCATGGATGCACTGGTTGAGGATGCCGCCCAGGCTCCTGTCGCGCTCGATGATCAGCACGTCGGCCGCCCCGGCCCGCCGAGCGCCGAGCGCCGCGGCCAGGCCTGCCGGCCCCCCGCCGATGACGACAACCCCCCGCTCTTCCATCGGGACCATGGTCACGGCGCCCGCGGAGAGCCCGCCATCGGCACGCGTTCCGTAAACGGGCTGGGCCGGCCGCAGGGGCGCGGGACCCTGGAAGCCCGACTCGAGCCCCGCTTTATTATATATGTCCGCCACCTTGGCGGCCGAAGGGCCCGGCCTTCCGGCGTTCGCTCGCCCGGCGGGCAATACGGCCGTCATCGCACGCCTCATCGTTCAGCCTTTGAGCCTTCCATAAAAGAGCCTCGAATCCCCTCCGCGCTTGGTGATCTTCTCGAGAGCCACCCCCTCGTCCTGAAGGATCTCGACGATCCGGGGCGTGCAGAAGCCGCCCTGGCAGCGGCCCATGCCGCAGCGGGTCCGACGCTTGACGGCGTCCATGGTCCGGGCCCCGAACGGGTTACGAAGGGCGGCCGTAACCTCGGCCCGGGTCACGTGCTCGCAACGGCAGACCATCTCGCCCCAGTCGGCATCGCGGGCTACGATCCCGCGCCTCGCGCCGTCGCCCAACCGGGCGAAACGTTCCGGCCGCGGCGTCTCGGGATTGAAATCCGGCTTGGGCCGCAGGCTCTCCTTTTCGCCGATCATGCCGGCGACCATCTCCGCGATCGCCGGGGCTGCGGTCAGGCCGGGAGACTCGATCCCCATGAGGTTGATCCAGCCGGGCCGAGCCCCGCCCGCTTCGATCACGAAATCGTGGAACTTCTCGCGCCCCGACAGGTCGACGAGCTTGGGACGCAGGCCGGCGTAGCTGTGGATGAAAGGCGCCCGGCGCAGCTCGGGCATGAGCCGGGCGGCCTCGTCCTTGAGACGGCCCACAGCGGAGCGGGTCGAGGCCGAATCGCGTTTGTCCGGGACGCGCTCCGCGTTCGGCCCGAGGAGGATGTTGCCCTCGATCGTCGGCGTGATGTGGATGCCCAATCCGGGGTCGTCGCGAGGCGGAACGGGGTAGAGCGGCATCCCGAGCCGGATTCCGGGGTCCTTGTCCGTGATCAGGTATTGGCCGCGATAAGGAAAGATCGTGTAATCCGTGATCCCGGCCAGCCGGGCCACCTCGTCCGAGAAAAGCCCGGCGCTGTTGACGACCCACCGCGCCGAATAAATTCTTCGGGGCGTCGAAAGTCGGAAGAGGCCGGCCTTGAATTCCACCCCCCGCACCCCGGCCTCGAGCAGGACCGCGGCGCCGTTTTGGTGGGCGCACTCGGCCAAAGCGATGGTGAACTCGTAGGGCGAAATGATGCCGGTGTGCGGCGAGTAGAGGGCCCAGCGGCCCCTGGCCAGCGGCTCTATCCGGCGGATCGCGTCCCCGCCGACGATCTCGAGGTCCGGCGCGCCGCTCAGGTCGCCGTCGGCTTTGAGCTCCTCGAGCCGCCGCCGCTCGGCATCTGTCAAGGCGATGACGAGCTTCCCGGTCTTCCGGTGGGGCACGTGCAGCTCGGAGGCGAGACGGTAGATTGTCTTCAAGCCGGCGATGTTCGTCCTGGCCTTGAGCGAACCCGGCGGGACGTTGAATCCGGTGTGGATAACCCCGCTGTTGGCCTTGCTGATCCCCTCGGCCAGGTCGGCCTCTTTTTCGAGCAGCAAGAGCTTCAGGTCGTAGCGGGAGAGCTCGCGAAGGACGGCGCAGCCCACGACCCCGCCGCCGATGACGACGACATCGCAGACATCTTCAGCTCGAGCGCTCATGGCCGTTCAAAGCGCCATGATACCACAATCGGAGCGCCGGGCCTGAAGCGGATTGACAGGGTTCGCAAGGGTGGATTAAAGTTGGCCGCGATGAAAACGAGAACCGAGGGAAGCTCCGGACGGGCGGCGGCGGTCAGGGCGGTCCTGGCCGGCGCCCGAGCCGGGCTACGGCTTCGTGACGAGCTACGCCGTCCTCGATGGAAATCCGGCTGCGGCCGGGATCCTTTCAGGCCTCGGGAGATGGGAAAAGTCTCGTTTCACGGGCTCGTTCGACGACGGCCAGCGCAGCCGCATCGAGGCCGCGCGGGAGTCGTTCAACCTGAGCCCTCCCGGCCGATCGTCGGTCGAATAGCCGCGGTTCCGTTGCGTCCCTTCTTTAACGCTCCCGGGAACGCGGGACGGACTCGAGTTCGTCGGGCGGAAAAAGGCGTTTCAAAAAATATCAAGATACCTTGATAACTGCCTATTCAATTCTTAAGAACCACTTTAAGGCTGGTGCATGAAACCATTTTATCGTTGCCGTTCGTCTTATGAGGAAATTAACCAATGAAAAAAATAGCAGTTCTTATAATCTCATTTTAGTAGTTTTGAATTGCAATAGTCAAAATACTTCTGAAGTCCAGAAGATTATTCATGATATAGACAGCATAAGACAAATATTTCATATTCCGGGAGTTGTCTTTGGAGTGGCAACGAGCGATAAGGCGTTATTATTAGGAGCTTTAGGGATATGTCCTGGCACATTCACACAGTGCCTCCATTCGGCCACAGGACTGACAATCGGACGAGTAGATTTCAAATGAATCAGGTAAGTGAAATGACGCGCGTTAAGCAATGGAGATATTTGATTCACCGGCCCGTTGATCCACTGGTGATGCGTGCCCTTGGCGCTACACAAATAGTGCACTGGGCCCATCTCTACCTTGCCACTCGGCAAGCCGAGTTCCGCACTTTTGGCATCGAAGGTCCTCAGATGGTTCAAAATAGTCGAACAGTCCCATATGCTTACATGCAACCCAGCTATTGTTTATCTGGTATCGAGATAAGCACGGTTTCGAGTTTATCTTATAGGAAATCGCTTTTCTGCTCTGACTGAAGAGGGCCCATTTCGAGCTCCCCCTTCCCAATACCAAAAGAAGCATATCCCGACCGTGTGCCTGTTTCAAGAATTCGAATTGGAGGTAGCGCTCGACCACCTTTTTGACGATCGGAGGGATAGGAATTTTCTTTTCAGCCCGGTTTGCCGGGCCTCCGGAATCGGCTTGAAATCCCCTCCTTCCCACGTCGGGGACCATAAACCGGCCTTCGAGGGATGTCAGTGACGCGGCGAACTCGTTCGGGAGAGCCGGAAAACGGGCCGGGACGCTCAGGTTGGCCGACACAGGCGGCCGCGAGGCCGTTATCCGGACGCACGTCTCCTTCGTAGACTTTGCCGATCATGGCCGCCCAGCCCTTGGCGGGGATGCGGCACGGGAATTTGGGGACACGATACGAATTCAAGAGAATTCGTTCATGTCCCCAAATTCCATGTCCCCGACGTCCCTCAGGGAATGACCATGCCGTCGAAAAGGTTGACGACCCGCTGGGAGTGGGCGGCGATGCGGTCGTCGTGGGTGACCATGACGACGGTCCGGCCGTCTTTCCAGAGCTGGGACAGGATGGCCATGATCTCCTCGCCGCTCCGCGAGTCGAGGTTGCCCGTGGGCTCGTCGGCGAGGAGGATGGGCGGGTCGTTGGCCAGGGCCCGGGCCAGGGCGACCCGCTGCTGCTGGCCGCCCGAAAGCTCGGAGGGCCGGTGGCCGCGCCACTCGTAGAGTCCGACCGCGTCGAGCAACTCCTTCACCCGGCTCTTGCGGGCCCTCCCGCCCTTGCCGTCGAAGAGCATCGGCAGTTCGATGTTTTCCCAGGCCGTGGCGTAGGGCAGCAGGTTGAAATTCTGGAACACGAACCCGATCTTGCGGTTGCGGACGGCCGCCAGCTGGTCGAAGGTCAGGCCGGCCACCCGCCGGCCGTCGAGCAGGTACTCCCCGGCCGTCGGCGTGTCGAGGCAGCCGATGACGTTCATCAGGGTCGATTTTCCGGACCCGGACGGGCCCATGATCGAGATGAACTCCCCCGGCTCGACCTTCATCGAGACCCCGCGCAGGGCCTCCAGGGACTGGCTGCCCGTCCTGTAAACCTTGGTGATGCCTTGGAGTTCGATCATGATGACCCTCTATTCATAGCGGAGTGACTCGATGGGATTGGCCCGGGAGGCGCGAAGGGCGGGGAAGATCCCCGACAGGAAAACGAGGATCCCGAGGATGGCCACGTAGGCGACGAAGATCCTCAGCGAGAACACGGGGCGCAGCAGGTAGCCTTCGATCCCGAGGGAGTCGTAGTTGACGGGAATGAGCCGGATGAGGTTGACGATGTTGAAGGCCGTGATAAAACCCCAGAAGGTCCCCTTGCCGAAGATGAACATGGTCTCCAGGAAGAACTGCTGGACGATGACCCGCCGCCGGGCCCCGATGGCCAGCTTGATGCCGATTTCCTTCGTCCGCTCCTTGGCGACGGCGTACATCAGGTTGGTGACCCCGACCGCCGCGATGAGCAGCGTCAGGGCGCCGATGATGCCCAGGAAGATCTCGATCCCCTTGAAGATGGCCGTGCTCTCCTTGGCGTCCTCGATGGTGTTCCAGAAGCTGAGCGCATAGCGGTCGTCCTCGGCAAAGCGGTACTTGCGCCCGAGGAGCGTCCGGACCCGTTCCTCGATCAGCTTGGACTGCGAGGCCCCGCGGGGCTGGATGTGGATCTGATTGATCCGCCGCCGGTTGTCGATCTGACGGTAGGCGTGGAAGGGCAGGTAGATCTGGTCGGCGTCCGGACCCTGGTACATCGAGTCCTGGAGCTTTTTCTGCAGCACCCCGACCACGGTGAAGGGCACCCGGTTGACGACGATCGCCTTGCCGACGGGGTCCTCGGTTCCGAAAAGGTCCCGGGCGACGTTCCAGCCGATGAAGGCGACCTTCCGGCCCTCCGCGTCGTCGCCGGCGTCGATGAAGCGGCCGCCCATCTGGGGCACCTGGGTGCGCATGAGGGCGAAGACGGAGGTCGTCCCGTGGACGGAGCGGTTGACCTCCTTGCCGTTGGCCGAGACGGCCAGGTAGGTGTAGGATTCCGGGGCAATGTGCAGAATCTCGGGAATGCGCTCCCTCAGGTAGTCCACGTCCTCGGGATAGAGAGAGATGGGGCGCCCCTTGGGCAGGCCCTGGAACTCCTGGGCGGTCGTGCCGCCGTAGACCATGATCAGCGTCTGGCCCAGGCCGCTGAAGCTGACCCGGAACTGGGTGGTCATGCCCTGCCCGAAGGCCATCAGGAGCAGGATGGACAGGGTTCCCCAGAAAAGGGCGAAGGTGATGAGGGCGGCCTTCTTCCGGCGCTTGCGGTACTCGCTCCAGAAAAATCGCGGCAGCGTCAGGTTCATTTCACTTCCTCAGGGCCTCGATGGGGTCGGTCGAGGCCGCGGTCCGGGCCGGGATCATCCCGGCGACGACGCCGATCACGAGGAGGATCAGCACGGTCGAGACGATAACCATTGGGTTGAGGACCGGGACGCCGACGAAATCGGTGAACCCCCCGGCCGGGGCGGCCTTGACGGCCTGGAGGGCTCCCGCCGAGAGCCCGAACCCGGCCAGGCCTCCGATGAGCATGATCATCAGCGACTCGCTGAAGAATTGCCAGAGGATCGTCCTCCGCCGGGCCCCGACGGCCAGCTTGACGCCGATCTCCCGGGTCCGCTCATCGACCACGACCCTCATGATGGAGGCCACGCCAACCCCGCCGACCAGCAGCGTGAACGAGCCGATCATTCCCAGGAACACCGTAAAGGCCAGGAAGAACGTCACGAACTGCTTTTCGAAATCGAGCGTGTCCCAGATGGCGATCGCGTCGGGATCGTCGGGGTCGAAACCTATGATTTTGGCCAGGTGCTTCTTGATGTCCGTGGTGACGGCCTTGCTGCGGCCGAGGTCGCTGGGGCGGAAGATGAAATTCGAGACGTATTTGTCCCCGTAGAGCGCGGCAAAGGTCGTCCAGGGGATGAAGGCGCAGCGTTCGTCCCGCTGCCCGTTGTAATTCGAGGATTGGAGCTTCTTCTTCATGAGCCCGACCACGGTGAAAGGCACGCCGTCCATCAGGATCGACTTCCCGACCGCCTCCTCCTCCCCGAACAGATCCTGGGCCAGGACGTCCCCGATCATGCAGACCCGCTTCCGCGACGCCATGTCCTCGGGGTCGATGAACCGCCCTTTCGCCGCGATCGTGTTCCGCATCCTCTCGAACTGCCGGTTGACCCCGCGCACGGTGTTCCGGTACTCCTTCCGGCCGTAGCTGATGAGGCGGCTGCCGACGAATTCGGGGCTGATGTATTCGATCCCCGGGACCTTGTCGGGAATATCCTCGATCATCTCCGGGGTCAGGCGAACCGGCTTGCCTTTGAGAAAGCCCTGCCAGGGAAGCGTCGTCCGCGACGGGAAGGCCAGGACGATGCCCTGGCCCATGCCGTGGAAGCGCTTGATCTGGGCCTTGGAGACCGAATCCCCGAAGGCGATGAGCAGGACGACGGAGAACGTCCCCCAGACGACGCCCGAGAGCGTCAGCAGGGTCCTCAGCGGCTGGCGGACGAGGTCCCGGAAGAGGTTGCGGAAAAAAATCGCGATCATTTAATTTCGCGGGGCGGGCGCTCGATGACCTGGTCCCCCTCCTTGAGTCCGGACAGGATCTCGATGTTCAGGCCGTCGGACAGGCCCGTCTGGACCTCGACCTTCTTCGATTTCTCGCCGTCGGGCACCTCCACGAATCTCTTGCCGTTCTCGAAGAGAACGAGTCGCTCGGGAAGGAGGAGAACCTGCCGGCTCTCGCGGACCTTGATGCTGGCCGTGGCCGAGAAGCCGGCCCGGAGGGTCACGCCGGGGGCATCGCCGATGCCGATCTCGATGTCGAAGAGCGTCGCGTTGCCTTCCTTCTTGGCCTTCGGGTAGATCCTGTCGACGCGCCCGGCGATCATGGCGTCGGGCAGGGCGCCGATCTGGACGTCGGCGGCCATTCCGGAGGTGATCTTGCCCACGTCGATCTCGTCGACCGTGCCCTTGAACAGGAGCCCGGCCATGTCGGCCAGCGAGCAGAGCTCGGTCCCCGGCTGGTAGGTGGTCAGGGGCACGACGGGGTCACCCTGGAAGACGCTCTGGGACAGGATGATGCCGCCGGCCGGGGCCTTGACGATCGAATCGATGTCGCGGTTCGAGAGCCGGATGCGGCCCTTCTCGAGCAGCTGAAGCCGCTCGCTGGCGATCTTGTACTTGAGATTGGCTTCCTGGTAGGAGCTCTCGGCGGAGTCCATCTCGGCCCGGGAGATCAGTTGGGCCTTGAACAATTGGAGCTGTCTTTCCCAGTCGGCCTTCTGCTTGTTCATGGTCACTTCCGCCACTTCCATGCCGCGTCGGGACTCCACGTACTCGAGCGGCGTCGGGTTGGGCGAGATCTTGAAGAGAGGCTCCCCCGCCTTGACGGAGTCGCCGACCTTGAACAGGACTTCGGAAACGATTCCCGGAATGGTCGATTTGACCTTGATCTCCTTTTCCGGTTCTATGGTGCCGACGGCCAGGGCCTTCTCCTGGATGTCGCCTCGGGTCACGGCGATGAGCTTGACCGGGGCCGGTTTCTTGCCGCACGCGAACAGGAAATAGACGAACGTCAGGATGAGCATCCCGCCGATCGCGCGAAAAATCCACTTTTTCATGGCACACCTCAACCTTGAATATACTATTATAGACGAGCGCGCCCGGGGAAAAGTTCTGGCGGGCGGATTTTTCGACTTTTCAAGCGGGCAAGGCCGCCGGCGCCCGCGGCGCGACGCGGGAGTCCCACGACTTTTGGACCCGGGCGCCGGGGGCAAACCCGCTGCGTCCGCGTCACCTCGACAGGTCTTTGCCGGTCCTTGACATCGAACCCGGGGCTCGACTAGGATTGGTCCGGAAAGGGGTCGGTTCGAACTCCTCAAGGGAGGCCGCCGATGCGGATTTCAAAAAGGAGCCCGGGAAGAGCCGCGCTCTGGATTCCTATGGCCGCGGCGGCCCTGGCGATGGCCGGGCCGGGCCCGCAGACCGGAGCCCAGGAAACCACGCAGCCGCTCCGCCAGGACGTCACGGTCACGGTCAAGCTCATCCAGGCCTATGTGACCGGAAAGGACGGCAGGGCGGTGACGGACCTCACGGCGGCCGACTTCGAGGTCACCGACAACGGTAAATCCGTTCCCGTGACCCATTTCGAGCGTCACATCGTGGGCGGCGACGATATTTCCCCGGCCGTGCCGGCCAAGGCCCGCGGCTTCAACCGCAAGTTCTTCCTCTTTTTCGATTTCGCCTTCTCCGACCATAGGAGCGCCCTCAAGGCCAGGGACGCGGGGCTTCGCTTTATCGACCAGGAGCTCCGGCCCGGCGACGAACTGGGCCTCCTGTCCTATTCGGCGTCGGCGGGATTCACGATCCACGAGTACCTGACGACCGACCATGCCCGGGTCAGGAGCATCGTGGACGGCTTCGGCCTCAAGAGCGTCGTCGGCCGGGCCGAGAGTCTGACCAACTTCATCTATGCCGACGAGCTCGCCCATCAGGACGTCGTGAACTCGGCCTCGATGCTCGGCCTGGCCCCTCCTGATGACGAGTTCTACGGCAACATGGCCCTGTTGAAGGGAGGCGGCAGCGTCGA
>Ga0210077_1000079_pt1 | contig 55443 bp, 65 predicted proteins | sample RushMan_CattailN_5_FD_185556 | JGI IMG/M metagenome (GOLD analysis project Ga0210077, IMG submission 185556) | Wetland microbial communities from San Francisco Bay, California, USA, that impact long-term carbon sequestration -... | ecosystem: Environmental > Aquatic > Marine > Wetlands ...
AAATGTCCATCTCCCCGAACGTCGGAGCGTTGTCGTCTTTTCTCAGCCGTAAGCTTTCTCACAAGACAATTCTCTACCTCAAGCGGGAAATGGAAAACATACTGAAATCGATACCCGGTGTCGGTCCTAACATTTTGCAGATCATCAAGCGAAGCGAAAGTTCCTTCTTCTCCTTTTTTACACCGGGAATGCTGTTCCATGCACTCAAGTTTCATTATATCGGGCCCATCAAAGGACACCGAATTGATCGTCTCATAGAAACCCTGCAAGCTACCAAGCATATTGAAGGGCCGGTTTTGGTCCATGTGATGACGCAAAAAGGCAGAGGATACGAACCTGCCGAATGCGATCCGACCAGCTTTCACGGAGTTGGATCATTTGACATTGAAACAGGGGAAAGTTGCAAGGTTTCGTCCGACGGCCATTGCCCGCCATCTTACACAAAGGTTTTCGGCGAAACGATGGTACGCCTTGCGGAACAGGATCCCAGGTTAATAGCCATCACTGCCGCAATGCCACAGGGTACCGGACTGGAGTCGTTCTCCCAACAATTTCCGGAACGCTTTTTCGATGTGGGGATAGCCGAACAACACGCTGTCACTTTTGCCGCCGGACTTGCAGCCGAGGGCTACAAGCCGGTTGTTGCGATTTACTCTACATTCCTACAGCGGGCTTTCGACCAAATCATTCATGATGTATGCCTGCAAAATTTGCCCGTCATTTTTGCCATGGACCGTGGAGGGATAGTGGGAGATGACGGCCCAACGCATCATGGTGTTTTTGACCTATCTTTCCTGCGGAGCATCCCCAACATGGTGTTGATGGCGCCAAAGGACGAAAATGAATTACAAAACATGCTAAAAACCGCTCTAACTCATTCCGGTCCAATTGCACTGCGTTATCCTCGAGGGAACGGAACAGGAGTAACCCTTGACGAAGATCTGCACTGCCTGCCCATCGGCAAGGGGGAGATTGTGCGCGAAGGAGACGATATTCTTTTGGTGGCTGCTGGTACTGCAGTACAAGACGCACTTGAAGCTGCCAAACGTCTGGAACAGAAGGATATCCATGCAGCTGTATTGAACGCCCGATTCATAAAGCCTTTGGATCAGGAACTCATAATGAGTTGGGCGAAAAGGATCGGTCGAATTATCACGATTGAGGAGAATGTCCTTCAAGGTGGCTTTGGAAGCGCAGTGCTGGAAATGTTTCAGGAGGCATCCTACTTTCCACGGGCATTTGTGCGAATTGGATTGCCTGACACCTTTGTTCAACATGGCGGTCAAAGCACTCTTCGAAATCTCTATGGCATCGATGTGGATGCGATTGTGCGCACCGCAGAGGAATTGTTAAAGAAACATCATGGGCAAGTCCTACGTGCGATTGGACAAGCTGCTCGTCGATAGGGGATTGGTCCCTAGCCGCGAGCGAGCACAAGGATTGATCCTTGCAGCAAAGGTACTGGTTGACGGTCAAAAGATGACCAAGGCAGGCCAAAAAGTCCTTTCGCAATGTGAGGTAGAATTACTGAACGAAGACCTCCCTTATGCCAGCAGAGGGGGGCTTAAACTCAGTCATGCCATTGAATTTTTCGAATTGAACCTCGCTGGTACCGCAGCCATGGACGTTGGCGCTTCAACGGGCGGTTTCACTGACTGCCTGTTACAGCATGGTGTCAAACGAGTCTATGCGATAGACGTCGGGTACGGGCAATTGGCCTGGAAGTTGCGTCAGGACTCTCGAGTTGTAGTTTTGGAGCGACAAAACATTCGCTACCTGCCGCGCGATTTTATTCCTGAACCTATTCAGACCGCCACCATCGATACTTCTTTTATTTCTTTGAGACTTGTAATCCCGGCTGTAATTCCTTTTTTGGATATCCCGGCGACTCTTATCGCGCTGATAAAACCCCAATTTGAAGTGGGTAAGGGTCAGGTGGGGAAAAAAGGGGTGGTTCGCGATCCACAACTCCACCAACATGTCTGCCAGTCCATAACAGAATTCGTCACTGCTCAAGGGCTAAAAGTGATCGGCCTGACCGACTCTCCGATTCTTGGCCCCAAAGGAAATCGAGAATTCTTAATCGCAGCAGTTAAGAACTGATTGCCTTCCTGTTTGAATAATGCGACTTCACTTGGTCTTTGTAGGAAAGACGAGTTTTCCAGAAATTGATGCGGGAATTAACCGCTATGTGGAACGGTTGCGCCATTATGCTCCCACTCGAATTCACATCGTCCGAGCCGAAAAAATAGGCAAAAAAGCATCTGAAGACAACATACGGGAAATCGAGGCGGAGCGAATCCTTAAACTCGTTGGTGCGAGCGGACATCTCCTCGTCTGGGACCAGCGGGGCAGGCAATTCGATTCGATCGGCTTTGCCCGCTTTCTGGAGAAAATAAGAAATCAGGGGATGCCGGATTTGTGGATGGTTGTTGGAGGTCCACTAGGTGCAGCACCCGCTTTACTGGAACGGGCGAACTCGGTACTTTCTCTTTCCCGCTTGACGTTCCCACATGACTTGGCGCGGCTGGTCATCGCGGAACAACTTTACAGAGGTTTTTGCATCCTGGATGGGACACCGTATCACAAGTAATTGGCTCATCGCTGGTTGGAGCGAAAGACAATCTCTTTAATTTGGTCCAAGTCTCCGATTTGAAGCAAGCTGAACCCTCGGCAACTCTGTTGCCATAAAGCAGACGGTCGGGCGATGTACCTTGACCGTATTGCATTGATGTCAACCTGTTTCAATCAGGGGACATGAACCATCTTGAAGAAGGGTGCAATAGGTCAGGTCCGGGTATTGCCCAACGTATCCCTTTGTGAAGAAATCCGTCGACTAGACTGCGACAACTTCCGATACTTCGGGCACTTCCTGCTTGACGATTTTCTCAATTCCCGCTTTGAGAGTCATCTGGCTCATGGGGCAACCATGGCAAGCGCCTGTCAATCGAACTTTTACTACTGAACCTTCCAGATCCACCAGCTCAACACTACCACCATCACGTTGAAGCATCGGTCTGATTTTTTCCAATGCCTTTTCAACCTTCTCACGCATTTGTACGCTCCTCTCTTATTGAATTTTAGACCTTATAACCGTTTATCACTGTTTAATCAACGCAAACATACGGGGATATCTGGCTGGCATTGGATAGATCAATCGTTTTGAAATTTACCAGTTCTGCCGAGAACGATAACATGGCCTTACGGCTCAAACCCCGTCCGAAGATGGCGCGGCACCGCTGGATTCCGGCGTTCGCAGGAATGACGATTGTAGCTTTGCCTGTACAAGCATCGCTAAATTTGGGAAGGAATGAAAACTTGACCCCGTGAAAATGCAATTTCAATATCATGTTGCCAAAATAGAATATTAATAGTTCTAGGCATTTAAAGAGAATCTTGATTGACCTTTCTGATAATTTTCGTTAGAGTCCAAAAATCTCCTAGATTTTGGTTCTCATTGACTGACGGGGGGTTTTGGAGGAAGAATATGCAAAACTACCAGCTGACACCTCTAATTTCACCGGAGGATCTGCAACGGCATCTGGACGAGATGGCAGACGTCATCAATAATGACTACAAAGGCAAGTCCCTCTTACTAATCGGGATCTTGAAAGGTTCCTTCATATTCCTTGCCGATTTGGCCAGACGTCTTAAGATTCCCGTTGAAATTGATTTTGTGCGGCTGACAAGCTATGGTGCAAACACTGAAACGAGCGGCAAGATCCAGATTACCAAAGACATCGAACTTCCCGTTGAAGGTCGAGATGTTCTTCTAGTGGAAGACATCGTCGACACCGGAACAACTTTGGCCTGGTATCTCGATAAGCTGCAAAGCCATTCACCCGCATCCATCAGGATATGCGCTCTAATTGACAAGTATGAGCGCAGGAGCGTAAACGTGCCAATTGACTATGTTTGCATTCCACTTGAAAAAGGATTTGTAGTAGGATACGGGCTGGATTTTTCAGAAAGACACAGAAATCTTCCAGGTATTTACGAAGTGCAATTCACTTAACTAAGCTCTCTCTCAGTTGGATCGCAGAACGAGTCGACCTCTGATGGGCAAGATAGTTCAATCCAGCATCACCTTCCGAACCACAAGGAATCATTGATGATTGTTACCTGCGAGTCCTGCAAAACCAAATTTAGATTAGATCCCGGGCGATTAAAAAGTAACCAGAGCAAAGTCCGATGTTCGCGCTGTGGATATACCTTCTCCGTTTCTAGACCACAGGAGGAATTGTTACCACAGGTTGAACCACCGGAACAAGAATTAAACTTCGAGGAAGATTTCCCCCAGGCTCCTCCCATCCCTGGACCGGCAAGCCTCTATTTGGCGAAAAAGAAAAGTAGATCCAGGCAATTGCTCGGTCTGGTGGTTCTGCTGCTCATCATTGGGGGCGGTGTTGTTTTACTTGGCACCTACAACGGTTCCCTGTTTTCATCAAAACCTGGCACGAGCAATCAGGCAGCCTCAACCGCAGAAGAAAAACCGACTGTAACTATCATGGATACAACTCAGGCTTACTTCTCTGAGAACTCCAATGCAGGGCAGATTTTTGTCATTGAAGGCGAAGTGGCCAACGAATCCACAAAACCCGTGAGCTTTATCCTACTTGAAGGAAAGCTATACAACACAGACAACCGGGTAGCCCAAACACAAAGATGCTTTTGCGGAAATCCTGTCACTCGAGAAGAACTAACGAAACTCTCCATTACCGAAATCCAAGACAGGATGATGAATCGCGAGGGGAAAAATCTTTCTAACGTGCACATCCTGCCAGGCAACCGAGTTCCATTCATGCTGGTTTTCCACAACTTGCCGGAACTCGATGCTCTCAGTGATTACAGTATAGAAGTTATCAGCGCCAAACTTGACTAATGCCATCTGCCCTCGAGGCTCCGACACGGAATTTTCCCCACGAACCGGGAGCTCTAATCTTAAAGGCAAGCCAACCTATTGAACTATCAAAAGGAATTGACAAGGCTAAGTGTTGAGTGTTAAGAAACAGGCATCGTTGAGCTGTTAAAAGCTGTTAAAAAACATAGGCTTGCAAGTCGCTCTCTGAAACAGAAGGGAATTTATGCTGGATCTCAAATACGTCCGTGACAACATCGACCTTATTCAAAAAATGCTTCGGGATCGCAACTTGGAAATGGATTTGACTCCACTCGTCGAACTGGATGCCAATCGACGTCGTATTTTACGGGAAGTTGAAGAACTGAAACGCCAACGGAACGTCGCCTCGGAGGAAATTGCTCTTGCCAAGAGAGAAAAACGAGATGCCTCTCAACTCATTGAAGACATGAAAGATGTAGCTCAACGTATCAAAGCCATGGACCAAGGACTGGCTGTCATCGAAGAAAGGATGAACGACACCCTTCTGCTGATACCCAATATGCCTCATGAGTCCGTAGCCATCGGAAGTGACGAGCGGGACAACCCTGTGATCAGGACTTGGGGCAGTCCTCCCACCTTCGATTTTGAGCCCAAAAATCACTGGGACATCGGAGAATCGCTGGGCATTCTGGACTTCGAACGAGCGGCTAAAATGACCGGAGCAAGATTTGCTCTCTACTGGGGCCTGGGAGCGGCACTCGAGCGAGCATTGATCAACTTCATGCTCAACACACACGTCCAAGAACATGGTTATGTTGAGGTGTTGCCCCCTTTTATGGTCAACAGCAACAGTCTCATCGGAACCGGTCAGTTGCCTAAATTCAAGGAAGACCTGTTTAAGCTGGAAGGGCGAGATTATTATCTTATTCCAACAGCTGAAGTACCCGTCACCAATATCCATATGAATGAGGTGCTTGAAGAAGAAGATCTGCCGAAGTATTATACGGCCTATACCCCGTGTTTTCGATCGGAGGCAGGATCTTACGGTAAAGACACGAGGGGGCTGATCCGCCAGCACCAGTTCAACAAAGTAGAGCTGGTTAAAATAGTCAAGCCCGAGACATCCTACCAGGAATTAGAGAGCCTTCTCCTCAATGCCGAAACCATCCTGCAAAAGCTGAACATACACTATCGAGTGGTGAGTCTATGTACGGGCGATCTCGGATTTTCAGCAGCAAAGACCTACGACATTGAGGTGTGGCTGCCCGGTCAGAATACCTACAGGGAAATCTCTTCCTGCAGTAATTTTGAAGATTTTCAGGCACGACGCGCCAACATTCGTTTTCGACCCAAGGGCAAGTCAAAGACCGACCTCGCTCATACCATTAATGGATCAGGTTTGGCCGTCGGGCGAACGCTGGTGGCTATTTTGGAGAACTTCCAGCAAAGAGACGGTAGTGTATTGATTCCACCGATTTTGCAGCCTTATTTAGGAAATATTCAAACAATTGAGACCATTCATTGAAATTGAATGACGCACCAGGGAGCTGAAAAAATGACCAAGAGCCAACTCATAGAAGCTTTAGCCAAAGCCGAAGGGATTACTTTGAAAGCCGCAGAAACTGCGGTCAACGTTGCCTTTAACAGCATGGAGCATGCCCTGATTCGCAGCGATCGACTTGAAATTCGCGGGTTCGGGAGCTTTAAAGTCAAAGATTATGACGGCTACAAGGGAAGAAACCCTAAGACCGGTGAACTCATTGAGGTGAAGTCTAAAAAACTCCCTTTTTTCAAGGTGGGTAAAGAGCTTAAAGAGAGGGTAAACGGTGGAGAGGTCAAAACCACAAAGTAGCCTGCGCTCCGCTCCCAATCTGCCGACCGAATAGTGTTCGCCAGGTGGTAATCAGCTTCTCACGAAGAAGAAGTAGAGATTCACAGCAACCAGCGCAACGCTGCCTCCAATGAAGGTGAGGATTTTGTTCAGGGGGATGGGTTGGCCCGCAGGAGGAAGCGTGTTCAACACCAAAGCAACAAAGAGGACCAGAGAGAAGATCAGCAGTAAAGTGTGAAAACGCCTTTTCCATATCAAATAACCTAGAACCGGCACGAAAATCAGCCAGAACAGAGGCTTGTGCAGCACCTCATCCCAGTTAAGCTGGCGGAATGTTTCAGTGATTTTCTGGCTATCGTATTCCGCCAAGAAATGTATGAACTTTTCCCACACCGCTTGCAGCTTATTCATCTTCGGTACCGGACTTCAAATTCAATTAGGTCTCCCAGGTATTCTTCCTCCTGTACTTCTAAATCGTGTACCCGGGCAAAGGAGCTTCCGCTTCTGCACCAATTGAGCATATCTTCCACCCGCTCATCGTCTCCTTCGAAAACAGCCTCCACGCGCCCGTCGGGGAGATTTTTTACCCACCCACCGATCCCTCTTTCAACTGCAGCATCTCGAGTACTGTTGCGAAAAAATACTCCTTGTACTCTTCCACTGATCCAAACATGAACGCGTCTTTTACTCATTCTACCCCCTCTTGCCACTCCCCTTGCTAAATGCCTTTGTTTAGCGTTTTCATCTGAGCTAAATTTCAGCCCTTTTCAAGGCCGCAGCCGATCTGGACAATCAATTCTGCAAGCATTTGCCTGGTCCGATTGAACTCACGATTCTTAAAACCGTGAATCCACTTCAGGCTGTGCAGCTCATCAGATACTGCCAGAACCGCGGCCAAGCGGACCGCACGAAAATAAGCCACCGTAAAGAGCGCCGAAACTTCCATTTCCACAGCCAAAATTCCCTCGTTCTGAAATTTAACAACCTTGCTCGCCATTTCTCGAAAGGGAGCATCGGTAGTCCATACAACACCTTCATGCACGTTAAGGTTGGTCTTTTTTAGACCTTCTCGCAACGGAGCTTGAATTTCCGGCGCAGGGCCAAGCTGTGTTGCATTCACTGGATAATGCCGAGAAGTTCCTTCTTCCGATAATGCTCCGCTAGGCATTATGACGTCACCTATGACAACATTGGATTGCAGCGATCCACACCATCCGAATGCTAAAAAATTTTTAACACCAAGAGCAACGAGTTTTTCAAGAAGCAATATTGTTTGGGGGGCTCCAAGCGAAGGGCCCGCAACAGCAATTTCCCTGTTCTTGTGGACTCCAACATAGACTTTCGCCAGATAAAGTCGGTGAGAAAGCTTCGGCTGATTAACAAAACTACCTATAACCAGATCAAGATCCTGAGGCGTGAACACCAGCAGGCCCGTTGTGGGTAGAGGTGCTTCCCTCCTCCCCCTTTTCGGCTCAATAACAGCTACGTCCCCTTCTCTGATAGTTCCGCCAATCATCTTATTGAATCTTTTTATTTTTTTCCGGCCCTGAATTCAATGCCGTTGGAGGAGCACCGGTTCAACTCTCGCAATGTTTATCGCATGTCCGTTGGGTTATCATTCATGAACCTAAATTCAGCAACCACCCGCGCGCCACCATCCCGGGGAGTCTGCAGGCACCGAGGAATGGCAAACGGCCCCTGCATGGTCAGCAACTCATCTGGTAGAATCGCCGAAGCCAAGATGAATAAAAGCAAGGGTCAAGCAGCATTGCGGAAAACAGGTTGGGTGCCGACCCCTGATAAAGTATACTTATCACTCAGTGCATAGCAAGCACCAAATTGATGCAGTGATCGGCTGAAGATAAAGGTGTTTGGCGATTTTTTTTTTGACCTTAAAACGTCGTTTGTGCTAGTAGCCAACCCAATGAAGGGTTCAGCATCGATCAGACCGGCGTCCCGAAACTTAACCTCAACCTCTCGGAAAAGGGGTCGTGGCTGGGGGAGGTTGATGTGCGTGTGCGTTGTTGCCGGAGCTATCGCCATACTCTGGAAAAACGTGCTGTCTCCTCCCCAGACTTTGCCACCAGTTCCCAAGATCATCTTCGACTACCCGGACTCGTTTGCTCTGGGGGAAGAGTATCTTAAGCTTTTTTCAATCAAGCACTATACAATTAAACCTAACGACACCCTTCACCAAGTGCTGCAAAGGTTCAACCTACCGATGGAATGCGCTGCTCAATGGCAGGAGTCCTGTCAACAATATTGTAAGCTCAGTGACTTGCGTCCCGATGATGAACTGATCCTGCATGTGCGTCGAGAGGGTCAACAAGTCGTGAAATTTGTATATTCCACCATTGATGGATCCACCTACACATTCCGCAAAATCGGCAACGATTGGAAATGCCAGAAAGACAGAATCCCTCCCATTCCGGTGGTAGAAACGGTTAGAGGCACCATCACGGACAATCTATACGATTCATGCATCAGGGCAGGGTTGCCCGTCGCTTCGATCATGGACTTGGCGGATCTATTTGCCTACGATATCGATTTCGTCACAGATCTCAGAGAAGGTGACACTTTTGCAGTCCATTTCAGGGAAGAGGTGAAGGATGGCAAGAGGGTTAGAGTAGGTCCGATCCTTGCCGCTGAAATGTCGGTCGGGGGAAAAAGCTATCGAGCATTTTATTATAAGCTTGGCGATGGGTACGAAGGTTACTTTGATGCCAAAGGCAGGTCTTTGCGCAAGCTCTTTCTTAAAGCGCCACTAAGCTACAGCCGCATTAGCTCCACCTTTACATACAAGCGTTTGCACCCCATTTTGAAGATCTATCGTCCTCACTTAGGAATCGATTACGCTGCGCCTTATGGCACTCCCATTAGCAGCCTGGGTTACGGCACCATTACTTACCTCGGACGAAAAGGCGGATTCGGTAACTACATTGAGATTCGCCACAATCAACATTATAAAACCACTTATGGTCACCTGGCGCGGTTCGTCAAAGGTTTGCGAGTGGGGAGCAAGGTAAAACAGGGTGATGTGATTGGTTACGTAGGCTCGTCAGGCTTAGCGACAGGACCTCATTTGGATTTTCGCTTTTACAAAAATAAAAAACCCATCAATTTTCTCAAAACCGACTTCCCCAACGCTCGCTCAATCACCAAATCCCAAATTCCTGATTTCAAAAGCAAGCGCGAAGCTTACTTGGGCGCTCTCCATTCAGAACGCAGCGCTCGTTTCACCCAAATCCAAAATACAGCTCAGGGAGGCGAATGATTAATCCAAGTGGCAAACCTTTTCGCCGAAATCACAGTTTTTAATGCTCTCGATAAAACCCTGCATTACCGGATCCCTCCCGAATTGTGCAGCGAAGTTAAGACAGGAAAACGGGTTATCGTTCCACTTGGACGGCGAGAATCGCTTGGGTTGATTCTGAGAGTCGATGAGTTGCCACCCCGTCTGGAGAAGAACATCACTCTTCGCCCCATTCTGGCTGTGGTCGATTCCAATCCGGTAGTCCCGTTGGAACTGCTCAAGCTGTGTCAATGGGTTTCCGAGTATTATTTCTATCCTCTAGGTGAAGTACTCAAGACGGCTCTTCCCTCGGGTATCCAAAGCACATCTTCGAGCCATTTTCGACTGACCGATAAAGGGAAACATGCGGCACAATCGGATGACGCCTCAGATCTTCTAAGACTGCTCTCTCGCGAAAGTCAACTCGGTCTCTCCAAACTTATAGAAGGTTCGACGGTAGCTTTTAGAGCTGCCAGAAAAGAACTCCGACGGCACGAACAAACGGGTTTGGTAGAACGTTGTTTTGAATGGCACCCCCCGCAGTTGAGCCCTAAAATGATTCGAACGGTGCGGCTGATCGATTCCAAAAACAGCGAAGAGCTCGGCAACAACCCCAACCTTGTGCTGTTGGTTGACCTTTTGAAGCATTCTGAAGGCAAACCCGTCGCACTGAAAGATTTGCGTAAAAGAACCAAAAACCTTGACTACTGGCTAAAGAAGTTGAGCGCGAAAGGCCTCGTAGCAATAGACGATGTTGAAGAACTTCGGGAGTCGAACTTCGCCCAAATTCTACCCCAAAGCCCACCCTTCCATCTGACGCGCGAACAGGAATGGGTTTTTGAGGAGGTTTCACCCCATATCAAACATTCCAGCTTTCAGCCTTTCCTCCTCCACGGAGTCACTGGGAGCGGCAAAACGGAAATCTATATTCGACTGATCGAAGCAGCATTAAAATTAAAGAAGGGAGCACTTGTCCTGGTGCCGGAAATCGCTCTCAGTACACAGTTGGAAGCCCTCTTCAGGCAGCGCTTTGGAACCCTGTTGGCTGTTTGGCACAGCGCTCTTGGAGGCGGAGCCCGATACGATCAATGGAGAGAAATTCTAGCCGGCAATCGAAAAATCATTCTCGGTGCAAGATCGGCCGTTTTTATGCCGGTTGAAAACCTTGGCTTGATCATAGTCGATGAGGAACATGATTCCTCTTACAAACAGGAGGACCGCCTGCGCTATCATGCTCGAGATGTTGCGCTAGTGCGATCCAGGATGCTGGGAATACCAATCGTACTCGGCTCCGCCACCCCCTCCTTGCAGTCTTATTATCATGCCCAAAAAGGGCGCTATAAAGGACTCCATCTCAGCAAAAGAATTCTGGAGCGACCTCTGCCAGAGCTGAATGTTGTGGATATGCGCAGGCAGGGCACTCAATCAGGAATATTATCGGCACCCCTGCAGCAAGCACTGACCGAAACCGTCGAACAGGGGGAACAGGCGCTGATCTTTTTAAATCGCAGAGGTTTTGCCACCTTCTTGCTGTGCCATTTGTGCGGCCATGTGTTGCAGTGTTCTCATTGCAGCGTTAGCCTGACATATCATCAAAAAGAGGGCCATCTGCGCTGTCATTATTGCGGCTGGGTGCGGACAATACCGCAAGAGTGCCCGGTCTGTGCGAATGCAAACTTGATCTTTCGTGGGTTCGGTACCGAGCGTGTGGAGGAAGAAATAAGAAAGCTTTTACCAACAGCCGGCATTGTTCGCATTGACCGAGATACGATCACTCGGCCCGAGCATTTGGTGAAATCTCTAAATGCGGTAAGGAACCGTTGCGTTGATGTTCTTATCGGAACCCAAATGGTTGCTAAGGGCCACGATTTTCCAAATATAACTCTGGTTGGCATCATCAATGCGGATACAGCTCTGCAGATCGCCGACTTCCGCGCGGGCGAATCTACGGTACAGATTCTGATGCAGGTAGCCGGCCGCACAGGCCGTGGAGAAAAGTTGGGACGCGTGATCCTGCAGACCTACAACCCGGGTCACTACACCATAGAGGCCGTGATACAGATGGAATACGGTCTTTTCTGTGCAAAAGAACTCGCCTCCAGAGAAGAACTTCAGTACCCGCCCTTTACAAGAATGGCTAAGTTCTTGGTTACAGCCCCTTTGGAGGATGCCACAAAGAACGCAGCCGCAGAGCTCGCTTTTTTATGTCGCAAGGTCGCTCAGGAATTTCGTCTGCTCGAACGGCCAGTCGCTATCCTCGGACCAACGCCAGCACCTCTTACAAAACTGAACCGCCGTTTTCGCTGGCAACTTTTCGTCAAAGCATGGACGAATCAGAACCTGCAGGACTTCATCGCGAAAGTTTTAGAACGGACCAAAACTGCAAAACAATTCGGTCGGGCTCAACTGAATATCGACAGAGATCCGATGTCAACCTTGTAGGCATGCCGCTTTGCTCTGACTAGTCTTATGACCATTCCGAAAGATCAATTTCTGCTTGCATCTTGTTCCGAGAAAGTTTAGAAGAGAGCACTCGAAGCTGGCGTAGCTCAACGGTAGAGCAGCTGATTTGTAATCAGCAGGTTGGGGGTTCAAGTCCCTTCGCCAGCTCCAAAGAAAAAAATAGTTGCCTTACGCTTTTTATTGTGGTAGTCATAAAAGCTTGCTTGGCCTAAGAAGGTAATAGGATTTCTGGAGAGGTTCCCGAGCGGCCAAAGGGAGCAGACTGTAAATCTGCCGGCGAAGCCTTCGGAGGTTCGAATCCTCCCCTCTCCACCACCCATAGGACTCATGTAGGAGTTAGCGGCATCAGGCCAACGTCCAGACTGCATGCAGTGAATGGGGGCAGTACAGTTGAGGGCGAGCTTTGTTATTGAACTCAGAGCTTCAGGCTACCATGTCAAGCCCATCTCTTTCTAACTGCCTTGACTACCCTCTGTCGGGCCCACGTAGCTCAGTAGGTAGAGCACTTCCTTGGTAAGGAAGAGGTTCACCGGTTCGAGCCCGGTCGTGGGCTCCATTTTTGTTTGCGCACAAGAGGGCAGCCCAGCCACCATGCTTCCTTAGGAACGGCCGCAATATTTGCATAAAATCTACTTTCTTTATGAGATGCGCTTTAATGACAACAATGTTTTGAGGAGGAAGTACGATGGCGAAGAAGAAGTATGAGCGGACGAAGCCTCATGTGAATGTAGGGACCATTGGTCATATCGATCATGGCAAGACGACGTTGACGGCGGCGGTGACGAAGCAACTGGCCAAGCGGGGCCGGGCGGAGTATGTACCGTTTGATGCGATAGACAAGGCTCCGGAGGAGCGCGAGCGAGGCATCACGATTGCTACGGCGCACGTGGAGTATGAGACGGAGACGCGTCATTATGCACATGTGGACTGTCCCGGTCACGCGGACTATATTAAGAACATGATCACCGGTGCGGCTCAGATGGACGGAGCGATTTTGGTGGTGGCCGCCGATGACGGTCCGATGCCCCAGACGCGCGAGCATATACTTCTATCCCGCCAGGTAGGGGTTCCCTACATTGTTGTTTTTCTGAACAAGGTGGACATGGTGGATGATCCGGAGCTGATCGAGTTGGTGGAGTTGGAGCTTCGGGAGCTTTTGAGCAAGTACGGTTTTCCCGGCGACGACATCCCCATCGTAAAGGGCTCGGCGCTCAAGGCGTTGGAATCGGATGATCCGGACAGTGCCGAGGCGGGCTGCGTATTTGAGTTGATGGAGGCGATAGACAGTTATATTCCGGAGCCGGTTCGAGATATCGACAAGCCGTTTCTGATGCCGATTGAAGATGTATTTTCCATCAGCGGGCGCGGCACCGTGGTAACGGGCCGGGCGGAGCGTGGTTTGATCAAGGTGGGCGAGGAAGTGGAGATTGTTGGGTTCAAGCCGACCTTCAAGACGGTTTGCACGGGCGTGGAAATGTTCCGCAAGACCCTTGATCAAGGGCAGGCTGGGGATAACATTGGAGTTTTATTGCGCGGTATCAAGCGAGACGAAGTGGAGCGCGGCCAGGTTGTGGCCAAGCCGGGCAGCATCACTCCGCACACCAAGTTCAAAGCCGAAGTGTACGTCTTGAAGAAGGAAGAAGGGGGCCGTCATACGCCTTTCTTTCCGGGATACCGGCCGCAGTTTTATTTTCGCACCACGGATGTGACCGGCGTTATGACTCTGCCCGAGGGGGTGGAGATGGTGATGCCGGGGGACAACATTGCAACCGAAGTGCACCTGATCACCCCGGTTGCATTGGAAAAGGAGCTGCGCTTTGCTATCCGCGAAGGCGGCCGCACGGTGGGCGCCGGCGTTATCACTGAAATTATCGAATGATTGTTTGACAGAATAGGGTGAATGATTATGCGAGTCCTTGTGACTTTGGCTTGCTCGGAATGCAAGCGACGTAATTACACAACCACAAAAAATAAGCGAACGACCCCGGAAAAGCTCAGCTTTCGGAAATACTGCAGGTTTTGCAATTCGCATACCGAGCATAAGGAAACCAAGTAGCTTTGCAGCTCTGCTCGGTTGGAGACTGCTTTTTTCCGGGATCAGATTACTTAGAATACTTCAGCTCAAAAGAGATTAAGCCATAATGAATATGTCCAAGCTGTTCCGTATCGGCAAAGACGATAGCGAGCAGCAGTTCAGTAAAGCTCAAAAGGCCGAATCTTTAAAGAAAAGTACTGGTAAGCCTGCTAAGCCGAAAAAGTCGGAAACTGCCAGGAAAACTTCGAAGAAATCGGAGGGGGGGCATCTCGCCTGGTGGACTCAGTTCCGCCAATATTTGAGAGAGGTTGTATACGAACTGCGCAAGGTTGTTTGGCCGTCACGAAAAGAAACCATCGGCACTACCGCCGTCGTTTTGGTCATCGTAATCATTTCCGGCGTGTTCCTCGGGATAGTCGATTTTATATTGAGCCATTTCATACGATTGCTCATCGGATGAGCTCAATTCTTTACATTTTGACGAGCGTATATACGGGGTAATTCAGTGGCGAAGCTTTGGTACATTGTGCATACCTATTCAGGATTTGAGCACAAGGTTAAAACGGCCTTGGAAGAACGCATTAAAAACGAGGGCAGAGAAACCTATTTCGGGCAGATCCTTGTGCCAACCGAGAAAGTCATTGAACTCGTAAAAGGGCAACGCAAAGCTTCGTCCCGTAAATTTTATCCCGGCTACATCCTGGTCCAAATGGAGTTGAACGACGAGACATGGCATCTGGTGCGGCACACTCCCAAGGTAACCGGCTTTATCGGAAGTCAGGACCGCCCTATTCCCCTCTCCGACGATGAAGCGCAAACCATTATTCAACAAATGGAGGAAGGCGCACAAACCCCTCGCCCTAAATATCGATTTGAACGGGGCGATGAGATACGGGTAGTGGATGGTCCGTTCGCCGGCTTTAGCGGCATGGTCGACGAGGTCATACCGGACAAGGGCAAGGTGCGCGTGCTTGTAAGTATATTTGGTAGATCAACACCGGTGGAACTTGATTTGGTTCAAGTGAACCGCGTCTGATTTCATCACTTGTTAACAGGTCGTGAGTAAGGAGTTAGAATAGCAAATGGCTAAGAAAGTTGTCGCGAATATCAAACTGCAGGTTCCCGCCGGACAAGCAAATCCTTCACCTCCGATAGGCCCTGCTCTCGGTCAGCACGGCGTAAACATCATGGAGTTTTGTAAAGCTTTCAATGCCAAGACCCAAGGGCAGGAGGGAATGATAATTCCGGTGGTCATTACCGTTTTTGCGGATCGATCTTTCACCTTCATCACCAAAACCCCACCGGCTGCGATACTCCTCAAAAAGTCGGCACAGATTGCTAAAGGTTCCAGCGAACCGAATCGCAACAAGGTCGCCAAGGTCACAAAAGCGCAGGTGGAAGAAATCGCTAAACTGAAAATGCCTGACCTTAATGCTCGGGATATAGACGCAGCCATCCGTACTATTGCGGGTACTGCTCGCAGTATGGGAATTGAAGTAGAGTGAGCCTAGCCCATCGCTACACTATCGGAGAATGAAAGAATGCCAAAACATGGAAAGAAATTCAGAGCTGCTAGTGAAAAGGTCGACCCCATTGCACGATACAGCTTTCAGGACGCCTTGAAATTAGCAACGGAATGTTCATATGCCCGCTTCGATGAAACCCTGGACATAGCGGTTCGACTTGGAGTCGACCCCCGCCATGCCGATCAGATGGTTCGTGGAACGGTTGTCCTGCCCAATGGTCTCGGCAAAGAAGTCCGAGTGTTGGTTTTTGCCAAGGGTGAAAAGGTCAAAGAGGCTTTGGATTCGGGGGCCGATCATGCCGGTGGAGATGAATTCATCGACCAGATTAAAGAAGGTTGGTTGGAATTTGATAAGACCATTGCCACGCCGGACATGATGGGCTCGGTTGGCAAGATTGGTAAAATTCTGGGACCTCGCGGGCTCATGCCAAATGCCAAACTTGGAACCGTCACCTTCGATGTACAGAAGGTGGTGCGCGAAATCAAAGCCGGTAAGGTGGATTTTCGCGTAGAAAAAACCGGAATCGTTCATGCTCCAATGGGCAAGGTCTCATTCGGCGAGGAAAAGCTAGGCCAAAACATCGCTGCTTTTCTGGAAACATTGATGCGGCTAAAGCCTACCGCCGCAAAAGGGACGTATTTAAAGGGAATAGCAATTGCCACCACCATGGGGCCTGGCATCCAGATCGATCCCCTGGCGGTGAAGGCAATCTTACCATGATTTGGATGATGCACTTGAAGCAAGCATCAGCCACTGGTTAAATTAGTAATTGATTATCTGCCGTTTGGTGCTTTTAATCATCGGAGACGCTAGGTACACCGAGGAAGTGTTTAAATCCCGGCCGAAATCCATCGGCACAGAAGCGGGAACCCTACCGAGGTGAATGAAGCGACAAACCGGCCTGAAGGATAATTGGACTATATTTGGTAAGTCGATTAATCGACTCCAGTCTCCGTAAGGTGAAAGCACGCAGGCAGAAGAAGGGAGGGAAAGTAACCATTGGATCGAGCCAAAAAGGAACAAGTGGTTGCAGAATTGCACGACAAATTGAAGCGTGCCAGTGCGGCCATCCTGACCGACTTCAAAGGAATGACTGTCGCTGAGATGGTCGATTTGCGTGATGCTTTGGCGGCCGAGCAAGTGGAATATCAGGTGGTTAAAAATACGCTGATGCGCTTGGCAAGTAAAGAAACCAGCGCAACCGTATTGGAGCCCCTGCTTAAGGATACTTGCGCCGTGGCCATCGGTTATGCTGATCCGAGCATTCCTGCCAAGGTCCTAAAAAAATTCAGTAAATCGAATGATAAACTGAAAATTAAAGGAGGCGCTTTAGGTACGCGACTTCTGGACCTGAATCAGGTTTCCGCTCTGGCCGAACTGCCGTCTCGCGAAGAGCTCCTTGCCAAGTTGTTGGGCACGCTCAATGCAGTGCCTACCGCACTGGTAACGGTTCTGAGCGGCTTGCCCAGAGCTCTCGTAACCGCACTTACAGCTATTCAAGAGAAAAAAGAAGCAGCTTAAACCTTATGGAGGAATTCAAGAATGTCCAGTATTAGTAAAGAAGATGTTATTAGTTTCATTGAAAACATGACAGTCTTAGAACTGAGTGAACTCGTAAAGGAATTGGAAGACCGTTTCGGAGTGAGCGCAGCAGCCCCGATGGCAATGGCGGCCATGCCCGGCGCAGGACCGAGCGAAGCAGCACCAGCGGAAGAACAGACCGAATTTTCAGTAGTCATTACCGCAGTTGGGGACAAGAAAATCCAGGTTATCAAAGAAGTGCGGGCAATCACCAGCCTGGGCCTGAAGGAGGCTAAAGAACTGGTAGAAAAGGTTCCTGGAACAGTCAAAGAGAGCATCCCCAAAGAAGAAGCAGAAGCCATTGCTAAGCAGTTGACGGAAGCAGGCGCCACTGTCGAAATTAAGTAGCTTTTCTCCCTGACCTGAATATCGGAAACCGGCTGGCTTGAAGTTTATCAGTTGGTTTCCGATTTTCGGTTTTTTAATGCCAGGGTTTTTGGCGTTTTAGCAGATTCCAATACGGGTTGAATCCATAATCTAGTTTAGTTGCAGGAGTGAACATGGCAACGGCTTTAACCCATGAATATCGGGTACGCAAGAATTTTGGTAAAATCCAAAACATTATCGATATTCCTAATTTGATCCAAATGCAAAAGGAAAGCTATAGCAGCTTTCTGCAGCTGGATGTTCCTCCGGAAGCAAGAGAAACTAAAGGGCTTCAGGAGGTTTTCAAGAGCGTATTTCCCATCGAGGACTTCAGCGGCACCGCCTCTCTGGAATTTGTGCAGTACAGTTTTGGACAGGTCAAGTATGATGTCGAAGAATGCCTCGCGCGCGGTATGACATATGAAGCCCCCGTTAAAATAGTGGTGCGTCTGGTAGTCTATGACGTGGACAAGGATACGGGTGTAAGGTCCATTCGAGATATCAAGGAACAGGAAATCTATTTCGGTACACTCCCGCTCATGACCGATCATGGGACCTTCATTGTCAATGGCACCGAACGCGTCGTTGTTAGCCAGTTGCATCGATCCCCAGGTATATTTTTCGATCACGACCGGGGGAAAACCCACTCCAGTGGAAAGATACTTTACTCTGCTCGCGTTATTCCTTTGCGCGGTTCCTGGCTCGACCTCGAATTCGATCCGAAGGATATTCTATATGTTCGGATCGATAGGCGGCGTAAATTTCCCGCCACAGTTCTTTTAAGGGCACTCGGATTCACGGCCGAAGAACTTCTCAACTACTTCTATCCCAGTGAAAAGCTCTTCCTGGTCGATGAAAATCTATCGGAAAAGGAACTGAACCCGGACATCCTTGTGGGAAGCAGGGCCCCGGAGGACATCACCCATCCTGAAACAGGTGAAGTAATCATCAAGAGGAACAGAAAACTCGGCAAGCAAACTCTCAAACGCCTCCAAGAACTTGGAGTTCAGCGTCTTCCCATGAAAACATCAGGGGTTATTGATCAGGTGCTCGCTCAGGACATCATCGATTACAGCACCGGAGAAATCATAGCTGAGTGTAATGATGCTGTTACCGAAGATTTGGTGAAGGAGCTTTTGGAGCGCAGCATCAACACCATTGAAGTGCTTCATCTGGAAGGTCAGGATGTCAGCCCGTCGTTTCGCAACACTCTTCTACTGGATAAAGTAAACTCTCAAGAAGATGCTCTGATAGAGATCTATCGGCGTTTACGTCCGAGTAACCCGCCGACATTGGAAGTGGCAACAGATTTTTTCAACAATTTGTTCTTCAGCCCCGATCATTACGATCTGTCCGAAGTGGGGCGACTAAAGCTCAATCTGCAAATGGGCCTGGAGGTGTCGCTCGATCAACGCACGCTGCGTCGCGAAGACATTCTGGTAGCGGTCCGACATCTCATCCGTTTGAAGGACTCTCAAGGGCCGGTTGATGACATCGACAATTTGGGCAACAGGCGAGTGCGCGCAGTTGGCGAATTACTGGAAAATCAGTACCGCATCGGCTTGGTGAGAATGGAGCGGGCCATCAAAGAGCGCATGACGCTGCAAGAAGTAGAAGCACTGATGCCTCACGATTTAATAAATGCAAAGCCCGTTTCTGCTGTCGTCAAAGAATTTTTCGGCACAAGTCAGCTTTCCCAATTCATGGACCAAACAAACCCGTTGTCGGAAATAACCCACAAACGACGTTTGAGTGCTTTAGGCCCAGGCGGATTAACACGAGAACGCGCTGGTTTTGAAGTACGAGACGTCCATCCGACTCACTACGGCCGTATATGTCCGATAGAAACCCCGGAAGGGCCCAACATCGGATTAATTGTATCTCTTTCGACTTACGCTCGAGTAAATCCATACGGATTCATCGAAACGCCTTATCGCAAAGTCGGCGACTCAGCCGCAAGCATGGAAGTGAGCTATCTCACCGCCATGGATGAAAAAGATTATCCCATAGCTCAGGCCAACGCTCCCTTGGATGAAACAGGCCATTATGTCAGAGATCAGGTTTCCGCCCGCAAGGCCGGAGAATTTGTTATGGTGCCACCAGAAGAGATAACTTTTATGGACGTCTCCCCCAATCAGTTGGTGAGCGTCTCCGCCTCTTTGATTCCGTTTTTGGAGCATGACGATGCGAACCGCGCACTGATGGGTTCGAACATGCAACGTCAAGCTGTGCCCCTCATCAGCACTCGGGCACCCCTGGTCGGCACGGGGATTGAGAGAATTGTGGCCAAGGACAGCGGTGTCACGATAATCGCCAAACGAGAGGGTGTGGTCGAATACGTGGACGCAACTAGGATCGTCATCAGGGCAACGGATGAAGAATTCGAGCTGGGAAGCGCCATAGATATTTACAAGCTGACCAAGTTTCAACGTTCGAATCAGAATACCTGCATCAACCAGAAACCTCTCGTGCAGCAAGGGAACGAAGTTCGTAAAGGCCAAATCATAGCTGACGGCCCTTCCACCGATCATGGAGAATTAGCTCTTGGTCGAAATGTAATGGTGGCCTTCATGAGTTGGGGCGGCTACAACTTCGAAGACTCTATCCTGGTGAGCGAGCGGATTGTAAAAGAGGACGTTTTCACTTCCATTCATGTGGAAGAATTTGAAGTTCTTGCTCGCGACACCAAGCTGGGTAAAGAAGACATCACCCGCGACATACCCAATGTTGGCGAAGAGGCGCTCAAAAACCTGGACGACAGCGGAATCATCCGTATCGGAGCTTACATTAAGCCTAACGATATATTGGTTGGAAAGGTCACACCAAAAGGGGAGTCGCAGCTGACCCCCGAAGAGAAGCTCCTGCGTGCCATATTCGGAGAGAAAGCAAGCGATGTAAAAGACACCTCATTACGCGTGCCTCCTGGGGTTGAAGGAATTATCATCGACGCCAAGGTCTTTTCTCGCAAAGGCACAGAAAAAGACGACCGCACGCGCATGATTGAAGATGATGAAATTGCAAGAGTTCTCAAAGACCAGCGCGATGAACTGGATATCATAAGGAAAAGCGCCGTCCGGCACTTGAGCAATCTCCTGGGCGGCAAGGCTGCCGAGAATGTTATCAAGGATGGTAAAAAAGTATTTATAAAAAAAGGCGAGGCTTTCAGCGAAGAATCGCTCATGAATCTTCCCAGTGCTTTCTGGTCTCAGATAAGCGCTGCAAAAGACCCGGCATTGTCCATGGAAGTACAGACGATCACGGATAACTACCGAGAACAGGTCGACCTTGTCAAGTCTCTGTTTGAGGAGAAAATCAATAAACTCAAACGGGGCGACGAACTGCCGCCGGGCGTCATTAAAATGGTGAAGGTTTACGTTGCGGTGAAGCGTAAACTGCAGGTTGGCGACAAAATGGCGGGACGTCATGGGAACAAGGGCGTCGTATCCCGAATCCTGCCGATTGAGGACATGCCTTACTTTGAAGACGGCACGCCAATCGATATCGTACTAAATCCTTTAGGCGTCCCTTCTCGTATGAACGTCGGACAGGTTCTTGAAACACACCTGGGATGGGCGGCCAAGGGATTGGGGCAGCAAATAGCTCAGATGTTGGAAGAATATAGGGAAAAGGAAACCATTCAAGAGAAACTCAAACGAATCTACAATCAATTTGAGTTCGACAACTACTTCAAGGATGTCTCGGATGAGACTCTGAAGAAATTGGTAGATGATTTCAACGAAGGCATACACGTTGCCTCCCCCGTTTTTGATGGGGCGGAAGAAGAAGAAATTCGTGATTTTCTCGAAGAGGCAGGAGCTTCCAAGACCGGCCAAGCAGTCCTCTATGACGGACGCACGGGAGAAAGATTCGATCAATCGATTACCGTCGGCATCATGTACATACTGAAATTGCATCACTTAGTTGACGATAAGATTCACGCTCGATCTATCGGCCCTTATTCTTTGGTCACTCAGCAGCCGCTTGGAGGAAAAGCGCAGTTTGGCGGGCAGCGGCTGGGTGAAATGGAGGTCTGGACCATGGAAGCCTACGGAGCGGCTCACGCCCTGCAGGAATTCCTCACCGTAAAATCCGATGATGTAGCCGGCCGCACGCGCATGTATGAGAAAATCGTCAAAGGCGATAATACTTTGGAAGCCGGATTGCCGGAATCATTCAACGTTTTGGTCAAAGAACTGCAAGCCCTTGCTCTTGACGTCAGGTTACTGGAAGAAGAGGAAGGCAATTAATACACTACTGGCACTGTCAAACGAACAGTGACGAGGAGGTTCTTTTGAAAGAGCTTTACACTCTTTTTTCTAAGCCTAAGGACCCATTGAATTTTAACGCAGTTAAAATAATGATTTCCTCACCCGAGAGGATCCGCGATTGGTCCTATGGGGAAGTCAAAAAGCCGGAAACAATCAACTACAGGACTTTCAAGCCCGAACGAGACGGGCTTTTTTGCGCTCGAATCTTTGGACCGATCAAAGACTACGAATGCAATTGCGGAAAATACAAAAGGATGAAGCACCGCGGAGTTGTGTGCGAGAAATGCGGTGTTGAGGTCATTCAGTCGAAGGTGCGACGGGAGCGAATGGGTCATATCGAGCTGGCTGCACCCGTTGCTCATATTTGGTTTCTTCGCAGTCTGCCCAGCAAAATCGGCAACCTGCTGGACTTAACTCTCAGAGAGTTGGAAAAGGTTCTCTATTTTGACTCCTTCATTGTTCTTGACCCCGGTGAAACACCTCTCACTTTAGGGGAACTTTTGACTGAGGAAAAGTACCGGCAAATGGTGCAGGAGTATGGCAGCGGCTTTGTTGCCGGCATTGGCGCCGAGGCCATCAAGCAACTGCTCACAAACATGAATCTGGAAAAACTTGCCACAGAGCTTCGCGAGGAAATGGTCAAGACCAACTCTATGGCGAAGCGCAAGAAACTGGCCAAGCGTTTAAAAATTATTGATGCCTTCCGCGAATCCGAAAATCGTCCCGAGTGGATGATTATGGATGTTATTCCGGTCCTGCCACCCGACCTGCGTCCCCTGGTTCCTCTGGATGGAGGGCGATTTGCCACCAGCGATTTGAACGATCTTTACCGGCGGGTGATCAACCGGAATAACCGTCTCAAAAGGTTGATGGAGCTTAACGCACCAGACATCATCATACGCAACGAGAAACGAATGCTGCAGGAAGCGGTAGACGTTCTCTTCGATAACGGCAGGCGAGGCAAAACAATCACAGGCGCCAGCAAACGCCCTTTAAAATCGCTCAGCGATATGCTTAAGGGTAAACAAGGACGTTTCAGGCAGAATCTTCTGGGAAAACGCGTCGACTATTCCGGCCGTACAGTCATCGTGATCGGCCCTAATCTGAGACTGCACCAATGCGGCCTGCCCAAGAAGATGGCTTTGGAGCTTTTTAAACCTTTTATCTACAACAAGCTCGAAGAGAAGGGATACGTCACAACCATCAAGGCCGCCAAAAAGATGGTCGAGAAAGAGCCACCCGAAGTTTGGGATACTCTGGATGAGGTCGTGAGGGAGTTTCCCGTTATGCTTAACCGGGCTCCTACCCTTCACCGACTTGGTATTCAGGCTTTCGAGCCAATCTTGATTGAGGGAAAGGCGATCCAGCTCCATCCACTGGTCTGCACGGCTTTCAACGCGGACTTCGACGGCGATCAGATGGCGGTGCACGTGCCTCTATCCATCGAGGCGCAAGCTGAAGCCCGAATCCTCATGATGTCGACGAACAATATCCTGAGCCCTGCACACGGTGATCCCATCATCGTGCCCTCGCAAGACATTGTTCTTGGAATATATTATATGACTCGGGCAAAGCCCTTTGCGAATGGTGAAACCCCGTTACTCTCCAGTCCTGAAGAAATAGGGAAAGCTATCGCTGAAGGCAAATACCCCATCTACAATGGCCCGCAGGAAGTTCGCAAACGATACGATGCGCGGGAGGTTGACTTACATGCAAGCATAGCGGTTCGTTTCAAGATCTTTGCCAAGAAAAGCGGCGTGGTCAGAGAGATAAACGAATCAGAAATCGTTGTCGGCGGCGCTGAAGGCAATGCAAATAGAGAGCACTACGACTTGAACGGCAAGAGTTGCGAACGGCAAAAGATTTTCGTCCAAGTCGACGATCAAATTGAGCAAGGGCAATTTCTTGCGGAAGAGATTGTGAGGACAACAGTAGGACGCGTCCTGCTTGGGGAAATTATACCTGAAGGCATACCCTTTTCGTCTATCAACCGGGTTATGAACAAAAAAGTTTTGGCCCAACTGATTGACCTATGCTACCGGACTGCAGGAGTTAAGGCCACTGTTCTGTTGGCGGATCGCTTAAAAGATTTGGGATATCAGTTTGCTACCCTGTCAGGAATTTCCATATCCATCAATGACATGGTAATTCCTTCCAGCAAACAGGGTATCCTTGATCAGGCATTTGACTTGGTGAAAGAAATCGATCGCCAATACAACGAGGGCCTAATTACCGAGGGAGAAAAGTACAACAAAGCCGTTGACATCTGGGCCAAGGCTACAGAAGACGTCGCCGCCGAAATGATGAAGGAAATCGCGTCCACTGAAATTAGAAATACCGAGGGCAAGGTCAGCGAAATCGAAGCCTTCAACTCAATATACATGATGGCGGATTCAGGCGCCCGCGGCAGCAAGGACCAGATGAGGCAATTGGCCGGTATGCGCGGCCTGATGGCGAAACCGTCCGGCGAAATTATCGAGACCCCAATTACGGCAAACTTTCGAGAGGGACTCACCGTTTTACAGTACTTTATTTCAACTCACGGCGCCCGCAAGGGCTTGGCCGATACGGCCCTGAAGACAGCAAATTCCGGGTATCTCACGCGCCGCCTGGTTGATGTCTCCCAGGATATGATTATTTCCGAACATGACTGCGGCACAATAGACGGCATTGAGGTCGAAGCGTTGCTTGAGGCCGGCGAGATCATTCAACGGTTGAGTGAACGTATTCTTGGGCGAATCGCACATGAAGACATCTTGGATCCCGTCACAGCAGAAGTTCTCGTTCCGGCCGGGACGGAAATTGACGAGCAACGAATCGCAATCTTAGAAGATGCGGGAGTCGAGAAGGTATTTATTCGGTCTGCTCTGACCTGCCGGAGCGAACGCGGTGTATGCGCGATGTGCTACGGGCGAGATCTTGCCCAAGGACAGCTGGCTCAAATCGGCGAAGCCATCGGGATCATTGCTGCCCAGTCCATCGGTGAACCGGGTACCCAGTTGACCATGCGCACCTTCCACATTGGTGGAACAGCCAGCAAGAGCATTGAGAGGACTTCGGTTACCAACCGCTATCCGGGCACGGTCCGTTTTGTCAATCTGCACACCGTCCGCAACCGTGAAGGGGATTTGGTCGCCATGAACCGCAACGGCGAGATCTCCATCATTAGCGAGACGGGTCGTGAACGTGAACGATATGTGATCATTTACGGCGCAAAGCTTAAAGTACAAGACGAACAACAAGTTGAAGCCGGGCAGCTTCTTGCAGAATGGGATCCATTTACAACGCCCATCCTGACCGAAGTTTCAGGGGCGGTCAAATTCGGCGATATCGTTGAAGGCCAAACTATGCAGGAAAAACTTGACCCGGTCACCGGAAAATCAAGCAAGGTGGTCGTGGAATACCGCGATTCCGATGTGCGCCCCCGTATCTCCATCAAAGATCCAAAAGGAAAGACCGCCAGAGTCGGTGATGGCGCACATGCCCGATATTTCATGCCGCTCGGTGCCATTATCATGGTCAACGAAGGCGATCAGGTTTTTCCCGGCGACGTTCTGGCAAGAATTCCCAGGGAAACCACCAAAACCAAAGATATCACCGGGGGCTTGCCGCGCGTGGCCGAGCTTTTCGAGGTGCGAAAACCCAAAGAGAACGCTGTCATCACCGAGATTGACGGGATTGTAAGTTTTGGCAAGGATACTAAAGGCAAGAGGAAGGTTACCGTCACTCCTGAGGTGGGTGATCCTCGAGATTATTTGATTCCCAAAGGAAAACACATCAGCGTTCACGAAGGCGACTATGTGCGAGCCGGCGAAGCCCTGATGGATGGCTCTCCAAATCCTCACGACATACTCACGGTCTTGGGAGAGAAGGAAGTCGCGAAGTATCTCGTGGACGAAGTCCAGCAAGTCTATCGCTTACAGGGAGTCAAGATCAACGATAAGCATATCGAAGTTATCGTTCGCCAGATGCTGAAACGGGTGCGTATCACCGATCCGGGCGATTCCGAATTCCTGATGGGTGAGCACGTTGAAAAGCCCATCTTTGAACAGATCAATGAAAAGCTGATCGAGCAGGACCTGCGACCCGCTGCCGCTGAACCTCTGCTGCTGGGAATCACCAAAGCTTCTCTCAGCACCCAAAGTTTCATTTCGGCGGCGTCCTTCCAGGAAACCACTAAGGTTTTGACCGATGCGGCAACGGCCGGCAAGGTGGATTACTTGCTTGGCCTCAAAGAAAATGTCATCATGGGCCGACTAATCCCTGCCGGAACCGGCCTCAAGGATTATCGCGAGCTGCGTCGATAAGACTAGGATTAGACATTGCACGATTTTACCGAAAAGGTCTTGACAAAGATTCTTAGTCGGATTAAAAAGAGCGGATTTGGAAGTTACGGAACAAGATAGCTAACACCCTTTAATAAGGTTTTATGAAGCAAGTGGAGAAAAACTAAAATGCCCACTATTAACCAGTTGGTTCGAAAAGGGAGACAAGAAATCAGCAAAAAGTCGAGTACGCCTGCTCTCCAAAGTTGCCCGCAAAAGCGGGGAGTATGCGTAAGAGTCTACACGACGACTCCCAAAAAGCCTAACTCGGCGTTGCGCAAGATCGCCCGTGTTCGTTTAACAAACGGTATAGAGGTCACTTCCTATATACCCGGAATTGGCCATAACTTGCAGGAACACTCGGTCGTCCTTATTCGCGGCGGTCGAGTGAAAGATTTACCAGGTGTGCGCTACCATATCATACGCGGCACCTTGGATGCTTTGGGTGTAGCTAATCGCAAACAGGGTCGTTCTAAATACGGCGCTAAGAAACCGAAATAGTGACGGTTACATACGTCTTCGGGGCCATGGCCTGAAGAGCTGGGTCATGGCCTCTCTTTTGTTCTTTTTTGATCCAATAGGTTGAGGGACCGGATGCCGAGAAGAAGAGAAGTTCCAAAACGTGAAGTTCTGCCAGATCCGAAATACAATAGTAGGCTGGCTGCCAAATTCGTAAACAATCTCATGCGCCGAGGCAAGAAAAGTCTTGCAGAGCAGATCTTTTACGGGGCACTTGACCTGATCGAACAGCGCAGCAAGCAGGACCCGCTTGATATGTTCCACAAGGCCCTCGATAACGTGAGACCCATAGTGGAGGTTAAATCCAGACGGGTCGGTGGTGCCACCTACCAGGTACCGGTTGAAGTTCGCTCTGAGCGGAGAGATGCCCTCGCCATGCGTTGGATCATCGGTTATTCTAAAGGAAGATCCGAAAAGACTATGGTCCAGAAGCTCGCCGGCGAACTCCAAGATGCAGCTCAAAACCGTGGTGGCTCTGTCAAAAAGCGTGAGGATACGCATCGTATGGCTGAAGCGAATAAGGCCTTTGCCCACTACCGGTGGTGATCTGGCAAATGAATGAGCAGGTTGGGAGAGCCACAGCAGGATGGCACAAATCGGGACGAGGATGCCAGTTTCCTCCCTCATCTCGGACGAGCCCGCCTTTCTCAAAGGTAACTCGCTAATAAGACATTTAACACAATGATTATAAGTTGTGGGCGCTGCACAAGGAAAGTTTCCACGAGCTTTAAGTTTTAGTCAGGAGGAAGTACGATGGCGAAGAAGAAGTATGAGCGGACGAAGCCTCATGTGAATGTAGGGACCATTGGTCATATCGATCATGGCAAGACGACGTTGACGGCGGCGGTGACGAAGCAACTGGCCAAGCGGGGCCGGGCGGAGTATGTACCGTTTGATGCGATAGACAAGGCTCCGGAGGAGCGCGAGCGAGGCATCACGATTGCTACGGCGCACGTGGAGTATGAGACGGAGACGCGTCATTATGCACATGTGGACTGTCCCGGTCACGCGGACTATATTAAGAACATGATCACCGGTGCGGCTCAGATGGACGGAGCGATTTTGGTGGTGGCCGCCGATGACGGTCCGATGCCCCAGACGCGCGAGCATATACTTCTATCCCGCCAGGTAGGGGTTCCCTACATTGTTGTTTTTCTGAACAAGGTGGACATGGTGGATGATCCGGAGCTGATCGAGTTGGTGGAGTTGGAGCTTCGGGAGCTTTTGAGCAAGTACGGTTTTCCCGGCGACGACATCCCCATCGTAAAGGGCTCGGCGCTCAAGGCGTTGGAATCGGATGATCCGGACAGTGCCGAGGCGGGCTGCGTATTTGAGTTGATGGAGGCGATAGACAGTTATATTCCGGAGCCGGTTCGAGATATCGACAAGCCGTTTCTGATGCCGATTGAAGATGTATTTTCCATCAGCGGGCGCGGCACCGTGGTAACGGGCCGGGCGGAGCGTGGTTTGATCAAGGTGGGCGAGGAAGTGGAGATTGTTGGGTTCAAGCCGACCTTCAAGACGGTTTGCACGGGCGTGGAAATGTTCCGCAAGACCCTTGATCAAGGGCAGGCTGGGGATAACATTGGAGTTTTATTGCGCGGTATCAAGCGAGACGAAGTGGAGCGCGGCCAGGTTGTGGCCAAGCCGGGCAGCATCACTCCGCACACCAAGTTCAAAGCCGAAGTGTACGTCTTGAAGAAGGAAGAAGGGGGCCGTCATACGCCTTTCTTTCCGGGATACCGGCCGCAGTTTTATTTTCGCACCACGGATGTGACCGGCGTTATGACTCTGCCCGAGGGGGTGGAGATGGTGATGCCGGGGGACAACATTGCAACCGAAGTGCACCTGATCACCCCGGTTGCATTGGAAAAGGAGCTGCGCTTTGCTATCCGCGAAGGCGGCCGCACGGTGGGCGCCGGCGTTATCACTGAAATTATCGAATGATTGTTTGACAGAATAGATCGACCATAGAGTTAAGAAGACTCGCTCTTCGAGAATAGGAACGGCACACTATGATGACGAATCAGAGAATTCGCATCCGCTTGAAAGCATACGACCATAAGCTGTTGGACCAGTCTACCACTGAGATCGTTGCAACGGCAAAAAAGACCGGCGCACGTGTAGCGGGACCCATTCCGCTACCGACCAAGATCCGAAAATTCACGGTTCTGCGATCGCCACATGTTGACAAAAAGTCCCGGGAACAGTTCGAAATTCGCGTCCATAAACGCCTGATCGATATCCTGGAGCCTACTCAACAGACGGTTGACTCTCTGATGAAACTCGATCTCTCCGCCGGTGTCGACGTCGAGATCAAGCTTTAAGCATTTAAGCGGATGTCCTTTGCTGTGAAAGAGAGCAAATAACCATGAAAGCAATTATTGGGCGCAAACTGGGTATGACTCAGATCTTTGCAGAAGATGGCAGTGCGGTTCCGGTCACCATTGTGGAAGCTGGGCCCTGTACTATCACCCAGATTAAGACTCCCGAAAGAGACGGCTATTCAGCCCTGCAAATCGGTTTCGGTACGCGCAAGGCCAAGAATGTCAATAAACCTATGCGTGGACACATGGAAAAGGCAGGCAAAGGCTATTTTCAAGTCCTGCAAGAAGTGCGCGTTGATGAATCGGGAGACTACCAGATTGGTCAGGCGATATCTACCGATGTTTTCCAAGTTGGCGAGCGTATCGACGTTATTGGCACGAGCAAGGGCAAGGGTTTTGCCGGCACAATTAAACGCTGGGGATTTAAGCGCGGCCCTTCCACACACGGTTGCAAGAACGTTCGCGACCCCGGTTCGACAGGAATGGCGACATTTCCAGGCCGCGTACTCAAAGGCAAGAGAATGGCCGGGCAAAAAGGCAACAAACGCATTACGACCATGAATTTAAAAATAGTGGACATTCGTCCCGAACAAAATTTGATGTTGGTCAAAGGTGCTATTCCTGGTTCCTGCAATGGAATAGTATTTATTCGCAAGACCAATCGCGGCAAGTAAGCGGCCGTATGGATAATATTTCTGGAGAATTCGAGGATCACCATGCCAACTGTGGATCTTTACAATACCAACCATGAAGTCGTGGGGCAGCTGAACCTGAAGGACGAAGTTTTCGCCGTTCCCGTTAACACTCACGTTCTCCATCAGGTGGTGCTCTATCAACTGGCCAAGCGTCGAGCTGGAACTGCCAAGGTCAAGGGACGCAGTGAGGTTGCTGGCGGTGGGCGCAAACCATGGCGGCAAAAAGGCTCCGGTCGAGCCCGCGCAGGTACTTCTCGCTCCCCCATCTGGCGAGGTGGTGGAACAATCCACGGCCCTCAACCCCGTTCCTACGAAATGAAGCTGCCCAAGAAAGTCCGCAAGCTGGCATTAAAGATGGCTCTTACCCAAAAGCTTATGGATCAAGAGCTAAAGGTCCTTGACCAGCTCGAACTGGAAAGAATCAAAACGAAGGATTTTGCTGCCATCCTCGACCGAATGCAACTTGAAAAGACACTTGTGGTTATCCACAAACATGATGAGAACGTGGAAAAATCAGCTCGCAATCTACCTCGGGTGAAGGTTTTACGGTCTGAAGGTTTGAATGTCTACGATCTCCTGAATTACCATGACGTGCTTCTGACCCAGGAGACCATTGGCAAGATAGAGGAGGCATTAGGATCATGAGTGACACAATCTACAAAGTTCTTAAACGCCCCTTGATTACCGAGAAGAGCACCACCGAAAAAGATATGCACAACAAGCTGTTTTTCGAAGTGCAGCGTTCGGCCAATAAGATCGAGATCAAGCATGCGGTCGAACGGATCTTCAAGGTTGATGTTCTTGGGGTTCGCACCGTAAACATGAAGGGGAAGACCAAGCGAGTTGGGCGTTACATGACAAAACAGCCTGATTGGAAAAAAGCGGTCGTGACCATTAAGCCCGGCCAGCGGGTCGAGTTTTTCGAAGGCGTGTGATGAGCGCTCCCTTTTAGTCGTACTGAGAGGACACACATGGGTATTAAAAAAGTCAATCCGAGATCTCCTGGTCGTCGATTTCAAACTTACTCAACGTTCCAGGAAATTACACATAGTGAACCGGAAAAAAGCCTGGTCAAGCCTCTTAAAAAGACCGGCGGTCGCAACAGCTACGGGCGTATAACAGCCTGGCACAGGGGCGGTGGCCATAAACGGCGATATCGGACCGTTGACTTCAAACGAGATAAGGAAAACATCCCGGCAAAGGTAGCCACTATCGAATACGACCCGAACCGCTCTGCCAATATTGCCTTGTTGCATTACGTAGACGGGGAAAAGAGATACATTCTAGCCCCTGTCGGGCTCTCCGTTGGTGATACGGTGATCACCAGCGCTGACGCGGACATCAAACCGGGCAATTGTTTGCGTTTGCTGAATATGCCGCTGGGTACGGTAGTTCACAACGTGGAAATGAAACCTGGCAAGGGAGGTCAGTTGGCCCGTTCTGCCGGTGTTGGGACGCAGCTTATCGCAAAAGAAGGCAGGCACGCAATCCTGCGCATGCCTTCTACCGAAATGCGCATGGTCCCCATAGAATGTAAGGCAACTGTCGGTCAGGTGGGCAATATCGATCATGAGAATTTATCCCTGGGCAAGGCGGGGCGCAAGCGTTGGCTCGGTCGCAGGCCCCATGTTCGCGGTGTTGCCATGAACCCCGTTGACCATCCGATGGGCGGCGGCGAGGGAAGAAGTTCGGGTGGACGCCATCCATGCACACCCTGGGGCGTTCCCACTAAAGGCTATCGTACCAGGAAGAACAAGCATAGCGATAAGCTGATCATCCGCCGTCGTAAAAGCAAATAATGGCTAGGAGGAGAAAAAGGTGCCTCGTTCAGTAAAAAAAGGACCATTTGTTGATGATCACCTGATGGAGAAAGTAGTCAGGGCCAGAGATACAGGTGATAGAAAGGTTATCAAAACCTGGTCAAGAAGGTCCACTATAGTTCCTGAATTTGTTGGAGTTACCCTCGCGGTGCATAACGGCAAGAAGTTCATCCCCGTTTTCATCAGTGAGAACATGGTGGGGCACAAGCTTGGTGAATTTGCGCCGACCAGAACCTTTTACGGGCACGCTGGAGATAAGAAGTCAAGAGTGAAGGGGAAGAAATAATGGAAGTTAAATCCGTTAGCAAATTTCTGAGAGTGTCTCCGCACAAGGCTCGTTTGGTTGCAGATCTGGTTCGTGGTAAAGCAGTTGACGACGCACTGACCATATTGAAGTTCACTCATAAAAAGAGTGCCAGACTCGTCAACAAGACACTACGCTCCGCCATTGCTAACGCAGAAAACACACAAGTGATGGACGTCGATAACCTTTTCGTCAAGACTATCCTGGTGGATGAAGGTCCGCGCTTGAAGCGATGGCGCCCCCGGGCAATGGGCCGGGCAACGAGGATTTTAAAGCGAACGTCGCACGTGACTGTCGTTTTAGCGGAGAAGTAACGTCATCCAGGTGTTATGCGGCCCTATGCACATAACATGATTAATATTTTGTTGCCGGAGCAATCCGGTCAATCGACCCTAATCAGTCAGCCAAAACGTGGAGGTGAAGTTTGGGACAAAAGGTAAATCCAATCGGATTCCGTTTGGGCGTTATTAATACTTGGGATTCAAAGTGGTTTGCCACCAAGGATTATGCGAAGCTGGTCCTGGAAGACCGCAGGATTCGCGATTACGTCAAGCAGCGCCTATTTCATGCCGGGATTGCACGCACCGAAATCGAGCGGGCTGCAAACAAAGTAAAAATTCGCATTTACACGGCACGCCCGGGTATTGTAATCGGAAAAAAAGGTGCCGAAATAGACGCCTTACGCAAAGACCTTGAGCGGAAGTTCAGACGCGAGATTCTCATAGACATTCAAGAAGTTCGACGTCCCGAATTGGATGCCACCTTGGTTAGTGAAAACATTGCCTTGCAGCTTGTCCGCCGAGTAGCCTTCAGACGCGCGATGAAAAGAGCCGTCAGTTCAGCTCTCAAATTCGGTTCCAAAGGAATTCGTGTGGCTTGCGCCGGCAGATTGGGCGGGGCGGAAATGGCCAGAAGAGAGTGGTACAGGGAAGGCAGGGTTCCATTGCATACTTTGCGCGCAGACATTGATTACGGGACGGCACTTGCCAGAACCACATACGGGATCATCGGTGTAAAAGTTTGGATTTTCAAGGGAGAGGTTCTGCCCTAGTCAAAGGCTCCACCCGGTAGCTTTTGGCTTTCAGCCCAGCAAGTTGCGGCAGATGGAAGCAGCCGAAAGGAACGTGCTTTACAGTAGCAGATGCGCCATCTAAGCGACCGGTCGATAGCTATCGGGATAGATAGGAGAAGTTTCAATGCTAGCACCTAAACGAGTCAAATATCGAAAGCAGCAAAAGGGCCGCATGAGGGGAGCTGCGTATCGCGGTAGCAGCGTAAGTTTTGGCGATTTCGGTCTCAAGGCTGTCGAATGCGGCAGGATCACCTCCAGACAGATTGAAGCCGCACGTATTGCAATCACACGTTATGTGAAACGCGGTGGCAAAGTCTGGATACGAATCTTTCCAGACAAGTCCATCACCAAGAAACCGGCTGAAACCCGCATGGGTAAAGGTAAAGGCTCACCCGAAGCGTGGGTTGCCGTCATCAAACCCGGTCGAGTCCTTTATGAGATCAAGGGAGTCCCCGAGGCTACTGCCAGAGAGGCCCTGCGACTCGCATCCCATAAGCTTCCGGTTTCAACGCGGTTCGTATCGAGGCAGGACGTACTATGAAAGCGAGTGCACTTCGCGAGATGACTAAAGAGGAACTGCTTCAGAAGTTGAAAGAGCTTCAAGAGGCACAGTTTAATCTAAACTTTCAGCACGCCACGGGACAGCTGGAGAATTCAGCTCAATTGGGAAAAACCCGCAAAGATATTGCGCGTGCTCTGACTGCCTTGCGTGATATGGATCGCGGCTCAGCGACATGAGGTCTACGACTATGGAACAGCAGAAATCAAACAAAAAAACACGCTTTGGCACGGTGGTGAGCAACAAGATGGACAAGACTGTGGTCGTAACCATCGAACGACTCGTGCCTCACCCCATGTACCGTAAATTCATGCGCCGGCGCTCCAAGTTCAAGGCTCACGACGCCGAAAACAGCTGTCAAATCGGAGACCGCGTGCTTATTGAAGAAAGTCGGCCGCTGAGCAAGACCAAGCGCTGGACGGTCGTGAAGATTGTAGAACGGGCGGCTATATAGGTTCCTGTCGCATCGCCCAGCTGCACGCCAGGCAGCGTGCTTGACGGCTAAACACGGTTACGGAGTAAAACATGATTCAAACGGAAACCCAACTCAACGCCGCGGATAACTCCGGAGCAAAACGACTATATTGCATTAAAGTCCTCGGCGGGACTCGCAGGCGCTATGCGACGGTCGGAGACATAATCGTAGTCTCCGTTAAAGAGGCCATCCCCAATGCCAAAGTGAAAAAAGGCGACGTAGTCAAAGCTGTTGTTGTGCGTACCAAGAAAGAAGTTCGCAGGCCTGACGGCTCTTACATTAAATTCGACGACAATTCGGCTGTCTTGATCAATGCGGCCCGGGAGCCCATCGGAACACGTATTTTTGGCCCTGTGGCCAGAGAATTGCGCGCCAAACAATTTATGAAAATCATCTCACTGGCTCCCGAAGTGCTATAGCGGGATTAGGGAGTGACTGCTCAATGAAAAGTCAAAAGAAATACCATATTAAAAAGAACGATACGGTTCTGGTCATCGCTGGAAAAGAAAAGGGGAAAAGCGGGAAAGTTCTCAAAATCGTTCCCAAGAAAGATCGGGCCATAGTGGAAAAGCTCAATATGGTCAAACGCCACATGCGCCCGGGCGCCTACAGCCGACAAGGCGGCATACTCGAGCGGGAGGCCCCCATTCACGTTTCCAACCTTATGTTATTGTGTTCTAAATGTACCGACCCGACCCGGGTGGGCTATAAAATTCTCGAAGACAACCGCAAGGTTCGTTTTTGCAAGAAGTGTAACGAAGTCATCGACGAATAACGTCCATCAAGAAGGCGGGCAGTGGAGGCAGTTCATGGCACGGTTGCAGGAACTCTATCAACAAGAAGTAGCTCCCGGGCTGGCAGAAAAGTTCAAATACAAAAGCCCGATGCAAATTCCTAAATTGAGCAAAATCATCCTCAATATGGGATTGGGTGAAGCCATACAGAATATAAAGATTCTAGACTCGGCTACCGCGGAACTCGCTCAAATAAGCGGCCAAAAGCCGGTGGTCACGCGCGCACGACAAAGCATCGCAGCTTTTAAGCTGCGCAAAGGAATGCCGATCGGATGTATGGTTACCCTCAGAGGAAACCGGATGTATGAGTTCTTTGACAAACTGGTGAATGTTGCCTTGCCACGTGTTAGGGACTTTCGAGGAGTATCGCCGAAAGCTCTCGACGGACGAGGCAATTACACGCTGGGCATTAAGGAGCAAATCATCTTCCCTGAAGTCGATTACGATAAAATCGACAAGATCAAAGGGATGAATATCACCATTGTAACGACGGCCGAAACCGATGAGGAAGCACGAGAGCTTCTCGCTCGGATGGGAATGCCATTTCGCTAAGAATTTCTGAAGGAGGCAGTTTTGGCAAAAAAGTCGCTCATCGCAAAAGCACAGCGCCCCCCTAAATTCAAGGTCAGAGCCTACAATCGCTGCCCGCTTTGTGGCAGGCCGCGAGCGTTTCTGCGCAAATTTGGAATTTGCCGCATTTGCTTTCGTAGTATGGCTTTGAATGCTGAGCTTCCTGGCGTTGTTAAATCAAGCTGGTAATCGAAGGGGAATCAAAAGGAGTAAGTTCAGATGGTCATGACGGATCCAATTGCTGATTTTTTGACCCGCATTAGAAACGCGCAAAAAGCCCGTTTTGACAAGTTAGACATCCCTGCATCAAAAATGAAGGCCAGCTTGGCACGTATCCTCAAGGAAGAGGGCTACATCAAGAACTTCAAATTGATCAGGGACACCAGGCAGGGCATTATTCGGATTCACCTTAAGTACGGTGAAAGTCGAGAAAATATCATATCGGGCATTAAACGAGTGAGCAGACCCGGATGCCGCGTCTACGTGGGCCATGACGAAATTCCCCGAATTTTGAACGGCATGGGGATTAACATTCTGTCCACGTCTAAAGGCATTATGACGGATCGCCAGGCTCGCAAGGAACATCTAGGCGGCGAACTGCTTTGCTCCGTATGGTAAGGCTCAGAATCTAAACAAATATTCTCGACATCACCAGCGTAACTTAAGCAGCCGTGATTCGTTGTAGAGGAGTAGAAGCATGTCACGTGTGGGAAAGTTGCCCGTAAATATACCCAAGGGAGTCACTGTCTCCTTTAGTGAAAATCTTTTGACGGTAAAAGGGCCAAAAGGAATCCTCACTCGGAACCTGGCATCCCTCGTTGAGGTAGAAATCGGGGAGCAGGCCATTCAAGTCAAACGCAAGGACGATACCCAGAAGTCGCGTGCTCTCCATGGTCTCACCAGAGCGCTGGTGTACAACATGGTCCATGGCGTCAGCCAGGGTTTCTCCAGAGTGCTTGAGATTCAAGGCACTGGTTACCGAGCCGATGTACAAAACGATGTGCTAAACCTCAGTCTCGGTTATGCGCACCCGGTAAGGTACGAGTTACCCCAGGGAGTGGCCGCATCCGTTGATCGGCAAACCGTGATTCGCCTGGAGGGCATCGATAAAGAATTGATCGGACAGTCAGCCGCCAACATTCGCGCGCTTCGCCCGGTGGAGCCCTATAAGGGCAAAGGTATTCGTTACAGCGACGAACGTGTCCATCGCAAGGCCGGTAAGGCTGGATCGAAGAAATAGTATCAGGGATAGGGGAAAAAATGGCCTTAAAAACAAATCCGCGTCAACTGGCAAGAGCAAAGCGCAAAAAGCGGATCCGCAAGAAACTCGAAGGCACTGCCAAGCGCCCGCGCTTGTCGGTTTTCCGCAGCGAGAAGCATATTTACGCGCAGGTCATCGATGATGCTCAGGGTATTACGCTGGCCGCCGCATCAACGCAGTCGCCTGAATACAGAGAACTCGAGCCTCCAAAAGGTAAGGTAGGAGCCGCGGAGCGCGTCGGAGAGCTCATCGCGAAAAAAGCTCAGGCCAAGGGTGTTTCCAAGGTGGTTTTCGATCGCAACGGGTTCATCTACCATGGGCGTGTTCGAGCACTAGCCGACGCTGCAAGGAAAGCCGGCCTGGATTTTTAACCTGCCTGCCCTCACATATTTCAAGGAGACATTGTTTTGGTAACAGTTGAATCGAGCCAACTTCAGTTGATTGACAAGGTCGTTCACATCAGCCGAGTCGCTAAAGTAGTTAAAGGCGGACGCCGCTTCTCCTTTAGCGCCATTGTAGTTGTGGGCGATGGCAATGGCCGCGTAGGTTTCAGTCTCGGTAAAGCGAATGAGGTTCCCGAGGCCATCCGAAAGGGACTTGAATCCGCCAAACGCGGCATGTTCGAAGTACCAATCGTAAACGGCACGATACCGCATGAAATTTTAGGACGCTTTGGAGCAGCCAGCGTAGTGCTCAAACCGGCCTCGCCCGGTACCGGTGTTATCGCTGGAGGTGCTGTTCGCGCCATCATGGAAGCCGCTGGTATCCACAACATATTGACAAAATGCATCGGCTCCCGTAATCCACACAATGTGGTCAAAGCGACTCTCCAGGGCCTCGCGAGGCTTCGCAGTATCGAACAGGTCGCAAGAACTCGTGGTCGAGAAGTCCAGGAACTGCAAGCTTAGAAGGCTTGCCGTTCATTGGCCGTGAATCATACGCCGATACTTTATTGCTATCTGAGCCGTATTAAGGAAACAGACATGTCAAAGCCTATTCAAGTGACGTTGGTTCGAAGTCCGATCGGTCGTCCTGAAAAGCATCGAAAGGTTCTTCAGGCTTTAGGACTGACACGCCTCAACAAAACCGTGAACCTTTACGGGACCCCACCCATTGTTGGTGCTATCCGCAAAGTGATTCACCTGGTAGAGGTAAAAGAGCTATAGATTACTAAATTTTCATCTGACAGGATGGTTTTTCATGAGACTTGAAGACCTCGCTCCTGCTCCTGGAGCAAAGAAAACTAAGAAGCGCGTGGGAAGGGGCTGCGGTTCGGGCCTCGGCAAGACCGCCGGGCGTGGAACAAAAGGCCAAAACTCGCGTTCCGGAGGGGGCGTGCCTCCGTGGTTTGAAGGCGGCCAGATGCCTCTGCAAAGACGTGTGCCCAAAAGGGGGTTCACCAATATATTCAAGAAGCATTACAGCTTGGTCAACATTGGTGACCTCGATCGTTTACAGGAACACAGTGAGATTGGTCCGGAACAATTCATCAGGTCTGGTCTAGTCGGCAAACTACGCGACGGGATCAAACTTCTCGGTGAGGGAGAAATCACCCGCCCGTTGACCGTCCAGGTTCATAAGGCAAGCGCCGCAGCCATCAAGAAAATCGAGGCAGCAGGGGGGCGCGTCGAACTCATTTCTTCCGAGAAAAAGGAATAGACCGTGCTATCGGGTTTCCAAAACATTGCCAAAATACCTGAGCTGAAGCGCCGCATCGGGATCACACTGCTGCTTTTGGCAGTTTACCGCATTGGAGCGCACGTTCCCACTCCAGGCATCAACTCTGAAGCCCTGTCAGCGTTTTTCAGCGCAGCCCAGGGTACTCTTTTAGGGCTCTTTGACATGTTCTCCGGAGGCGCTCTGCGCCAACTGTCGGTATTTGCCCTGGGGATCATGCCCTACATTAGTGCCAGCATTATTTTGCAGCTTCTCACAGTTGTTATTCCTCATCTCGAAAGATTGAGTAAAGAGGGAGAAGCGGGACGTCGCAAAATAACTCAATATACCCGCTACGGCACGGTTGCGCTGAGCATAATTCAAGGCTTTGGCATCGCTTTTGGGCTCGAGGGGATGACGGGGCCCGGCGGTGAGATGGTTGTACTTAATCCCGGTTGGACATTCCGTTTGATTACGGTCATCACCCTCACGGCCGGAACAGCGTTCATCATGTGGTTGGGCGAGCAGATTACCGAGCGCGGGATCGGCAACGGTATCTCTCTGATCATCTACGCCGGCATTGTGGCAGGTTTACCAAACGCCACCATCAACAGTTTTCGACTGCTGGACACGGGCGAAATGAACCTTTTCCTCTTGCTGCTCCTGGTAATCATGATGATTCTGGTGGTTGGCTTCATCATTTATATGGAGCGCGGGCAGAGGAGGATTCCTGTCCAATACGCCAAGCGAGTTGTGGGGAGACGTGTTTACGGAGGGCAAAATACTCACATCCCGCTTAAAATTAACACTTCGGGGGTTATCCCCCCGATTTTTGCATCCTCAATCATCATGTTCCCCGCAACAGTGGCCAACTTTTTTGATGTTCCATGGGTAAACACCATTGCCGGAATGCTCACCCCCGGTCACTGGCTTTATAATCTTCTCTATGTTGGATTCATCATATTCTTCTGCTATTTCTACACCGCCATTGTCTTCAATCCAGTGGATGTTGCCGACAACATGAAAAAGTACGGCGGCTTTATTCCCGGCATGCGGCCGGGCAAACCAACCGCCGAATACATCGATAAGGTTCTAAGCCGCATCACTTTGGGCGGAGCGATTTATGTCTCGGTGGTTTGCGTCTTACCAACCATACTTATTCGAAAGTTTAATGTTCCCTTTTATTTTGGCGGAACCGCCTTGCTAATTGTTGTCGGAGTGGCCATGGATACGCTTGCACAAATAGAAGCGCACATGCTTTCCCGCCACTACGAGGGTTTTCTTAAAAAGGGTAGTATGAAGGGAAGGCGATAATTTTGGCCGACCTTTCCCTGGAAATGCCAAGAAACAAACTTCCAGCAGACTTGGTGTCGGGATAGAACTTTGACTACGCTGAACTATGGCGCTGAAAAAGGAGGAGAGGAAAAATGAACATCATTTTGTTAGGTCCACCGGGAGCCGGCAAGGGAACTCAAGCTAAGCGACTTATCGATAAGTATGGAATTCCACAGATTTCTACCGGCGACATGCTCAGAGCAGCTCTCAAGGAAGGAACTCCCCTGGGGCTTGAAGCAAAGAAATACATGGACAAGGGCGCGTTAGTGCCTGACACCGTTGTGATTGGTTTGGTTAAAGAACGCATCCAGCAAAAAGACTGCGCAAAAGGCTATATGCTGGACGGGTTTCCCAGAAACGTCAGCCAGGCCGAGGCGCTGGATAAAATGCTAACCGATCTTGGCCAGAAGATCGATGACGTGGTCTGCATTGAAGTGCCGAATGATGAGTTGGTGGCAAGGTTAACCGGTCGCCGCACATGCCGCGACTGTGGTGCCGGCTATCACGTAATGTTTGACCCGCCCAAAAAAGAAGGCGTTTGCGATAAATGCGGGGGCGAACTCTATCAGCGCGATGATGATAACGAAACCACGGTAAAATCGAGACTTGAAGTGTATGCGGATCAAACCGAGCCGCTCATTGACTATTACGATAAACAGGGCAAGCTTCGTCGTATCAATGGCGTCGGCGACATGGAAGTGATATTTGGGCGCATCACATCCGTCTTGGGCTAGAGGGCCATGCGTTGATCATCCTCAAGTCTCCGCTGGAAATCGAGAAGATAAGAAAATCTTGTCTGATCGTTGCTGAAATACTGCAACGTCTGAAAGAGCACATTCAGCCCGATATCAGCACCTTGGACCTGGATGTGCTCAGCGAGGGACTTGCGAAGAAATATCATGCAAAACCGGCCTTCAAGGGCTATCAAGGATTTCCCTATGCGCTCTGTGCTTCTGTTAATGAAGAGGTAGTGCACGGAATGCCGTCCAAACACCACCGCCTTAGGGAGGGCGATATCATAAGCCTTGATTTTGGCGTGGTGGTGGATGGCTATTACGGTGATGCGGCCGTAACCGTTCCAGTTGGGGAGATCAGCAGGGAGGCCGAAAAGCTCTGCCAAGTCACTGAAAATGCACTCTACGAAGGGATAAAACAGGTTGTGGTCGGCCATCGTCTATCCGATATCTCTAGCGCGATTCAAGAATACGTCGAAGCCAATGGCTTTTCGGTCGTAAGAGAATTTGTAGGTCATGGCATTGGTAAACACCTGCATGAAAGCCCTCAAATTCCAAATTTCGGACCTCCGGGAAAGGGGGTCAAACTAAAGCCCGGTATGGTTTTTGCCATCGAACCTATGATCAATCAGGGCGACCCGGATATCGAGATTTTGGCAGATCAGTGGACAGCGGTCACTCTGGATCGGCGGCTTTCAGCTCATTTCGAGCATACGGTGGCGGTGACAGACAACGGACCGGATATATTGTCGAGGGCATAAGAAATTTTTATCTTTACCAAATAAGGATAAAATAGTATTATTTAAAGTTCCAAATTTGTTGCCCCCCTTGGGGCCGTATAAGGAGAGAAATTTTACATGGCTAAAGAAGATACCATAGAAGTGGAAGGTACTGTGGTTGAAACCCTTCCTAATGCCATGTTTCGCGTAGAATTGCCGAACGGCCATCGGGTCCTGGCTCATATTTCGGGCAAGATGCGGATGCATTTCATTCGTATTCTACCCGGCGACAAGGTTACGGTAGAGCTTTCACCCTACGACCTGAGCCGCGGCCGCATCACTTACCGATCGAAGTCCTAATCTTTCAGCCTGGATATGTAGAGGGAGAAGACGGCATGAAAGTGCGAGCATCAGTTAAACGCATCTGTCGAAAGTGTAAAATCATACGCCGTCATGGAACGGTCCGCGTCATTTGTGAAAACCCAAGACACAAGCAAAAACAAGGCTAACGGGAGGAATAGGGTTTGGCACGCATCGCAGGCATTGACTTACCTAAGAATAAACGCATAGAGATCGCTCTGACCTATATTTACGGTATCGGCCGGACGACGTCTCAGAAGATTCTGCAACAGGCGAGTATCGACTTTGATACCAAGAGCGATGTTCTCACGGAATCCCAGATCAACGCCATCAGACAAGTCATCGACTCCCATTATAAAGTCGAAGGCGATCTGCGCACCGAAATTTCCATGAACATCAAGCGCTTGATGGATCTCGGATGCTACCGTGGGCTGCGCCATCGCAGGGGTCTGCCTGTTCGCGGACAACGCACACACACCAACGCCCGCACTCGAAAGGGACCTCGCAGGTCCGTCATCGGCAAGCGCAAAAAGTAACCGGGAGGAGTCATGGCAAGGGATAGAAGCGCGTCTAGGAAAAAGAAAGAGCGCAAGAATATTTTGAATGGGATCGCTCACATCAGATCTACCTTCAACAACACCATAGTAACCATTACGGACACCAGCGGTAACGCAATTGCATGGTCGAGCGCCGGCAGTCATGGTTTTAAGGGGTCCCGGAAAAGCACGCCTTTTGCCGCCCAGGTGGCTGCGGAGAATGCTGCAAAAAAAGCAATGGAACATGGTTTGCAAAATATTGAAGTCTACGTGAAAGGTCCCGGTTCAGGGCGGGAAGCAGCTTTGCGGGCACTTCAGGCAGCCGGTTTCAACATTACAATCATTAAGGATGTTACGCCTATTCCCCACAATGGATGTCGCCCCCCCAAAAGACGGCGCGTGTGACCATTGTCTCAACGGGAAACTAAACTATAGGAGGAACTTAACTTGGCGCGATATACGGGTTCAGTATGCCGGCTTTGCAGACGCGAGACCATGAAGCTTTATCTGAAAGGTGACCGCTGTTATTCGGACAAGTGTGCTGTCGAACGACGCAACTATCCGCCCGGGCAGCATGGCCAGAGGCGCGGCAAATTCTCTGACTACGGGTTGCAGCTCAGAGAAAAGCAAAAGATCAAACGAATGTACGGACTTGTCGAGAAGCAATTCAAAACCTATTTTAAGGAAGCAGACCGGCAAAAAGGCGTTACCGGCACCAACTTTCTAATCGTTTTAGAGCGTCGCCTGGATAACACAGTTTATCGTTTAGGATTCTCCAACTCTCGTTCGCAAGCCCGACAGCTTGTTCGGCACAACCATTTTTTGGTCAACGGCAAAAAGGTCAATATTCCTTCTTTCTTGCTTCGCCCCGGAGATGTCGTATCAGTCCGAGAAAACAGTCGCCAATTGGCGTCTGTCAATGATGCTCTTGAGGCTATGCCTCGGCGCGGTGTTCCTGCCTGGCTGGAGCTCGACAAGGCAAAGTACGAAGGAGTCTTTAAGACAATTCCTACCCGCGAAGAGATGAACCTGCCGGTACAGGAACAACTGGTTGTCGAATTCTACTCCAAGTAGGATCTAGAATTGCATCGAGAGAGAGGCATTCTAGACGACACATCTCTTGATGAGGGAAAAATATGCAGAAGAACTGGCGCGAACTGATTAAGCCTAAGCGCTTAGAAATCGAAACCAAAGGCCGACCCGACACTTACGGTAAATTTGTCTGTGAACCGTTGGAACGCGGCTTCGGGATTACTCTAGGCAACTCTTTGCGGAGAGTACTGTTATCTTCCTTGCAGGGTTCTGCCATTACCCACGTAAAGATCGATGGGGTGTTGCACGAGTTTTCAACCGTCCCCGGCGTATTGGAGGATGTTACCGACATCATTTTGAACTTGAAGGAAGTTCGCCTCAAAATGCATGGCGGAGAGGAGCCTCGGCAGCTCACCATAGAGAAGCAGGGGGCTGGTGAAGTCGCTGCACGAGATATCAAGAGCGATGGTCATGTCGATGTACTGAATCCTGATCAACACATCTGCACCTTGGCAAAAGATGCAAATCTGCGCATGGAGCTTACCATAAAACACGGCAAAGGCTATGTTCCAGCAGACCGAAATTTCGATGAGAATCAGCCCATTGGTACGGTACCGATCGACGCGATCTTTTCCCCCATCCGTAAAGTCAACTACAACGTCACGCAGGCTCGTGTAGGACAAATAACAGATTACGACAAACTGACTATGGAAATTTGGACGGACGGGAGCCTTAAGCCGGAAGACGCCCTTGCCTATGCAGCCAAAATTTTGAAGGATCAACTCACAATCTTTATAAATTTTGAAGAAGAAGTTGAACTTTCCGAAGAAGAGATCCGGGAAGAACCAGAGTTCAACGAAAATCTTTTTCGCAGCGTCGATGAACTTGAATTGTCGGTAAGATCGGCCAACTGCCTCAAGAACGCCGATATTCGCTATATTGGCGAACTCGTCCAAAGAACTGAAGCTGAGATGCTGAAGACAAAGAACTTTGGCCGCAAGTCCCTGAATGAAATCAAGGAAATTCTCGCGGAGATGGGGCTCTCGCTGGGAATGAAAGTAGAAGATTTCCCAAGCCGCGATGAGATTGAAGAACGAAGAAAGGAACAGGAATAACCATGCGCCATGGAAAATCCGGCAGAAAATTGAATCGATCGACCAGCCATCGGGTGGCTATGTTCCGCAATATGGTGACTTCCTTGCTGCAACATGAGCGAATTTTTACAACCGTTCCAAAAGCCAAAGAGCTCCGTCGATGGGCTGACTGGATGATCACCCTTGGTAAACGTGGAGATCTGCATGCCCGCCGCCAGGCGCTTGCGGTCATCCGCGAAAAGCAGGTCGTGCACAAAGTGTTTGAGGAACTTGGACCACGCTATCAAAACAGATCGGGCGGCTATACGCGGATGGTCAAAGTCGGCTTCCGGCGGGGGGATGCATCGCCCATGTGCATCCTGGAACTCATAACCGAATTACAAGCCGCTCCCAAAAAGGTAAAACAGGCACCTAAGACCGAGGTGGAGAAAACCCCTAGTGTGAAAGCCGACCAGTCGCCAGACGAGAAGAAACCCGTTGAACCACAATCACCTGAAGCGAACGCTTCACCTGAACAATAAGATCCTTACGAAACTGCGATTAGCTCTAAAAACCTAATAACCCGCTCCCATAGGGCGGGTTATTCTTTATTTATTTCTACCCTGGCAAATCCAGTCATGTGCCGGAGAGATCAAGCTTCTTCATCCTTTTGGTAGAAATGGCTGCATTCTTTACACGTAAATCCGCTCCACATCCCTTTGGCGGCCTTTTCTAAACAAATGTCGTAGTGTAAACAAGCAAAGTTTCGTTCCCCCCTCCCCTCTTTACACATCATGGGATTCGGCGTATTCTTGTCGCCAAACTGTAATAGTGCTGAATGTGTACAATGAGCCTTTTCCCTTGCCATATCCGGGTTCTCCTCATAAGTCGCTTTAACTCTTGCCGAAGCACTTTCCGGGAAGCATAAACTATATCTAAGCCACCAATTATATCCATTAACTTTCATAGTTTCCACCCCATTGCCATGATTTTTGCCTGCTTTATCTTTTGGATCACACCCTATAAATTTTAAGTTTTAGGTTGCAGCTGTCATTACCCCAAAATCATTTTCTTAAGAGCAGTAGATTTGCTTAGATGCCATCTCAACACATTTTCCCCCTTTCCGAGCTCCTCTCGGTAGTGTTAAGTGAGGATTGCGCCTTCATCAAAGTTGACCTGATTTCAACATGGCGCCTACCAACCTGCAATAAAAGAAGGCTAAATTGAACTCAAAAGAAAACCTTGCCGCAATTATTACTCTGGGGTGTGCAAAAAATCTCGTGGATAGCGAAACACTCGCGCCTCAACTAATAGATTGTGGATACCAGCTAACATCAGATCCCTCTCGGGCTTCACTCATAATCGTCAACACGTGTGGGTTTCTCCAGAGCGCTGTAGAGGAGGGAATTCAATCTATTCTTCAGTTGGCGGCCTTTAAATCCAGTGGGGCATGCCGTGACTTAATCGTTGTTGGATGCCTAGTCCAGCGTTACGGCAGGAAGTTGCTGGATCTCTTACCCGAGGTGGATTTTTTCCTGGGCACATCGCACTTCCTTGAACTCGGAAGTATAATCCAAGAGCGCAACCAGGGTCGTGCTGGAAGACTATGGATTGCTGCCCCCAAAGCACTCCCTACCAGCGAAACGCCGCGCTTGCGCTCGACTGGACGGTACTCAGCATACATCAAAATCGCCGAAGGATGCAGCAATCGCTGTACTTTTTGTAAAATACCGCAACTGAGAGGGGCCTATAGAAGCCGCACCGTTGAGGATGTGTTGCAGGAAGCCGAGCGGTTAGCTTCGGAAGGGGTCAAGGAAATAAACCTGATTGCCCAAGACAGTACTGCTTTTGGCAGTGATCGCGGAGAGCGTTGGGCTCTACCGGGCCTGCTCGAGTCGCTGGATGAATTGCCTGAAATCGAGTGGATTCGCTTGCTTTATGCTTACCCTGACCGCATGAGCCGGGAGTTATTGAAGATTATCGCGCAATCCAAAAGAATAGTGCATTATTTGGACATACCACTGCAGCACTGTGTTCCGCACATTCTACGGAAAATGCGGCGAGCTGGTGAGGCAACCGAGATGCTGGCTTTGATGGATATGATCAGGTCCGAAGTCCCGGATATTTCCCTGCGAACTTCTCTAATGGTTGGATTCCCGGGAGAAACTGAGTCTGACTTTAAGCAGCTGTTACGTTTTGCGGAAGCTATTGAATTCGATCATTTGGGAGTTTTCTGTTTCTCGCCGGAACAAGGCACTTTCGCAGCCCGACTACCTTTCCAGATTGATCCTCAAGTCAAGGAGGAAAGACGCCACATGTTGCTTGACCTTCAGAAAGGCATTTCCCGCCGCCGCCTCAAACGCTTGGTTGGCCGGGTATTGCCCGTGTTAGTGGAGGGGTTTCACCCTGATACTGAGCTTCTCCTTAGCGGTCGACTCGCAAGCCAAGCACCGGAGGTGGATGGTTCCGTAATTATAACAAAAGGGACAGGGCATACGGGCTCGATCTCACTGGCGCGGGTGACGTGCGCTCATGATTATGATGTTGAGGCTGAATTGCTCCCGGAATCTGACTGCACTGATTGTTTTGCAGGCGTTTAAGCTTTTCAAAGCCGATGAGGCGAAACATTTTGACATATAATGAGATTTTGGCTATGAATCGGATGTTTAGAAGTTGCAGTGACCACGTCACTATTTGTGAATTCCAAAGACACCCACTAAAAAGCTTGAATGGATGAATAAACTCAGCACCTCAGCGCTAGAATCCCTTGCCCCCTGCAGCCTTTTCCAGTCAGAAGCTGATGCGATTAAAGAGCGGATCTATGTTCAAATTAAACCTGATCTGGAGCGAATCGAGTCCGAAATCAAGGGTCAATTGACCAGCAGCGTTCCTCTGATTTCTAAAGTAGGGCAATACATCTTGGGAAGCGGCGGAAAAAGGCTCAGGCCCTTACTCATGATTTTATCGGCTCGCCTCTGCGGGTACCAAGGGAATGACGATACTCCCCTGGCTGTTGTTTTTGAATTCGTTCATGCAGCCAGTCTATTGCATGATGATGTGGTAGACCATGCTGAATTTCGTCGTAGCCAACCCGCGGCAAAAACCATTTGGGGAAATCCGGCAGTCGTTTTGGTGGGCGATTTCTTGTATTCGAAGTCGATCCTGATGGCGGTTGAATATTCCGAAATCAGGATATTAGAGGTACTGTCCGACGCCACCACAAAAATGGCTGAAGGTGAAGTTTTGCAATTGATTCATGCAGACAACTTGGAGATCGACGAGCAGGAGTACTTGCAGGTTATTACTCGAAAGACTGCCGTTCTGATCAGCGCGGCCTGTCATATAGGAGCTCTATTCGGCGGTGGCGAGACAGCTCAGCAAGAAGCTCTCAGAACCTACGGCCACAGCTTGGGAATCGCGTTTCAGTTGATCGACGACACTCTCGATTATACAGGAGACGTCGAGGAGCTTGGCAAACCTGTGGGAAATGATATCCAGGAAGGTAAAGCCACTTTACCGCTCATTTACGCTTTTCGACACCAGGGTAAAAACGAGAAAAAAAGGCTGCGCAAAATCTTCAGCGCTGATGAAATCCTGCCCGAGGAGTTTCATGAGGTCAGAGATATTGTAGCCCGTTCAGGCGGGATTGAATATACGCAGCGACTTGCCGCTCAACGTGTCCACCAAGCCAAGGAAGCCATTAATATATTTCCGTCCCACCCGACTCGACGGCTCCTCGAAGACATCGCAGATTATGTGATCTGTCGAAGAGTCTGAGCCCACCGTTATCTCCCTCCGCTTTGGCCGAGAGAAGCTCAATTTTAGAGTACCAGCTATTATGAATGCCGCCTGCTTGTTTGACTATGCAGTTCATGTTACATTACCACTTAATTATTCTTGATAATTCAGCTATCACAGGCGATCATCATTACAATGGTTTTGCAATGAAAACTGAAATGAAAACATCACCCGGCAGCTCTTACTACCCCATATTTGTGTCCTTGACTGGGAAAGTATGCTTGGTAGTGGGTGGAGGCACGGTAGCGGAGAGGAAAATCAGAGGCCTTCTTCGACACGCAGCCGATGTTAGAGTAATAGCGCAGGAACTGTCTATTTGGCTTCAGGCTCAATGCGAGCAGGGCAGATTGCAATTCGTGGATGAAAAGTATCAGGAAGAACATTTGGAGCATGTGGACCTTGTATTTGCAGCGACCAGCGATCTGGACCTTAACCGCGCGATTGCCGATCATGCCGGGAAAAGAGGGATTTGGTGCAACATGGCCACGGAACCGGAGCTGGGATCTTTTTTTGTGCCCGCTATTATGCGGCAAGGTCCACTGAGTGTCGCCGTCAGTACTTCGGGTTTAAGTCCTGCTCTGGCGAGCAAGATTCGTGACAAAATTAGCCTGGAATTCGGCCCGGAATGGGCATTGCTCCTGAAAATGCTTGGATTGCTTCGCGATGCTATTCAGTCCAAGGATCTATCTACATTCGAAAACCAGAGCATCTTCAGGGAAATCGCGGAGCTTCCTCTCGCCCAATGGATTGCAGCAAAACAAAAGAGTCAAATCTTGGAAACTATCCACGAAATCTGCCGGCCATGGCTAAGCAGACAAGAATTAGAACGGGTTTTGGGACAAATATGGTAACTGTTTTCTTTGTGGTCGCTACAGTTTGCTACTGTGTCGGCGCCGTCGGCTATCTCATTTACCTGTTCCGCGATTGGGAATCGATTCATCGAGCCGCCCTGGGAGCTCTTATTGTAGGGGCCGTATCGCAGACGGTGGCTATCATTGCACAGTCCTACAGTGTCGGACACTTGGCCGTTACCAACAGTCATGAAGCTCTGGCTTTTTTCGCGTGGATCCTGGTAATCACTTATCTCGTTGTCCAAATTCATATCAATCTTCGAATACTCGGTTCCTTCGTGTCGCCTCTCGCAGTAGTTTTCATGCTGACCTCGTCCCTGCTGCCGGAAAAGGTAGTCCCCACCACCACCATTTTTCAAAGCATATGGATGGTGCTCCACGTGGTTACCTTGTTTTTGGCCAATGCGCTCTTCGCCCTTGCCTTCAGCGCAGGGATCATGTACCTGCTGCAGGAGAGGCATATCAAACGCAAGAATTTCGGGTTTCTCTACCCACGACTTCCATCCCTGGAACGCCTTGACAAGATAAATTATTTCTGTCTCATAGTAGGATTCCCTCTCATGACAGTCGGCCTTGTAGCCGGATTCGCATATGCCGGTACTGTCTGGCGCTCTCCATGGAATTGGGATCCCAAAGAAATTTTTGCTTTGATCACCTGGTTTATATACGCAATCCTATTACATGAACGATTAGCGGTGGGATGGCGTGGACGCAGGGCCGCCTGGTTGGCTATTTTTGGATTTTCTGCGGTATTAGTGACTTTTTTGGGTGTCAATCTGTTTTTCCAAGGCCACCACACTGTTTTTGTCAGGTGAACTCACGTATGGGCCATATCGTACTTTTGGGAATGAACCATAAGACTGCTCCTGTTGAACTTCGCGAACAGCTTGCGGTATCTTGCGTTAACCAGGCAAATCCCTTGCAGCTCTTTCCATATCTGAAGCACGTTGAAGAACTTTTTTTCCTGTCGACGTGCAATCGAGTAGAAATTTTGTTCACCTGTTTGTCTCTAGACCAAGCCATCCAGGAAGTTAAGGCTCTCCTTCGAACTCATTTGGGGAGCCCGACAATCTCTGCAGCCGAGCTCGAGGCCAGCTTCTATATACATCGAGACCAAGAGGCAGTCAGGCACCTTTTCAGAGTCGGCGCGAGTTTGGACTCCATGGTCGTCGGAGAACCTCAAATACTTGGACAGATAAAATCAGCATACCGGGAAGCAATCACCTATCGAACCGTCCGGGTTGTTTTGAATCGTCTATTGCACAAAGCATTTTCAGTTGCCAAACGAGTTCGCACTGATACTCTGATAGGCTCTTACGCTGTATCTGTAAGTTATGCTGCGGTTGAGCTGGCTAGAAAGATCTTCGGTGAACTCGAAGATAAAAAGGTGCTGGTCATCGGCGCAGGCGAAATGGCGGAGTTGGCGGCGGAACATTTTCTGGCTCAAGGTGTTCGTCATATGGCCGTGGCCAACAGAACACTTGAACGAGCCGTTCAGTTATCGCAAAGATTCAGAGCCGAAACAGTCCCCTATGACCATATATTGGATGTATTGAAAGACATGGACATAGTGCTCACTTCCACGGGGTCGCCGATTCCTCTCATAAGATATCAGGATATCAAGTCCAGAATGCGTCAGCGCCGCAATAGGCCGTTATTTTTCATAGACATCGCAGTTCCGCGAGATATCGAACAGCAAGTGAACGAAATCGACAATGTGTACCTCTATGACATCGATGACCTGCAGGGGGTGGTGGAACTCAACCGAACGGAACGTCAGAAGGAGGCTGAACGAGCCGAACATATAATTTTAGAGGAAACCCTCAAATTCCAGGACTGGCTGCGCACCCTGGATGTTGTTCCAACCATTATCGCCCTCCGCGAAAAAGCCGAAATCATTCGTCAAAACGAAATACGCAAAACATTGGCTCAGCTTCCCAGCTTGGCGGATAAGGAACGCCAAGCCATTGAAGTGCTCACATCATCAATCGTAAGCAAGCTGCTTCATGACCCCATCTTGTTTCTCAAAAAGAAAGCAAGTAGAGACAGCAAGCAGCTCTTCGTCGATCACACTCAACAGCTTTTTAACCTCACAGATGGAAACAGGCCTCATTCATCCGCCTTGACGGAGGTATTTGCGAATGTTAAGAAGAATAGGGAACATAAAAAAAAATAGGCGGAACCTCTGATGGCAGATGTCATAGAATTCGGGAAAAAAGCGCAGGGTCTGAGGGCATTACAGGACACCGGCCTGCGCCAGCGTAAGATCGAAGCTCTCAGAAAAATCTTCCAATGCACGCGTTGTATGCTGAAGTGTGCCAAATGCGGCGTCCAACTTGAATCGGAGAAACAGGAAATCACGCGTTTCGTCTCTCCGTACCCGTTTTGCATCAACTGCCAGGAGGAGTATGAAGAATATCGGCAAAGGACTGAAGGCAATCAGAAAACTCCCAAATACTATTGGCATAACAAAACCTGGATGAAAGTCTGGGAAATATGGCTTGAACACCAAAAACTTCTTGATGAGTATAGAAAATCAAAAGAATTTCTTCAACTTTTAGAGGAAGTTGAAGATCTGATGAAAAAATAGCCGGCAGGCTTTCTAAAGGAGCATGGGTATGATCGGCGGAATTGGCATGCCAGAACTATTGGTAATTTTGGTAATCGTCCTCATTATTTTCGGAGCCGGCAAGCTGCCTGAAATTGGGGCCGGTTTGGGAAAAGGCATCCGCAATTTTAAGAAGGCAACCAACGACCCCCTGGAGTCTTCAGAAGACGTTGAAAAGTTAGAAAACAACAAAGGGGCCGAAGAGAAGTAACTCCGTTGGCGCTGAACGAATTGCTTTTAAGGGCGGGTTGTTAGCTTTCGCAACCCGCCTTTGATATTTGCCTAAGAAAGCTACCCATCAAAATGGAATATCCTCTTCCGGAGCATTGGGGGGCTGAGGAGGAAGATCTTCCGTTGCTGATCGGCCCGGGGTGCTCGGACTTTTCCCTTCGGTTTTCATTTCATATTGATTGCTTTGGGCTTGCTGTGATCGGTCTCCTCCGCCAGCCAGAAATTGGATTTCACGGGCAACGATCTCTGTGGTGTATCGCTTGACACCTTGAGCATCCTCCCATTGGCGCGTCTGCAGCCTGCCTTCTACATAGATCGGACTGCCTTTGCTTAGGTAGTTGCCGCAGTTTTCAGCCGTCTTTCCAAAAGCTACCACCCGGTGCCATTCGGTTCGCTCTTCCCAGTTCCCCTCTCCAGCCGGAACCCGTTCGTTAGTGGCTAAACTTAACTGGGTAACAGCTGTGCCATTGGCCGTGTACCGCACTTCCGGGTCGGCCCCCAGGCGCCCGATAAGAATAACTTTGTTCACTGTGCCTCGTGCCATGTCTCCCCCTACTCTGCAGTGACTTCAGGATTTGATAAAAATTCGAATTGCCATATTTCTTTCCTACAGCATAGGTTTATAGAATGCAACAAGCTCTTTTAAATTGAACTGAAATGCTTGGTTGACTCACTTTATGAAAAAGTTTACATTTGAGTGGATAGTAGCAAGTTATTGTTTTTTTATCATAATTTGGGAAAAGAAGTTCCCGCGAATGTGTAGGACTCGCAGAGTAACTCGCTCGCCTGCTCCGACCATATGAGCGACAGAAAGCCAATGGCAAGGTAAACTATGAAACTATTTCGGTCGCTTATCTTTTACGTCTGCCTTTTCTTGTCCACTCTTTTTCTGGGGACATCGGCCGTTGTAGTTGCCTACATCAGCAAAAAAGAAGGGCTTGCCCACCTGGTGGGAAGACTATGGGGCAACGTAAACCTCTGGACAGCGGGAGTACGCGTCAAGATCTCAGGGCTTGAAAATATTGATTCGAGAGATTCATACGTGTACGCTGCAAATCATCAGAGCTGGTTCGATATTTTCGCGATCCTTGGGAGGTTGCCAGTGCAATTCCGTTGGCTGGCCAAACAGGAATTGTTCAGGATCCCTGTTTTGGGTCAAGCCATGGCTTCAATTGGGTACATACCCATCAACCGCAACGATCGCCGAAAAGCATTCGAAAGCATAAATGAGGCAGCCAATCGAGTTAAGAATGGAACTTCCGTTGTTATTTTTCCTGAAGGAACCCGCAGTACCGACGGAGTGTTGCAGGCCTTTAAAAAGGGTGGTTTCATCCTTGCCATCCAATCGCAGCAACCTATAGTTCCTATCAGCATCAGTGGTTCGCACCATATCCTTTCCAAGAGAGGTGACTGGAAAATTCAGCCGGGTACTATTCATATGACCATCGGTAAACCGATCCCTACAGCCGGCCTTGATACCAAGCACCGTGACGAGTTGATTGCAGCTGTTCGAGACGGTATCCGCGCAAATCTGACTCGAAGCGAAGGCGGTCTACTACCAAACGACAAACTCTAGATTCATTTGAGTTCCACAATAAAGGGAGGGGTTTATTCAAGATGCAGGACAGTATGGTTTTACATTCTCATGTGAAGGTTATCCCCCTTGGCGGCCTGGGAGAAATCGGACTCAATATGATGGCCATCGAGTGCGGCGAAGATATCATCGTGGTCGATGCAGGCTTGATGTTTCCTGAAGATGATATGTTGGGCATTGACATTGTCATCCCGGACTTCACATATTTGCGACACAATCGTCATCGTTTGAGAGCACTCATTGTCACCCATGGTCACGAGGATCACATTGGAGCAATCCCTTTTTTCTTGCGAGAATTTAGTGTTCCGATTTATGCCACTTCGCTCACGGTAGCTTTGATTCGAGAGAAACTCAAAGAGCACGGTCTTTTAGAACGATCTCAATTGATCCAAATTGCAGCAAGGCAAAGCATTACCGTTGGAGTATATAAAATAGAGTTTATCCAGATCTGCCACAGCATCCCTGACTGTGTCGGGCTTGCCATCCGCACGCCGATTGGAATTCTAGTTCATTCGGGAGACTTCAAAATCGATCACACACCCGTTGATGGCAAACAGCTTGATATGGCCAGGTTCGGTGCCTACGGCGAAGAGGGTGTGTTGGCACTATTTTCGGACTCGACCAATGTCGAACGAGAAGGTTATACAGTTTCTGAAAAGGATGTTGGAAACACCTTGAGACAGATTTTTCAGGAGCGCTCCGGCCGCATAATCGTTGCAGTTTTCGCAAGCAATCTGCATCGCATTCAGCAGGTCATCCAACTGGCCAGAGAATTCGACCGCAAAGTGCTTCTAAACGGGAAATCCATGCTCATCAATGTTCGTATAGCCAGGGAACTGGGTTATCTGGATTTCCCAGCCGAGGAAGAAATTAGCTTTCAGGATCTCCCTCGACTCCCGGATTCCCAGGTTTTGATGCTCACTACGGGCAGTCAAGGCGAGCCAATGAGCGCCCTCACTCGCATGGCCTTCAACGACCATCGAAAACTTAAGATCAAGCCTGGCGATGCCATTATTCTTTCTTCCAAATTTATTCCCGGAAATGAGAGAACCATCCAAAAAATAATAAATCATTTGTACCGCCTGGGAGCTGAAGTCATCCACGAACAGGTTCGTGATATTCATGTCTCAGGACATGCCTATCGCGAGGAACTCAAAGCGATGATCAATGTTGTTCGTCCCCGCTACTTTATTCCTGTTCATGGAGAGTATCGCCATCTGGTTAAGCACCGGCAACTGGCGACAACTATGGGAATACCTCCCGCAAACTGCTTACTACCGGTAAACGGTGATGTTGTGACGTTTTCGGACACCGGCGCTACGATTGAAGAGAGAGTAGAAACAGGCCGAGTCTTTGTAGATGGGAAAGGGGTCGGTGACGTTGGCGGTTTGGTTCTGCGGGACCGGAAGCATCTTGCCGAGGACGGTTTGGTTGTTACCTCCCTGGTGATCGACAAAGAAACCAAAGAGATCCTGAGCGGGCCCGACATCTTCAGTAGAGGATTCATCCTTGAAGATATCAAGCCGGAAATCCTCGATGAAGCAAAGTGTATTGTGTTGGAGGTTTTTGACAAGCTGCTCGAGCAAGATTTTGAATTAGATCCTGCGGACCTCCAAACCGATATTCGACGTGAGCTAAAACGCTTCTTCAACAGAGTGCTCGAGCGTCGTCCATTTATCTATCCGATTGTGATCGACGTCTAGTAGGATACGGCGTAAGTTTCCATCCATTTTGGGTCGTCCAATTGTGCTGCAGCCTAGGGCCTTGTGCCCGTTAAGACGCCCACAAGGGGCTATGCTACGCAATGAACCCGAACATTTCCATATGGAAACCGGGTGGGAACTTTCGCCCGACATGTACTAGTGCAGCTCGGCGGAAATAATCATCTGGTTTGAGTTCCCCCCTTTTCCAAAGGGGGGTTAGGGGGGATTTGAAAAGTGCGCTTGGCAATGAAATCCCCCTAAATCCCCCTTTGAAAAGGGGGACTTTGAAT
>Ga0210077_1000080_pt1 | contig 53267 bp, 56 predicted proteins | sample RushMan_CattailN_5_FD_185556 | JGI IMG/M metagenome (GOLD analysis project Ga0210077, IMG submission 185556) | Wetland microbial communities from San Francisco Bay, California, USA, that impact long-term carbon sequestration -... | ecosystem: Environmental > Aquatic > Marine > Wetlands ...
CGAAGGTATCGACCATATTATAGAGGTCGGCGGTCAAGGTACGCTCCAACAATCCCTTCGTGCTGTCCGGGCCGGGGGAACGATCAGTTTGATCGGCGTGCTTTCGGGTGGAAACATGGATTTGCCGCTGGGTCCTGTGGTAACACGTCACATTCGGCTTCAGGCCGTCACCGTCGGCAACCGGGAAGATTTCATTCAAATGGCCGCAGCAATGACCCAGCACAAACTCAAGCCGGTGATCCATCGCGTATTCGCCTTCGAAGAGTTGCGCAATGCCCTTGACTATCTGTCCTCCGGCAAGCATTTCGGCAAGATCTGTATCCAGCACTAGCATCCCGTTAAAAAAAGCGACGGAGGTCGCGGATCAGAGGACAGAGGGCGGAGGGCAGAGGGCGGAGGACAGAGGGCGGACGAAGGATTAAGGATTAAAGAATAAATATTTATAAGATCGCATGGATCGACCTTTATTCATGCAACGAGGATAGCTAAATAGATATGACTGAAAAAAAACACGAACGGCGATTTCACGGTGACGCTGATGACCTGCGATCCGCCGAGAGAATGGCCCTCCTTGAGGTAGACAGGGTGATGACCCTCAGCGTTGAGGGCTTGGCAACACCCCGCGTACTGGACGTCGGCACCGGTACCGGCATCTTCGCAGAGGCATTCGCAGCCAGGGGGTTCGCGGTCACGGGGATCGACACCAACAGCGGTTTGCTGCAAGTGGCCAGACGACTTGTGCCGGCGGCGGCGTTCAAGCAAGCTGCTGCGGAGGCGATCCCCTATGGGGATGGCGCCTTCGAGGTTGTTTTCCTGGGGCACGTACTGCACGAGACCGACGACCCGATAGGCGCCTTAAGCGAGGCTCGCAGGGTAACGACGAAGCGGGTGGTTGTCATGGAATGGCCCTACGTGTCAGAGGAGCAGGGACCGCCGCTTAAGCACCGCCTCACACCGGAAGCCATTGTAGAAATGGCGAAGCTGGCCGGCTTCGATCATGTCGAGGTGCTGAAGCTTGCCCACATGTATCTCTATCGCATGGCGATTGAGCATCTTCCATAAATAGAGCAAATATTTATGATATATGTTGCCCATTGCCTTGTGAAGGGGCAGATTTTGCCGATTTAAAGCCGTCTTCATTTTTGGCGAACACAATTATATTGGGATTTCAATATGTATTTTGAATCCGGCAAAATAGACTATTCGGTGACATAATGGCACTGACAGAGTTTGTGGAATAAGGAACTTTACTTTCAGAGGCTGTTCCTCTATGGTTCATTTCCGAACCTTGAGAGCAAAAAGGAGGCTTGGCTTGCGAAAAAGAAAGCGCGCGTTCTGGTTAATGGCATTGCTGGTTGCGGCTGCGGTTTCCGGCTGTGCGTCCATCGGCAAGGTCAAACCCATTGAACCCGAATCCATCGGACAAAAGGCGACGGATGCCGAAAAGGGCTGGTGGTATGCCCGGATTCACATGGATTGGCCGCAGGACGAAGATCCCGCGTGGTACGTGGACCTAGTACTGGCCCACAGAGTCATCTCCCCTGTGCTCGATCAATATAAAAAGGAAATCTCTCTCTGGCGGTTCCATCGTCGGGCGGGACGGGATCAAGGCGGGCATCAATTCAGCTTTATTTTCTATGCCTCCAAAGAGACAGCGCAAGAGGTTTACCGCGCCATCCGGTCGAGCCGTCTTCTCAAGGATCTGATCGCTGCGCATGTGGTGGAAGATGCGGTTTACGACGACACCACCACTGTCCTGCTGCCAAGCATAGGGGCCACGAGCGACCGCAAATGGTCTCCCGAAATAAGAACGACCTGGCCTTACTATATAATGGGCGTGAGCCGAATGTGGTTGAACCTCATCGGCGAGGTCTCGAAAAAGACGCTGAAAGAAAAGGATTTCTCCAATCTCGACGACTTATTGACCGGCTACCAAAAGGTGAACGAAGTCGTTGAAGAGAAGTGGCGGCAAGAAGGGAGTCACGCCTTTTTGCATCATCTGAATGCCATCTTCGGCTACGAACCGGTGGTCATCTATGAAAGGCGCCTCATGAATTTTTAACGTCAGCGCACTTCATCCCAGGAGATCGTCAATTTTTTCGTTTATGACTTATTTTAGAACCCGTTAGTGTGCGACACGTTATGAATTCACAGAATGACACCTTTCACTCAAAGATCCCGACCCTTTCCAATGATAAGCTGTTGAACTATATCACCCATTATTCACAATATAAAATGGAGGCTGTCCAATTGGCTATCACGGAGCTTCAGGGTCGTGGGGTCATTTTATCAGACGATGAACTGTCGAACATTGAAGCCTTTTTTAGCTTGAAATCCAACAAGATACGACGACCACCTTATTTTAATCCCGATCTACTTCGATTGATTTCTTATGTAATATTCGGTGTCGGCATATTCATCTCGGTCGTGATCTACGTTACAGCTCGCCCGCCGATGGAACATCCTTTTGGCTATAATCCTCTGCATACCAAAACATTCTTGAGAGAATTGGAACTTTATGGCGGCAAAGGCAACATCATGGCCGCACAATTCAGGGAATGGTTTTCTGGACTTTGGCAGGGCAAAGATCTGTCCTATACCATTGCAAGTATCACGGTTATTATTTCCATTATACTTCGGTATATGGGTTCCAGGAAACACACCGACCCGGACAAGAATTGGGTCAACCCGACTGAATCTTAAAATGAAAGGGGAAACCATGAGCAACTCCACCTTTACCGTCCCCTCGGAGAGGCGCTACTTTGAAGATTACGTCCCCGGTTCGGTCCACGAATTCGGCCCTATCGCGGTGGAACAGGACGAAGTGATCGCTTTTGCCCGGCGTTTCGACCCCCAAGTGTTCCACACGGACCCTGAACTTGCAAAGAATACCATCTACGGCGGCTTGATCGCCAGCGGCTGGCATACCGCCGGCTTGATGATGCGGCTCTTCGCCGACCACTTTCTCTCGAAAGTGGCAAGCCTGGGTTCCCCCGGTGTGGACGAGTTGCGCTGGAAACTGCCCGTGCGCCCCGGCGACGAACTGTCCATCCGCGTGACGGTTTTGGAAACGAAGCGTTCACGGTCCAAGCCGGATCGCGGTATGGTCCGCTCCTTCATCGAAGTGATCAACCAAAACCGCGAGGTCGTGATGAGTATGAAGGCTGTAACCCTTGCCCTTTGCCGGCAGGGACATCCGTAACGAATGGGGAGCAGGGATTAAAAATTTGGAGGGATAATTCCTGAATATTAATAAAATAACAAAGCAGGAGAGTCGACCGATGAAAATTATGGCATTTAACGGCAGCCCCAGAAAAAAGTGGAATACGGCCATTTTGCTTGAAAAAGCGATCGAAGGTGCGGCCTCACAGGGCGCCGAAACCAGCCTCGTTCAGCTATACGATCTTCGTTTCAAGGGGTGTATCAGCTGCTTTGCCTGCAAGACAAGAGAAGGTAAAAGTTACGGGACCTGTGCGGTCCAAGACGACCTGACTCCCATTTATGCCGAAATCAAGAAAGCCGATGCGGTCATCCTGGGTTCCCCGATATATTTCGGAGACGTTACCGGCGAATTGCGTTCATTCTTGGAGCGCTTGCTCTTTCCTTACCTCGTCTATGACGCTCCTCCCAAAACCCTTTTCCCGAGAAAAATAAGAACTGCCTGGATTTACACAATGAATGCACCCGAAGAAATCGCCCAACAATTCGGCTATGAGCAATTGTTTAACAGAAATGAACATGTCATGCGAATGATTTTCGGCCATTCAGAGTCGATCATGAGCTACGATACCTATCAGTTTGCAGATTATTCAACGGTGGTTGCAAACAGATTTGATGTGGACAAGAAAGAGAAACGCCGCCGAGAAGTCTTCCCAAAAGACTGCCAAAAAGCCTATGACCTAGGTGTCGCCCTTGCCAAAGAACCGGCATAGGCGTGGTTTCCAAAGGAATCCAGGAAGATAGCTCCTCAAAATAAAAGTTGGCGCCCGGTTACGACGAAGGTGCTCTATACCATCTGTTATCGCGCTAAAATGAGCGCGGCCATATTTTTATGGATGATAATGCAAAGGAGGACAACATGGAATATGTCAATTTAGGACAAACCGGTCTCAAGGTATCGCGGATTTGCCTTGGCATGATGACCTACGGCACTTCGAAATGGCGGCCTTGGGTGCTCGATGAGGCGGATGCGCGTCCCATCGTGCAGCGCGCCGTTGAGCTGGGGGTTAACTTTTTCGATACCGCCGACATGTATTCATCCGGCGCATCAGAGGAACTGACCGGCAAGTTTCTTCGGGAGTTCACCCGCAGGGACGAAGTCGTGATTGCCACCAAAGTATTTTTCCCGGTCGATAAAGCCTTTCAGGGCGGCCAGGCAAAATCCGCACCGCCTCCGAACACCGCCGGATTGTCGCGAAAGCACATCTTTTCAGCGGTGGAGGCTTCCCTCAAGCGTCTGGGGATCGACTTCATCGATTTGTATCAGATTCATCGCTGGGATTACAAAACACCCATCGAGGAGACCATGGAGGCCTTGCACGATCTCGTTAAATCGGGAAAAGTACGTTATATCGGGGCGTCCAGCATGTATGCCTGGCAGTTTGCCAAGGCCCAGCACATGGCCCAATCCAAAGGCATGGTGCAATTCGTATCCATGCAGAACCATTACAACCTGATTTATCGGGAAGAAGAGCGTGAGATGATTCCACTTTGCCGCGATCTGGGCGTCGCTTTGATCCCCTGGAGTCCATTGGCCAGGGGGTTTTTAGCCGGCAACCGCACGCCGGACGATATCTCGGCCGGCCGCACGACCCGTGCCAAAACCGACGACTTCGCTCAAGAGCTGTACTATCAAAAAGAAGACTTTGCTGTGGTGAACCGCCTCAGCGAACTGGCCACCCAACGCGGCGAAAGCAATGCCAGGATCGCCTACGCCTGGCTGTTGCATCAACCGGGATTGGCAGCCCCCATCGTCGGTGCCAGCAAGATCGCGCATATCGAGGAGGCGGTGGCGGCCACCCAGGTCAATCTCAGCGCGGACGAGATTGAACTTCTCGAATCGCCCTACAAGCCGCATACCGTGTTGGGGCATACGTGATCTGATCCATAAAGGCTCATTCATTTGCATCATCCGGGAGCAAAGCTGGACAAACCATATGCAATGACGAACTTGTAAAAATAAAACCCCATTTCACTATAATTATGGACATAACAATGGCTTGAGCCAAGTGCGGGATGTCGGACTTTTTGTCTCGCGCGGATTACGCACCGTGTTGTCTTTAAAAAAAGAGGGAATAATGAGTGAGCATTTTGATATTGGGACTTCAGTGGTTATTGCGATTACGTTTGTTCTTTTTGTGTGGGCATTGTTCATCAAAGGCTTCACCCACGACCTGCTGTTGGAAGCCGGTGTTTTTCTCGTTTCATTTAAATTGATACTCATGGCATATAAAAACAGTGTCACCACCAACACATTATTGAATGAGTTGCAGGATATCAAAAAAACCCTGGAAAAAAGAAAAGATTAAATGACACATAACATCCCTGTTCACAGGAAATTAACCATAGCCACGCAATACGCAACGCCGAACATCTGGCAGAAGGAGGCTTTATGACTGACCGGCGCACTGAAATCATCGCTCAACTCGAAATAAATTTGAAAAATACCCTGTCTTTTTTCAGGTCGTTATCGGATGACCAACTGAGTGTTCAGGTGTATACCGACGGCGCAAAATGGACCGTTAAACAAGTGCTGGCGCATTTTATTACCATTGAACGCTCCATGCAGCAGTTGTTTAAAAATATTTTATCCGGTGGTCCGGGCGCACCAAAGGATTTTGATGTGGATCGATTTAATCTTACCCAGCCCAAAAAATTAGACGGACTGACGCTCGAAGCGCTCATGGAACAATTCACATCCGTTCGTGAAGATACCATTGCCATCGTGAAAGGGATGACAAAACAGGATTTCATCCGTGAAGGAAGGCATCCGTTCCATGGCCATGGCCAACTGGAGCGGTTCATTGTCTGGGCTTACGAACATGTGGGTATTCACGAAGACGATATCCGGAAGGCATTGTCCATCAAATCCGTCTGACAAGGACCGAAACGAACCAATAGAGGGTATCCCTATGTCATCGAAGAAGACCAGCAGTGAATCCGACAGGCAGGATCATATCATGGCCGGTATTCGGCGTGACCGGGAGCGCCAGGAGAAGACCTATCGAGGACGGGCGCTCAAGATGTTTCCGTGGATCTGTGCGCGGTGCGGCCGCGAATTTTCAGGCAAGAGAGTTCGAGAACTCACGGTCCATCATAAGGATCACAACCACGATAACAATCCGCCGGACGGCAGCAACTGGGAGCTTTTATGTATCTACTGCCACGACAATGAGCATTCGCGGGACCAGGTTGCCCAATGGTATGACGAAAAAACGCCGGCGGGCGGGCAAGAATCGTCTCATCACGGCAACAGGCCGTTTGAGATTTTAAAAGATTTGCTGAAGGATAAAAAGCCATAGGCAAACAGTATACATCGGCCGGGCTTGGCCGTCTTTAGCCGCTACCCGTGGCTGGATATATTAAACTATCTGATATCGTTATGTTAGCGCTAACAATTTTTTGCCTTGCCTATGTCGGCATCGCCCTTGGAAAGATCCCTGGACTGGTTATCGATAGGACCGGTGTGGCCCTTCTCGGGGCCATCGCAATGGTCGTTTTCGGCGTTGTTACGCCTGAAGGTGCCGTTAAATCCATCGATTTGCCGACAATCCTGCTGCTGTATTCTTTAATGATTATTTCCGCACAACTCCGACTCGGGGGCTTTTACACCTGGGTCGCACTCAAAATCGCACCTTTTTATACCCATCCGCGACTATTCTTATTGATCACCATGCTGGTGAGCGCTTTGTTATCTGCAATATTAGCAAATGATATCGTGTGCTTTGCATTTACGCCGGTACTGGCTCTTTCTTTGATTGGAGCAGGACTGAATCCCGTGCCATTTCTTATCGGACTCGCGGTTTCAAGTAATATCGGATCGGCGGCAACCATCATCGGAAACCCTCAGAATATGCTTATCGGCCAAACCGGCCATCTGGATTTTGCAAAATTCTTTTTTTGGTGTAGTCCGCCGTCACTGCTCGCCCTTATCGCCAGCTATCTGATCATACTGTGGATATACCGGAAAAAAATTTATGATAAGGAGAAAAAGATATACCGTGAAGGCACACAACAGCGGCAGCCTTTTGATAAATGGCAGACGTTAAAAGGAATCTTTTTAATTTTGATGCTCATGTCGCTATTTTTTTCTTCAATACCGAGGGAATTATCGGCCATCGGCATCGCCGGTTTATTATTATGCAGCCGAAAAATGAAAACCAGAGATATTATCGATCTGGTAGATTGGCATTTGATTACCTTATTTTGCGCCCTTTTTGTCATCATCCATGGTGTGTCACAGAGCCATTATCTGGACATGGTTATGAATCGACTCTCCAATTTGGGAATGGATCTGCATAACCTGCATGTATTGACGGGAATGTCCGTGATATTAAGCAACTTTTTCAGCAATGTGCCGGCAACCATGTTACTGATCCGTTTTCTTGATCCGCTGAAACAGACCCAGTGGTATACGCTGGCCGTGTCCAGTACTTTCGCCGGCAATTTATTTTTGTTAGGCAGCATCGCCAATCTCATCGTCGTAGAGCAGGCTTCAAATTTCGATATAAAAATAACGTTTTCTCAACATGCCGCCGTTGGCATTCCAGTCACTTTAGCATCGTTGCTAATATTGCTTGCCTGGCTTTTAATTGCATGATGATTTATTCCGTATCTTTGATGTCATCCAGCGCCTCCCGAACCCCATTGGCCAAAATGCGCTTGTTAAGCGGTTTCTCAATGTATTGACGAACGCCGATGCTCTTGGCTTTTTCTTCATCGATCTTTTCATTGAAGCCGGTGCTTAAAATAATGGGAATGCCCGGTCGAATTTTCAGAATTTCTTGCGCCAGCAGATCTCCGGTCATCTTTGGCATGGTCATGTCGGTAATCACCAGGTCAAATTGATTCGGGCCGGCCTTAGGCATGAGACCCTCGTAAGAAAAGGACTTGTTTTCGTTTGGGACTTATTCTACAGTCCCATCAGGAGTTACAAAACCAATGCCCGGGACGCTTATAAAAGGGATAGGCATCTGGCTGATACTCGTACTCGCGGCGGTCGTGAACGGACTGCTTCGAGAAAAAGTACTTACGCTATTTATGAGTCCTATGGATGCGCTTTTCTTAAGCGGCGTCATTTTATCGCTGCTGATCTTTATCATTACATTTTTCTTCATTCCCCTTATCGGTAAAACCACCGGCCGGACCTATCTTGCCATCGGGCTGTTATGGGTCGCGCTGACGTTTTCTTTTGAATATCTGTTCGGTCATTTCGTGATGAAAAAGTCCTGGCACGAAATTAATCAGGTGTTTAACGTGAAAGCCGGGAACCTGTTTGTTGCAGCGTTGTTCACTTCTGGCGTTGCACCTTGGCTGGCTGCCAAAATACGAAGCCTCATTTGAAGGAGAATCCCCTTATGACATCATCAACATTCAGACAACGGATCCAAAATATCCTCGCAAAAGGAGGTATTGTCTTTTTTTTTATCATGGCCTTTGAAGTGATGATCATGATAAGCCCCTTTGCATTTTTCTTTTATACGGTATTCAATCCTGTTTTCCATTTCCTGGGCGCCTTTACTGCCACAAGATGGCTCGTGCATTTCTTTTTGCCGCATATGCTGATGCCGCCTACTCTGCCGCTTAAAATCATTCGTATCTTTGGATCTGTGCTGTTTGTTTTCGGCGCCATGATGTTCATCATCTGTGCACTGCAAGTCTATCTGGGAAAAATATTTAAATGGGGAATCGCAACCCGCGGAATTTATCGTTTCGTTCGCCACCCGCAATATACATCACTTGGGATATGGGGTGCCGGCATGGCGATCCTGTGGCCGCGCTTTATCGTTCTTTTTACCCTTTCGATGATGTTTGTCCTTTATTATTTCCTGGCCAGAGACGAAGAGCGAAGGATGATGGGTCTCTATGGCGATTCATATAAGAAATACATGACAGAGACGGGAATGTTTTTCCCGGGCTTTTTTAAAAATAAGCCAAACGCATCTGTTTCAAATCATGTATGTCATACCAGGAATATTTTCGCTCTGACATCTCTTGTGCTTATCGTTATCGGGGCAGGATTCGCATGTCGCCAGATCACCTTAAATTCCCTTCAGTTTAAGTCAAAGGACAATGTAACCCTTGTTTCCATTATGCCGGAAGACAGCCCAACAGAAGCGGTAATTCTGAGCGCATTACAATCTCATGGGACGGATTTTTTAAACAAAAAAAATGATTACCTCGGTTATGAAATGCCGGTGGATTATATCATGCAAGGCATGATTGCCAATACCGGCATTAAATACCATCTATACAAACAACATCATACCATTGGTCTGATTATCGACTGGGTATTTCATCCCTTCGAGCATTTAAGGCGATCACCATCCGCACACATGGCAAAAATGAAAAATGTTGAACCGTCAATGGCAAGACGGCACCAATGCCCTTTGGGAATTGACAATCAAAATATGGATTGCAATAATTGTGAATACAGGCGGGTGATTTTTGTCAAGGTCGAGAATCCCGCCGACAAACATATATCGCAGAAAGAATTGTTTGCATTCAACACCCAAAGAATCCCTGTTGGTTTCATTGATGTCAATATTAAAACCGGTGATATCATAAACAGCGTACGGGTTCGGTCGAAAACTGCCTGGAGCGACGTACCCACTCCGGCGATATAGCGCCGGTTTAGGCGCATTCATCTTGGATTGAACAAAGGAAGGCGCATCATGCCCACGCCGCAGGCGCTTAAAGTTCTCAAATTGCTGGCCAAAGAATGGGATCACATGGGTCCGCCCGGTATTCTGGACATCAGCGACGTCGTTGCGGCCCTTGATCTGGCCCCCAGTGAAACCCTGCAAACACTGAAAGAGCTCTATCAAAGCGGCCTGGTGGATATGAATAAGCTCAAAACCGCCGCATTTCTGACGCCCGAGGGCTATGACGCCGCCGAAACTTTAGAAGGAAGAAAAAGATGAGAGACATACGAGACTTATTGGAAGGACTGAGACGGACGCCGAAAATATTGTCTGAATTCGTATTGGCTGTTCCCGAAGACAAAATTGACCTGAGAAGGGGTGACGGCATGTGGACGGTTGCCGAACATGTCAGCCACCTGGCTCAAGTGCAGCCCATGTTGCTGGATCGTTTTCAGCGATTTTTGAATGAGGACCAGCCGGAATTTGTCCCGTACATTCCCGGCAGCGGCGAGGACGAGCCTGACACTCCGCCGCGAATGAACATGAACGCCGCCCTCGAGCAGTTCGCACACTGCCGGAAAAATCAACTCACGCTCCTGGAAAGCATGGAAGACATCACCTGGAAAAAGACGGCAACACACCCGGAATACGAGAACTATTCCCTTTACATTCTGACCCGGCATACGCTGATGCATGATTACTGGCATATGTACCGAATGGAAGAACTCTGGCTGACGAAAGATGCTTATCTGACCAAGATGACATAAGAGAATGCAACCGGGAAATTTGGATAAATTCTAAATATTTGGAGAAACTGTTGATGATTCGAAAAATCGCGTGGCTGATGGTTGTCGGAATGATTTTTTCGAGTATCGCCGCTATGGCGTCCGATTCTAAAAAGCTGGCACCCGCCCTTTTGGCAGCGAATAAATGGCTCGCTCTGGTCGACAATGAAAAATATACCGAAAGCTGGAAAGAGGCCGCCGATTTATTTAGATATACGGTTCAATCTGATTTGTGGGTGGCATCCATGAAAGCATTGCGGAAACCGCTGGGCAAACTGATTTCAAGAAATGTGGAAACCGAAGTCTACAAGACCTCTTTACCAGGCGCTCCGGACGGTCAATATGTCGTCATCGAGTTCAAGTCATCATTTGAACATAAGAAAACGGCAGTGGAAACCGTCACCCCCATGTTGGGTAAAGACGGGGTCTGGCGAGTATCAGGATACTTTATAAAATGAAGCTGCCGAACCAAGGATCATCATGAAAAAATGTCCGTTTTGCGCTGAAGAAATTCAAGACGACGCCATAAAGTGTAAACACTGCGGTGAATTTTTGGTCCCCTCCAAGGACCCGCGTTTTCAAGAGGAAAATGTTCCATGGTATTTTCGAAAATCCTTTATTATCATAGCTATCTTGTGTGTGGGACCGCTGGCATTGCCCTTGATTTGGTGGCGCCCGCAAACGACGTTGGCATGGAAAATCGGGCTCACAATCGGAATACTTATTCTCAGTTGGATTTTGTTCAAAACCACAATGGAATCCATTCGCACGCTCAAGGAGTATTACAAGCTCATCGAAGGAATGTGAAATGGTCGACACGCCGAAAAAGAAAGGAGAGTTCATGGAAAATAAATATGCCTTAGAAGACGGAGTGGCGTTGTTAAAAGAGCAGCTGCCCGACGTGGCGAACGCCTTTGGAATCCTTCGAGACGAGGCGACAAAGGACAGCGTATTGAGCGCCAGAACAAAGAGACTGATGATGGTGGCGGTTTCGGTGGCGCAGCGCTGCGAACCTTGTATCCGAACACACGTCAAAGCGGCGGTTGAAATGGGAGTGTCCCGTAAAGAAATCCTGGAAGCAACGGGAATCTCTATTCTGATGGCGGGAGGTCCTGCCATGGCGTATACGTCAACGGTTGTTTTGAAAATCCTTGATGAAATGGCCGTTTGAAAGAAACAGAAAGCCGTTACTCCTTTCAGATTAACGACACGCGTGACATATGAAAAAAAAAGACTTCATCGATTATGAATTTATTTTTGAAATTCATAATGCCGGCGACCAGGCATTTCTCAAGTCTCTGCTGGATGCGGAAAAAATTACCTATTTTATTCAAGGCGAACATGTTGCGCCTTTTGTCTTCCATGCCGTGCCGATGAGACTCATGGTCAAAAAGGATCAGGCGTCAAAAGTCAGAAAACTTTTAAAAGACTTTAAGCAATCTTCTGCATATGTCGGCTTAAAATGATCAAATAAAATTAAGAGATTGAATAAAAAACCAGGGCCCTTCAATTTAATAATCGATTCCGGGCTGAGGTTCGATATCCTTTCGATAGGCGTGCTTTACTTCAAGAACTTCACTCACGGTATCCGCCAATTCGATCACTTGGGGATGCGCGTCCCTTCCCGTAAAAACCAGATGCATGTTGGCAGGCTTATTGCGGATGATTTCCAGCACCTGGTCCAGGTCGACCAAGCCCAGGTGCAATGCATTGTTGATCTCATCTAAAATAAGGATGTCCCACAAACCGGACGCCATCTTCTCCCGGGTCAAAAGGATCGCATCCTGCGCGTTTTTTCTGTGTTCTTTAAAAGGATAAGGATTTCCCTGAATACCGCAGAAGCCTTTTCCCGTGGACACCAATTCCACCGTGCAGCCCATTTTCTTGACGCCGTCCCATTCCCCGGCATAAATGTCACCCTTCATAAATTGAATGATACTGGTGCGCATATCGTGCCCGCAAGCTCTGACCGCAATACCGAGGGCTGTTGTGGTTTTTCCTTTTCCGTGACCGGTAACGACCACAATCAGTCCTTTTTTTTTCGATGGTTCCAACCGCGTGATTTCCATATTCGACACCTTTTTTTTTCATTAATTCTTATTATTTTGCCATTCATATATATTAAATATAACCCCGGTTGTGCCATATGCAATGCCGAGGGTTTTCTTATTTGCTGCCCACCTGCAACATTCAGACAGCCGAACGGTTAAATGATTGTGCATTTTTCGCTCAATTGGGGTGATATTTATGAAGACCCAACAAACAAAATGCTTGTGATGACTTCTAAAATAGGTAAAATGCTTTTATGAAATACGTGCATGGGTATGACCCAAGAGAAAACATACGGCTGCAGGACCAGGCTTCAACCCTTGTCGACTTATTGCATGCCGATACATCCTATCCGCCCGGGAACCGGGTCCTCGAGGCGGGTTGCGGCGTCGGCGCACAAACCCTGACCCTGGCCCGCAACAGCCCTGAGGCCCACATTACCTCATTCGATATATCTTTGCGTTCGGTTGGTGAAGCCAGAAAAAAAATTATAGGGGCAGGATTTACCAATGTCAGCTTCCGGCAGGGCGACATCTTTAAACCACCGTTTAAGACAGCATCGTTTGACCACGTTTTTGTTTGTTTTGTTCTAGAGCATTTGGCACAGCCGGTGGATGCACTCAATGGTCTGAAAAATCTTCTCAAACCCAATGGCACCATCACGGTGATCGAAGGGGACCATGGATCGACGTATTTCTATCCCGACAGCGAAGCGGCGAACCAGGCGATTCAATGCCAGGTTGAACTGCAAAAAAGAGCCGGCGGCAATGCCAATATCGGCAGAGAGCTCTACCCCCTATTAAATGCAGCCGGTTTTGCGGCCATCCGCGTCTCTCCGAGAATGGTTTATGTGGATTCAAGCAAACCCCGGCTTGTTCAAGGCTTCACAAAGAACACATTCACTGCAATGATCCGAGGCGTGCGTGAAAATTCCATTGAAGCCGGATTGATTGACGAAAAAACCTTTGATGACGGCATTAATGCCTTGTACAGAACCACAGAACCGGACGGGGTATTTTGCTATACGTTTTTCAAAGCAGTTGCCGTAAAGTAACCGCGGTTCACCCGATGGATATATGGCATGTTTGTTGCATATTTCTATTATCCAAACAAAATTTTAACATCAACTGTCAATCAAAACCTTATAAAAACAGGAGAGACGATGAAGGCCAAGACCATTTTATGGATGATGGTTCTGTTGATGCTGCCTGCCGTTGCACATGCACAAAATCAAAACAAGCTGATACAATCCCTATATTTAAAGTCGGGCATAGACAAACAGGTCAGACAACTGCCCCTTTTAATCCGGTCCAGCGTCGCTCAGGCCCTCGAAACAGATGATCGCATCAATGACCTGCCCCGGCATACGAAATCGGCGATCAGCGGTTCAGTCCAAGAAGCGTTTTCACCGGAACGCATCAAAAAAACCATCCTAAAAGAAGTGACGGCAACCATGACCGTCAAAGATCTCAACAAGGTTCTAAATTGGCTTGATTCACCGCTTGGGAAAAAATGTACCCGGCTCGAGGAGGCTGCCTCGACGCCGGACACCCTGTCTGAAGTTCAAAAATTCGCGGCCCGGTTGAAACAGGCGCCGCCGGCTGCAAATCGTTTGGATATTTTAAGAAGATTGGATGCCGCCGTTAAGGCGACGGAGACAAATGTTGAAATTGCGATGAACACCCAGCTTGCAGTGGCCTTTGCCGTTGTCAAATCACTGCCGCAGGAGCAGCAGGGGCCCCTTAAAGACATTGCCGCCCAATTGGAAAAAAACCGCCCGCAAATCAAAGCCATGATGAAATCACAAACCCTTCTCTTTGCCCTGTATGCCTATCAGGATTTAACGAATGCGGAACTTGAAAAATATATCCGTTTCGCCACATCTCCGGCCGGCACTAAATATCACGGGGCGACCATTTCAGGGTTTAAAAAGGCATTGTTGGACGGCAGCTTAAAATGGGGCAAATCCATTGCCGACATATTAAATAAATCCGGTCGTCAGTCTGAAACATAATGTCGCTGAGGTTACAAAAACGCTTACAATCCGGATTCCTTTTTAATGTGTTTGTTCACGGGGTATGCGTCCCGCGTAACGATTTTGGCGGAGTGAAGCGGGAAGCATACCCCGTGAACACTTTCCTTTCTTATTCAACAAACAAATCCGTGCTTAAATATCTTTCACCGGTACTCGGCAAAATAACCACGATCTGTTTCCCTTTGTTTTCAGTCCGCTTTGCCAGCTCCAGGGCGGCCCAGACCGCAGCGCCGGATGATATGCCGCACAAAATTCCTTCCAGAGCCGCCAGCTTTCGGGCGGTTTCAAAGGCCTGATCGTTGGTCACCGTCACAATGTCGTCGATGATGGCAGTATTCAGTACATCCGGAACAAAGCCGGCGCCGATGCCCTGAATTTTGTGAGGTCCGGGCTTCCCGCCGGAGAGTACGGGCGAATTCGCCGGTTCCACCGCCACCGCTTTAAACGACGGCTTGCGGGCTTTGATCACTTCGGATACACCGGTAATGGTGCCGCCGGTTCCGACCCCTGAAACAAAGATATCCACGTTGCCGTCCGTACCGCGCCATATTTCTTCGGCGGTGGTCCTGCGATGCGCCTCCGGATTGGCGGGATTTGAAAACTGATTGGGCATATACGCGTTGGACGTGTTTTTCAAAATCTCGCCCGCTTTTGCGATGGACCCCTTCATCCCCTCCGTTCCCGGGGTTAAAACAAGCTTGGCGCCGAGATGCTTTAAAAGCTTTTGCCGCTCGATGCTCATGGTTTCGGGCATGGTCAATACCAAAGGATACTTTTTGACGACGCAGACAAACGCCAGGGCAATGCCGGTGTTGCCGCTGGTGGGCTCTACAATCGTGGTCTGGGGGTTTATCAATCCTTTGGCCTCCGCCGCTTCAATCATGGAAATGCCGATTCGATCCTTGACGCTTCCCAATGGATTGAAAAACTCGAGCTTGGCGACAATTTCAGCGTCGAGTCCCTCGGCAATGGTATTAAGACGCACCAGCGGCGTCGATCCTACGGTATCATTGATATTTTTGAATACGATCATAATTTCCTCCATGGTATGCAAAATGATGAGTCCAGAAATTCTTCCGGTATGGTCAGTCAGGACATACGTATTCAGGGGCATCGCACCCCCTGAATACGTATGTCAGGATGATGCCGGGCATTGCCATTTTGCCAAAATAGGCGCCGGCGCTTTCCGGTTGGTTAATCTTCGATTTCCATGGCCGTCGCCAGCAATGCATCGATCTTGGCCAAAACCTGATCGTCGGTGCTGTGTTTCAATTGGATGGCTTTGGCGGGACATTCCGACGCGCAGATACCGCATCCCATGCAGGCTGACGGCGGAATCTCGGACACCCCGTCTTTATTGATAAACGGCGCATTGAACGGGCATACGCGAACACACGCCAAACAAGCCGCACATTTTTCAGGATCGACTTCGGCAACCGCTGCGGACGTGGTCATCTTCTCCTTGCACAGAATTTTCATGGCCTGCTGCCCGGCGCTTTTGGCCATGGTGACGCTTTCTTCGATGAACCGGGGGCTGTGGGCAAGACCGGCCAGAAAAATACCCGGGGCGGCAAATTCAACCGGTCTTAATTTGACATGAGCCTCCAGGAAAAAACCCGTGTCGGCAACGGGCAGTTTAAAAAGACGGGCAATTTGCATGGCCCCTTCACCGGGCCGGATACCGGCGCTCAACACCACCAGGTCGGGCTCGACGCGAAAATCCCGGTGAGAGCTGCGATCCGTGAAATCGACGATCAATTGACCTGCGTCTGCGTACACGGCCGGTTTTTCTTCGGGGATATACCGAAAAAACAGGACGCCTTTTCCCCGGGCTTTCTGATAGTACAGTTCTTTGAATCCAAAAGTTCTGACATCTCGATACAACACAACCACCTGTGCGCCGGGGTTCATTTCTTTGAGCTGGATGCTGTTTTTTACGGCCGCGGAACAACACACCCTGCTGCAATAGGGAAAGTCGGGTTCCCGGGATCCCACGCATTGAATCATGACAATTCTTTTAAGTTGACGGGCCCACGAAGGATCATCCGTCAAACGCTTGGAGAACTCCACCTGGGTGAGAATCCGCTCATCCTGTCCGTAAAGATACTCTTTGGGTTCGTACGGCCGCCCGCCGGTGGCCACAACCACGGCGCCGTATTGAAGATCGATGCGCTCGCCATTTTTTTGAATGGCCCCGCTAAATGCCCCTAAATGTCCGCCGTGGGAAACCAGTTTGCTGTCCAGATAAATGGAAATGTTCGGATGATGGGTGACCCTTTCAGTGAGATAACGGATCAACCGCGCAGGGGAATGTCCTTCCAGCGTGAATTTGAGATTCTGCGCAAAACCTCCTATGCGGTCGCTTTTTTCCACCAGGTGAACAGGGTATCCCTGGTCCGCAATGGTCAATGCAGCGGTCATTCCCGCCAGGCCTCCGCCGATGACCAGTCCGTTATTCATCACCGGGTACGATTTGTCATACAGCGGTTCAAGCTGAACAGCCCGGGCCACACTGGCTCGAATCAATTCCTTGGATTTTCGGGTGGCTTTTTCAGGATCGTTCCCGTGAACCCAGGAACACTGATCCCGGATACTGGCCAGATCGAACAGATAGGGGTTCAATCCTGCTTCTTTCAAGGTTTCCTGAAACAGCGGCTCATGGGTTTTCGGCGAGCATGCCGCCACCACCACGCGGTTTAGCCGGTGCTTTTTAATGAGATCGATAATGTTCTGCTGGGTCTCTGTGGAACAGGTAAACATAAAATCGGTGGCGAACACCACGTGGGGGAATTTTTTCACGGCCGCCACCACATTTTCAATATCCACGACGCCGGCGATATTGGTGCCGCAATGGCACACAAAGACCCCTACTCTGGGAACGGCTTCAATGGGTTTTTCCGCCACCGTCTCTTGGGCGACGGTTTCAGTATTTCTGGCCTTGCTGATGAGGATGGCGGCTTCGGCCGCGGCGGCGCCGGCCTGGATGACCGTTTCGGGAATGTCTTTAGGCGCTTCGATGCCGCCGCACACAAAGACGCCCGGCCGGGATGTGGAAACCGGTTCGTCAAATTCCGTGGTCAAAAATCCATAGAGGTTCGCGGCCAATCCCAACCTTGCCGAAAGATCGGCAAACCCTTCAGACGGTTTGAAGCCGGTGGATAAAACCACCAGGTCGAATTCTTCTTCTTTTTTCCGATTGAGGTGGTGATCAAACGTCTCGATGATGAGATTCTCGTTTTCAGGATTCAGATAGATCTGAGAAATCATGGATCGCCGGTATTCCACGCCGTAATTGAAACGTGCGCGATCCACGTAATCGTCGAACCCTTTGCCGTGGGCACGAATATCCATGAAGTAAATGGCGGCCCGGGTATCCGGCTCATGGGTACGGGTCAAAATCGCCTGTTTGGCGGCATGCATGCAGCAGACCGAAGAGCAAAAGGGGCGGTTTCTGGAAGGATCCCTTGACATGACGCACTGAATCCAGGCAACGCTGCGGGGGACTTTCCCGTCGGAAGGTCGCCGGAGGTGCCCTTCATAAGGGCCGGTGGCCGACAGCATCCGTTCATATTGCAAAGACGTCACAACATTTTGATATCTTCCGTAGCCGAACTCCCCGTCTTTGGCGGTCAACGCGGGTTCGAAGCCGGTGGAAATCACCAGTGCGCCGGCTTTGATTTGCAAGGTTTCCGGCTTCTGATCGTATTCCACGGCATCGGCGGGACAGATTTTTTGGCAAACCCCGCATTTTCCTTTGGTTAAGTAAAGACACTGCTCGGCATCGATGGCATACTTTAAGGGAACCGCCTGGGGAAAGGTTAAAAAGGCCGCCTTTCGCATTCCCAAATCCCCGTTGAACGGATCCGGAACCTTTTTGGGGCATTTCTGGGCGCACTGGCCGCATGCAATACATTTTTCCTCGTTGATGTACCGGGGGCGTTTCTCAACCGTTGCGGTGAACCGGCCCGGGTTTCCGTTCAGATCGAGGATGCGGCTTCCGGTCATAATTTCGATATTCGGATGCCCGGCCACCTGGACCAGTTTGGGAGAAAACATGCAGGTAGAACAGTCATTGGTGGGGAATGTCTTGTCCAGACGGGCCATTGTGCCGCCCAGGGTGGGAGATTTTTCGACAAGATAGACATAAAAGCCGGTATCCGCCAGATCGAGGGCACACTGGATCCCGCCGATACCGCCGCCGACAACGATGACTTTTCCCACCGGATTTTTAAGATCAACCGACATAATGATGACATTCCATTTCTATATCAAATCGCACCGATTTTGTTTAACAGCGGAACCGGATCCGCAAAATGCATTTTAAACCATTTCGGATTCCCTCTGTCGCTGAAACTCAGCCGGATGAGTTCGGTAAAATAAAACACCGGAATCGGCCGTTCGCGCCGGTCTCTCTGAATCATATCCAGATTGGACTGGCACAGCGGGCATGATACGGCAATGGCTTCGGCCCCGGCCTGCCGTGCTTTGTCCAACAGTCTTTTTGTCAGTGAGTCTCCGATCTCCTTACGTCCGATACCAATGCCGGCACCGCAACAGGTCGCTTTGTAAGACCAGTCGATTACCCGGGCGCCGACAGCGGCGGTAATGCGATCCAGGGTTTGGGGATTTTCATAATCCGTATATCCGGTAATCCTGGGCGGCCGAACCATCTGGCAGCCATAATAGCAAACCAGATTCAGTCCGCTGAGCGGCTTTAACACCCGGTTCCTGATCTCTTTGATCATGGCCGGCTGGGCCAGAAACCGCGTCATATCATGGACCCTCAGGTCACCGGTCACCGGCCACGGGATATCCAGAACCTTTTTTTGTATCATCTGCTGAGAATACCGGAGGCGATTAAAACAGTTGGCACACGGAGAAACAATATCAAGTCCCATTTGCTCCGCGGCATACAAATTTCTTGCCGGCAGAAAAACGGACATCGCTTCACTGAGACTGTGGGCGGCCGTTGCCCCGCAACAGGACCAGTCGTCGATTTCGACCAGATCGATATCCAGGGCTTGAAACACCGCTTCAATGGATCGGGCATAATCGACGGCCATGCCTTCCAAAGAACAGCCGGGATAAAAAGACAGTTTCATCAGACAATTTCTCCGCGGGCCTGCGTATAGGCTTTTTGAATATCCTTGATGGCCTTTGACCTGGCAGTAAACGGCTTCAATCTTCCTTTTCTCAACATGGCCAGACCCAGCAGCAGCTCATCTTTTAAGTTCCCGCTTTTTATTTTTTCATGCAAAATATCCGGCTTTGAATAAAAGGCGTTCATCAACCTAAATTCGTTGACCCTGCCCGACTTTCTCAGGATCTCCAGAAAGGTCTGATGAAAAAGGGCGAGTTGTTTTTCTTTGGGTGTGACGGACGAGTGGAACGCAATGTTTCTCAAGTGATTGATCGTTTCGGCAACCCGCACTTCATTGGGACAGTAAGTGGAGCACATTTCGCAGGACAAACATACCCATATGGTGGACGACTTCAACAGATCTTCCCGCCATCCCAGTTGAACATAACGTATGACCTGATGGGGTTTGATGTCCATGAAATGGCTGACCGGGCAGGCATTGGTACAGCGTTCACATTGGTAACACGCCGACACGTTCGCCTTGATTTCTCCTTGAATTCTGTTTAAAAAATAGTCCCCTCTATCACCGATGAGTTTTCTGGTTTTCATCGGCCGATGCTCGGTATGGTTTCCTGTTTTCATCACTTGGGATTGCATTGTTTTACCTGTTATTGAAGCGTACCCGGCAGCCCGACGAAACGGAATCCCCGCCACACGGCATCGGCGGAAGCGTCCGCTTCGCTCCGGCAAACTGCAGTCCCGCTGCGGCGGGATTTGCCGGTCCGGTCAGCGTATCAGTGGGGGTTAGGGATTATGGACGGTGTTTATGACCTGCGTCAAAACATCGCAGGATCGGCAAACTTTCATCTTTTCTTTCCATTTTTCGTGGGCAGTGCCGCAGCAGATGGTTCCATTGATAAACCAGCAAAACTTGCCTGCCTGAAACTCCCATGCGGGGCATGCTTTTTTCTGTTTGGAGGGGCATTTTTTAACGGTCCAGCAAGGTTTTTGGGATTGATCGGCGCCTCTTCTTCTGGCGAACAAAAAAAACATTTGCCTTTCAACATGAGGCGGCACGGTTCGCCAGCCCTGCTCGTAGCTGTGTATGGCCTTGATGGATACTCCCAAAAGCTGCGCCATCTCCTTTTGCGTTTTGTTCAGGTTTTTCCGAAGTTTTGCAAATTCCTTACTGTCCATAAATTCCCCCTCTATTTCGTTCGTCCGGCATCGACAAAATCCTCCAGGCTAAACGTGACACATCGTGGTATATCCTGTCAATAAAAAAATCTTTATGTTGTTGTTAAATAGTATTGAATCCCTGCAAAGGTCAACAATATTAAGACATGATGCCGGGTTGCGGACTAAAGGCAAGAAGAAAGAAATGATGCAATGGACCGTCATCCGGAAAAGAACAAAGGAAAGGAGGATTGGAACAGCTGCCGTGCACTGCCGGCGCACCGCTTTTCATCGGCATCCGTTGATTACCGGGGCGGTGCGGCGGTTCCCAGCTCTGTGGCTTCAAATTTCGTCAGTTTCTCACGCATTTTTTTTGAAATCTCAAGGTATTTTTGACTGAGCTCACAACGATAATCCCCATGGATGTTGTTGATGGTATGTTGCATCTGCTTGAGTATCTTTACCTTTTCTTTCCAGAGCTTTGTCATATATTGAAAATGTTTCTTTGAATTATTCATCATGGCCTCGGAATATTCATTCACCAGATCGCAGAAATAACGGTATTTTTCGTCAAGGATAGAGGCAATTTTTTCGGTTTTAAGGGTTTGTTGCGTAATGGTGTGAAAGTGGTGCCCGGAAATGCTCAAAGTGACGGCTTCCCCAAAAATGTGAGGGTGTTTGACCATGTTCCGAAAAATAAACTTAAGATACTGAAATCCATATGGCGTGAAAAGCTGAAAGTAAATTGACCTGAATAAAATTTTGATCTCTTTAAAAGAAATTTTTCGCTGAAAATAGTCGGTATATTCAATATTGTCCAAAAAACGGCTGCAACGCGCAAAATAATTTTTTAAATTAAAGTCATAAATAGAAGCCAGAATTTTTTTGTACCCCTCTTTTAACCGGACCGGGGCCATTATGGTTTTGAAATTGATGGTCATACTATGGGTGTTGTTACCAAGGGACGCCTTTAATATTCTCCCCTCGGTCATCAGCCTCTGATAAAGACGGGTTCCGGGAAGGGCGTTTAAAAAACCGATCATGGCTTTGGGAATGGCATTTCTTTGAATAAAAGCAATTTGACGGTCAAAAATGTCTTCTTTATCATTGTCGAATCCAATGATAAAACCGGCCATCACTTCCATGCCATGTCGTTGGATGGTTCGGATGGATTGCTCCATATCCGAATTCAAGTTCTGGATCTTGCCGGTTTCTTTGAGTCCTTCGGGATCAGGCGTTTCAATCCCGATAAACACCTGGTTGAATCCGGTCTCCCGCATGGCCGTCAGCAGATCTTCATCGGTCCCCATATTGATGCTGGCTTCGGTAAAAAAATGAAATGGATAATCATGCTCGATTTGCCAGGCTTTCAGGGCGGGCAAAAGGTCGGCCTTGACCTTCTTTTTGTTCCCGATGAAGTTGTCGTCCACGATAAACACCGCTCCCCGCCATCCCAAGTCAAACAAGGCATCCAGTTCCAACAAAATTGTACCGGCGGATTTTAACCGGGGTTTGTTGCCGTAAATGGTCCAAATATCGCAAAATTCACAGTGAAAGGGACAGCCTCTGGAATACTGAATGGACATGGATCCGTATGCCGTGATATCCAAAAGATCAAATCTCGGGACCGACGACTTGGAAATGTCCGGATATGCCGGCTTGGAATAGACCGGTTTTGCGATGCCTTTTTCCAGATCCTGTAAAAAATCCGTCAAGGTTTGATCCACCTCTCCCGTGAGAAAATGGTCAACGCCCGTGATGTTCTCATGATCTGAGGTTGGAAAAGGACCTCCCGCGACAATGGTTTTGCCGAACTGCCGGCAGCGGCGAATCACCTCCTCCATGGAGCTTTTTTGAACGATCATCGCAGAGATAAATACGGCGTCCGCCCACGCGATATCGCTGTCGCTCAAGGACGAAATATTCATATCCACCAGCTTTAGGTGATAGGTGTCCGGGAAGAGGGCGGCAATGGTCATCAGCCCCAGCGGCGGCATGGCGCTTTTTTTTTGTATAAATTTCAGGGTATGCTTGAAACTCCAGTAAGTATTGCTCGGAACCTCCGGATAAATGAGAAGAATGTTTTGATGTTTCATCATGGCGGCAGATCCTCCTTTATCACCGATATGGGCATCTATTGGAGTCTGTTGGGAAAGAACGTTTTCTTCCTATCATTTTTTTCTCGGACAATCCAGTCCAAATTGTCGATTGTTTACAATCTTTTCAAAAAGAACTATTGTAGTGTGCCAATTGATGGACGGATTAAACGTAATGCGATGATGGAATATTATTATGAACGGCAGAAACCTTCTCATACCGCTTCGGACGGCTGATCCGGATCTTTTTGCAGCGATTAACACTTCGCTGGAGAACAAAGCCGTTGCCGCTTCTGAAAAAGATGTGGCTGTTTTGGTGGAAGAAACCCTTTGGGCATTGTCCTTGGAGAGATCTTTCGGTCATTTTGTGGCCAGAGGGTATTCAACCCTGGTTGGAGAGGTTTGCTCAATACAGATTCATCGATACCGGGAACTCGTCCGTTCCTTCGGAAAGCAAGGACCGACTCTGGGGCGAATTATGGCCGAACATCTTGTGCCGGTATTAACCCATGCGGACGAGCACTTTTTAAATCATTTTTTGCAAACCTTAAAGATCATGCTCAATAAGGGGATCTATACCTTAAAGGATCCTCTTTCGGGGCTCTCAGGCTTATTGAACGAAAAGGACGTTGACGCTGCAAACGCTTACATCGATCTGTTAGGTGAAACTTTCTCTGCGAACATGTCGTATGTTCAGTGCCAGATGTTTGCGCATCATATCCCCCGTGCCGTGCGGTCCTTTGCAGTATCAAAACGAACCTGGCAAATCAAACAGCTTCAGCGGGTGGTTCAGGCCGATTATCATCTGTTCGATCATTTTCTGCGCGGCATGGAAAAAGGTCTGTATCTGCTTTCCCGCCAAGCTTTGGACGATTTTGTATCTTTAGCCTTGGACAAAGCCAGACGCAGCATCACGTTCGCTTCAAAATTTTTATCGCTGGAATCGAAGCTCGGTCTCGACACGTACGCGGATATGCAGGTGGCGGTTCCGCTTTCCGAGATTCGACACCCGTTAAACCGCTACCTTCGCGCCCGCACGGGCCTTCCCATATCCACACGGTCTCTGTTTGATTTGCCAAAGTCCTTGTTTGAACCGGACGATGGAAGAACCCTTATCTGTTCAGACGGAAAATTCATCTATCTCGCCGAGGAAATCAATAAATTTCCCACAAAGAACGAGAACGCAACACTTTTTAAATGCCTGACAAGGCTTGAGGCCGGGCACTTTGAATTCGGCACTTTTGATTTCGACCTGGAAAAAGCACGGCAAAGATGTCACTCTTTGCCCCATATCCGGGATCGGAACGCAAAAAACGGCGCCGAATTGGATCCGGAAGATATTTCCGACCTCGAACGGTTTTTCCTGACATTTGCGAATCCTGTTTTGGCAGGCGACCTTTTTACCGTTTTCGAACACGGCCGCATCCGGTTATTGCTCGGTAAACGCTACCCCGGACTGGTTCGCCGGACGTTCCCTTTGCTTCACCAAGAAGTGTTTCAAATGATCAGCCAAAACACGCCGGTGGATGCAGTTTTTCTATTATACCTTAATATAGGACTCGGCCTTGCCATTAAACAGTCCGATGATGTTGATGAAAGAATTTCGTCTGTTGCCGTTGAAATCGAACAGCAATTCAAAACAAAAATGGCTTCTGACCAAACCATTGAGACCTGTGCCGAGTTGGTGAACACGGCCTATCCGTATATCGACCGGCTGCTCAACGCATCCGAACATGCTCAAGGCTTGAAAAAAAACTACTCACCATTGAAAACCCCCTTTGGAAGGAGATTGCGGCCCGATCTGTTTTATATGTCCCATCGAAAGATTGAACAAACGGCGGCGACATTGACGGTTCAACTGACGGGCAGAGGATACACGGTATACAAGTCGGATATCCGTCGGAAATTGATCGCCAATAAAGGGATGATTTCCCATGAAGATATTCAATCGATGCTTTTACAGCATCAAAACAAAAACAACCCGGATATGCCGGAACCTGAAACATCCGTTGATTTATCATGGCTGGATCTTTCTCTCTTGCTGGATGCCGGGGCACGTGTGCCGGTGCTCGGCGACGACGAAATCGGACCTGTCTTCTGGTATAAAGAATGGGATTGCCATCTTAACGATTATCTTTCATCCCACGTCAGGGTAGTGGATCGTACCATAGCCGAATCATTCGGCGGCTTTTATAACCGAACATTAAAACAATACAGGGGATTGGTCCAACGCATTCGCTATGCCTTTGAACTGTTAAAACCCGAGGGACTGATGCGATTGAGACAATGGGTGGAAGGGGACGCGTTTGACTACCGGGCGCTTTTGGATTTTGCAATAGACAAAAAAGCCGGAAAAATCCCCTCGGATCGTCTCTATATCAAACATATCAAACAGACAAGAGATGTGGCGGCCGTGTTGCTGGTGGATCTTTCCCGGTCCACCGCCAACACGGTTTATAACTCGGAAGCGACCATACTTCATGTTGAAAAAGAAGCCATCGTGCTCTTTTGCGAAGCCCTTCAGGTGGTGGGGGATGTGTTTGCCGTCGCCGGTTTTTCAAGCACCGGGCGGTTGGGGGTTGATTATTTTAAAATCAAAGACTTTGAGGAAAATATGGACGATGCGGTGAAGCGTCGCATCGATGCGCTGTCGCCCCAACGGAATACCCGGTTAGGCGCCGCCATTCGGCATGCGGCGTATCAGCTTGAGGCGGTCCCTTCAAAGGTTCGCCTGCTCATCGTACTCAGTGACGGATTTCCAAACGATGCGGACTACAAACATCAATATGCCATTGAAGATACGAAAAAGTCCATATTGGAAGCCCGTTCGAAAAATATATTCACCCATGCCATCACCATTAATTTTGCCGGTGATCCCAAGCTGGATGATCTTTACGGAAACGTTCATCACAATGTCATCTCCGACGTTCGCGAACTTCCGGATAAGTTGCTGCGTATTTACGGCAGCTTGACACGGCATTAGATATTAAGTTAAGTGTTTCGTTTCCGGCATGCGAGTTTATTGACAACGCTTTGAACACGCATTAATGTCATGGGTGCTTAAAATAATTTTTTAAAAGCCGGGCAGAGTCTTTTCAGACCATCGTTTTTTATAGGAATTGTGATGAAACGCGTTCACAGTCGGGAAAAAGAACAATTTAAGAAACTGTTTCAGCAGGAAAATATCGATGAATTCGAAGATCGGTTCAAGATTCTTGAGGTATTTCTTCAAACCGAACGCCATATTACCGTGAGCGAGCTGGTTCAGCTCCTCGATGATAACGGATATTCATTTACGCCCGATTTTGTGAGGAATACCTTAAACATGATGTGTCGATTCGGTTTTGCCCGAAAAAATAGATTCGACAATGGGGAAGTGCGGTACGAACACCGGCATTTGGGTCAGCATCATGATCACATGATCTGCACAAAATGTCGAAATATTTATGAGTTCGAAGACGACCACATCGAAAAAATGCAAGCCCGGATCGCCGCGACCCATAATTTTCATATGCTTCAGCACAAAATGGAAATTTACGGCATCTGTTCCAATTGCCTCAAAGATCACATACAACCCATGCCGCTGATTCATGCCAAACAGGGCGAACGAATGGAAATCAGAGAATTCAGCGGGGGTGCGGGCGCCCGCATGCGATTATCGTCCATGGGGCTGAGAATCGGAGATCGGATCGACATCGTGACCAACCTCCATAAAGGACAGATGGTGATTGCCGTGGACTACAACCGCTATGTTTTAGGACGCGGGCTTGCTGAAAAAATACTGGTGGAACCGGTGAATATCTGAATACGGAGATGGACGGATGTTATTGAGCGAAATGAAAGCCAAGCAAACCGCAACCGTGGTTCGTGTGGGCGGGAACGGGGCGCTTCGCAGAAGGATCCTCGAAATGGGCATTTTAAAAGGGACCCGAATTTATGTTGAAAAATATGCGCCTTTAAAAGATCCCGTGGAATTGATCGTCAAAGGCTATCATATATCACTCCGCGTTGAAGAAGCCGCACAAATTACCGTAGAATTATGACCCTAAAACGCCTTTCAATAGCCCTTGCCGGCAACCCGAATTCGGGCAAGACCACCATATTCAACAACTTGACCGGCACGCGCCAGAAGGTCGGAAACTGGCCCGGCGTCACTGTTGAAAAAAAAGAAGGCACCATCAAACAATCCGGGTACGAGCTGAAAATCATCGATCTTCCCGGGACATACAGTTTAACCCCTTTTTCCATAGAAGAAATTGTGGCGCGGGATTATATCCTGGAAGAACGGCCGGATGTGGTTATCGATATCATCGATGCCTCCAATCTCGAACGAAGCCTGTATTTGGCAACGCAGTTGAGAGAGATCGATTGCAAGGTATTGTTCGCCTTGAACATGGCCGATGTCGCCCGAGGCCGGGGCGTTAAAATCGATGCCGCAAAACTGTCCGAACTTCTGGCCGTTCCTGTGGTCTTTACCATCGGAAACAAAAATAAGGGCATGGAAACGCTTTTGGAAAAGGCCATCGCGCTGGCTGAATCCGACAGTGCAGCTCCTCAAAAACGAAAGGTAAAATACAGCAAAGACATCGAAGATGCCATCTCGAAAATCGAAAAAATCATCGGAAACCACGACGCCGGCACCATCCCTTACAACATCCGGTGGACGGCCATCAAACTCCTTGAAGACGATAAAATCGTCAAAAAACGCGTCCTAGAAAAAACCGTCAATATCGGCGAGAAAATTCTTAAAGAAATCGACCATCAACGTAATTTTCTCATCGACCGGTTTGATGATGATCCGGAAATCGTTATGACCGACGAGCGGTATGGCTTTATCGCCGGAATCATCATGGAGGTCCTGACCACCTCCACAAAACAGCGTGTCGATATATCCCGAAACATCGATCTCGTCCTGACCAACCGGTTTATCGGGTTTCCGATTTTTATTTTTTTTATTTGGGCCATGTTTCAGTTGACGTTTACCCTCGGCACCTATCCAATGAACTGGATCGAAAGCGGAATAAAGCTTCTTTCGTCCGTATTGGCCCACGGGCTTCCGAACAATATATTCAAGGATTTTCTGATCCAGGGCGTGATCGCAGGCGTTGGCAGCGTCATTATCTTTTTGCCGAATATTTTGATTCTGTTCTTTTGCATCGCCTTGTTTGAAGATACGGGGTATATGGCACGAGCGGCGTTTCTGATGGACAAAATCATGCACTTGATCGGGCTTCACGGGAAATCCTTTATTCCCATGCTGATGGGGTTCGGGTGCAATGTCCCGGCCATTATGGCCAGCCGGACGTTAGAGAGTGAAAAGGATCGCACCCTGACCATCCTCATTACGCCGTTTATGTCCTGTTCGGCCCGGCTTCCGGTATACATTATTCTGGCAGGCGCTTTTTTCGGCGCCAGGGCCGGAACCGTGATCTTTGGCATCTACCTGCTGGGCATTGTCCTTTCCATCATCACCGGCCGTCTTTTCAGATCAACCCTTTTAAGGGGCGCTGACGCGCCCTTTGTCATGGAATTGCCGCCATATCGAATCCCCATGATTAAAAGCCTGCTGATCCATATGTGGGATCGAAGCAAAATCTTTTTGAGAAAAATGGGCGGTTATATCCTTATCGGTTCCATCGTGGTTTGGACGCTTGCGGCATTTCCGCGTCATATATCTTATTCTAAAGATTATGCATCGGAAATCGAACAGGTCAAAAGATCGTATCAAGTCGAAATACCTGCCGCCCGGGATTCTGAAAAAAGTGTCATCAAACAGAAAATGGATCTTGCGGTCTCCCGGCTCATAAGATCCAAGGCGGCTGAAAAGGCTGAAAAATCGTATATGGGCCGTATCGGAAAGGTCATCGAGCCTGTTTTTGCGCCCATTGGTATCGACTGGCGCGGCAGTGTGGCGCTTTTGACCGGTTTTGTGGCTAAGGAAATCGTTGTCAGCACCATGGGAATCCTTTACGCCGCCGACGAAAAGAAAGATTCAAAAGCCCTGGAAAATGCCCTTGTTTCCTCCGGTATGACGCCGCTTGCGGCATTGGCCATGATGGTTTTTGTTTTGTTGTACATGCCGTGTCTGGCAACTTTGGCCGCGATCCGGCGGGAGACGTCATCCTTGAAATGGATGATTTTCAGCATTTCCTACAGCACGATGCTTGCATGGATCATGGCTTTTCTGGTATATCAGGGGGGAAATATGATCGGCGCATAGATAACTTCAGGTGAAATGTCTTTTCAAAGCCAACGGCGAATCTTAAGTGAAGAGACCCATAGAATGCTAAATTTTGAACCTGCGTATATTGAAACGTTTAAACAGGGATTACTCGCCCAAAAAATCGAATCGGCCCGGGAAATTTTAAAATCCTGCACCCTTTGTCCCAGACAGTGCAAGGTGGACCGGGCCGCCGGCGAGACCGGTGTATGCAAAACCGGTGAAAAGGCAGTTGTTTCAAGTTTTAATGCGCATTTCGGGGAAGAAGATCCGCTGGTCGGAACCCAGGGTTCGGGGACGATTTTTTTTACGCACTGCAACCTGCTGTGCATTTTTTGCCAGAACTACGACATCAGCCATCTGGGGCAAGGCGAGGAAATTTCCGACGAACAACTGGCCGACATCATGCTTTGGTTGCAAAAAAAAGGATGCCACAACATTAATTTCGTTACCCCGTCCCATGTGGTGCCCCAGATCCTTTCCGCCCTGGACATCGCCGTTCCAAAGGGGCTCTCGCTCCCTCTGGTCTACAACACCGGCGGATATGATTTGGTTGAAACGCTCAAGCTTCTTGACGGTGTCTTCGATATCTATATGCCGGATTTTAAATTCTGGGATCCCGCGATCGCAAAGGCAACCTGTAACGCCGAAAATTATCCTGAAGTGGCTCAAATGGCGCTGCTGGAAATGCACCGGCAGGCGGGTGACCTGGTCATCGACGATACGGGGATTGCGCAACGCGGCATCCTGCTCCGGCATTTGGTACTGCCTTCCGGGCTTTCAGGAACCCGGGAAATTATGAGATTTGTCGCCCGCCAGGTTTCAAAGAATACGTATGTCAATATCATGCCGCAATACCGGCCCTGCGGCCGGGCCGGAGACGTCAAAGAACTCTCATTTCGTTTGTCGAAAACGGATTACGAGACAGCGTTGCAGGCGGCAAAAGAAGAAGGGATACTACGGCTCGATAGACGAAGACGCCGGTTTATGGTATTTTAACGGTATAAAATAGTTTATGATCGTAAAACAGATGAAAACCATCGGATGGATCCTATTTTTTCTGCTGCTGGCATCGGCTGCCATTGCATGGGCCGATCGTCTTGCCGTATCGGTTTCCGTCGCAAACATCCGTTCCGGGCCGGGGGAAAAATATGATATTTTATGGTCCGTAGAGAAATATCATCCCCTGGATGTGTTTCAAAAATCCGGGCAATGGTATCATTTTCGCGATTTTGAAAAAGACGAGGGCTGGATTCACGAATCACTGGTTTCTAAAATTTTGTCGGTGATTACCCGCAAAGAAAACTGCAGCATTCGATCGGGTCCGGGACCACGTTTTGCAATTTTGTTTACCGTTGAAAAAGGAATTCCGTTTAAGGTTCTTAACCGAAAAAACGGATGGATCCATGTCCAACATGCCGACGGAGACAGCGGATGGATTCACGAGTCTTTGGTGTGGTGAACGATGAAATTAGACCCAATCGATAAGAATAAAAAATTGATTGCGGGTATCGGTTCCGCGTTGATCGATATCCTGGCTCATGAGAACGATGAATTTTTGGAAAAAACCGGTGCTGTGAAAGGCGGAATGAAATACGTTGACAGGGAGTTCATCGAACAGACATTGTCATATACCACCCAAGAACCGGTCATTGTACCGGGGGGATCGGCCTGCAATACCGTTGTGGGTATCGGCAAACTCGGGGGGCCGGCACGATTTGTCGGTAAAAGCGGCTGTGGTGAGATGGCCCGTCTGTTTGAAACCGATCTGAAAAAAAACAACGTCGACCCGGCCCTTTTTAAATCATCGTCCCCCACCGGAAGGGTGCTGTCGATTATTACCCCCGATGCACAACGTTCCATGTTTACATTTCTCGGCGCGTCATCTGAAGCACTACCTGCTGAAATAACTGAAGAATGCTTTAAAGATGCCGCTATTGTCCACATTGAAGGATATCTTCTTTTTAATGAGGACCTTATTTTGGCGGCGTTAAAAGCCGCAAAATCCGCAGGCGCATTGATTTCACTGGACCTTGCCAGTTTTACGGTGGTTGAGACGTCGAAAATGATCCTTAAAGATATTGTCAATGACTTTGTCGATATTTTGATCGCCAACGAAGATGAAGCGCAGGCATTCACCGGTTATACCGACGAAATAAAAGCCATCAGCGCCATGGCCCAAAACACGCCGATTGCGGCACTGAAGGTCGGAAAACGGGGAAGCTATATTTCTCATAGGGGAAAAACGATAAAAATAGACGCCATCGGGGACGGAGACGTTCTGGACACCACGGGAGCGGGCGATCTGTGGGCGTCCGGTTTTTTATTTGGACTGGTGAACGGTTACAGTTTTGAAAAATGCGGAAAACTGGGCTCTGCTTGCGGCTACGAAGTGACCCGGGTGACAGGGGCGAACATTCCGGAAGCGGGCTGGCAGAGAATTAGACGACTACTGGAGGAATAATGGCGCGAAAATCCGTATCCCGGTCTCGAAAAAGAGACCTCAATGATCCTGACGAGTTTATCTCATTTTGGACAAAACTTTTTGATTTTGTCACCGCACATAAAGTGCAAGTCTCATGTGCCCTGGGTGCCTTTTTGATCTTGCTGATTATCGGGGCCGCCGCGCTTTATTTTCTGAGACAATCCGAGAACAAAGCTTTTTCTCTGCTTCAAGACGGTATCGCCAAATATCAGACAATACTTAAAACCGAAGGCCCGGAGAAAGCTTACAAGGGTGCCGAGAAAGATTTCCAGCAAATCATCAAAAACTATTCCCAAAGACAGGGGGGGATCTTGGCAAAACTTTATTATGCCGATATGGGTTATGCCGCCAAGGATTATGATAAAGCCATAAGCCTTTACAACCCGCTGCTGTCAGAATTTAACGAGGAGCCATTTCTTAAAAACCTCGTCTTAAACGGTCTGGGATATTGTTATGAAGCAAAAAAAGATTACAAAAGAGCCTCGGGTTATTTTGAAATGGTGGCCACTGCTCAGGGGTACCCTATGAAAGATGAAGCGCTTTTCAATTTAGGCGAGATGTATGCTGCCATCGGAAATAAAGAGAAAAGCATCAATGCTTTCAAGAAAATTTTATCCGACTATCCCGAGTCGATATATACCGAAATTGTCAAAGAAAAAATATCGGAAAATTCGTAGCTGTTCAGATTTTTTTGAAACAAATCAAAAAAAATGACCAATGGACGTTTGTCATTGGTCATTAAGGAGGAAAAACAGATAAAGAAATTATTAGGTTTGAAAATGGTTAATGCAATTTTCCTGCCAAATATTTCAGCATGCCCCAACATTTTTTTTATTAATTCATTTATACTGTGATATTAAATAGTTTCAAAATATATCCGCTGGATGGTTCCCTGCTGTTTTTCCCGTGATTTTACGAATCGAATTCAAAAATGTTCAAATTTTTGAACGCCGGCCATGGCCAAACAACATAACATATTCATTTAACTGATATTTTGCAGCAATTCCATGCTGTCCAAAAATTTGAATCATCATCCCCGGGTTAAACATAACAAATTGAATTGATTATTATTATGTCAATATCCCTTTTGTTCAAGTTTTTGAACCGATCTCCAGTTTGAACTTTTTTATTTTCCAGTTCAGACCGCTTTTGCCGATTCCGAGCAATTCCGCTGCCTGGGATTGCACATTGTTGGTTAATTTCAGTGCTCTCTCGAGCATCTTTTTTTCTATCATCGCCAGTGTTTCATCCAATTTCGCATCTGCGGGAATACTTTCAATATCCAGAGAATTATCGATACTGTTTTTAAATTCTTTCGGAAGATCAGACACTTTGATTGTGTGGCCCTGGCATAACACCATGGCCCTTTCAATAACATTTTCCAATTCGCGGACATTCCCCGGCCAATTGTATTCGTAAAAAAGTCGTTTTACTTCCGGATCAATACCGGTAATCGAAATATCGGACTTTCGCTCATCCTTATATTTGCCGATGAAATGATCCACCAGAAGGCCCAAATCTTCTTTTCGGTCTTTTAAAACCGGCAAAACGATGTGTACCACGTTCAAACGATAATAAAGGTCTTCTCGGAATTTTCCGTACAGCATTTCATCTTTGAGCCGTTTATTCGTAGCGGCAATAATTCGAATATCCACCGACATCGATTTGACACCCCCGACCCGTTCAATTATTTTGTCCTGGAGTACTCTTAATAGCTTTACCTGTAGATTCGGGGAAAGTTCGCCGATTTCGTCAAGAAAAAGTGTACCGCCGTCCGCCATCTCAAATCGGCCTTTTTTCATGGCCACGGCGCCGGTAAAGGCGCCTTTTTCGTGACCGAAAAGTTCACTTTCGAGCAAATTTTGGGCCAGCGCACTGCAGTTTACCGCAACGAAGGGTTTATCACGCCGAAAGCTGTTAAAATGAATTGATTTTGCAACCAGTTCCTTGCCGGTGCCGCTTTCACCTTCAATCAATACCGTGGCGCTGGCGGGTGCAACTTTTCGTATGGTTTCGAAGACATCCTGCATCACCTTGCTTTTTCCGATGATATTTCCGAAACTATATTTTAACGTGACGGCATCCCTGAGCTGCCGATTTTCTTTGACAACCCGATGCATGCCGACCGCCTTGTTGACATATATAATCAATCGATCATTATCAAAAGGCTTGAGGATATAGCTGTAAGCCCCTTTCTGCATGGCCTCGACCGCCTTATCCACCGTGCCGTGAGCGGTCATCATAATCACCGGGAGATCCTGATCTTTGGCCTTGATTTTTTCTAAAAGTTCGATACCGTCCATGGACGGCATCTTCATATCGGTCAGCACCAGGTCTATATCGGTACTGGCCAGAATTTCGAGCGCGTCACGGCCGCTGTTCGCCGTGAAGGTTTCGAATCCTTCCTCTTCGAGGATGGCACTCAATATCAACGGATAATTTTTTTCATCATCCACGATCAGGATCGTTTCCATAACTATGCTCTCTGATTGACGGGCAATACGATCGCGACACGGGAGCCGGCATCCGGCTGATTGGTGATGCTCACGCTTCCCTCATGGGATTCAATAATGTTTTTCACGATGCCCAGCCCCAGTCCGGTTCCTTTCGCTTTTGTGGTAAAAAAGGGATCCCATATCTTTTCCAAAAGATCTTCAGGAACACCTTCACCCTCGTCTTCAATCACGATGGTCACTGAATGATCCGCCGAATGTATGTTTACATGAATGATGCCGCCCCCGGGCATTGCCTGCATGGCGTTGATCAGGATGTTCAGAAACGCCTGGTAAAGCATATCCGCATCAGCGGCAATTTCCGGAAGATTTTCGTCGTAATGCTTTTCGATGGTGTAACCTTCCTGTTTGATCTGCGATGCCAGGAAAGTGATGTTTTTTTCAAGAATATCCTCTATGTTACACGCCGTAAGGTTTGGGCTTTTAGGTTTTGCAAAATTTAAAAAATCGGTGATAATATTATTGAGTCTAATGGATTCTTCAATAATGATATTCGGAATGGTATTGGAAGGATCGAACTTGGCCATTTTTTTCTTCAATAGTTCGGACGAGCTCTTTATAATACCCAATGGATTTCGAATCTCATGGGAAATCCCCGCCACCATTTCACCCAATGTGGATAAGTGCTCGGCGCGATTTAACCGTTCGATGAGTCTGAGTCTCTCCTGGGCGCGCTTTTCGATGATACCTTCCCCCCGTTTGACCACAAAAAGCAGCACTAAAAAAAGAACGCCCATTACCACAGAAGCGGTAATGACGACCCGGATCTGAAAATCAAAAATTTCTTTATAATCCTGGGTTAAATCCTGTACGATTTCAACGACTCCGAGAACCGGACCGGATATCCTGGAGAGCGGCTGTTCCGCACGCAAAGGGGCAAATGTAATTAATCGACTGTCTTGGGGGAATCCGAGCAAGATTTCAAACCAATTGCCGTTTTGGATAAGATTTGAAGTAAATTTGCCTTTAAGCGCATCTTTATATCCTTTGCCACCGGCATTTTCTTTGCCGATCACCGAATGGTCGAAACTATATGAAATCGTGTTGTCCATATCGAATATATTGACCATATCGATCTTAAAACTGTGGAGCGTACTTCTAACGACCTTATCCATTCGTTCAAACTGTTTTTCGTCGCTGAGTTGAATCTTTCCGAATTTTAACGCAACCGGAATAATAAACTGTAAAAAAACCTGATGATTAAGATTTTCGATCAGAACGCGGGCATACTCCTCGCTTTTTTTTTCCTGCATGGTCTTTGCCCAATGCGTATTGAGCAAAGAAAAAACCAGCGTTCCGATAAATATGAGGATCAGGCTGGTAAAGGTAAAGTATTTGACCAACCTGAACGGCTTTACTTTTTCTTCTGTTAAGTGGCGGTTCATAAACTTCGATTAAAGTTCCGATGGGGTGATGCCGATAGGGTATGTATTGATCACTCCAAATGCAAAGGAATAACGGATTAAATAAACAAACTAAGCGATTGACTTTCATTCATATACGTTAAACCTGTCGTTAAAGTCAAGGCATTGCTTTATTTTCACCGGCGCTGTAATGGCTCGTTCGGTGGCAAAAGGTTTAAACGTTACGGCTGATGGAATTATTTTATTGTGCTTATCGAATCTTTAATTATACAATACTACATATGGTACTTTCATCAGGGAGAATACCAAATAAAGTAATTAATTAAAATTTGTCTATAATTATGCATAAAATTCTTGAGTTCATTAATCATATAGGCTACAATAAAAACAATTATAAATAACGCTTCATTTATTCATATGAAATGTACGGCGGTATTTCTTATGCATGTGGCCCCGATAAGGATTTTGGATGAAAGGCAACCGCTTGAAAAAAATTAGAGAGTCTCTGCTGATGAGCAAAACCGAACTTGCAAGGAAAGCCAAGGTATCTCCGATTACGATTGCGCGTATTGAAAAAGGAATGCCCTGCCGCCTGGAAACTCAGCGAAAAATTATTCTGGCTCTCGGATTCAACCTTGCTGACAAAAACAAGATTTTTGGTGACTAAAACGAATGAAGTTTTCTTTGAAAAAAAATCGCCTGATCGGTCTGGACATCGGGTCCAGAACAATAAAACTCGCTGAAATGGTGGATGGAAAATCCGGATTGGCCCTAAAGAATTTCAACACCGTCAACATTGAACCCGGTCTCATCGAAGAAGGGTCTATTAGAGATCCCGAAACAGTATCCGGATACATTCTCGAATTATTCAAATCCTCGAAACTCAAAGAAAAAAACGTTGCGATCTCCATTGGAGGATATTCGGTCATCGTTAAAAAAATCAATGTCCAGACCATGTCGGAAAATGAATTGCAGGAATCCATCCACTTTGAAGCGGAACAATATATCCCATTCGACATCAGCGAAGTGAATCTGGATTTCCAGATACTTGGAGAAAGCGAACACAATCCCCATCAGATGAATGTGCTTCTGATCGCCGCCAAGAAAGAGATGATTAACGAATATATTAATCTCATGCAAATGGCCAAACTCCGTCCCCGAATCATCGATGTGGATGCTTTTGCGCTTCAAAATATTTTTGAAGCGAACTATTCTCCGGAAAATGAAAATATCGCTTTGATCGACATCGGGGCCAGTAAAACTTCCTTAAATATTTTAAAGGATAATGTCAGTGAATTTATGCGTGATGTTTCTTTAGGATGCGATCAAATTAATGATAAAATTGCGTCTACCGTCGGTTGCACCATTGAGGAATCAGAAGCTGTTAAGCTGGGTAACGCTTCAGACATGATGCCGGTTGATGATTTAAAAGATATCGTTGAATCAGTGGTGTCGGATTGGTGTGTCGAAATAAAACGCGCCCTTGACTTCTTTTTGTCTACCTACCCCGAAGAGCAAATTAGCAGGATTGTGCTCAGCGGCGGCGGCGCCAACATTAAGAAATTCAGAGAACTGTTGGCTGTCGAAACATCAGCTGAAGTCGAAGTGATCAATCCGTTTCAAGCTATTGAGATTGACGGCCAGCGATTTGACGCTTCCTATCTTGAAAAGATCGCACCTCAAGCCGCAATCTGTATGGGCCTTGCAACACGAAAATTGGGTGACAAATGATAAGAATCAATCTGCTGCCTTATCGTGAAGAACGGAAAAAAGAAAATATTCTCAGGCAGATCAACATTTTTCTCTTTGCTTTTTTTGTGGTTTTTGCAATTTTGATTTTGATTAATGCCCGACTCTCCCATAAAGTTACGACGCTGAACACCAAAATCAAACAGACCAAAACCCTGTTGGCCCAAGCTGAAACAAAATCCAAAAAGGTGGATCAAATAAAAAAGGCCTTCGAAATATTAACCCAAAAAACCGAGGTGATCAGGAACATAGAAAAGAATCGAAGGGCGTCGGTTTTACTTCTTGAAAATATGACGAAACTGGTGGCTGAAAAGGCCTCTGTTTCGCCGGCCGGCGCACCGGAAAACAGCGATAACAAACCGGTTAAAAGATTATGGTTCACCAGCTTTCAGGCCAAAGGCGATGAGATCAGTATTCACGGGATTGCTATGGATAATAAAACCATTGCTGATTTTATGAGCCGGCTGGAAGATTCTAAACTTTATAAAAATGTGAACCTAAAAGCCATAAAACAACAAATCGTCAATAAGTTAAATCTCAAAAATTTCGAAATCGAATGTATGAGAACTTCCGTGGATAAACCAAAAGATAAAAGTGCCGCCGGCAAAAAGTCGGGCAAAATATAATGAATAAAATCGACACCTCCAAAATATCAAACTGGATCTTTCAAACGAGCGATAAGATCGGAAAGTTATCCAAACTTTACCGGATTTTATTGTGTTTAGGGGTTTTTGTGTTGCTCGTAGGACCTTTCCTCTACTTTTCCTTTTTACCGAAACTCAGTCAAATCGATACACTGGTAAAAGAAAGCAGCACGCTGGAAAAAAAGCTGACGACTGCACAAAAAAAAGCCAGCCAGTTTAAATTTTACCAGGAAAAACTGGAAAACGCTAAATTGGAATTTAAAATTGTTACAAAAAAGCTTCCTGAAAAAAAAGAGATTCCCTCTTTGTTGGCCAACATTTCGCAATCCGCACGGGATGCCGGCCTGGAAATTCTACTGTTCCAACCGTTGGCCGAACAAGACAAAGACTTTTATGCTGAAATTCCCGTATCCATTACGGTAAACGGAAACTATCAGAATGTGGCCCTGTTTTTCGATAAAGTGGCGCGATTGTCCAGAATCGTAAATATAGACAATATCAGGATGAGCGCCGCAAAAGGAAATGACAATTTAACAACATCATGTACGGCCATCACGTATCGGTTCATTGAATCAACGCCCAAAAAACAAACGAAGCGTAAAAAAGCTTCATGATTACAGACATCAGTCAAAACCTTAGATCATGAATAAACATCTTTTATTGATACGCAGTTTTTCTTGTATTCTACTATCCTTACTTTTGTTGTGGGGGTGTGAAAAACCTGCCGAATCCCCCACGACATCAAGGCAAATTACAAAAAAAATCATCATTGCAGAAAAAACAGCGCCCAACAAACCCGCTGCTCCCAAACCACCAGCGAAACAACCCGATCTTTCAAAACCTGAAGCCAAGACTTCAGCGGCGGTCAATGCGCTGCCATCTGAAACGACGCCTTTATATAATCCCGAAGGAAAGCTGGATCCCTTTGAACCTCTTTTTAAAAAGGAAAATGCCTCGCTAAACGTTTCAAAGAGAAAAATGAAACTGCGAAAACCCCTTACACCTCTTGAAAAGCTCAATCTCAGCCAGTTGAGGCTTGTGGGAATTATACGCGCGCCGAGCGGTAACAGGGCTTTGGTCCAGGATGCATCGGGGAAAGGCTATATTGTTAAAAAAGGAACGTATATCGGTACACAATCCGGTAAAGTCGATCAAATATTAGAAGACAGGATCATTGTTGACGAAGAGAGTGAAGATATTTACGGCAAAGTTTCCATGATAAAAAAGACACTTAAACTTCAGAAACCTCCTGGAGAATAGCATGAACTGCAAGATCAACACATGGTTAAAAATGAACATCGTTGCGCTTTTTTGGATGATATTGTTACTCATGTTCATCGGATGTGCATCCAATACCAAGTCCGTTAAAGAAGTCCCAAAGCAGGCTGTTGAATCTTCTCAACCAAAGCTTATCACCCAAATCAGCACGACCGAAGATCCGAAAACAAGCACCGTGCGAATCAGTGGGAATCAGCTGTTGACCTATACGTCCATCAAGCAACCGTCTCCGCCGGGCGTAATGCTTTATTTCCCTGAAACGGGTTTTGGCAATATTGACGAAAACTATCAACCGGAAAATGGTATTATCGCCGCAATCCATACGTCCGCATTAAAGACGAAAAAGCAGACCAGCCGCGTCGAGATTCTGTTGAAAAAAGATGTTCCTTATGAAGTGAATCGCGACGATGGGGGCCTTGTCATCTCCTTTAAAAAACCGGACGTTGTCAACTCGCCATCGAAAATTGCCGAAAAGTCGACTGCCAAATTAGACGGCGACGCAGCGCCACAGGTTTTGTCCGAAAATAAGACCTTGCCGGTCAAAGCTTCACCCCCTGCACCCTCTGAATCACAGGCCGGCAGCGACAAATCCGGGTGGGTGAATCGGATCGATTTTTCCAGTGACAAGGGAGGCAAATCGACGATTATTATCGGAACCACCATTCCCGCAAAATATCATCTCGAAAAAATCAACGATAAAAAACTGTTGCTCTATCTTTATCATTCAAAGCTTCCGGATTACCGGCAGCGGCCTTTGATCACCACGCGCTTTCAAAGCGCCGTGGACCGCATCATACCGTTCCAGACATCTGCAATGAAGGACAAGGCGGGATTTATCATCGAACTTCGCCAGCCTGTACCTTATCATATCGAACATACCGACAGCCTTATTCTGTTCCATTTTGAAGCGTCTTCGATTCTCCCCAAACCCCTTGATAAAGCCAATCTCCCGCCCTGGGAAAAAGTGCTGTCCCAGACGATTGCAAAAACCGAACCCGTGGAAGCGGCAGAAACTGTCGAACCGCAAAAAATGTCCGTCAAAACCGGAAAATTTACCGGTGAAAAAATTGCCCTCAATTTTTATGAAACAGACATTAAAAACGTGTTTCGTATTTTAATGGATGTCAGTGGAAAAAATTTCGCCATCGACAAAGACGTATCCGGGAAAGTGACATTAAGCTTTGACAAGCCTGTTCCCTGGGATCAGGTTCTTGATCTGGTATTGAAAATGAACGGGCTCGGAATGGTTTATGAAGGCGATATCATACGTATTGCCACCCTTAAAACATTAAGAGAAGAGCAAGAGGAAAGGCAGGCAGCCATCGCCGCGAAGCAAAAGCTGGAGAGACAGGAAAAAACGCTTGAACCGATGACAACTGCATACATACCCATCAATTATGCCAATGCAAAAGATGACGTGCTGCCTCATATCTCCGTCACAAAAGGGCGCGGCAACGTCACCGTCGATGCAAGAAACAACCAAATTATCATGACGGACATTGCGGAAAAAATAAAAGAAGCCAAAGAAATCGTAAAAAAGATCGATAAGGTGACCCCCCAGGTCATGATTGAAGCTCGGATTGTTGAAGCCACGGATACTTTCTCCAGGGAAATCGGAACACAATGGGGAATTTCCGGTACCCGAACCGACAGCAGTTTAGGCGGAACGCTGGGTTTCGATATGAGCGCAACAAATCCGCCGGCGAGCAGCCTCGGCGCCATTGGAATCACATTTCAAAGACTGGTCGGCAATCAATTCCAGATCGTGGACGCAAAATTGTCGGCATCGGAATCCGAAGGAAACGTCAAAATCATTTCCGCTCCGAAAATTTTAACCCTCGACAACAAGGCGGCCAAGATCAAACAGGGATTGGCCTATCCATACAACAAACTGGATGCGGACGGGAATACCACCACGGAGTTCAAAGACATCGCCCTTGAACTGGATGTGACGCCCCATATCACTCCCGATGACCGGGTGACCATGAAAATCGTTATCAAAAACAATGAAATCGGCGCCGTTATCAATAACCAGATATCCTTCACCACCAAGGAAGCCTATACCGAGCTGCTGGTGAATGACGGAGATACGATTGTGATCGGGGGAATTCGAAAAACAAGAAAAGATCTCAACGAAACCGGTCTCCCGTATTTAAGAAAAATACCGGTCCTCGGGTGGCTCTTTAAATTAGACGCAAGAGAAAACAGCACCGACGAACTGTTGATATTTATTACACCGAGAGTGGTTCAGCTCAAGCAGGCCAGTTTCAATGGGTCACATATCACTACCGATCAGTAATTGTGCCTTTTAATGTGCTGAATCGCCTCTTTGGCCTTCTCGGCCATATCGCTGGCAGGAGCAAGCTCGATAATTTTTTGATAGGCGGTCAGCGCTTTTTTATCGTCGCCGGATAGGGTGTAGAGCTTGCCGAGATCGAGATATAAAAGGTCGGCCTTCGGATAATCTTTTACGGCGCTTTCAAGAATTTGAGCAGCTTTGTCGAGCTTTCCCATGGTCATATACGTCAGGCCGAGACCACGCATGGCATAGAAAAATTTTGGTTTTATATCAAGGGATTCACGGTAGTATTTTTCCGCAAGATGATACTCTTTTTTATTGTAGTAGGCCCATCCCAAATTTGCCAACGGTAAATGGGGCGTGGCATAGAGCAGGTTTTCTAAAACCGCTTTGAAGTACTTGATGGCCGTGTCCCAATCCCCTTTGTCAAGATAGACAGCCCCTAAATTATTTGTTGCAGGCGCATAATCCGGATTAATTTTTAAGGCCTTTTTAAAATGTTTGATGGCAAGATCTGGTCGCTGTTTGGCTTTATAGGCAAGTCCGAGATCGTTTTGGAGAAAAGGATCCTCGGAATGAAGGGATTCAGCCTTGAGAAATTCCCTCAGCGCCGCCGTGTAATTCCCGCGCTGATAATATGCTTCTCCAAGATTTCTGGAGGCCTCTTCCTGTTTTTTTTGCACCCCGATATTCGCCGCACACGACAGAACACCGAACAGCGCTATCGCTAAGACATAACAGCCCAACCCATGTCTACTCATTTTTCTTTCCTTGAAGATTGATTCGAACAATTCTGATATTGTCATCGGTTAAATATTGAATGACCTCGTGATTTAGCGACGCAAGCGTTATCAACGTCTCCCCCGCATCTTGATGATTCATTAAAAAACCCGGAATGGTCAGTTTTGTGTTATCGGCATCCGGTCTTTTTGCCGCCAAAAAGATCGGGTTTTTGCTGAAAGTAACCGTCATGGCACCGAGAAGCTTTTGTATGATATCGTCTAAAGTGTCATTGTTTCTTATTTGAAGGATTGAGGTGCCGCTCTCTTCGATGGCTTGAAGTGCATCGCCGTAAAAATTTCCGAAATCGATTAAAAAGCTATTGCCGTTATTGTCGGAAGCAAGATCTGCCGCTGCATGGATTTGAACGCCGGCATATTGAAATGAAACCGGGTTGTCGGGTATATATTGATATCCCACGGCATTGAGAAAATCCTTAACAAACACCTTGCGATCGCTATTGACTGTGATGTCCACAGGCCCGCCCGCATTGATGAGGGGAAAGACTTTCGTTTTCGGCGGCTCTGCGCTCTTACCCATGATAATATCTTTGATGATGATATTGTTTTGATCCAGATACCGAACGATGGGAGCCGGTGTCTGTTCTTTAGGATTATGGATAAGGGTTATACAAAGGTACCGTGCGGGTTCTCCCATTTTGCGGGATTTTTCAATGATCCATTTTCCCTGAACTTCAACTTTGACGCCATGATCCGAAAATTTAAGTTTGCGCTTTAAACCCCCTGCTTCGAGCTTTCCAAAAACCGTTTCCAAAATCTTTTCCGTTGAATCGCCGGGCTCAATGGTGACGACACGCACATCTTTCCAAAAAGATTCGAGCATTGCCGTCTCAGGTTGCGAATTATCATTGCCCGTGAAAAAAAAGATTCGGGTTCCGTTTTCAAGTTTTATGAAAGGGGTACGGGAAAGATCAAGCTGATAATCTTCCCGCCCGTGTCTGGGGAGGTAGTAGCTGCCTTTATTATACAGGCTGGCATCCAGTATCGATGCGACATTGGACAGCGTGGAATCCGACGGTTTCTCATCGACTTTCAACACCGAAGTCGACGATGCTTTTTCATCAGACGCCGCGATGCTGCCGGAACCTACCGGATTCTCAGCAGGAACGGCGCCATTGTTCAAAGGCCGGGATAACGCCGGGGTTTTTATTTGCGGATTCGGCAATCGGACCACCTGCCCGGCATAAATGAGATTCAGATTTTCAATTTTCGGATTCAGTTTCCTGAACAAATTTTCACCGGCGTGATAGGATTCCGTGCCGTATTTTCCATATCTTTCGGCAATCAAAATCGATACGCAATCTCCGTTTTTAACGCGATAATCTGTCGACGCTTTTGTTTTTGTTTCAGGCAGGTCCTCGGCGCTAAAATATGGGATCGTAACAACACCTGAAGATTCCTCAGAAGAGATATCCTCATCGACTTTCTTCAATGGAATAAGGATGCGCTGCCCGGGACGGATATGGTCCATGTCATGGATATGTGGATTTAACCGTTCGAAAATCCTTAAAAATTCCGGAAAATCGCTATGGGAAATCTCACCTTTTTCTCGAAAGAGCTTAAAAACCCAGTCGTCTTTTTGAACAATATACGGTTCGCACAAAATATTCCAGCCTCTGTCGTACCGCACAATGTAGCTTTTATAAAAAAAAGCGGCAGAAGCCAGCGAACACGCCATCAAAAGTATCGTTATGATCCGAATAAAAAAAATAAATGCGGAAAATGATCCCCGAAATTTCATGCTTTAAGAACCTTCTTGAGACCCAGACGTTTTGCAATATCTTTGGATGTCTGTTTTACAAACCGATCGAAATCTTCGCCATACAGCGGTTTACCGGGTGAAGGAACCTTGGCCAAGCCCTTTGGATGGACATAAAAAGGGGCATTGATCAGCGCCGGATCCGGACAAATCTTGAATTCCGCTTCAAAATTTTTTTCGAAATATTTTTCCTGAAACCCTGAAAATTTGATGGCATGGGCGGTTGAATCAACCACAGCGACATCCTTTTCACCGATAATTTTTTGTTTTCGGGCCTTAACCAAACCGGCGAGAGATTCGCCGCCGTGCGTACAAGCAATATGTCCGTTTCTGTTGGCCAAAAGCTCCCAGTCCATAATGGATTGTTCGGTGACCTCAACAAAAAAAACATTTTGCTTGCCGGACATGCGGTTATATACATCAACCAGGTGGATGACCCGCGGCATTGAAACCGGGTTTCCGATCATCGCGGCCTGCGCAACACTGGGTTTGACGACAACGGGCGTAAATCTGCGTTTGGCTGCATCCGGTTCAAGATAATATCGGTATACCGGGTTGGCATGTTCGGATTGAACGCCGATGATTTTTGGTAAACAAGTGATGATTCCGGTCTCATAAAATTTCAAAAACCCGTTCATTACAGCGGTAATATTTCCCGCGTTGCCAATGGGAACGACGACCACTCGATTTTCCATGTCATATTCAAAGACCTGCGCGATCTCATATGAATAAGACTCTTGTCCCAGTATTCGCCATGCATTTTTAGAATTGAGCAGCGCGACATTATAATTCTCGGAGAGGGCTTCAACCACTTTCATACAGTCATCAAAAACACCCGGGATCTCAAATACGGCTGCGCCGCTTCCCAGGGGCTGAGCAAGCTGCTGAGGCGTTACTTTTTTATGGGGAAGCAGCACCGCTGATTTGACATTCGGTTGCAAATAGGCGGCATATAAGGCGGCGGAAGCGGAGGTGTCTCCGGTTGAGGCGCATACGGCCAAGACATCTGAAATATGACCTTCTCGGACCAAGTAGTTGATATAGCTCAATGCGCTGGCCATACCCCGGTCTTTAAAAGAGGCGGAAGGATTTTGACCATCATTTTTAAAATAGAATCTAAGACCCGTTTTTTTTTGTAAAAACGTGTTTGCTTCAACAACAGGGGTGTGGCCTTCTCCCAAATAGATAATGCTGTCCAACGGAATCGCGGGTCCGATGAATTCATGATACAGATATATCCCCTTGAGCGCCGGTATCGTGAGCATCTTTCGATAATCAAAAATATTTCGCCATGCCTTCGCCGGAATTTTTTTAACTGTTCAAAATTGTTGTCATAAATCAAAAGCACTTGTCCGCAATCCGGGCAGGTATACCATAATTTTTTGATACCGAACATTCGGCCGCATCCAAGGCATCGATACTTCATATCACTGTCATGGTTCGGAAGTATAAAGGGTTTAATCTCCCTTGGGAAGTCTTGGGGGTTCATTTTGTTATTTTCTCCAATCCGCCCATATAGGGTCTCAATGCCCCGGGGATGAGAACAGATCCGTCGGCCTGCTGGCAATTTTCAAGCAGGGCCGCCACTGTTCGACCCACTGCAAGCCCGGATCCGTTGAGTGTGTGAACCAGCTCCGTCCCTTTTTTCCCCTTTCTCCTGAATCTGATATTGGCGCGTCTTGCCTGAAAGCTCTCAAAATTGCTGCATGATGAAATTTCTCTGTAAACGCCCTGCGCAGGCATCCACACTTCGATGTCATACGTTTTTGCCGCTGAAAAGCCAAGATCGCCGGTACATAGGACGACCACCTGGTAGGGAAGCTCGAGGATATTTAAAATCGATTCTGCATGGTTTAACAGGGATTCGAGTTCATCATAAGACGACTCGGGTTTGGCAAACTTAACCAGTTCGACCTTGTTAAACTGGTGCTGCCGGATAAGGCCCCGGGTATCTTTCCCATAAGAACCCGCTTCCGAACGAAAACACGGCGTATAGGCCGTATAATAAATCGGCAGTACATCTTCGTCCAGGACTTCTCCCTTATGAATATTGGTCACGGGAACTTCGGCCGTGGGTACCAAAAAATAATCCCATCCTTGAAGCTTAAAAAGATCTGCTTCAAATTTGGGCAGCTGTCCGGTACCCGTCATGCTGTCCCGGTTTACGATAAAGGGTGGAAGGATTTCTTTATAACCATGCTGCGTCGTATGAATATCAAGCATAAAATTGATAAGCGCTCTTTCCAAGCGGGCGCCGGCTCCCAAATACAAGGGAAATCGCGCTCCGGTAATTTTAGCCGCGGTTTCAAAATCTAAGATTTTCAGATTTTCCCCTATGGTCCAATGCGGCTGTGGTTCAAAATCGAAAGCCGGAGGATCGCCCACTTTTTTAAGGATGGGGTTTTCAGCGCTATCTTTGCCGACGGGAACCGACGGATGGGGCAAATTCGGAATCTCATAGAGAATATGATCGATTTGCTCTTTGTTTTCAGCCAAATGTTGATCCAAGGCTTTGATTCTGCCGCCGACGTCACGCATTTGGGCCATAAGATCGTCCGCATTTTCTTTGTTTTTTTTCATGGCTGCGATCTGTTCGGAAACGATGTTTCTTTGATGCCTCAACGCTTCTATCTCAAGGAGGAGGGATTTTCGTTCGGCATCACAACGTTTAAAGGTTTCCAGATCTATGGAATCCCCTCTGTTTTCAAGTGATTTTTCAACTTCGTCAAGATGTTGTCTTACAAATTTGATGTCCAGCATATCAGCCCCTAAACTTGTCAAAAAAACGTAATAATCTCAAATAACTCCCGGGTCTTAGCAGCAACAAAAAATCCTGTTTGCATCTCATTTCCAAAGTTTTTTAGGGCGATCGTCCACACGCTAAAAAAGTGAAAAAACCGTATCATTCACATGCCATATAGTCAATGATTATTGCGAGTTGACATTATCCATCAAGTTTGTGTATTATAAATTTATTTCAAAATATTTTCGCGGGAGAGAATATATATGGAAGAAACTCGACAAACAAAAGATGACATTCGTCGCAGTATTTCAAAAGCACTTGCCGCACTTTCTGAAAAAGAGATCATACAAAAAATTCAAAAAATTGAAAAACGACTCTTCGAATTCGCCAATTTTTTGGAAGCGAACATCATTTTGCTTTATTTAAATAGAGACTGCGAAGTGAATAGTATGAACATCATCAAAAAATGTTTGATCTTTAAAAAAATCGTCATTCTTCCGTCATTCGATACAACAAAACATGAAGCGACACTGTTTAAAATCGACGATCTTGACTCGGACTTAAGAACGAGCGCCGGGCATATCTTAGAGCCGGATCCGAGCCGCTGCAACATTGTACCCATTGAATGCATCGATATTGCCATCATCCCCGGTGTTGCATTTGATGAAAAAGGAGGAAGGATCGGGACCGGCCATGGAAATTACGACCGCCTTATCCCAAATCTTCCGATTACCACGAGAAAGGTCGCTCTCACGTTTGAAGATCAAATCCTCCCTCAGGTGCAAATGGAGGCCCATGACAAGTACGTGGATATCGTTATTACGGAAGAAAGAATCATCTACAAAATATAGCCCTCATCGCGTTAAAACTCGATGACGTATTATTCGTTATCCGTCAAATGACCAGACACGCTGACGTCGGAGTGAGACGGGGGAGCGCACCCCCTTGAACCCGTCCAGCTCTTCTTATGCTGAATTGAGTATCTTTTCCAGTTTCTGAAGATTTTTCGCCATCCCCACGGCAATCACCGTATCATCGCTTTCGATGACCGTCTCAAAGGACGGATTGAACAACATGCTGCCGTCTGATTTTTTGATGGCGACAATGATCAGATTAAACTGCTGCCTGATTCCCGAATCTTTCAACATCACATTGATCAGGCTGGAGGAAGGCGCAACCGGAATTTCTTCCATTTGTATACTCTCCGGCTCATAAGCGAGGGCTTGATCCAGAAAGTAGGTCACTGTCGGACGAACAATCCGCTGGGCCATACTGACCGCTCCCATATCATAGGGTGATTCCACCCTGTCGGCCCCTGCCGCCAGCAATTTGGGTTTTGATTCGTTTTGTGACGTTCTTGCCATAATGAAAATATCCGGATTGACTTGTCTGGCCGTCAGCACCAAATACACATTATCCGCATCCCTTGCCAGGGCAGCCACCAGGCCTCTCGCATGTCTTATTCCGGCTTTTATCAAATTGGCTTCATCCGAGGCATCGCCGGACACATAGAGAACCTTTTCGGCATTCATGACCGGAATGAGTTCCGGGTCATTCTCGACAACCACAACGTCAAGCGGCTTTCTTGCCAACATTTTATAAAGGATTCTTCCGATTCGTCCGTATCCGCAAACAATGTAATGATTTTTTAATCGACTGATTTTTTTATCCAAGCTTCTCCTCCCCATAATGGCCCTGATTTGGCCTTCCACCATAAACTGGACAATAGCACCGGCAATATATAAAAAGTATATTACACCGATAATAATAAAGAAAATCGTGAACACCCGTCCATTGTCACTCAATTTGTGAACTTCGCCATACCCCACGGTGGTGAGCGTCGTTACGGTCATGTACAGGGCGTCTAAAAAATCCCAATGTTCAATGGTCATATACCCTGTTACACCGAGCGTAATAAGGAACAGCAAGAGCAACACGCACAATTTCAAATGTCGTATACTTTTCATGGGTTAAATTAATCCTGTCTTCCGATTCAGAATAGGGTTAAGATACGAAAGCGCATCGGCTAACATCTTAAATTTTATGGCACATTGAGAAACGCAACCTCCGGAGCGGATAGGTCAGATTATGTTATATAAAGATGAAAAATCAAGTTCTTTATTTGGACAATATTGAAGGTTTTAATAAATCCGATAATACACCTGAACACAAAAAGCGCATATTTTATAAAACATCGCTTTTTAATTCTAATTTCTTGACGTAACTCCTCTGTTTTGATAGAAAATCCGTATATTATCATACAGGGTGCCGAGCACCCGGTTAAAGGATATACCGTTTGAACGAAAACGCCATAAAATATGCCCGCCAGCGTGAAGAGATGGTCCGAAGACAGATTGAATCTCGCGGCGTCACCGACCCTTTTGTTCTGGCTGCCATGCTGAAGGTTCCCCGGCACCTCTTTGTCAGCGACGCATTAAGAGATCAGGCATACGGCGATTTTCCGCTTCCCATCGGGGAACAGCAGACCATCTCCCAGCCTTATATTGTGGCCGAAATGACGCAGGCGTTGCAACCCGGAAAAGACGACAGGATTCTTGAAATCGGGACGGGATCCGGATATCAAGCTGCAATATTAGCCGAAATTGTATTTCGCGTTTATACCATTGAAAAATTATACCCGCTCTATACCAAAACCCGAAAACTTTTTGACCAACTTCAGTATCACAATATCGTCACAAAATATTCAGACGGCACTTCAGGATGGAAGGATGAAAGCCCTTTTGACGCGATTATCGTTACGGCCGGTTCTCCGGGTATTCCCAAACCGCTCGTCAGCCAACTGGCTGTCGGAGGGCGTATGGTCATCCCCGTGGGAGATCAGTATTCCCAGGAACTCATAAAACTTTACAAGGATGAGCATGGAATTCATAAATCGAATTTGGGGGGATGCCGATTTGTCAAACTGGTGGGTGAATATGGATGGAGAAGTTAAGTCATGCTGAGACGCCTATACGACTGGGTTCTTCACTGGGCGGAAACGCCTTACGGATCATGGGCACTGTTTATTCTGGCGTTCAGCGAAGCCTCTTTTTTCCCCATACCGCCGGATATCCTTCTCATCGCGCTGGCGGTTTCCATACCCAAAAAGTCGCTGAAATACGCATTGATCTGTTCCGCGGGATCCGTTCTTGGAGGATGTTTCGGTTATTTTATCGGATGGCAGTTCATGACGACCATCGGCGCTCGCATCGTCGATTTTTACGGCCTCACTCAAAAAGTTGCCTATATTGAAGTTCTTTATAACAGATATGATGCATGGGCGGTCGCTATAGCAGGTTTTACACCCATACCTTATAAGGTCTTTACGATCGCCGCCGGCGCCTTTAAGATTAATTTTTCAGTATTTATCTTAGCATCCCTGGTATCTCGGTCCGCACGTTTTTTTCTTGTCGGCGGGTTGATTTACATTTTCGGCCCGAGCATTCAGGCGTTTATCGATAAATATTTCAACATTCTCGCCACGGCATTTACCGTTCTTCTAATCGCCGGATTTTTCGTTGTTAAGTATTTGATGTGAAACAACCCATCATTAGTGTCCGTCCAGAAATGAGGATTTTTGTTTAAGATCAAGCCTCCGGCCCGTAGAGCCTACGCCCCGGCGGGGCATGCGAAAAAAATAACCACCGGCATATCGTTGATATTCCGAGAATTATTTTTTGAGCATAACGCAGATATTGGGCAAAAAGACCCTTTCTGGACGGACACTATTTCAGGCGCCGGACTTGGTCCAGCGTTCTAATTCCGAAACTGCCGCAAGAAAAAGATGTTGAAGATATATAAGCCAGGTGATTCAGGAGTTCACTCATCAACCCATTGATCTTTTTAAAGCGCGATGGTTCCGTCAATATTGCTTCCGGTGATTGAATAAAAGGGCCGTCTGTAAGGTCGTCTTCACAATTGGCGATTAAATCTCTCGCACTTTGTTCTATTGTTTCAAGGTGAAACTGCAATGCGACAACCTGGTCGTCATAGATAAACCCTTGATTCTCACACGCGGCGCTCTTTGCGATATGGACGGCACCCAAAGGGATGTCGAACATATCCCCATGCCAGTGAAATGCATCGATTTGTTCGGGAAGAAAATCCGCAACCCGCGTTTCAGCGGTATCGCGGGTTTTTTGGATGGGGAACCATCCGATTTCTTTGTGTGTGTTGGGATACACCTTGGCACCCAGCACATCCGCTATCAATTGGGCGCCAAGGCAAATTCCAAGAACGATTTTTCCGTTTAAAATGGCCTGGTCGATATATTTTTTTTCTTTAAAAAGCCACGGGTATTTATCCTCTTCATAAATGCCCATGGGACCGCCCATGATAACAAGCAAGTCGATATCGTCCAGTTTCGGAAAGGGGTCTTTGGCAAAAAGCCGTGTCGATGTAATTTCATGGGCCATATCTTTGGCCCACGGTTCAATGCTCCCGAGGCCTTCAAAGGGAACATGCTGGAAATAATGCAGCCGCATAATTGTTTCCTTTTTAACTATTCTATATCCGATTTAAAAGTTTGAGCCTAGTATACACAACAAATGATGTCGTCAAGGCCTTTTTACATGAATAGAGCGCCGGTGCGATTCGTAATAAGGGATTCAGCTCTTTTCTAATGCATTGACAAACAATACCACATCGTAGTAAAAAAGTAAATATATGCGCAAACTTCGCATCCGAAAACGACCCAATTCACCCTTGTCCTCATGCGCCGTCACAGCGGCAACGGGTCGACATTAATATCACAACTCGAAATTTTGGAGACCGTCCCATGAAAAACGATATCAAAAAGCGAGATCCGTCTTGCCGAATCGATGCGGAATCTTTAAGCCGGTTCAAACAACAACTTCCCGCTGTTGCCGAAAGCATTATCGGCAGTTGCTACGATGAAGAAAGTTTCATCCATATCGACTACGAACCGATTCCTTCCGAAGGGTATGTGGTTGATATCATACGCAAATTGAGAGAAATTCTTTTCCCGGGCTATTTTGCGCGTGAAAAAATCGATCCGGTCAACCTGAAATACTCCATGGGACAGGCGGTTTCGGTTTTATTTGACATGCTTTCGGTTCAGATCGCCCACAGCATTCGGCACGATTGTTTCAGATACGATCTTCCTTGTACCGAATGTGAGGAACAGGGACAAAAAATGGCGCTGATGCTGCTTGAATCGATTCCGTCCATTCGAAAGACACTGGCAACGGACGTTCGGGCGGTATATGAAGGTGATCCCGCAGCCAAAAGTTACGATGAAATCATTTTCAGCTATCCGGGCATCTTTGCCATGAGCGTATTCCGGGCGGCGCATCAACTCTTTAATCTTAAGGTGCCGCTCTTACCCCGCATCATGACGGAACATGCGCACAGCTTGACCGGTATCGATATACATCCCGGTGCGGATATCGGCGAAAGCTTTGTGATCGACCATGGAACCGGCGTGGTTATCGGCGAAACCACCGTTATCGGCAAAAACGTTCGAATCTATCAAGGGGTGACCCTCGGTGCCCTTTCACTCCCCAAAGACGCCGGGGAACGGCTGAGGGGAAAGAAGCGTCATCCCACCATCGAGGATGATGTCATTGTCTACTCGGGCGCAACGATTTTGGGGGGGGATACCGTCATCGGCGCACGTTCCGTCATTGGCGGAAATGTCTGGATTACCCAATCGGTGCCTCCGGATACCCGCGTCATCATGGAAACGCCGAAGCTGGTTTATCGATAGCCTGAGCGGCCCTATCCGGATGAGCATTAAAGGGTCGGGGTTGGATCCCCGGCTCGTTCATGCGCTTTTTGTAAAGCTCTTCGGTTTTCCAGGCGCGCTTTTAGCTTAGGAAACTGATCCATATCGGTATGCGGTAAAAAAAGTGCGGCCACATAATTGTCCATAAAAGACCGCGTCTCCGACAGTTCGAAATTTGTCATTCGCCGCGTGACCGCCACAACGTCCTTCCTGATGCGGTTGGTCAGACAGCTCATCTTTGCCCCCATTAAAGATCCATTGCCGACAAACCGAACCCGGTCCGAATCCATTTCCGGCAAAAGACCGATGACCATCGCCTTTTCCAGATCCACATAACTGCCGAATCCGCCTGCCAGATAAATCCGATCGATGTCCTGCGTCCGCAGCCCCACTTCTTCAAGCAGGGTCATACAACCGCTGTAGATAGCCCCTTTGGCCCTTATGAGATTATCGAGGTCCGGCTCCGTGAGGCCGATATCTCGATCGATTTGCGTTTCATGTTTCCATGCCAGAACATATTCGTAAATACCGTCAACTTCTCGGACACGAGGCGTATTCAGGTCGCGGTTGAATTTCCCCTGGT
>Ga0210077_1000081_pt1 | contig 53019 bp, 41 predicted proteins | sample RushMan_CattailN_5_FD_185556 | JGI IMG/M metagenome (GOLD analysis project Ga0210077, IMG submission 185556) | Wetland microbial communities from San Francisco Bay, California, USA, that impact long-term carbon sequestration -... | ecosystem: Environmental > Aquatic > Marine > Wetlands ...
TATCTCGTACTGGACAAGACCCGCCCCTTTCAGCCGCTCTCGGAAAAGCTCATAGGCGTCCGCCGTCGCGTCCTCATCGACCGGATTGGCCTCCACGACCTTCTCGAACGGCAGGCCCGCAACGTTCTCCAGCATGTAAACAGAAACATGGTCGGGGCCGATCCTCAGGGTTTCCTCGATCGTCCGCTGGAGGGCGGCGGGGCTTTCGCCGGGAACTCCGATCATCAGGTCGAGGCCGAGGTTCTCCACCCCCTCGCCCCGGCACGTCAGGCAGAAGGTCCGGGCCTCGGCGGCGGAATAGCCCCGGTCGAGAATGGCGAGCACCCGGTCATCGAAGGATTGAACTCCGATGCTGACCCGCGTAACGCCGGCCCTAAGCCAGGCACCGACCGTTTTCCCGTCGGCCGTCCCGGGGTTGGCTTCGAGGCTGAACTCCCCGATCTCCAACCGGAAACGCCCGGCCAGCATTCCCGTGAGCTCGAAAAGGTCCTCGCGGGCCATGATCGACGGGGTTCCGCCCCCGATATAGAGCGTGTCGAACACCCCGCCCTCCCCGGCCCGACACCCGGCCTCCCGCTCGATCCCGTCGCGCCAGGCCTCGTAGGAATCCCGGGTCAGGGGGGAGCTGTCGAAATGACAGTAGGGACACTTGGCCCGGCAGAACGGAAAATGAACGTACAGGCCCGACCGCGTTGCGGATGCCGCCGTGTCAGGGCCTCTCTTCGTAACCGACGGCCGCATAATAAATCGCCCGGTCGAAGAACAGGACAACCCGGTTGTGGAGGTCCATGGCCTGGTAGAGGTCGAGCGCCGTGTCCAGAACTCCCTCGAACTGGACCTTTTCCCAAAGGTGGCGGCGGATATGGCAGAGCGACAGCACGATCTCCGAGAACGGAAATCCTTCCCGCCGGCGCTGACGGCCCAAGGCCGTCCAATAGGCCGTCATCTCCTCCTTGCTGGTCTCCCGCGAGATCCATCTGCCGAGCTGGCTGTATACCCGGTAAGCCCTGGCATGGATTTCCCCCTGGTCGAACCCCCGGTAGGTCGGCATCCTCGAGTCGCGGTTGACCGAGGCCACGTAGTGGGTGGTCAGCTCCCGGGCATTTTGTTCAATCAGGTCGACGAGCTTCCGGGACGCGGGCGTTTCGAAGCCGGACATCTCCGCGGCTTGCTTCACGATCCCCTCCCTGCTTTGAATTTAATGCCGGGACCGGCCGATGTCAACAGGAAAAAGTCGCAGATTTTCCCGCCCGATCCGCTTGCGGAGCCCCTCGGCGCGGGCCTATAATGACGGTGGAATGGATTTCTCCGGGGCCGGGAAATGAAAGACGGGCTCAGCGGCGCAGGGACGAAGTTTGGCCGGGCGGCGCTCAGAGCCCGGCCCGCGGCCGCGGGCGTCGCCCTGGTCTTTCTCATGGCCGCCGTCGCCCCCCTCCTTCTTCCGGGGTCCCGGAAGCCGGCGCCGGGCACTTCGGGGCCTCAAAAGAGGGCCCGCGCGAACGATAAAGTTTCCGGGCTGCTCCGGCAAATCCATCGGGAAGTCAGCGAAATCGGCAAATACCCCGGAGAACCCATCGTCCGCCGGGAGTTTTTCATAGGCGTGGGCGACGACGACACCTACAAGGACTCCCACCTCGTGGTGCTGATCCAGGACGTCGAAGGCACGCCCAAGATGACCATCCAGGTAACACCGCTCCACCCCTCCCCGGAGAATCCCAGGGTCAAGTACGGCCGGGAGGTCAGGATGATCGTCTGTCTCATCGGCCCCCGCCGGGTCGATCTCTCCAGATGCGATTACGCGGAAAAGGAACTGCCCTCGCTTCTCCAGGAAATGCTGCGCGTCATTCGCGAGAGAAAAGACATTTTCCGCCGGCCGTGACGCTCTCCGGCTATTTCCCCTTGATGATTTCGATGAGGGTTTGCAGGGCCCGCGGGTCGCGGCATTCGCCGAGCCAGAAGACGGCCTTCTTGCGGATCCGAGGGTCCGGATGGGTCTTGGCCAGCCTGATCAGCGGCTCGAGCCCCTGATTGCCGGGAAGCTGCGACAGGGCGAAAACCGCCTGCTTCTGGACTTCGATGTCCCGTCCGCCTGTCGCGAAGTCCTCGAGAGCCGGGGCGGCCTTCTTCGAGGCGGCCTGGCCCAGCCAGAATACCGCCTGCTTCCTCACCCCGGCGTCATCGGCGCCGCGGGCCAGCCCGATCAGCTCGTCGACGGCTTCCGGAAGCCCGACCTGGCTGATTCCGAATACAGACGCCTCCCGGACCTCGGTCGAACGGTCGCTCCTCGCGGCGTTGACGAGGAGGCGGAGTCCGGCGGCGTCGTTCTGCTGGCCGATCCAAAAGGCGGCGTCCTTCCTCAGCCCGTCGGGGCCGGGCCCGGCGAGAATCCCTTCCAGGAAGCGCACGACGAGGCGGGGCGCGGCGTGGATGCCCGCGGCGGCTATGAGCTGCCTCTTGACCTTGTCGTCCCCGGCCCGGGCGAACAGGCTCTCGATCTTTCCCAGGCTCCGGGCGTCGGAAGCTTTCCCCAGCCAATACAGGGGCGCTCCCTCGAAGTCGAAGGCGAGGTCGAGGTCGCTCATCCGGACCTTGGCCGGAGAGGTGGTCCGGCCGGAGGGATACAGCAGGAAAATCCCGATGTCCTTAGCGACCTTGGCCTCGGCCTCCCCTTCCCTCTCCAGCTTATCCAGGGCCCGGCGGGCGGCCGGGCCGATGTCCTCTGCCCCGCCCGACCGGGACCCGGAACTCCGGACGCCGGCCAGAATCTCCCTGACCGTCAGCTCCCGGGACACCCGGTCCGTGTTCACGGACCCGATGGTGGAGTGCCGGCCCATAAGACGGCTTATGCTGTAGCCGACCCAGAATTCCCCGCCCCGCCTTCCCCCCGCCTCCCCGATAGCCCAGGCGACACGGACCGTCAGGGATTCGTCGGCTCCCGGGTACCGGATCACCTCGCCCGGCGGCCGCACCTCATCCCGGGGAGGAGCGGCCGCGGCCAGAGCCGCGGCCGCCGCCAGCAGGACAAAAGCCGCGGTCGCTGCCCGCCTCACGGCCTACCCCCGAGGTTCCGGGACGGGAGCGCCCCCGCCGTCCTTCTTCTCCAGGATCTCCATCAAGGCCTCCTTGGCCTTGGGCGTGCCGATCTCGCCGAGAGCCATGACGGCCGCCGTGGCCAGCCTGCGGTCCTTGCCCTTGGCGAGCTCGAGGAGGGCCGGCACGGCGTCATCGCTTTTCGACTGGCCGAGGGCCATGACGGCCTGCTGCCTGATCTCGGGGTCGGTCTCCTCTTTGAGGATCCTGGTCAGAACGGCCACAGGCGCGCCGCCCTTCTCGTCCATCAGGAGATAGACGACGGCCCGCCGCGCCCGGGGCGACTTGGCGTTCTTCATCAGCTCGAAGAGGCTCTCCGTGCCCAGCGCCCCCTTCAGGTCCTGGAGGGCGAAGACGGCTCTCTCGGCCAGGCCCTCGTCCTGGCTGTTCAGGGCGATATCCAGGAGCGTTTCCTTGACGCCCTCCCCGCCGTGCTCGGCAATGGCGAACAGGGCCGCCTCCCTCAGCTCGGAGTCCTTCGAGGACGCCAGGACCTCCTTCAGAACGCCCAGCGACTCCGGCCCCTTGATCTCCGCAACCTGGAAAAGGGCGGCCCGGGCCAGGTCGGGGTCGGCGCCCTTGAGGAGAATGTCCTTCAGGAGGGGCAGGGTTTCGGCCTCGGACCTGTCCGCGAGGGAATACAGCGCGGCCTCCCGGACGCTTCGGTTCTTGGCCTCGCTCAGAATGCGGCGCAGGGCCTCCGACGCCTCCCTGCCTTTGATGTCCTGGATGGCGAACGCGGCCGTGCGGGCCATGTCGGCGTTCGGGTCCGTGAGCGCGATATCCGTCAGGAGGGCGAGCGTCCCCGGGTCCTTGGCCTCGGCCAGGGCGAAGAGGGCGGCCTGGCGGACGCCGGCCGGCGCGTCGGACCGGACGACTTCCTTGAGGACCGCGACAGCCTCCGGCCCGCCGTGCCCGGCGAGGGCGAAGAGGGCCGCCCGGCGAACGTCCGGATCGGGGTCGCGGCGGGCGATGTCGGCGAGCTTGGTCATGGCCTGCGGGGCGTCCATATCCTCGAGCATGAACACGATCCGGCCTCTGAGCTTGGCGTTGTCCGACTTGTCATAGAGGTCGATGATCGTTTTCAGGGCTTCCGCATCGCCGATATTCTGGAGCGCATACAGGGCGGCCAGCTTGATGTCCTCCTCGTCACCCGATTCCATGGACCTGATCACGGTCTCGTACTCGGGCTTTCCGGCCTTGGCCAGAGTCCGGGAGAGCCGGACCATGTTGGCCCGGGCCTCCTTGACCCAGTCGCTCGCCGGATAGGCCCGGATGAAGTCCTGATAGCATTTGAAGGCGGTTTCCATGGACGCGTTGAGCTTCTCGAGGGAAAAGCAGGACCAGAAGCGGGCGTCATCCACCCAGGCACTCTTGGGGAACGTCCGGGCGATATCTTCCATCGCCTTGCGGGCGGCGTCCCATTTTTCCTCGAGGACCAGGGCGTAGGCCTGCTTGTAGGCGACCGCATCCTTTTCCTGACCCGAGACGTCCTCGGCCCGTGCGGCGGCGAGCGGCCCGACGGACAGAACGGACATCAGGAACAGTCCGACGGCCGCGGCAACGGCGATTCTTTTCGTGTTTCTCATGGCTGATCTCCTTTGTGTCATGGGACTTGTGTCAGATCTTTGTTTTATCGCGGCGGACCGGGGCCCGCCCGGTTTCAGGCCGGGCCGGCCCGGAGCCGGCCGAGCCGGTCATGCGGCTCAAGTCGATCCTCAGCAGCAGCGATTGACGGTCGACGCCCTGCTTGACGAGTTCGACGCCCTCCAGGTCCTGGCCCTCCTCGAGGTTGGCAATCTGAAGCATGATCACCCGGAGTTCGGCGACCAGCCGGCGCAGCCTGGCCTGTCGCGGGTCCGTGAGGGAGTTCTGGATGCTCCCGGCTTCGGCCGCGAGGCCGCGCGAGATCCGCTTTTGGAGCGGCAGGTCCAAGGCATAGGAATCCGCGCTCCCCGAATCGAAATTGACCAGTCCCAGGAGGAGGACCTCGGAGCGATCGATGTAGCTCGCTGCACGCAGGGCGGCCTCGTCCGCGCCGGGGGCCGGCGCCGCGGGCCGCATCGTATAGACCCTCGGGGGCGGGGCCAGGACCGACCTCCCGATCAGGATGCCGGCCGTGATCAGGGCGACGGCCGCGGCGGCCTGGTAGGCCCAGCGCGGGACCGCCCCGAAGAGTCGGCCCCGACGGGCTTTCCGGCCGGAAGCCCGGGCCCGAAGGGATTCCTCGCGGCCCATCCGGAGACGAAGCCTGTCCCAGTACCCGTCCCAGAAGTCCGGCCCTGGGTCCGGGCGCCGCCTGCCGTCCATGACCCTCAGGGTCGCCCCGAGGACGGAGTATTCCGCTGCGCAATCCGGACAGGCCCCGAGATGGCCCTCGAAGGCCGTCTTGTCCGGCGCGCTCAGTTCGCCGTACAAAGCTTCGATCATCATGTCCCGGCACTTGCGGCATTTAATCATGATTGGCCTCCAGGCCGGAGGCGGCCCCGCCCCGGCCAAGCTCCTTCTGGAGTTTCCTGACGGCCCGGAACAGGTAGCTCTTGACCGAGCCGAGCGAGATATCGAGAACCCCGGCGATCTCCTTGAGCATCAGGTCGTCGTAGTGGCGGAGAAGGAAGACCGCCTTCTCCTGTGGAGACACCTTCTCCAGGGCCAGGGTGATTTTCCGCTGCAACATTTCCGACTCGACCGACAGGTCGGGATCGGGGGACGGGGAGGAGAACAAGACGGCGGACGGGTCCCTGGCCCCCGACGCCAGGGTTTCCTCCTCTACCGCCCGGGGAGCCTGGGCCCTTTTCCTCAGGTGATCGATGCAGGCGTTGTAGGTGACCCGGTAAAGCCACGAACCCAGTTTGGCGTCCCTTTTGAACGTGGCAAAAGAACGAAACACTTTGAGGAATACCTCCTGGGAGACGTCTTCCGCGTCGGTCGGGTCGCGCACCATGTCCAGCGCGATGTAATAGACCTTCTTCTTGTAGCATTCGACGAACTCCCTGAAGGCGGTCAGGTCTCCCCTGGCCAGCCCGTCAATCAGCTCTTTCTCGTCTGTCAAGCTCCGTCTCCGGTCGACAACCCCTTAGACGGGCCAACCCGCTCCCGGGTTGGCAAGTTGGGGTCGGACCAAGTCAACTTATTAATATAGCGCAAAATAGTCCCCAAAAGGGGCCAGACTTTCTCCCTAAGTCCATGTTTTCGGGCCGCAAAAGAGGGATTTAGCGGCCGGCTGCGCCGCCCGGCCTTCCGGCCAACAGAGCCGGCGGCGGACTCTCGTCCCCGCCCGCTCCCGGTTCCCGTTTGGCCGGACCGTCCGCCTGTGGGATAATGGACGTCCGCCGGCGGCCGAAACGACCGGGCCGTCCGCGGAAGGTGCCAGCATGAAAAGACGCGATTTCGTCAAGTGGGCCGTCACCGGGGCGGCGGCCCTTCCCTTTTCGGGCTGCGAAAACTACACCCGGCCGGACGGCCCCGCAGTCGAGACCGAGAGCCCGCTTTTCCATGTCGGCGGGATCCCCGACCAAGCCCTCATCGGCGACAACCACCACCTGGGCGTGGACTCCCTCCTCGACCTCATGGGCCGCAACGGGCTGCCGTTCTTCCGCACCTCGCGCCCGGGGCCCGAGAACGGCGCCGACGGCCTGATCGCCCCGGACGACACGGTCCTCGTCAAAGTCAATGCCCAATGGAAGTACCGCGGCTGCACCAACAGCGACCTCGTGCGCGGCCTTGTCCGGCGCATCCTCGAACACCCCGACGGCTTCTCGGGCGAGGTCGTGATCCTCGACAACGGTCAGGGGCGAGGCAGCCTGGCCTGCGACACGTCGAGCTCCTACGGCAACGCCGAGGTTCACGCCAACGCCGAAAACGACCAGCACTCCTTCCTGTGGCTGGTCGACACCCTGTTCCGCGACCCCCGCGTTTCGGCCTATCTCCTGGACCCCATCCGCGGCACCTTCATCGCCGCCGACGACCACGCCGCCGACGGATACCGGATACTCGAGAACGTCTCCTACCCGTGCTTCACGACTCCGGGCGGCCGCCGGGTCGAGCTCGCCTCCGGCGTCTGGAACGGCTCGTCCTTCGACGACCGGCTGAAGCTCATCAACGTCCCGGTGCTCAAGCATCACGATGTCGGCGGCTCCGAAATCACCGGCGCCCTCAAGCACATGTACGGGCTCGTGTCCATGTCGGACGGCCAGTCCGGCCTCCGCCACTACGCCGGCCTCGGGGAGACGTGCGGAAGGATGATGGCCGCCGTCCACACGCCGGTGCTCAACATCATCGACGCGATCTGGGTGTCCCACCTAGCCCTGGCCGGCACCCCGGCATCCTCGACGTTCCGCGCCAACCGGATCCTGGCCGGCCAGGACCCGGTCGCCCTCGACTACTGGGCGGCCAGGCACATCCTATACCCGATCGACGGCAACGCCCGTCACGACCCGGCTTTCGAAGGCATCGACCGCTGGCTCACCGACGCCGCGAACCTGATCAACGGCCTGGGGGGTTTCTCCGGCCTGGACAGGGGCATACGCGTCGGTTACGTGACGAAGACCGAATCGGAAATGCGTCTCTACGAAGCGGCCTGAAGCCGGAACACCCCGCACCCGGGCCTGTCCGGGCTCCGCTCCTTCACGAGCCGCGGGACATCAGGGCCGCTCCCGTCAGTGTCTGCGGTAGAAGGTTCCCCCCGCGAACCCGGACTGCTCGAGCTTGGGCCAGACCCGAAATTTGACGAGCGCGTCGTCCTTGAACACCACCCGGATCACCGCGAACGTCTCCAGCACGATCTTCGTGTCCTTGCCGACACCCAGGCCGCCGCCGTCGATCTCGCCCATCGTGGTCGCGTCGCTGCCGATCTTCTTGGTCCAGACGGCCACCTTGAAGGCGCCTCCGGAACCGAAGATTTCCGCGTAATCCTTTTTCGAAAACTTAACCTTGCCGCGGTTGTACTTGCCGACTTCTTTGGCCGTTGGGTCGTTCGCCTCCCAGGCCTGGAGGGTCTCGAAGGACCACTCGCGGAGCTTCCCGCTGATGTCGTTGAGCTTCTTCCCCTTCAAGGCCTGTAGATCCTGCTCGTAGAGCTTCGCCTGGTCCTTGGCCTTGTCGGCGCCGCGCGCCGGCGCGACGACGCACAGCCCCGCCGCGACCGAGGCCAGCAAGGCGAGCTTCCAGCCGTCCCTGACGATGTTCATCCCACACCTCCCATCGCGCCCATCATAAGACAGTCGGAAGCCTCAATGCAAGCCCTCCGCTTGTGCCCCGCCGCGCCCCGGTGCTAGAATACGGGACCGCGCCAACCGCCGGACGGCCCGCCGGGCCGGACGCTCTCCAAGGAGGCCAGAATGGACAAGATCAGAGTCGGTCTCGTCGGCACGGGCTACATCGGCCTGGTCCATCTCGAAATCCTGCGCCGCATCCCCCGGGTCGAGGTCGTGGCCGTCGCGGACAGCGATCAGTCCCGGGCCCGAGCCGCCGCCGAGAACCTGAACATCGCCAATGTCTACGGCCGCGCCGAGGACCTGATCGACGAGCCCGCGGTCGAGGTGGTCCATAACTGCACCCCCAACAACCTCCATTTCGCGGTCAGCAGCCGGGCCATCGCCAACGGGAAGGACGTGCTCTCGGAGAAGCCGCTGGCCCTCGATTCGCGGGAATCGGCGGAGCTCGTCCGGCTCGCCGCGAACGCGGGGACGCTCACCGGCATCAATTTCTGCTACCGCTACTACCCGGTGGTCCAGGAGGCCGCCGCCCGCGTCCGCCGCGGCGAACTGGGCGAGGTGCGGGCGCTCATGGGCCATTTCCTCCAGGATTGGCTGTTTTACGACACCGACTATTCCTGGCGCCTCGACCCGTCTGTCGCCGGCGGCGTCAATGTCCTGGCCGATCTCGGAAGTCACTGGTGCGACCTCGTCCAGTTTGTCACCGGACGGAAAATCGTCGAGGTGCTGGCCGAGTTGCACACCTGCATTCCCCGGCGCCGCAGGCCCGCCTCGGGCTCCCTGTCGTTCGGCGGAGCCTCCGGCGGGGACCTCGAGGATGTCGAGGTCCGTCTCGACGACTACGCCTCCCTGTTCGTCCGCCTGGACAACGGCGCCCGCGGCAACTTCACGACCTGCCAGGTCGCCGCCGGCCGCAAGGTCGACATCGAACTCCAGATCTTCGGCACGAGGGAATCCATCGCCTGGAGCCACGTCCGGCCCAACGCCCTCTGGATCGGCCACCGTGAAAGGGCGAACGAGGTTTTCTTCGAATCGCCCCAGCTCCAAACGCCCGAAACCCGCAAGTATGCCGGACTGCCGACGGGACATCCCATGGGATACCACGACGCCATCTACAACCTGTTCCGCGATTATTACGAAGCGCTCGCCGCGAAACGGGCCGGGCGCGATTTTTCCGCCCTCTTCCCCGGTTTTAGCGCCGGCCACGACATGATGTGCATCATCGATGCCTCACTCGAATCGCGGCGTTCGGGAAGCTGGGCCGAAGTCCGGAGATGAGCCGGCCGCCACGGCCGGGCAGGACAGAGTCCTGTCCCCAGGGACCGGACATCCCCGGGAAAGCCGTCCGCGGACACCGGGAGCGGGACGCCCTCCCGGCCCGGCCTGCCGGCTTCACCTGCCGGGTTTTCCAGCCCCGCCTGTCTCGAACCCAGGCGGATGGCACAATAGTTGCTGGACTTCAATGGGAGATTATATGGAAACAGCAATCCGACCGGACCGTCATGTCCCTGCCCGGCCTCGCGCCGCGTCCGCGACCCGCCGTCGCCGCGCTTCCGGCAGGGCGGCAACGCTCCTCGTCATGTTCTCGTTTCTTTCCTTCTTCGGCGCCTGCTTCAACGTGAAGACCCTGTCCAAGAGGACCGCCCCCTCCCCCGAAGCGCCGTGGACGCCCCCTGCGCCGGCCAAGCCGGCGACCCCGGCCGTGCCTCCCCCGGAAATCCCGGCCGAACTCCTGGCCGCCGGGCGGAAGTGGACGCTCACGGATCTCGTCGACGTCGGCCTGCGCAACAACCCGCAGACCAAAGCCGCCTGGAATCAGGCTCTGGCCGCTTCCGCCGGCGTGGATATCGCCCTGGCCGCCTTTTTTCCCGAGATCACGGCCGGAGCTGCGTGGTCCAAAACCGAGGGGTCGGCGATCGGCGGCCGCTTCACCTTCAATTATTCGAGCTGGGACTTCAGCGCCGACCTGAACTACCTTCTGCTCGACTTCGGAGGCCGGACGGCCACGCTTCGGTCGGCCCGCCAGGCCCTGGCCGCGGCCAATTGGACGCAGAACTCGGCCATCCAGGGAGTCATCCTCCTTATCGAACAGGCCTATTACAGGTACCTAGCCTCCAGGGCCCTGCTCCAGGCCGACGAGGCCAGCCTGAAGGAGGCCGAGTCCAACCTGGAAGCCGCGAACATCCGCCACGACGCCGGAGTGGCCACCATCGCCGACGTCCTCCGGGCCAGGACCGCCCGTTCGCAGTCCCTTCTGAACCTGGTCACGGACCGCGGCGCAGCCCAGATCGCCCGGGGCGCGCTGGCGGATGCCATGGGACTGCCGGCCGAAGCCGGCTTCGAGGTCATGGACGAACTCCCCTCCGCGCTCCCGCTCGAGCTCGTCTCGGGGGAGGTCGAGAAGTATATCGCGGACGCCCAGGCCGCGCGCCCCGACCTCGCCGCCGCCAGAGCCGCCGCGCTCCAGGCCCGGGCCGCTGTTGCCTCGGCGCGCTCGGCCGGTCTCCCCACCATCTCGGCCGGCGGCGGCTACGACCGGATCTATTTCCGGGGCACGCCGACGCCGAGCAACAATTACTCCTTGTCGTTGTCCCTCAACATCCCGATTTCGGTAGGCGTCGCCAACCGGTTCAGGGTCCTCCTGGCCGAAGCCCAGGCCGAAGCCGCCAAGGCCCAGATGGAGCAGACGGCCCAGAGCGTAATCGTCCAGGTGTGGACGAGCTACTTCGACCTCCGCACCTCGGCTCAACGCATCACCACGGCCCGGGTCCTGGTCGAGTCCGCGGAGGAATCCTACCAGGTCGCCGCCGAGAGCTACAGGAAGGGCGTGGAAAGCATCCTCGACCTCCTGACCGCGGAAAGCGCTCTCGACGGCGCCCGAGTCCAGCTCCTCCAGGCCCGCACGGACTGGCTCCTCGCTCTCGTTCAATTCACGCATGACACCGGGATCCTCGGCCGGCCGGAGACAACTCCGTCGGGGGTCTTCCCGGTCCCGGTGAACGGCAAAGGAGATGATCGCAGATGAGCGCACTTTCCACGCCCCGGACTTCACCCCGTCCGGCGCCGGGCTTTCGGGTATCCATCCGCCGGTCGGCCGCCGCCCTCCTCGCGCCGGTCGTCGCTCTCCTCTTCGCCTCCTGCGGAGGCGGCGAGAAAACCGTCGGGCAACCGCCCTCCGTCCCGGTCACCGTCACCAAGGCGGCCGCCCGGGATGTCCCTCTCCAGGTCACGGCGATCGGCAGCGTGGAGGCCTATTCCACCGTCCAGGTCACGGCCCTCGTCACCGGCCAGATGATGGAGGCCGCCTTCAGGGAGGGCCAGGACGTCAGGAAGGGCGACCTGCTCTTCACCATCGACCCGCGACCCTTCGAGTTCGCCGTGCGCCAGGCCGAAGCCGCCCTGGCCCGGGACCGGGCCAGCCTCGAGAACGCCGAGGACGACGTCACCCGGTACACGGAGCTGGCCGAAAAGGACTACACGACCAAGGAGAATTTCGAGCAGCTCAAGGCCGATGCCGAGGTTCTGCGGGCCGCGGTGAAGGGCGACGAGGCCGCGCTTGACAACGCCCGGCTCCAGCTCGAGCACTGCTCCATCCGCTCGCCCATCAATGCCCGGACCGGCAGCCTCCAGGTTCATCCCGGCAACATCGTCACCGCGAACTCCCCGACGCCCCTCGTCGTCCTGAACCAGGTCAGCCCGATCTACGTGTCATTCTCGGTGACCGAACAGAACCTCCCGGAGATCCGGGCCTACCAGGCAAAAAAGGCCCTGGAGGTTGAAGCGTCGTCTTCGGGCGAGCCGCCGAAGTCCGCCCGGGGGGTCCTGAGCTTCGTCGACAACGCGATCGACGAGGCCACCGGGACGATCATGCTCAAGGCGACCTTTCCCAACACGGACCGGACCCTCTGGCCCGGACAGTACGTGAACGTCGTGTTGACCCTGGCCGTCGAGAAAGACCGCCTCCTGGTCCCCTCGCGATGCGTGCAGACCGGACAGAGCGGCCAATACGTGTGGGTCGTCGGCGGCGACAGGAAGGCCGCAATGCGGCCGGTGGTCGTCGAACGCACCTATGACCAGTCGGCCGTCATCCGCTCCGGCCTCCAGGCCGGGGAGACGGTCGTCACCGACGGCTTCCTGCGCCTGACCGCGGGCGCCGAGGTGGAGATCTCCAAGCCGGCCGCGGAAAAATCATGAACATCTCGCGGCCCTTCATCCAGAGGCCGGTCATGACCACATTGGTCATGGCCGCCATCCTGGTCTTCGGGATCATGTCTTTCCAACGGCTCCCCGTGAGCGAACTCCCCAACGTTTCCTATCCGACGATCAACGTCAGCGCCGCCCTGCCCGGCGCGGGCCCGGAGACGATGGCCGCGGCGGTGGCCACGCCTCTCGAACGGCAATTCTCGACGATCGACGGGCTGGACTCCATGACCTCGTCGAGCTTCCTCGGCGTGACCCAGATCGCGCTCCAGTTCAGCCTCAGCAAGAACCTCGACGCCGCCGCGAGCGACGTCCAGGCGGCCATCTCCGTGGCCGGGGCCCAGCTGCCCCCGGAAATGCCGGCGCCGCCCTCATACCGGAAGGTCAACCCGGCCGCGACGCCGGTGCTCTTCATCGCCCTGACCTCGACGACCCTGACCCTCTCGGCCCTGGACGACTACGCCGAGACGATCATGGCCGAGCGCATTTCGATGGTCAGCGGCGTCTCCCAGGTCCTGGTCTTCGGGTCCCAAAAATACGCCGTCCGCATCCGTCTCAATCCCGACCTCCTGGCCGCCAAGGGGGTCGGCATCGACCGGGTCGCGCAGGCCGTTCAGAACGGCAACGTCAACCTGCCGACGGGGACGCTCAACGGCCCGCATGAGGCGTTCACCCTCGAATCGAACGGCCAGTTGTTCGACGCCGCGGCCTATCGCGACCTCATCGTCGCCTACCGGAACGGCGCCCCCGTGAGGGTCAAGGACCTCGGGGAATCCCTCGACAGCGTCCAGAACGACAAGACGGCGGCCTGGTACGTGAGCGGGGCCGGCTCGCAGAGGTCGATCATCCTGGCCATCCAGCGCCAACCGTCCTCCAACACCATCCAGGTCGTCTCGGGAGTGCTCCAGCTCCTGCCGGCCCTCCGCAATCAGATCCCCGCCTCTGTCGATTTCGAGGTCGTCTACGACCGGTCGACCTCCATCCGGGAATCGGTCACCGACGTCGAGATCACCCTGCTGATCGCCATCGGGCTGGTCGTCATGGTCATTTTCTTTTTCCTCAGGAACTTCACGGCCACGGTGATCCCAAGCCTGGCCCTGCCGTTTTCGATCGTCGGCACTTTCGCCGTCATGCTGGGCCTCGGCTTCAGCCTGAACAACCTGACCTTGATGGCCCTGGCGCTGTCGATCGGCTTCCTGGTCGACGACGCCATCGTCATGCTGGAGAACATCTTCCGGCACCAGGAGTTGGGCGAGCCGACCCGCGAGGCGGCCCTCAAGGGCTCGGCCGAGATCTCGTTCACCATCGTGTCCATGACCCTCTCCCTGGCCGCCATCTTCATCCCGATCCTGCTGCTGGGCGGGATCATCGGCCGGCTGTTCCGGGAGTTCGCCATTACGATCGCCGCGGCCGTCCTCTTTTCCGGCTTCGTCTCGCTCACGCTGACGCCCATGATCAGCAGCCGCATCCTGCGTCGGCCGGGCCAGATCCGCCATCACCGGGCTTATCTGTCCATCGAGAGGTTCCTGACGAGGGTGCTCAAGGCCTATGAGAAGGGCCTGGGCTGGTCCCTGAGGCACCGGCTCCCGCTCCTCGCCCTGTCGATCGTCACTCTTCTGCTCACCGTCCTCCTGTTCGAGCGGATTCCCAAGGGATTCCTCCCGAGCGAGGACATGGGACAGTTCATGGCAATCACCGAGGCCGCCCAGGGCATCTCGTACGACTCCATGGTCGAGCACCAGATGGCCGTGGCCGACGTCCTCATCCACGACCCGAACGTGGCCTCCTTCATCACGGCGGTGGGAGGTTTCACCGCGGGCAACCAGGGGCGAATGTTCATCCAGACCGTTCCCAGGTCCCGAAGGAAGCTCAGCATCGACCGGATCATCAACGAACTGAGGCCCAAGGTGGCCCGGATCCCGGGCGTCGTCACCTTCATGCAGAACCCGCCGCCCATCCAGATCGGGGCTCGATTCGCCAAGAGCCTGTACCAGTTCACGCTCCAGAGCCCGGACACCGACCTCCTTTACGAAAAGGCCGAAGCGTTCGAGGCGCGGATGCGGTCGATTCCGGGCCTCGAGGATGTGACGAGCGACATGCTTCTCAGGAACCCCCTGGTGACGGTGGCCGTGGACCGGGACAAGGCGTTGAGCCAGGGCGTCACCCCGCTCCAGGTCGAAAACGCGCTCTACTACGGCTTCGGGCAGCGGCAGATCTCGACGATCTACACGCCGAGCAACGAGTACCAGGTCATCATGGAGCTCGAGCCCCGGTTCCAGGCCGACCCGGCTCAGCTGGCCAAGCTTTACATCACGTCGTCGTCGGGAACCCTGGTCCCCCTCGATGCCGTGTCCAAACAGGTGCGCGGGTTCGGTCCGCTCCAGGTCAACCACTCGGGCCAGCTTCCCTCCGTCACCATCTCCTTCAATCTCAAGCCCGGCGTGTCGATCGGCGCGGCGGTCGACGAGATCTCGCGCCTGGCCCGGACGGAGCTCCCGGCCGACATCACGACCAGCTTCGCGGGAACGGCCCAGGCCTTCCAGGCCTCGCTCAAGGGGATGGGATTCCTGCTCATCCTGACGATCTTCGTCATCTACATGATCCTGGGCATCCTCTACGAGAGCTTCATCCACCCGCTGACCATCCTGTCGGCCCTGCCGTTCGCCGGTTTCGGCGCCCTGCTCACGCTGCTCATCTTCCGTGTCGAACTGTCCATCTACGCCTACGTCGGGATCATCATGCTGGTCGGGCTGGTGAAGAAGAACGGCATCATCATGATCGACTTCGCCCTCAACGCTGAGAGAAAGGAGGGCAAGAACGCCAGGGACTCCATCTACGAGGCCTGCGTCGTCCGTTTCAGGCCGATCATGATGACCACCATGGCCACCCTGTTCGGGACCATGCCTATCGCCCTCGGTTTCGGGGCGGGGGCGGAGTCGCGGCGGCCGCTCGGGCTGGCGGTGGTCGGCGGGCTTCTTTTCTCCCAGCTCATCACCCTGTTCGTGACGCCGGTGATCTACACGTATTTCGACGAACTCAAGACCCGCTTCGGGAAGAAACAGGCCGGGCCGCGGCCCGCGCCGGGTTGACAGCCGGGCCCCCGAAGGGTTATCAAATCGGTGTCGGATGGATCGGCCGGATAACATCCGGAAAGGAGGAACGATGGCCGAAAGCCCCTTGTCGACCCTGGAAAAGATCGACCCGGATCTGATGCGCCATCTCAAGGAGACCGACGACCTGATTTACAAGTCGGGAGCCCTGCCCAGAAAGTACAAGATCCTGATGGCCATGGCCTTCGACGCCGCTCACGGCGCCGATCAGGGCGTCAAGGCCCTGGCCCTGGCGGCCATGCGCGAAGGAGCGACGAAGGAGGAAATCTCCGAGGCCCTGAGAGTGGCCTACCACCTCGCCGGCGTGGGCACGCTTTACACCGCGTCGATTGGGCTGCGGGACGTCCTGGGATAGTCCCCGAACCCGAAATTTCGCCCGGGCAGAGGACTCGCCCGCCCGGGCCGAATGTCAGCCGCCGAGGTCTTTCTTCTTCTGATCGAATTCGTTTTTGTCGATCTCGCCGCGGGCGTACCGATTTTTCAGGATGTCGAGAGCCGTTTCCTGCTGATGCCCCGCGCCGCCCGGCCGGCCCCCCTGCTGGATGAGCCAGCGGATGAAAAAGACGAAGGCGATGATGGCCGCGATCCAAAACAGGATCATGAATCCCCCGGACATCCAGCCCCAGTGTCCACCCCACCACATTGTTCGCGCCTCCCTTCGGTTATTTTAGCGGCGAGCCGCCCCGCCGTACTTCCATCATAACCCCCCTGGCCGGCAAAGGCAAAAAACGGCCCTCGATCTTGCCGGCGGGGTCAGCGGTCCCTCTTCAGAATCCCGCGGGCGCGGGTTTCGAAGTCCTTGCCTGTCAAGGCAATCGAAAAGGGCCTTCAAGAATCGTTCGCATCATGGGACTCCCCGTGCCCCATTACGATTCGCCCGCCCTTATTTCGGCCTGGGGGAATGGGAAGCCGGCGTCTGAGCGCCTTGTTCCGGCCCGCCGGACCTCTCCAGAAACAGGGTCTGGGTCGGATAGGCGAATTCGATGCCCTCGGCGGCGAACTTTTCGAGCAGGTTGAGGTTGATGGCCTCCTGGATGTTCATATACAGGTTGTAGTCGGGACTCAACACCCAATACACCGTCTCGACGTTCATGGAAAAATCGCCGAAGGCTCTGAAATTCGAGCGGTCGAACCTGGTGTTCGCCTGGCTTTCGACCGCGGCCTTGATTAAGCCTGGGATGGCCTTCATCTTGTCGGGCGCCGTCTGGTAGGTCACCCCGACCGAGAAAACGACGCGCCGCTCGGCCATGCGCTTGTAGTTCCTGATCCGGCTCTGGAGCAGGTCGTTGTTGCCGAAAACGAGTTCCTCGCCGCCCAGGCTGCGGATGCGGGTGGTCATGATCCCGATGTGCTCGACCGTGCCCAGGTAGTCGCCGACGATGATGAAGTCGCCGACGAGAAACGGCTTGTCCAGGACGATCGAGAGCGACGCGAGCAGGTCGCCGAGGACCCTCTGCAGGGCCAGGGCGACGGCCACGCCGCCAATGCCCAACCCGGCGATGAGTGTCGTGACATTGACGCCGAAATTGTCCAGGACGAGAAGGAGCACCACGGCCCAAAGCACGGCCCGGACGAAAAAGTTCAGGAGGCCCATCACTGTCGTCCCCGCTTTGTCCTCCTCCTCCCTTTTTTCGCGCGTGCGGCCGATCCAATAGGTGATGATGTGGGACCCCCACACGGCGCCCTGGAGGAGCAGGGCCAGGACGGCCAGCCGGCTCAGGACCGCCGCCAGCGAGGGCGGAAGCTTCAAGCTCAGGGCCCCCATATAAACGGCGATCACGAGCACGAAGAGCGGCTTGATCTTCTTTATGAGGAGGGCGATCAGGTCGTCGACCTTGGTGACGGTCTTTGCGGCGCGGGCCTTGATTTTCCGATGAAGCACTCCCTTGGCGATGATCACGACCAGCCAGACGGCCGCCGCGATGGCCGCGGCAATTAGCCAGCTTTGGATCGTGTTGTTGAAGAAACTCTTGGCCAGAAAACCCATGCCAGCCTCCCTTACGCTTTGGAGCCGCTCAGTGCTGGAAGCGGCGGACATATCCAAACACGATGGCTGCGACGAACCCGACGATGAGGACCCAGAAAAAGATCCACATGACGGACTCGATCTCGCCTTCCTCCTTGGTGTCCGTCTTCTCCTCCTGACTTTGGGAGACGGACTTGCCGGAGAATGCGGCCACGGCTTCCATCACCAAGGCGAAAATCAGCCCGACGGCGAAGAACGACAGCCAGTATACCCCGAGCAGCACGGGCCCGACGGGAGTCAGCCAGATGCCGCCCGCCCAGGCGCCGAAAAAGACGACGACGAAGAAAATCAACACCCGGCGCGCCGACTTGGCCTGCCGCCCGATCACGGCGAAGACAACCGTCAGGAACAGGGCCACGGCCAGGGCAAAAACCAGTTCGATGAAAACCATCTCATTCCCCTTCCCGGGATTCGGTGTGTATCATGTTTTTCCCATTATAGCCTCCGGCGCGCCCCGTGCGAAGAGTCGGGAGCCCCAGCCGGCTTCTACGGCGTACTTCATGCAGCGCTCGAATACGGCGAAATCGAAGCGGGGGCACTTCAGCCCCACACGGTCGAGGACGGCGCGGGCTCGGGTCGTGTCGAAAACGCGCTCGTCTTTCATGTACGGCTCATACGCCTCCACGCACTGGCCGTAGAGGGCTTCCAGGGGAGTCTTCGGCGACCGGGCGAAATCTTCGGGAGACGCCGCCCGGATCCCCGTCAGCCGGAAGAGACGGCTGCTGTAATCTATGATGGCCTCGATCCGCTCCGGCGTTCCGCTGACGATGTGAAAGATCCCGCCCTGCCGAGCCCCGTCCATCAGGGCCAGGAAAGCCTCCAAGAAGTAGTCCACGGGGATCAGGTCGAGCCCGCCGGCCCCTGAGACCGGGATCCGCAGCGGGAGGCGCATCACGCCGTCCGCTTCGAGGCTGATGCCCATGTCCGCCGCCCTCCGGCCGCCCTTTTCCCGGATGTCTCTCTCGAAAACATCCCGGAGAAAAAAGGCCGTCCGGACGGGGAAGTACACGGCGTTGAAGACCAGGCTTCGGCCCGTCCGCGAATCGCCGTAGACGATGGACGGGCGATAGATCGACAGCCGGATGCCGGCCCCCCGGCAGGCCGCCGCGACGGCCCTCTCTCCCAGGCACTTGGTCTCTTCGTAGACGTTATGGAACCCGCCGGGCTTGGCCGGTTCCTCCGGGCAGAGGCCGGAGGTCATCCCGGCCACGAAAGCCGTGCTGACGTGGTGGAAGAAACGGGCCTCGCTGGCCCGGGCGAAAGCCAGGACGCGGCCCAAACCCGCAACGTTGGTCGCCTCGACTTCGGCTCTTTTCCGCTCGACGAACGCGGTGTTGGAGGCGCAGTGGATGATCTCATCCGTCGTCTGGAGCGCCTCGCCGTAGGTCGAGGGGTCCAGGCCGAGAGCCGGGCGGGTAATGTCGCCTTCGAATACGCGGAGGCCCCGCCGCTCCGACGCCGTCAGGCCGAACCAGTCCAAGAGCTCACGGACCCTGTCCGCCGCCGCCCCGTGCCCGTTGGAGCGCGCCAGGAGGGAGACGGAGCGTCCCCGGCGGAGCAGTTCGGCGGCGATGTGGCTGCCCAGGAACCCGGTTCCCCCGGTGAGGAAATAGCGCGGCGTGCCGGAAACGCGTTTTCCCCTGACGAGGCTCGGCGAAAGGCCCATGGAGTCCTGCCCCCTGAGTTCGAGATTCGGGACTGCGTCCGAGTTCACTATATAGGAATTCCGCGGCCGGCTCAATTCGCGCCGGCCTCCCGCGCCCGGTCAGATTCTCTCAGGTTTGCCGGCCGCGTCCGCCGTGCCGGCCACCCGCCCAATCGCGGCCAGGGCTTTGTCGATCGCCCCTCTGAGCTCCTCATACGAGGGCGCCACGAGGGCCTTGCCGTTGACCAGGAAAGTCGGCGTCGCGGAAACGCCGGCCTTCACGCCCTCGGCAATGTCCTGCTCGACTTCGCCGGCGTGCCGGGTTCCGGAGAGGCAGGCCCTGAAGCGGTCGAGGGCGAGCCCGAGCTGCCCGGCATAGTTCTCGAGATCCCTGGGCGTGGGCCTCCCGTGCATCTCGAGAAGGAGATCCTGGTATTCCCAAAACTTGCCCTGGTCGCCGGCGCAGCGCGGGGCCCGGGCCAGGTCCTTCGCGCCCTCGTGCATGTCCAGCGGAAAGTCCATGTACACCCAGCGGATCCTCCCCTCATACTCTTTGCGGATCCTGTCGACGACCGGACGCGCCTTCCGGCAGAACGGACAGAGATAATCGGAGAATTCGATCACGGAAACGGGAGCGTCCTCGGGACCCAATGCGGGATTCATGCCCTCCTCCGCCTCCTCCTCGATCTCCGACAACACCTCGTCTTTCGGAGGTTTCTTGAGCTTCAGGCCGTTCTCTCTGGTTATGAAAAAGAGGGAGCCCGCATAGGCGAAGAGGGCCGCCAGGGCCGCCTGCCAGATGCGCTGGACGTCGAACGAGAAAACCGCGAGAAGGGCCACGATGACCGAATTGAGAACGCAAAAAACGCACAGGGCGCGGATGGCGGCCATGATCGTCACGAAAGTGCACTCGATCCCGAATCCCGCCATAACCGCCCAGAACATCCAGGGCCTGACGAGGTAAAAAACGAAGCCCAAAGCCAGGTAGTAAGCGATTCCCCACCAGGGTATGGGGACGCGGAACAAGGTGAACTCGGCGGTCCTGCTGCAGCCCTCACCGAAAAACGCGCAGAACCGTTGGACCCATTTCACGCGGGGCTCCAGCCCGGACAGGACGGCCACAGACAGGCCCAGGACAATCAGGATGAGCGCGGCCGTGTCGTAACTTTCGGGCGCCAAGAGCATGTTCCCCCTCCCTGCCGTCTCCCTTCAATTCTACCACGCCGGACAAACCCGGGGAGGGGCGGGACCGGTCATTTGACACCCCCCCGCGGGCGGACTATCATCGGAAGAGACATGTCGAGAGCCGGCGCGCGAAGATCAGGGCGGGAAATTTCTCCCGAAAATACGGGCCGGAGGCGATGACGCCTCGGGTTCGATGGATCCGCCGGGCCGGGCCCGGGAGGAAAAACATGTCCGGTCGTCCGAAGCGCCTCTTGCCGGCCGTCGCCTGTCTTACGGCCGCCCTCGTTCTCGCCTTCCCGGGATACGCTTTTTCGCGGGGCGCCGGTCAGGACGCCCGGAAAAAAGCCCTCGAATACGAAGTCACCGTGGCTCTCAAGCTGGTCCAGGTCTACGTGACCGACCGGAGCGGAAAGGCGGTTCAGGACCTCGACAAGGGGGACTTCGTCCTCTACCTCGACGGCCGGTCCCTGGAGATCACGGATTTCGAGAGGCACAGCCTTGCCGCCCCCCTGGGGCAGGGCTCCGAAGCCCTCCCGGCGCCTCCGGCCGCCACCCCGGCTCCCCTCCTGAGCCGGAAGTTCATCTTCCTCGTCGACCTGGCCCGAAACGACCACATCGGCATCCGGAGGACCCGGGAAGCCGCCCTGAATTTTCTCGACACGGAGGTCCGGCCCGAGGACGAAGTGGCCGTCCTGAGCTACCACGCCTTCTCGGGAATTGCCCTCCACGAGAACCTGACCGCCGACCATGCCCGGGTCCGCGAAATCCTCGACGGGCTGGGCGGAGTCCGGGGCGGGCAGTTGGGCGGAGGTGTTTCCCTTTCGAGTCCGGCAGAGGGCGAGAACGCCCCCATGGTCCGTGGCATTGACAGCCAGGTCATCGGGTTCGACTTCGACTGGGAGCAGATCAAGAGAATCACCTACGATTTCGCCCGGGCCATGCAGGATCTGGCCCGCTCCCTGCGCTACGTCCCGGGCTTCAAGAACATCATCTACTTTTCGACGGGGGTTTCGAGACGGCTCCTCTACGACCTGGAGGACTCGAAAGTCCGGAACGAATACGACACGATGATCAAGGAATTGGCCACGGCCAATTGCCCGGTGTTTTCGGTGAACGCGGCGGGACAACGGGCCTTCATCGGCGACGAAGAGAGCCGGGGCGATCACTCCCTCCAGATCCTGGCCGAGGGGTCCGGCGGGCGGTATTTCCACGACGTCGCCCAGGACGAGAAGATCGCCGAGGACATCCAGGACATGACGGCCAACTTCTACGTCCTGGGATTCCGGGTGGGCGAAACCTGGGACGGGAAGTTTCACGAGATCAGGGTCGCGGTGAGGAGAGACGGGTGCAAGGTCTCGGCCCAGGGAGGCTACTTCAGCCCCGAGCCTTTCAACAAGCTCACGAAATTCGAAAAGCAGCTCCGTCTCATCGACGTGGCCCTGGCGGAAAAACCCCGCTTCGAAACGCCGCTGGGCCTCCCCCTGGCCGCCGTCCCATGCCCCGGTTCGGAAGGAGGCGACCTCCTCCTTTTCACCGAATTCGCGGTGGGCGGGATGGAGGATGTCCTGGGCGAAAAGGCCGAGATGCTGGCGCTCGTCTTCGACGAATCGAACGACCTCGTTTCGAATCAAAAGGGCGAGATCCGGCGGGAAGACCTAGCCGGGCCGGCCTACGTCCCCTACGCTTTCGCCGCGCTTGGGCCGGGGCGCTACAAGTGCCGGCTGGTGTTCAGGAATCTCGACACCGGCCGCTCGGCCCTGGCCGCGGCGGATATCACGATTCCCGAGCCGCCCGCGGCGCTCGCCCTTTTCCCGCCCCTTCTCGTCGTCCCCGACAAGCCCGCGTTGTATCTGAGTTTTTCAGGGGGCAAAGAAAAGAACCCGGACGCGGAGGTGGCGCCCTTGAGCATGGCCTTCCCCCAGGTCACAACCCGTGTCGCTCCGGTCGTCTCTGGCCTGGCCCGGGGAATCTCACGGCTGACGGCCGTGGCCCGATTCTCCGTTCCGGATGGCCCGGACGCCGCGCCTCCGGCCTTCTCGGCGTTCCTTGTTTCGGCCTCCGGCGAAAAAACCGGCCTTTCGCTCGACGTCGCGGAAGTGGTCAGAGGCGATCGGCCGAAGACGGGCGGCGGGGCGGAAACCGTCGGAAAGAAGACCGCGGCCGCGGTCATGAGAATCGATACGCTGGTCGCCCGGGTTACGCTTCCGGATGTGCCGCCGGGCCCCTATCGGTTCGTACTGACGGCGGAGGACGCCGCGACGGGAACGAAAGTCGAGACCTCCCGCCCGATCACGATCCTCCCGGACGACCCGCGGCCTATTTTTCGATGGCCCCGACGTCCAGCTTCGAGCCGCGCGGGCGGGAATTCCCCAATTGATCGGTCGTGACCGGCTGGATGCTGTCCGTATCCGTCGTCACGTCCATCGTGACATCCCCCAGGACGCCGTCGCTGAATGTTCCCCAGAAGCCGTCCCCCAGCTTCACCGTGCCCAGGCTGTCCCCCAGCGCGACATCCAGGTCCCGCCAGAAGGCGATCCAGGCCGCGTTGGCCGGGTCGGTCGGCCAGGTCTGGGATGGGCCGTACCAAGTGACCCCGGTCAGGTCCCCGAATTCGGTCCCGAAGTCGTTCCCGAGGATGGCGCCGTAGTCGGTCCGCAGCTTGATCAGGACCTGGTTCAGGAAATCGTCGGTCGCGACCCCGTAGCCCTGGTAGCCGGCAAAAACCGAGGTGACGGAGTAGGCGCCGGCCGGGATCCTGTCCACGGCCGCGCCGAGCGGAGGGTACCACAGTGCGACGGGCTGCCCCGAGTCCGTCCCCGCGGAAAGAATCGTGTCATCGACCTGGACCGCGCCCAGGTCCAGAATCGCGGCCGCCTCGAGCCCGTCCGCGTCTCCGGCTTTGGGGTAGTGCTTGCGGCTCAGGGTCATCCACTCGGGACAGGGAACGAGAATCTGGCTGAAATCCAGGGCCCCGATCAGGTTGTAGCCGCGGCTGTAGAAATCCAGCAGGGACCCAGAATACAGGTCGGCCGGGTCCCCGTTCACCGTGTTCCCGACGATGATCGAGTGTTGGACCTCGACGTTCTCCACGACGTGCGCGTTACCGATGGTCGCGCAGATTCCGCCGCCGGCCATGTTCGGCTTGCCGCTGAACTCGGCCAGGTTGCCCGTGACGGCGTTCTCGGCGACGGTGCAGCTGATGAGCGCGAGAGAACCGCCGCCCATATAGACGCCGCCGCCGCGGTAGTAGTACTGGCCCGCCTCGGGGAGGGCCGGGTTGTCCTCGACCAGGTTCCGGGCCACGGTGCAATTGGTCAGGGTCATGGTGGCCAGGTTGTTCGGCCCCCCGGAAAGGGTGAAGATGCCGCCGCCATAGGCGTGCTGGGCGGTGACCCGGTTGCCGCTGACCGCGCATCGGGTGAGTTTCGCGAAAAAGCCCGCCCCGGACGTGTTGTCGGCGCCGCCGACCGAATAGATCCCGCCCCCCCCCGCCCCGTATCCGGTGACGGAGTTGCCGCTCACGACGCAGTCCTCGAGCAGGATGCCGTTGGCATAGATGCCGCCTCCGTAGGCGCCCCGGTCGCGGCTGGCGACATCGTCGCCGGCGGCCCGGTTCCCGCTCACCGTGCAGTTCTCGAGCCTGAGGACGCCCCAGACGGCCAGCCCGCCGCCCCGGCCCAGGGTGTACGCCTGCGTCCCCTCGGGGATGGGCTCGGCCGCGGCATAGCCGCCCGAGATCGTCACGTTTTTCATGGTCAGGTTGCCGTAGACGGCCAGGACCCGGGCCGGGTCGGCGTCGCCACCGCCCCACTCGACCGTGATGCCGTGAGGCAATTCCGAGGCGTCGATGGTCAGGCTCTTCCGGGCGTAGAGGGCCGATTTGCCGTAGTCCCGGTCCCCGTAGCCCTCGAAGGTCATGCCGGAGTAGATTTCGCCCTTGAGGGTGGAGTGCTCCTCGGCCACGATGGTGAGATGGATCGTCCCGCCGTCGAGCGACGAATCGAAAGTGATCGTGTCGCCCGAGCCCGCCTGGTCGACGGCCGACCTGAGGGTTATTATGCCCGACGCGGGCGCGCCGGCGTCGTCCAGCGAGTTGACGACGATGGTGTTGTCGGAAAACGAGGTGCCTGTGCCGCACGCGGCAAGAGCCAGCAGCGCGGCGGCGGAGAAAGCAACGGCCAAGGCGAGCCTCGCCCCTCCCCCGGCTTTAGCTTGCGCATTCGTCCACATCGAGAAGCCTCCGTACCCGGGTGACTCGTCAACACGCCCTCCCTATCGGTCAACATCCGTCAGGTCAGGGACGTTGCGGGAGACCCTTGAACAGCCGGTCCCCCAGTTTGGTCGCCCGGTCCTTCATTATATGAACATCGGGCCGAAATTGCCAACGTCGCCCCGACCGGGCGTCCCCCGGCCGGCACCCCGCTTTCCGGGGATGCCGGAGGCGCCCTGACCCCCGGCAGGCTTTCCCTGACTCTCAGCAACGTTTACCAATTCATTGACTCCGGATACCGTTCGCCTTATCTTATGGGCAAGAGCGGAGGGGTTCGTCATGCCTATGACGTGTCCGCGGTGCCGGTTCGAAAACCCGGCCGATACCAATTATTGCGGCAGGTGCCGAGCGCCGCTCGGCTCTCGGGACGCTCCCTGAACTGTTCACGGAAAGCGGAAAACCCGGGGTCGCTTCGGACATCTATTCCCTGGGAGTCATTCTCTATGAGATGGTCAGGGGACACTTGCCCTTCGAGGGCGGGACCTCCCCGGCCCGATGGAGGGGGGCCTGGAGCCGTTTCGGAACAACCCTCGGGCCCAAGGCCGGGCTCAAACGGATTGTTTTTGTCGGCCTGCCGCTGACGGCTGCGGCGGTCGCCGCCGCGATTCTCCTCCGGCCCCCCGCCGCGCGGGAACCGAAGGCGGTCCAGCCTTGGAGGAACTCCATCATCGTCCTGCCGTTCGAGCATCTGAATCCCGAGCCGGACCAGGATTACCTCTGGCCTACCGTCATGGACAGGATCATCGGGGCCTCGAAAAGTTTCCCGAACTCATGGTCATCCAGTACAAGACGGCCCTTCAGTTCGAGGGACTGTCGCCCTCCGCGGAGGAAATCCGAAAAAAGACCGGCGCGGGTAACGCTCTCGAGGGAGCCATCAGGACAACCGAGGCCGGACTCGAAATCCGTATCGAACTCCGGAACCTGGAGAGGCGGAGCATCGTCTTCTCCCGGGTCTATCCCTCGACGGAAAAGGATATGTACTCCGACCTGGACAACATTTCCAAGGCCGTGGCCGAGAATCTCGGCGTGAGGTCGGTCCACACGCGCTACCCAGGGATCAAACCCAGGGGCTCGACGGACCCCAGGGTCAACAGGTACTACGCGTACGGGTTGAGTTTTCAGGACGCGTATTTTATCCCGGAGAGCGAGGCGGACTTCGCCGCGTGCATCGACAACTACCGCAAGGCGCTGCAAATCGACCCGGGCTTCTCGCTGGCCTACTGGCAGCTGGGGATCGTCTACGAGGTCAAGTACAACCTGGAAAAGAGGGAGAGCGACGAGGAGGAAATGGTCCGGATGTGGCGGCGGGCGTACGACTGCGACCCGGACCTCGCCGAAGCCAACCTGGGGATGGGCTGGATCTATTTCAACCAGGAGGATCACAAGCGGGCCTTCCCCTTCTTCTCCAGGGCCTACGAACTCGAGTCAACAACGCCCAGGTCAACTTTCATATCGGCGCCTTCCTCCGGAGCCTCGGCCTCTTCGGGCAGGCCCGGACGCACTATGTCAGGGCCCTGGAGCTCGAGCCCAAGCCCGGCGATTTCGCCGTATGGCAACGGGTGCTGGCCGACTGCTACAGCGAGATGGGCCAGACGCGAGCCGCGGCCCGCGTCCTGAGGGAAGCCACGGGCGTGAGCGGAGACACCAGCCTGGCCCTCGATTACGCGGCCTGCCTCCTCAAACTGGGGGAATATGCCGAGGCCGAAAAGCGGATCGGGGAAGTGCGGGGCCGAACCGGCGCCCCGGAAAAAACCTTCAGGCACGAGGCGCTGCTCTGCGCGCTCACGGGAAGGCAGGACGAGGCCCTGGCGCTCATGAAGAACGAAACCCAGTCGTCCCGTCAAATCTCCGTCGCCGTTTATGCCCTCCTGGGCCAAAAGGCCAGGGCCATCGAGGGCATCCGCCTGGCCTCGGGCAGCGAAGGATTCCGGACATACCGATGGTACCCCTATTCGTATCTGGTCCTGGAGAACAATCCGTTCTTCGACGCCTTGCGGGACGACCCCGCTTTCCGGTCGATCGCCGGGAAGGCCAAAGCCCTGTACGAGGAAAGGGCGAGAAGATTCGGGGCTCTCTGAAGTAACTCGCCGGCGCCCGGGCCGCGTCGAAAGGCCGGGGCCCGATGACATGCAACACTTTAAAGAGGGGGAATATCATGAGGTTGCGTTTTTGATTCTTATTGGTGTTCTTAGCTCTTTCCCTGATGGCCATCCCGCTCGGCCAGACCCTGGCCTGCAAGACCCAGAGCCGCACGGCTGAGGAGGCGGCCCCCAAGATTATGTGGGAGCCCGAGAATCTCAAGGATTGGAGCGTGAATGGGAAAGCCCAGGTCGAAAAAACCATCTTCGATCTTCAGAATGAGATCGCCAGGCTCCCGGCGAATGGCCCGATAACTGCGGAGATGATCCCCCAGATCGCGGCCATCTACGGGGCGAACGGGATCATGACGGGATACGACGGAAAGACCTACAGGGGCGATCGCGAGATCTCCAAGTATTTTGGCCAGCTCGTAGCCTGCCGGACGGTCGAAGACCTGCAGATCCGGATCAAGTTCGTCTACGCCGAGGAATTCACCCGGGCCAAGATGAAGGATGGGCGGGACGACGATGTCATCCACAGCCTCTATTATATCCTCCTGTGTTCCTACCGGGTCGACGTACGGGTGGTGGACCCGCTGTCTTCGACATCGTGCGGCCACATCCGGGTCTGCGATTGTGACAGGAGCAAGTGACGGGAGGCCCGGCGGAGGGGAGAACTTTCGCCTTCCCTGATCAGGTTTTCTTTCAATCCCGCATCCGGCGACCATGGTTGCGGGATCAGGACATCCCGAACAGTTACTTGAGGTCTGCCGGCCTCCCGCGGCTAATCGGGCTTGTCATTTTCTTTTTTCTTCTATTTCATGACATAAGCCACGACGGAATTGTCGGACAGGGTCGGAATGACGAGGAGCCTTCGACCGGGGACGAAGGCGAAGTCCGCGATGGAGGCTCCGGGCGTCGCCGTGTCCAGGATCCGGGTCTTGGCCCCGGCCGGCGTCACCAGATAGAGCTTGCCGCGATAGTCCGACACCAGATAGTTTCCGCGGCCGTCGGGCTCGAGGCCGTCGATGTTCGACCCGGGCTCGAAATCCGCGACCGGAGTCATTTTTCCGGTGCCCAGCTCGGCGGCCAGGATTCCGCAGTTCTGCCCGACGAGCAGACGGTCTCCCTCGCAGCAAAGGCCGTTCGGACCGTCGAGGCCGTCCAGCCATCTCTCCAGCCTGCCGCCGGCATACCGGTAGACGGCGTTCCCTGGAGTGTCCGAAATGTAGAGGTTTCCATTCCTGTCCACGGCCACATCGTTCGCATTGCGGGCCCCGGTCAGGGGGATTCTCTCTCTGATTTCCCCTTTCTCGATGTCGATCAGGCTCAGGCCGCTCCGGTCGACGACATAGAGCGTGCCGTCCTTGACGCACATCCCGGTCGGCATGCGCAGACCGGTGATCCACTCGCGGGCGATCACCTCCCCGGCCGTGGAAACCTTGGAGATGTACTCCCGGCCCTCATTGAAATAATTCGAGACATAGCAGACATCCTCAGCCGGATCGTAAGCAACGGACTCGGGCATGGCGAAGGGGCCCTTGACGGCCCAGGCCTCGGCGACGCCCTCGGCCCGAAAGACCTCGTCCTCCCGGCGGAAGGCGAAGGCCCAGCCGCCGCTCGACTCGCCGACCTGGACCAGGAGCTCGTTGGCCCCTTTTTTCAGAGGCAGGAAGAGGTTGTCGAACCAGCCGACTATGCCCAAAAAGGACCCGTCGCGCGACCGGTACGCCGAATTTCCGGTGAAGACGGGAAAGCCGTTCAGGAAGACCGTGATGGCGTCGCTGTAGCCGAGGCCCACACGGAGCCGGGTGTCCGAGCGCACGGTGAGCATCGTTCGGGCCAGGACGCAATCGCCGGCCCGGTTCTTTCTCGGATGATAGCGGGAGACGTCCACCAGGCCCGACTCATCGGCCTCGACGGCCTGCCATTCGAGGCCGGAAAGGAAGGCCTCATCGGGATACTTCGTGAAATCGGCCGTGATCCTGGGAAAAGAAGCCGACAGGTCCCAGCCCCCGATAACGCCGCAAACGGGCTCCCTGGCGGCGACGGCGGGCAGGCTCAGCCCGTCGTCGGACTCAAACCTGAGGTTCGAGAAGAAGGCCGTGCCGTCCGCGGGCCCGGAAAGCCCGATCGTTCCGGCCGAGGCGCCGCGGGCGAGATGATCGATGACCAGGGACGGCGCGGCGCCGTCGTTCCAGAACACCCGGGCCTGGTCCCCGGCGACGACGATTTTCAGACGGTTCCAGCGGTCCGGCGGGACGTCCAGCGAGGACGTCCGCCCCGGCCCGTGGTAGAGCTGCCAGCTGTCGACTCCGTTGAAAATCGGCGCGTATTGGAGAGCGTCGTCGTAAAAGGGGGAGCGGTGGGGGCGGATATAGACGCGCTCGCAATTCGAGGCATCCTTGACCCGGAAGAGGATCCCCGGGTAGGAGCGGGAACCCGGAGCCGTCGCGATCTCGACTTCGATGACGCCGCTTGAAAGAACGACGCCCTTCAAGAAGGCCGTGCCCGACAGGGCCGGCCGCCCGAGGTGCTCCGTCACCTTGGCCCCGCTCAAGTCCCAGAGGGCCGGATCGAACCCCGCGGCGTCCTGTTGGGCAAACAACCCGCCCGCCAGGCCGGCCAGGAAAAGCATCATCAAAGGAACAAGGCGCCGGCCGCTGCCGGAAGATCTTTCATGTTGCCTCATCGTCAATATCCTTTCGTTTTATTGGGCATCCAACGGACAAATCCTTCTTGGCCTTAGGCGCCAACGGGATAAAAAAAACCGCCGGAAAAATAAGAATTCCGGGCCTGCGCTTTGTCCATCCCGGAAAGTCCGTCTGTCATTCCGATTTCACCGAGTCGTCTTTATCCTCATCTTGAACCCGGCGCCTTCATCGCCGCTTTGAAGGTGATGACGTGGCCCGGGCGCCAGGGCCCGAAGGCGTTCTGGAACCAGCGGTCCGTCATCTCCGAGGAGGAAGTTATGAGGGTCCTCCTGCTCGATTGACACCTCTCCGCATGGGCTCGATCGTCTCCGGACCGCGCCCCTCTCCGGGAAGCCGGAGCCCGCCGGGCCGCCTCCGTCGATCGAGCCGTGCCATCACTTCTTCGCTAATCTGTCCAGAGCGGCTTTCACTCCCGGCATATCGGGATTTATCTCCAAGGCCTTCCGAAACTCGGCGGCGGCCTCGTCCCGTCTTCCCCACCAGAGCAGGAAATGATAGGCCAGCCAGTCGAGTTCGTCCTCCTCGATCACCTTCGCCGCCGGATCGGCCGAGGATTCATAGTAGAGCCCTTGGCCTACCACGAGGAGCGGGAACTCCCCCGCCGCAGGCTCGAGGCCCCGGAAAGAATTCAGCGGCCGCGCCAGGAGGGCCCGGAGCCCGGCCTCGTCCAGTCCCTCGGCCAGCGGGACGGGGAGCCGACGCTCGCTCCGGCCGGAGGACGAAGCGCTCCCGGAAAGCCGGAAGTCGTCGGCCGCCACGTCGACGAATTCCCCGACGGTCAAGCGGTCGGAGCCCGCCTTCCGGGCCTGATACCAGACGTAGACCCGCATTGGCCGCTCACGGAAGCCGGAGCCGTCGAGGGACGGAAAAGTCCGGGTGGGGTCCGTTGTCCGGATGAGCTCGAACCCGACCGGATAGGGGCCGGAGTCCCCGCCGGTCCGCCCGAGTTCCAACGCGACGGCGTCGCAGATCTCCTTGATGGGGGCGCTCTCGAAGCCGTCGCCCGGCGGTGGCCCGCCGCCTCGCGGGCCGAGAAGAATCCCCGGAGCGACCTTCATCACCGGACCGGAAAATGGGAGCTCGCCGGTAGGTAGGTCGGTCAGTCCCGCGGCCTTGACGAGATAGTTCCCGACGCAGAACGAGGCGATGAGGAGGCCCGAATCGTGCGCGTCCCTCAGGAATTTCAGGACGGCCTCGTTCTCCATGAATTTCCTGAACTGCGGGCCGCTGGGGATGAGCAGAGCATCGTAAACGGAGAAATCCTTGATGTCCTGAACGAGAATGTCGCTGCGGAGGATGACGTCCCGCTTCTTGTTGTAGCAGCCGCGGTATTCCGCCTCGACGCCCACCCGCTTCATCGTCCAGCCCCGGGCGGCGATTTCGTCGGCCAGGGGAAAATAGGCATCCCCGAACCACTCCCCGACCAGAACCAGGACGTTCGTCGGGCCTTCGCGGTCAGTTTCGGCGCGGGGAACGCTTGTTTCGGATACCGTGCCGGGGACGACGGGCCTCGGGGCCGACAGGGTCCCGGCCGGCGCGGCCAGGGCCGCGAGCAGGAGCAGGCCAAGGAAAATCTCCGGCGCCTTCGGTTTCTTCATGTTTGAAACTCCTTCCGGCCCGGCTCATCCCGCACGCTTCTTGGCACCGGATCCTCCAAGCCTGAATTCACGCGTCTCGTCGTTGATAGGCGGCCTTCGGCGCTTCTTTCCTGCGGAGAGCCCCTGCTTCCTGGCCAGCCTTCGGGCCGCGGGGTCGGAAGGAGGCTTGGACGCCGTAGCGACTCTGACGATGCCGTGTTTTTTCATCTTGGAGCTGAGGGTCGTCGGCAGGAGGTGGAGAAACGCTGAGGCTTTCTCCTGGTGGCCGTCGAACGCGTCCAGGACCTTGACCAGAAGCTTTTTCTCGAGGGCCTCGAAAACCCGCTTATGGGTCAGGCCGCACAGGCTCTGCTCGGTCAGGAGCAGGACCAAGACGTCCGTGACATGGTCCAGAATCTTGTCGGGGCGCAGGGGAGATTGGTCGGCCGGGGCCTCTGTCGAATCAGGCAGTCCTTCAACCCGGAACAGGGATGGCTTGTGCTTGGAGTCCATTGCGCGCCTCGTCCCATTTCTCGAAGCGCCCGTCCCGAGCCGGGAAACCGATTTCCCGGCACCCATCCTCGGCCCGATTTTACAGAAATCTTCGCCCGCCGTCCAGGAAATTCTCGCCGCGGCTCTCGAAGTGTCCACGACGTTTCCTCGCGAACGTTTCTGTCCTTAAGCTAAGTTGGTTCTGATTGAAGTCTTATTTGCGGCCTCTGACCAGCGGCAGGAAATCCTCCATCAGCCCGAACTCCCGGCCGCCGCCGGTGCAGCAGCCGAAGACGAGCTTCTTCCGGTCGGGAGACCAGCAGGGGAACATGTCGGTGGTTTGTTCGGGAGCTTTGGCTATGCGCCGCGGCCCGCCGCCTGGGGATCAGCGCCCCTTGAGGGCCGCCAGCCTCTGCCGGACTTCCTCGACGGGAGCGAGCCCGCCGTCGGCGTTCTTCCACATCTCCGCGAGCTTCTCGTACTCAGCGATGGCTTTGGCGCGTTCGCCGGTCTTCTCGTAGAGCCGGGCCAGCCTGAGCCTGCTGAAGGGATGAAGGAGCTCGAGGCGCCGGGCCATGGGGTCGGCCGACGTCAGCCGCTCATACTCGGCGACGGCCTTGCCCGTCTTCCCGTCCGCGAGCCAGGCCCGGGCGGGCACGTCCCGTATGAGCGGGATGTTGTTTTGGAGAATCGTGCCGATCTGGCCGACGATGATGGACGTTTCCCCCATCTTCACATAGGCCTCCGCCGCCTCGGCCCCTCGGCCCTGGCTGAGCCGCATCTGGCTCAGCAGAAAATAGTAGGAGTTCTTGGTCCAGAAGAGGGCCCCCTGGTCGGTCTCGGATTCCGCGGCCGCCTTGATTTCGGTCAGCTTCTGTTCGGCCTGATCCGGCCGGTTCTCCCGCACGTCGTCGAGCCCGAGATAGAACGTGTAGAGGACCTTGTTGAAGAGCTCCGTGGGGATCCTGTTCGCGGCCCGGTAATCGAAACGCTCCTTGGCGAACGTCAGATAGAGATCCCGCAGCCCCCAGTCGTAGCACACCCAGATCTTGGCCCGGAAGATGCTGTTGATCGCGTTCACGTCGTTCTCGCTGGTCAGCAGACCCCGGGCCGTGTCCAGCTCCTCCAAAGCCCGGCGGACGTTCCCGAAGAGGTAGTGGTAGACCGCCTTGAGCTCGGTGCCGATGGCCTTCCGGCCGCTCGACGGCGCGGAGGCGATGTACTGGTCGGCCCACTTCAGCGCCCCCGCGTAATCTTCGGTGAGGGCGTGAAGGTAGGAGATCCTGATGTCCGAGCCGAAATCCGGCTTGATCCGGAGCGCCGCCTCGTATTCCGCCTGGGCCTCGCCGAGCTTGCCCATCTGGAAGTACAGGTCGCCCAGGGAATCGTGGGGGTTGGCGTCGCCGGGGGAGACGGACGCATAGAGCTGGAACTCCTTGACCGCCTCGTCGAACTTGCCCTGGTAGCTCAGGACATAAGCCAGGTAATTGAGGGATGGACCGAACCGGGGGTCCAGGGCCAGGGCTTTCTCGAAACAGGCTTGGGCCTCCGCGTATCTCTGGCCCTGGGCATGGTAGACCCCCAAGTCATACCAGCCTCTCTTCTCTTCCGGATAATCCACCGTGATCTTCCGCAGCAGTTCGCCCAGCTTGGCGTTGTCTCTCTCCACGAGCTGGGCCAGCTGGGCCTTGATCTGCAGGCCCTCCTTGCCCTTGACCCGGTTGCCGTATTCCTCAACCTTCCGGAGGGCCTGGCGCGAGGATTCGGTGTGGCCCAGGGCCAGGTCAACCGCGACCAGGTAAGAATAGGCCATGGCGAATTCCGGGTCCAGGCGGACGGCCTCCTCAAAGGACTTTCGCGCATCGGCCAGGTAATACTTATCGTACTCCTCGCGGCCCCGAAGGAACGCGTTATAGGCGTCGAGGGACGACGTCGTCGCCTCGGTGATCGGCGAAGGCCGGGCCTTGAAACCGCGCACGCCCCGGCTGAAGCCCCTGACGATCTCCCGGCTCAGCTCGTCGATCTGCCTCTTGAGGATGCTGTCGACCCCGTCGCCCCGCGAGCTGACGGTATTGAGGATGGCCTTGGTCCCGACGTCGAGGACCTTGACGTCCGTGGCAAAGGCCTCCCCGGCCTTGACGAAACTCCCCAGGACGATTGTTTGAATGCCTTCCATCCGGCAGAGCTCGAATCCAAGGTCCCGGTCGATGACCGTTTCGCCCTCCCGGCCGGCCTGCTTGCTGAGGTCGCGCAGCCGTTCCCAGCTCGTGACCCTGATGTAGGGCGATTGTTCGAGGCTCGTGATCAGCAGGTTCGGGATGGCGTCCTGGAGATAGTCGTAGGCCCGGTCGCCGGTCTGGTTTTCGAAGGTGATGACGGCGACCGAGTGCTTTCCTGCGGGGCCCGGAACGACCGGCGCGAAAAAGAGCCTCCAGACGACCACCCCGGCCAGGACGAGGCCCAGCGCCGCGGCCACCGGGACAATGAGCTTCCTGACCGTGAACTTGACCGTGATCTCTCTCGAGGTCACGCGGGTCCGCCTCGGCGTGGGGCGTTCGGACGTGGGAAGCCCCGCCTCGATGACGGACAGGTCGGCCAGCAGCTCTTCGGCCGTCTGGTACCGTTTCGCCCTGTCTTTCTCGAGGCAGCGCAGGACCAGGCGGCGCAGGTCCTCGGAAATCTGCGGGTTGAGCTTCCGGGGGTCCTGCGGAGTCTCGTTTTTCTGTTTGAAGGCCACGGCGAGAGGCGTGTCGCCGTCGAACGGCACCCGTCCCGTGATCATCTCGTAAAGGATCACGCCCAGGGAGTACAGGTCCGAACGCCCGTCGGTCCCCTGCCCTTCGACCTGTTCGGGGCTCATGTATTCGGGCGTGCCGATCATGACCCCCTCGGCGGTCAGCCCGGCGCCGGCCATGGACCGGGCGATCCCGAAATCCATGATCTTGGCGTTCCCCTGGCTGTCGATCATCACGTTGCTGGGCTTGAGGTCGCGGTGGATGACGCCCAGCTTGTGGGCCTCGACCAGGCCTTCCGCGACCTGACGGGCGATCGAGAGCGTCTTGCCGATGGTCAGGCTGCCCATCCGGCGGATGACCTTCTTCAGGTCCTCCCCGGCCACGTACTCCATCGTGATGTAGAGCGTCTCCCCTTCCTCGTGAAGGTCGTGCATCCGGCAGACGTTATGATGCGACACCCGGCGGGCGGTCCTCAGCTCGTTGCTGAATCGCTGGACGAGTCTCTTTTCGGCGGTGATCTCGGGCTTGAGGAGCTTGATCGCGATCTCCTCCTGGATCTTCTTATCGAAGGCCCGGTAGACGACGCCCATGCCTCCCCGGCCAAGCTGCTCGATGACTTCGTACCGGCCGGCGAAGACGATTCCGCGCGAGAGCTCGCCGGTCGGGGTTTCAAGGGTCCGCGTGAACGGCTCGGCGGCCGCGGAGTCCAGCCGGGTCCCGCAATCCGAGCAGAAATGCGACGTGTCGGAGTTGTCGGAATGGCAAGTGGGGCATTTCATTACGACGGCCTCTCAGTTTATTGCCGAGTTACTGGGAGCCCTATGGCATGCGGGTCTCCTCTCGGTTTTTCGGCTCGATCCTTCAGGAGCCCCGGCGATCGTGATCCAAAGACACCCGAAATCGAAGGTACCACAGTTCGGGAGGGGCGTCAACGGGCGCGCCTTGACCGCCCGGCCCCATTCCTTTAGACTCGTTGCGGCGGGATTGGGTTGCCTGCGCCCGTTGCCATGAAAGCCTCGCGGAGTTTCCAGGTCTTCGTCAAGCCGGCCGGTTCCCTCTGCAACTTGGCCTGCCGGTACTGTTACTACGTCGGCAAGGAAACCCTTTATCCGGGGACCGAGCCGCGGCGCATGCCCGACGACCTCCTCGAGGACTACATCATAAAGCATATCGAGGCCTGCCCGGACGAGGTCGTCCGTTTCTCCTGGCACGGCGGCGAGCCCACCGTCCTCGGGGTGGCGTTCTTCCGCCGGGCGGTTGACCTGCAGAAACGGCACAAACCTCGCGGCCGGGTGATCGCGAACGGCATTCAGACCAACGGCACGCTCATCGACGAAGAATGGGGCCGCTTCCTGGCCGGGGAGCGTTTTTCCGTCGGGGTGAGCCTTGACGGCCCGGCGGAAGCGCACGACGGTTTTCGCGTCACCGGGTCCGGCGCGCCCACTTTCGATCGGACCATGCGAGGCTACGAAATCCTCCGCCGGCACGGCGTCGGCCCCGAGATCCTGTGCGTCGTGAGCGCCCGGAACGTGTCCGACCCTCTCCGGGTCTACCGGTTTTTCAAGCGGATCGGGGCGCCCTACCTGACTTTCCTGCCGCTCGTGGAGCCCGACCCGAAGACGGCGTCGGGAGCCGGCCCGGACAGCGTCCCGGCCGAGGCTTGGGGCGACTTTCTATGCGCCGTCTTCGATGAGTGGGTCGGCGCGGACATCGGCCGCCTAAAGGTCCAGATTTTCGAGGAGGCCGCCCGGACGGCCTTCGGGCAGGAGCATTCCCTTTGTCTTTTCCGGCCGGTCTGCGGCGATATTCCCGTCGTCGAACACAACGGGGACGTCTATTCCTGCGACCATTTTGTCGACCCCGGCCATCTTCTGGGCAACATCCGGGACGCCTCTCTCTCCGAATTCCTCGAGAGCCGGGCTCAAAGGGCATTCGGCCGGGCCAAGCTCGAAAGACTGCCCCGGTACTGTCTGGCCTGCGAAGTCCGGGACATGTGCGGCGGCGAATGCCCCAGGAACCGCTTCCTCCTGACTCAAGACGGGGAAGCCGGCCTCAATTATCTGTGCCCGGGCTACAGGCGTTTTTTCAACCACTGCCGGCCCTTCGTCGATTCGGTGGCCGGCGAATGGAACCGGAGAAAGGCGGCGGGAGAGGCGGTGAGGCAGCCGGTCGAGCCCTCCCTGCGTGCACCCGCGCCCGCGCCCGGCCGGAACGATCCCTGTCCCTGCGGCAGCGGCAGGAAATACAAGAAATGCTGCCTGGGCAAGTAGCCCTCCGAGCGACGGCGCGCTCCGCCGCCACGGAGATTCACGGACGCGGGAGCCGGGTCAGGCCTCGAGCTTGTCCCTGAAGAAAGCGACCGTCCGGCGCCAGGCCAGCTCGGCCGCCTCCTTGTTGTATCGGGACGGGTTCGTGTCGTTGAAAAAGGCGTGCTGGGCGCCTTCGTAGATGTAGATCTTATAGTCGATCGAGGCCTTCTTGAGCGCCTCTTCGAAAGCCGGGATCCCGGCGTCGATGCGCTCGTCGTTTCCCGCGTAATGGATGAGCATGGCCGCCTTGATCTTCGGAACGTCCTGAGGAGCCGGCTGCATACCGTAGAACGGAACCGCCGCCGTCAAGCCCGGCGCGTCGACCGCGACCTGGTTGGTGACGCCGCCTCCCCAGCAGAATCCCATGCAGCCGACCTTTCCGGTCGCCTGCGGCCGCGTCTTGAGATACTCGACCGCGGCGACGAAGTTCTTGACGTTGGCGCCGCTGTCGAGCTTCTGCAGGAGGGACCGGGCTTCGTCGGGATCGGCGGGGGTCCCGCCGAGCGGCGAAAGCGCGTCCGGGGCGACGGCCAGATAGCCTTCCAGGGCGACACGCCTGGCCACGTCCTCGATGTGGGCGTTGAGTCCCCGGTTTTCGTGGATGACGACGACGCCCGCCCGGCGGGCCTCGTCCTTCGGCCGCGCCTGAAAGGCCCTCATCTCGCCCGCGGCACCGGGATACGCGATATATTCCGTGTGAAGGCGCGGGTCGTCCTTGGGGACGACCTGGGCCGAGACGGCGGCGCCTTCGAGCAGCGGCAGCAGCGCCGACGCCGCGGCCGCGCCGCCGGCCAGGACGGACAGCTCCTTGAGGAACGCGCGGCGATCCAGGTTCCCCTTGCTGTAATCCTGGTAGAGATCGACGATTTTCTTGTTCATTGACGGGTCTCCTTCGTTCGGCTTCCCCTCGCCGAAACAGCTTCCTTTTCCACCATAGCAGAACGGGAGAGCGGGGGCAACCGTCCGCCGGAGCGACAACGGCCCGCTCGGCCCCACGAGCAACGCTCCGCTCCGTTCCGGCAAGGGGTTCCCCTACGAGGGGGGCATCCGCGAGCCCGGCATCATCCGCTGGCCCGGAGTCGTTCGTCCCGGCGCCGCGAGCGCCGAGCCCGGGACGAGCGTGGACTGCCTGCCGACGATCTGCGCGATCGCCGGCGTGCCCGTTCCCGCAGACCGTCCCATCGACGGCATTTCACTGGCCGCACATCTCCGCTCCGGCGGCCGGGAGAGACTTCGGCGCGACGCGATTTTCTGGCACTTCCCCCACTACCGGGACCCGGTCGTCCCCTACGGCATCGTCCGCTCGGACGACGACAAGCTCATCAAGCGCTACGAAGGGCCGACTTATGAGCTCTTCAACCTCAGGGACGATCTCCCGGAAACCACGAACCTGGCCGAAAGGATGCCGGAGAAGGCGGAGCGCCTCGATGCCCGACTCGGCGCCTGGCTGGCCTCCGTCAACGCCAAAATGCCCCGGCCGAATCCCGATTACGGCGACTCCTCCTCCGACGACCGGTAGGATCCCCCGGCGTCCGGCCCCTCATTTTCCGGGGGCCGGTCACGGAGTCCGCGTTCCGGCTGTCCGGGCTGTCCGGGCCTCGGCCGATTTGCCGGCCACGGCGACTGTCGGCAGAAAATAATAAGGGGAGGGAATCGTCCCTCCCCTTGTGCGCTCGTTCAGCCGGAGCCTCAAAACTCGAATCTGAACCCCAGCCTGAAGGTCCGGGGGCTTTGCAGGCGCCAGACGTATCCGAAGGGGTAGGCCGCCCCGGGCCTGATATCCCTCCTGTAGCTGGTCACGGCGTCGGCGTTGAGCAGGTTGAAGACATCGACAAGGGCGCCGACCTTGACGGCGCCGATCCTGAAGTACTTTTCCAGCCTGACCTGGAGATCGTGGGTCGCGGGATAGCGGTATGTGCCCCGCTGCTCGCCGTAGATATAGACCCAGTCTTCATTTCCGGCGTCGGGATCGATTTCCCGGGGCAGCGCGACATTGGAACTGTAGGGATTTCCGGAGGTGAAGGTGTAGGCAAAGCCGAGGGTCGCGACGACTCCGGGGATATCCACGGCGCCGTAGAGCTTGACCTCGTGGGTGGGGTCGATCCCGAGGGGCCCGTAGGCATTGATCTGATAATTGGGATTCGAGTACATGGTCGAGGCTCCCAGCATCGAGCCCCTGTTCTCTCCCCATTCGCCCCAGGAATTGTCGTCCGTGCCCCGAGCCCGGCCGTAGACGTAGGACGCGTTGAGCATCCATCCCTTGGAGTACCTCTTTTCGAGCGTGAACTGAAGGCCCGTGTACTTTCGCGAAGGCGTGAAGGCCACGATTCCCGGATAAGCCGCTCCGTAGTCCACGCCGGCCGTGGGATTGGTGATGAGGTACTGGTTTTCGCCGGGATTCAGCCTTTCATAAACATCGTAGGTCGTGCCCAAGTTTGGGCCGGCCAGGTCGCAGGTCCAAGTCGTCGGCACCCATTCGCCCGTCAGGTTCACCTTGTCCTGCATGTCGTGGTTCGTCCTGTAAATGAAGCTCGCCCCGACCGACAGGTCCTTCATCAGCTCCCGCTCGATTCCGACGACGTACTGATTCATGTAGGCCATCTTGAGGTTGGGGTCGACCGTGTATTCATTCTGCCAGGTGTCCTCCCAGTCCAGCACCCACTCTTCACCGTGGGTTCCAGGAGGCAGCTCGTAGATCTCGTCGTAGACCGGCCCCCACAAGAACTCCCTGAAGCCGCCCTGCGGCTGGAGACGGAAGTAAAACTGGACCATGATGTTGTGGTAGTACTTCCCGTAGTGGGCCTTGAGGGCGGTCGAATTGTCTCCGAAAATATCGAAGGTCAAGCCGATGCGGGGGGCGATCCCCATCTTGGGAGCATAAGCCGGACCGCTGACGCCGGGGACATAACCCCTCCAATAATTGATCCGCAGGCCAGGATTGATGACCAAGCGGTCCGAAAGGGTCCAGGAATCCTGGACGAAGGCGGCGAATCTCCGCGACGTGGGGTTTCCCCGCTCGCCGTCCCACTCGTCCATGATGTAGTTCTCGCCGTAGTAATCGAGGTAGTACTTCCCGCCCGGATAATAGTAGGAAATGTTGACCTTGGAATTCTCGACCTCGACTCCGAACTTGAAGTCGTGGTCGCCCATGATGAAGTCCTCGGCGTGATGCGAGAGGGACGCGTTGGCCTGGAGGCGGAGGGCCGTCCTATAGTAGGTGACGGGATAATTTCCGGACAGGACGTCGGTCGTCAGCTCGAGATGAGGCGGCGCGCCGTTCTTGTCGACCTCGTTCTGTCCCTTGTTGCGGAAGCCTCCGATTTTCAGCTCCAGGAAGGTTGACTCGGAGAATATGTGCATGTTGTCCGAATTGAAGTACCAATTCAGGTGATTTTCGTTCGTATTGGCCTCTGGGGCGTAGAGCGGGTCGGTGCCGTAATTGAGAATCTTGCTGGGCTCGATCCCGGCCCACAGAGAAAACCTGTCCCTCCGGTTGGCCTGCCAAGTCAGTTTCCCGGCAAACCTCTGGTTGTTAGACGATTCCGTCAAACCCGTGAAATCCTCGATATGATCCTTCGAATACCCGTACCGGCCGCTGGCGAAGAACCATAGCTTGTCCCTGACGATCGGCCCGCCTAGGTTGAAGTTGCCCTCGTAGGATTCCGGCCAGCTCTTCCTGACGAGATAAGGGTATTCGCTCCAGTTCGAGCTGTGCAGGCCCGGGGCCCGCATGAAGAATGTCCCCATCCCGTGGAAGGTGTTGCCGCCGGATTTCATGACCGAGTTGACGATGGCACCGCTGTAGCCCCCATATTCGGCCGGAGCTCCGACACCCATGACGTTGATTTCCTCGATGGAGTCGTACTCTATGTCCATGCCCTGCTCGCCGGCTTCGGGGTCATTGACTTTGACGCCGTTGATCTCGTAGCTGTTGGAATTGCTGGTCGCAGATCCGAACGCCGAAAGGTTGGACACGCCGGGGGTCATCTCCATGGCCGATTCGACGCCCCGCGCCGGCAGTTTCTGAAGGACGTCGCTGACCAGGGTCGTGGTCACCGTCTGGGAATCCTTGACGTCGATCAGGGGCGCCTTGGCGACGACGGTCACCTCCTGGGTGAGCGACCCGACCTCGAGAACGAGGTCCACGGTCAGGGTCTTCCCCTGACTGAGGCGCACACCGGCCCGCTGCTGCGGGACGAAGCCCTGGAGTTTGGCCGTGACGGAATAGACGCCCGGCGGAAGGGCGAAGAACCTGAACTTCCCTTCGGCGTCGGTAAGCTTGGCCTGGTCTCCGCCGATCAGGTTGGGCGAAGACAGCACGACTTCGACGCCGGGAAGGGGCTCGCCCTGGGTTGAGGTTACTTTTCCGACGATCTCGGTCGTCTGAGCGTTGGCAAAGAGGCCGAGGAACAGGAGAAAGCATAAGAACACCGGGACATTTATCCATTTCTTGCTCATAAGAACCTCCTTGGAAACGATTTTTCATACCGCAGGCGTGTATATGAATGCTTACGGAATTCGCTTCGCGGACCGTGGATGGGCGGATTGTCATGAGGCCGGGAAGAAAAGGATACTCTCTCCATAGCGACAGACAGAAAGTATAATAAGCAAAGCTAATTTGTCAAGATATTTTTAAACACCGAATACACTTTATATTCTTTTTGGGATAAATATATAAACCTTTATTATAGAAGGGGGAAACTTTATAACAGTAGCCTCGGCCGCGGGCGGAAAGATCGCCGGGAACGGGCCATGAATATCTTCCGCGAATCTGGTGCCGGAGGGCACTGGAGGGGACTGACGGGAACCTGCTCACGCCCCCTATGATGCCGGGGGACGTCCTCCGGGGCCGGGAGACGGAACCGGCGTCAAGGTTTTCGCCCCGGCCTTTCGTTCCCCGAGGCTTCCTGCAGCTTCTTGGCCCTGTCGAAATACGCCGCCGCCTTTTCCCGTTCTCCCATCGCCAGGAAGATGGCGCCGAGGACCTGGTTGATCTGGGCGGTGTCTCCGTAGTTTCGAAGCCGCTCGAAGTAGTCTCCGGCCGGCTTCAGTCTCTTGAGCTCCAGGCAGGAATTGCCGAGCATGAAGAGGACGGCAAAATCCTTCTTGACTTCTTCTCGTTCCAGCAGCTCGATGACTTTGGCGTAATCGCCCTGTCGGTAGTAGGCCCGCGCGAGGACGGGGATCGTCTGGGCGGTCCAGAAGTCGCCGGGGAGGCCGCTGAAGCCCTCCATGGCCGCCGGGACGTCATCGGAGTTCAATCGCTGCTGGGCCATTTGGTAGAGATAGGAACTCCCGGACGAAGGGGGGTCGGACCATTCCAGCACTCTGGGCTTTTCGACCGTCATGGGAAAAATGGAGATGGTCGTCCTGCAGACCTCGGCCTCCCCGACCTTGACGGTCAGGGAGTAGTAGTCGGAGGCCGCGTTCACGAACGGGTGGCGAAAAATAAAAACGCCGTCCCGGTCTTCGATATCCGTGACCTCGACGACCTGTCTGTCGTCTTCGAGCCGGGTCAGTTGAACGCGTGGCCGGGTTCGGGTCTTGACGATCCCGACCAGGGAATCGCTCTTATTGAACCCCAGGCGCGGGTCCGTGAGCACCTTGAGGGAACTCGTGGAAAAAGGCTCGAAGCCGCCGGAAGAGGTCTCCAGGGCCCTGTAGCCGAAGAGGACGGGAACGGCCTTCGCCGTGACCGCGATTTTCTCCTCGTGGCTGAAATACTCTTTGGCGGTTTCGTTCAGGAACACGACGCTGACGTCGAAATCCCCGTCGATGACCGGCAGGAAATCCCTGAACAGCGTCTTTCGGGCCTCGAGCGCCTGCTGCTCGTCGTCGGTCAGCCGGAACTGAATCGTCCGGTCCTTCTGGAAAACCGTCCGGCCCTCGCGGTCGGAGACCCTGCAGGTCAATCGCAGGTCGGCGGAGTGCGCGTTGTCGGCGACCTTGACGGTATGGATCGCGTCGGGCATCATGGCGAAATTCAGGAAACGATAGCCCCTGTTCTCGCTGATCGCAATGTATCCGAAGCCGGCGATCTCCCTGGCGGAATAGGTATCGACGACGCCTTTAACCGCGCCGAAATTTCGAAGGTATTGGCCGGCCGCCTCTTTCTCGGGCAGGGAGAAGATCTGGGCGAAAACCAGGTTCGACGCCGCGGACGAGGCGGGGACGTTCGGGCTTCCCTCCCCCGGGAGAACGGACAGAGTGGCGTGAGCGAGTTGGGGATAGCTCTTCAGGATCTCGGTGTAAGCGTCCTGCCGGGTGATCCGGCCAGTCCGGAAGCCCGGGGAGAGGATGTCCAGGGCCGTGTGCATCCCGGGATAGAACAGCTCGAAGTCCCCCACGTCGGCCCGCTTATAGAAGATGAGCTGTACGACGGGCGGCAGCCCGGCGCGGTCGTCGAAGCGGTACGTCCAAAGTTCGCACTCGACGAGCTGCTCGACCCCCGAAAACCCGCTCCTCTCGAAAGGCTCGCCCAGGAGCATATAGATCCGCCCCCTCGCCGAGCGGATCCCGTGCAGGCGGTCCTTGGCATAGTTGAGACGTTTGTAATAATCCAGCTTGTACTCGTTCCGGGGAGATTCGGGATTGGGGTCCCTGGCCCTCCAAAAGGCGTCGATGAACCTCGTCCTGTCTTCCTCGGTCTTCAGGCTGCGGAAGACTTCCGTTTCGGCACGGCTGATGATGGGCTCGACTTCGTCCAGCCATTGCCGCCAGGGCTCCGGTTTCTGACCGAACAGGGAGGCCGGAATTAATAGGGAAAGGGCCAGGACGATCAACCGGCCGAGGCCTCCGCCCGGCTTCGTAAGGTTGGCTATGGCTTTCACTTGATATTCCAAAATACAGGATCGCCGGAGTCCTGTAAAGGCGCCGGCGGCCCGGATCGCAGCCGGCCGGGGCTCATCTCCGGGACCTTTGGAGGAGCGCGTCCAACTCGGTTTTCTCCCGGGGTGAAAGCCGCGACGCGTTCCTTCTCGCGAAGCCGTCGAGCCTTTCGAAGGCCTTGGCCTTCTCTCCCAGGTCAAGGTAGGCCGCGGCCAGGTCGAAGAGAGCCGGGTCGAAGTCCGGGTCGGCCTCGAGAGCCTGTTCCCAGCAGGCGATGGCCCCGCCCAGGTTGCCTTGCTCGCTGTAGGCGTGGCCAAGGCCGTGGTACGGGGCCGGGTAGCCGGGGTCGAGGGCGATCGCCCTCTTGTAAAACTCGAGGCACTTCGCCAGTAGAGCGTCGTCTCCGGTCTTCAGGCCGAGGGAAAGGCAGGCGTTGGCCAGGTTGTTGTTGGCCTCGGGCAGCCTGGCGTCGAGCGCAAGGGCCATCTCGTAGGCTTTGATGGCCTCCTCGAAGCGACCGGCTCCGGCGTAAGCGGCGCCAAGGTTATTCCAAACTCCGGGGTCAAACTCGGTTTCCATCAGGCGGGCGCTCTCGAAGGCGCTGATGACTTGGCCGTACCGTCGGGCCGCGATCAAGGCCTTCGTGTACTCGACGAACAGGTCGTAGCTCGACGGGAGGGCGGCGAGTCCCCGCTCCAGGACCGAGACGGCCTCGACGACGCGTCCCTGGTCCCGATAGATGTCGGCCAGGTTCTTGTATGCCTGATCGATCATGGCTCTCTCGGCGATGACTTGCCTGAGAAGCGCGACGGCCGCCTCCGTCCGTCCCTCCAGGTACAGCTGCCAGCCGCGGTCAGCCTTGTTGAGGTAAGGCAGGAGGGTCTTGACGTCATCCTGGACGCCGAAGGTCTTTTTCCGCGAAACGTGGGAGTTCGAGACGTAACCCAGGCTGGCCAGCCTTTCCCGGGTTTCCCGGTCACCCCGCTCGGCGGCATCGACCCTCCTGGACGGAGTCTGAGCGCCGATGAGGCCGGCAAGGCGCGACTTGAGCTCGTCCGTTTTTCGCAATCCCGCCAGGTTTTCGAGCTCGTCGAAATCCCGCTCCAAGTCGTAGAGCTCGGGAACCGGGGACTCGATGAACTTGGCCTTCCCGAAGATGAGCCCCTTCAGGGGAGCCCAGCCCCGGCTGTAATAAGGGTACAGGGATTCGAAGTAGATCGGCCTCTCCGGGAGCGCCCTTCCCTCGAGCGACGGCAGGAGAGAGAGTCCCTGGAGGGAGCGGGGCTTCGCGACACCCAGCAAGTCGCAGATGGTCGGGAAAATATCGACATGGCTGACATAGTCCGTGGCCAGGCCCGGCGCCAGCCCCGGCCCGGCGAAGATAAGGGGAACCCGGAGGGTGGAGTTATAAGCGAAGAAACCGTGGGTCTTCTCGCCGTGTTGACCGAGCGATTCGCCGTGATCCCCGGTCAAAACGACCAGCGTCGAATCGCCCAGGCCGTTCTCTTTCAAATGATCGAAGACCTTGCCCAGGGCCGCATCCACGTAGGCCACCTCGCCTTCATAAGGGTGGCCCTTATAGCGGGTCCTGAACGGCTCGGGCGGGTCATAGGGGATATGGGGGTCCCAGCAGTGGACCCAGAGAAACCAAGGTGATCGCCTCCCCTTCAACCACTCGAGAGCAGGCCCGACAACGTCTTCGGCCCGTCTCTCAAGGGCGGCATAGTTTTCCCGGTGGTTCCGGTCATAATGATCGTCGTAGGTGTCGAAACCCTGCGACAACCCGAACCGCGAGTCGAGTGGGTAGGCCCCGACGAAGGCCCCGGTCGCGTAGCCGGACGACTTGAGGTATTCGGCCAGGGTCAGCAGCTCGCCGCTCACGACAAAGTTGAGATTCTCGTGAACGCCGTGGGCGTTGGGGGTCAGGCCCAGGAGGATGTCGGCGTGGGAGGCCAGCGTGGTTGAGGCGTTGGCGAAAGCCCGGGAAAAGAGCCTGCCCCTCCGGGCCAGCTCATCGATGCGGGGAGTTGCCGGGGAATCGGCTCCGTAGCAGCCCAGTCTGTCCGCCCTGAGGGTGTCGATCGTGATAAGGAGGAGATTCGGCCTTTCCCCGGCCCAGGAGACGCGCGGCCCGTAAGCTCCCAAGGCGGAGAGAAGGATCGATAGTAATATCCGACTCGCGCGGCCGATGTTCGTCATGCGTTCGTCACTTTCCATGCCACCGTCCCAGAATACCACGACGGGCGAGCGCTCAATATCAATTTTAAACCTTTTCCTGGCCATTCAGCTAATTTATCCCGAAATGTGGACATTTTCGATCAAACGCCGGGGCCGGGTGCCGACCCAATGCAATATCAGGAGAACATTACTGGCAACGGTACGCAGCTTCCCTCCATCCTTGGGCCGTTCGGCCGTAGGTTTGCGAAGGGCGAAGCTCAAGCCGGGCAAGGCAACCTTCCACCCGGCCCGCGAGTATTTTCGGTTGAAAACCCGAATAAGTCGGTTGGTGCAGATGATCGCAAGCGACCTCAAAACCGCCGGGCGGAACCTCGCCAGGCACAAGACGTATTCCCTCATCACCATCGCGGGCTTGGCCGCCGGAGCCGCGGCCTGCCTCCTCATCTCCCTCTATGTGAAAACCGAACTCAACTGCGACTCGTTCCATAAGGACGGAGACCGCATCTTCCGGCTCCTCGTCAAGTCGAGCTTCACCAAGGGCAGGCCCGGGGCCCCGATGAGCGACCTGGCCGCGATCACCCTGAAGAGGGACTATCCCGAAGTCGAGCTGGCCGCCCGGCTCCAGAACAGCTGGCGGGCGCCCCTCCTCAAGCACGGAAACAGGGTCTTCGCCGAGGACGGCCTCCTCTACGCCGACCCGGAGCTCTTCGGCATCCTGACCATCCCCTTTGTCCGCGGAGGCCCGCCCGAGGCGCTCGACGGACCCGGCAAGATGGTCGTCGCGGAATCCCTCGCAGCGAAATACTTCGGCCGGGGCGACCCTGTCGGCGAAACCGTCTTCGTCGACGGTACCCCGGTGGAAGTCGTCGGCGTCATTCGCGATTGCGCCCGGAACAGCCATCTTCGATACAGCGGCTTCGTTTCCTACGCCACCACCGGCGCCGAAAACCAGACGCCCGACTGGACGCGATACGACCCGCACACGTACCTCAAACTCCGTCCGGGCACCGACTCGAGGGCCTTCGCGGCCAAGGTGGCCCGCCTCTCGGAGCCGTACTACGTCGAAAAGAGCGCCGACGGCCCGGGCCAGGAATACATTCTCCAACCGGTCCGGGCCATTCACCTGGACCCGGAAGTGGCCGGAAACATCGAGCCCGCGGGAAATCCCCAGACCCTTCTCCTTCTCTCGGTTCTGGGCCTGCTCATCCTGGGCCTGTCGGTCCTGAACTTCGTCAACCTGGCCACGGCCCGTTCCGCGGGCCGGGCCAAGGAGGTGGGCGTCCGCAAGGCGGTCGGGGCCGAGAGGTCGCGCCTCGTGCGCCAGTTCATGGTGGAATCCTTCCTGGTGACCCTTGCGGCGTTCGCCGCCGGCCTCCTCCTGGCGGGAGCGTGCCTCGGCCCCTTCAACCGCTTCGCCGGAACCTCCTACACGCCCGCCGACCTCGTCCGCCCCGGGTTCATCCTCGTCGGGGCGGCCCTTCTCCTCCTGACGAGTTTCGCCGCCGGCTTTTACCCGGCCCTGTTTCTGTCATCGTTCAACCCCATCTCGGTCCTGCGCAAGGACGCCTTCGTCCGGGTCAAGGGCGGGCGCCTGCGGCGCACCTTCGTCGTCGGCCAGTTCACGGCCGCCGTCGCCTTGATCGCCGTGACCATGGGCATGGCCCGCCAGATCAGGTTCATGAAAACGACGCCGCTCGGGTTTGACAAGGAGCAGAAGCTTGTGGTCCGCTTTCCCGGGGGCGGGGGCAGCCTCCCCGGCGGGCTTCCCGGCGGCCGGCAGGAAGCGATAAGGGATGAGTTCGAGCGGCATCCGGGCGTTCTCGCCGCGACGCTGTCCTCGAGCGTTCCGGGCCGCGGGTTCTTCTATAACGGCACCCGGATGCCGAGCTGGGGCCCCAAGGAATACCGGGTGGTGCATTATCTTTTCGCCGACCCCCGCTTCCTCGATGAATACGAAATCGAGCTGGCGGCCGGGCGGGCCGTCCTTCCCGGCGGAGTGGACCGCGAGATCCTCCTCAACCAGACGGCCCTGCGGCTCTTCGATTGGACGAGACCCGAAGACGCCCTGGGCCAGAGGTTGGAAACGGGTGTGGCTGGAGAACGGGAGATCGTCGGCGTCGTCCGGGACTTCCACATGGAGGGGCTCCAGGCGGCCATCAAACCCCTGGCCGTCCTGCAGGCTCCCGGCCGCTATCACATGGCCACCCTGGTTTTCAACACCGGACGGTTCCGGGAGGTTCTCGATCACGTCCGCACGACCTGGGCGGCCATGGTTCCCGATTACCCCCTGGAATATTTCTTCCTCGACGAGGATTTCGCCCGCCAGTACGCCAAGGAGGAAAGGACGGCAGCCATGTTCTCCTTATTCGCCGGGCTCGGGATCGTCATCGCCTGCCTGGGACTGGTCGGGATGGCCTCCTTCCTCGCCGAGAGGCGGACCAAGGAGATCGGAATCCGCAAGATCCTGGGGTCCTCCGCGGCCGGGATTCTCGGCCTGCTCGGGCGCGAATTCGCTCTGGCCGTCCTGGCCGCCAACGCTTTCGCCTGGCCGGTCGCATGGTACGTCGTCCACCGCTGGCTGGAGAACTTCGCCTTCCGCTCGGCTCCCGGCATCGGCACCTTCCTGGCTGCGGGCGGCCTGGCCCTGGCCATGGCCATGGCCTCGGTCGGCTGGAGATCGCTCCGGGCGGCCCGGGCCAACCCGGTGGATGCGCTCCGGCACGAGTGACCCTCCCGTCGACAATCATCCCCCGAATCACCCCTGGAGGGGATTGTCTTCGATTTCAGGCCGTCGGACAATGGCGAGCGTCGAAGGGCTGATGTCCATGATGAGGAGCAATCAATGAACGACAGGCGAAAGGAAAACCGGCTGGTGGAGAGGAACCAGGTTCTGATATGGCCCGCCGTGGAATCCGACGAGGGTCCGGCCGTCAATGCCTTCACCTATGACGTTTCCACGGGCGGGGCAAGGCTTTGCTCGCGGCAGTACTACACCGTCGGGACGGTCGTTACGCTTCAGATGCACCTGGCCCGGTCGAGGCAGTCCGTAACCCTCGAGGCCGAGGTCAAGTGGTACAGAGTCAAAGAAGACGGCGACGGGTTCGAGATCGGGGTCGAGTTCCGCCACAGGATGACGGGCACCCTTCTGGCCCTTATCCGTCACCTGTACAACCCGGAAGAGGGCATTCCCGCCCTGGTCCTCTGAAGCCGCCGCTCAATTATCCGCGCACTCGCCATCACGGCTCAGGTCGAGGTTCGAATACTCGAGATGAGCCTCCGCGGCTTTGTTCGTCACCGGCAGCCTCTGCGACCATTCGCGTATCCATGCGCCTGGGCAAAGGGCCGGAATGCTCTAGGCCTGTTCCGGCCGGTTTTTCGCCTCCGCCAGCCAAATGGCTAGAGGCCGGTACAAGGCATGGGCAAACTTCGTGAAGGGAAAGGTGACGAGCAGGTCGAAGGCCACGACCAGGTGGGCGGCGAAGGCGACATATGCCGGCCAGGGCAAGTTGAGCCACGTGAAAAGGTCCAGGACAAAACCCGTCAGCCCGGCCAGGAACAGCAGCACGAGAAAAACCCAGTCGCTCGGATGGGAGTACTTGGAGTAGCTGTCCTCCGCCCCGCGCCTTTTCACGATGAAATACGCGCAGCCGTAGATTAAAACGGCGCCGGACAGCATTCCGGCGACCTTGGCCACGGCCCGGAAGAATTCCGCGAAGCCGAAGAAGTCCACCGCAAAGACAAGGACGGTCGCCAGGAGCAGGCCCAGGAACCCCCAGAAAACCGCCAGGTGGGCGATATAGCGGCCGTTCTTTTCGCACGTCCGCTGTTTTTTCTGCAAAAATACGTCCTGGATGAGGGTCGTGATGAACCCCTTGACCCACAAGCTCAGTCCCATCCTCTCCCCGTCCGCCCGCAAGCTCCCAGTCAGCTGAATGATCTGGAGCAGGACGACGAGGAAAAGAAATATGCCGACGGCGATCCCGAAGTTATGGAGGAAGCCGAGACCGACGAAAGAGAGAGGAACGGCCTTCTCCAGGTTCGGCCGCGGGTTGCTCGCGAAGAACACCCCCGTGCCGGCAAACGATGTCAGCAGGGCCCAAAGAATCCACGACCAGGTCTTGTGGTAGAAAAGGCCGGCGATTCGGCCCAGGGAGGTCCGGCTGATGGCGTACCTCCTGAGGGCCATCATCAGGGCCCCGGGGTCGGCCTCTCTCGGGCAGGTGTCGGAGCATTCCCCGCAATAGGCGCACAGCCACAACTCGGGACTTCGCCGGATCCTGTCCTTAAGGCCCAGAAGGGCGTAGCGGATCATCTTCCGCGGGAAGGAAAAGCGCCCTTCGGAGAGAGGACAGGTGGCGGTGCAGTTGCCGCAGCTGTAGCACGCCGTCGCGTCGAAGGCCCCCAGCTCCCGCACCTGGCGAATGAAATCCGGATTCACGCGTTCCATCAGGGATCCTTCTCGACCCATCGGTATTCATAAAACCCTTCATTGTCGGGTTCCTCGTTCTCTGCAATCCAACCATACTTCCGCAGGCTCATCATCCAGTACAGGACTTCATGGGCGGGTTTGCCGAGCTCTTCGGCCACGGTCGGGACGGTCCGCGGACCTCTCCGCAGAATGTCCCGGATCCCGTCCCTCCAGACCATCTCGTCCTTGGCGATTTCCGTCTTGTCCCGTCCGTTCATCGTCCGTCCTCGAGAAGAGCCTCGATCATCGCCTTTATTTGGGCATCCGTGCAGCCCTCGAGGTCCAGGGCGTCCTTGGGGCACACCGGGATACAGGCGCCGCAACCCTTGCACAGGGCCTCATGAACTTGGGCCACGTCTTTCCCCCCGGCTTCGGCCCGGCCGATGGCCCCGTAGGGGCAGACCGGGGCGCACAATCCGCACCAGGTGCACAGCTCCGTGTCGACCCGGGCGATGAGTGGCTCGAGGTCCACGTAGCCTTTCATGACCAGCGCGGCCGCCTTGGCCCCGGCCGCAAGGGCCGAGGCGGCACTCTCCGACATGTTCTTCGGCCCCTGGGCCGCTCCGCCGATGAAGATCCCGTCGATAACGGTTTCCACGGGCCGGAGCTTGGGATGGATCTCGTTGAAGAACCGGTCCTTGCCCACCGGGATCTTGAGGATGTCGGCCAGCGCGCGGTTCTCCCGGGGAACCATGCCGTTGACGAGGACGACGATGTCGGTCTCGATCTCCAGCTCCTGGCCGTCGGTCAGCAGGTCCTTAACCGTAACCCGCCACCGGCCGTCCCGGCTCTCGACCCACGGCGGATCGTCATCGCCGAAGCGGACGAAAATCGACCCCGCGCGGCAGGCCTCCTCGTAGAGCAATTCGAACTTGCCGTAGCTCCGGATATCCCGGTAGAGATGAAACTGGTGGACGGACGGGGCCTTCTGGGACGTGAGGAGCGAGGCGTGAAGGGCGGCATTGCAGCAGTACCGGGAGCAGTAGGTGTTTGCTCCCCGGCCCCCGCGCCCTGGCGGGACCCCACGCAGTAGATATAGGAGACGGCCCGGATCGGCCGGTTCCCGTATTCCAAGCTTCCCGCGGAGGACTCGACAAGGTCCTTGAATTCGGGAAGTGTCAGTATCCCCGATGCGCCGTAGCCGAACTCGCCCGGACGGGGCTCGTAGACGTCGAAGCCGGTCAGGACGATGATCGCTCCCACGTGCAGAGAAATGTCCTCGCCCCCGGCCCGGACCTTCACCTGGAAATCGCCCACGGCGCCCGATTTGCTCACCAGCTCGGCCCGCGTGAAGAGCGTGATATTGAGGTCCGCTTCCTCGGCCGCGGTGATATATTCGCCGATTCCGCAGACCGTGTCGACGATGTCCACGTAGTCTTCGAGCTTATCGGAGCCCCAGATCTTGCCCGCCGTTCCGCACAGATAGAAAGTGACCTTGCCCATCTCCTTGGCCTTCTTGTAGAAGTCCAGCCAATACGGGACGTTGGCTTTCTGGAGGCCGGCCAGAAACTGGTCCTTGGTGTTCTGAAAATCGCCGACTTCCCTTATGTTCTCGGCCGTCCCCTTCCGGAAGGCATAAGCGCCACCCAAGAGCAGGAAGACCTTGACGTCCATATCCTGGGCGATGGCGCCGCTGAGCATGATCCCACCGGCGGTCAGTTTTTCCATGCCGCCGCTGACCAGGGCCAGAACCATTTTTGACACGCTAACCTCCATCAAGACTGTGGCAATTTCAAGGAAACATTCTGTCCGCAAGGGTATGAATGCAAGTCCGGCCCGCCGCCCCGCTGAGCGCTTACCGGTGGTGCAACCGTGACCCGTAGAATCCCTCGCCGAAGGCGCCGAGAATGAGGAGCGCGTTCCCGGCAAAGTACACCCAATGCCAGTAATGAAATGGGATCTCCTCGAAACCGTTCAGGAAAATCACCCTCCAGACGGTCAGGGGAACGCTCAGAATCAGCATGGCGAGGGAAATCCGGATCTTCCGGCGAAAAATCAGGTTTCCCATCCCCCGGTACATGCCCTTCCAGCTGCGCCAGCCGGTCAGGGTCGTCGGAATCAGCGTGACGGTCCCGGCGATCAAAGCGGCATTGGTCGCCACCTCGAAACATTCGGGGAACATGAACAGATGCAGCACCTGGAAGCCGAACGCGGCCCCGAAAAACGAAATGGGGAAATGCGTGAGAAAGATATGCCAGTGAATCCGGTATCGCGGCAGGGGGGCGCTCGGCGGGCTCGAGGGGCCGGGGGCTTCTTTTTCCATGTTCGCAATTAGAGTACAGGAGGGAAATAATCCCGTCAACAGGAGGCGCGGGACATTGAATCCGGAAGGCTCCGAGACCCCGTCCCCGCCCGGCACCTCCGGATCGTGCCCCGATCACTTTCAACCGCGGGCCGCTCAGGGAGGCTTGGCCGGCCGGGCGAACCCCGCCGAGTCCTTGACAACCGGGCTGAAAAATCCTATGGTTTTACAAGGGGTAGAGGTCGGAAACAGCCTGTGCGTTCCCTGCCCGAATACGGGTCGCGGGGGGGCCCTCGAATGTCGCGATCGGCCGGCGTCGTCGAAACCGTCTCCGCCAGGTCGGACTGGTATGCGGAGATGGCCCGCTTCGAGAAGCGAAGCCTGCCCGTCGCGGTCAAGCAGATCGTGACCACCCTGGTCCCCTATTTTCTCCTGTGGGCGGCGATGATCGCGGTGATGCGCTCGGGCGGCCCGTACTGGATCGTCCTCCTCCTGGCCCTGCCGGCCGGCCTGTTCCTGGTCCGCCTCTTCATCCTGTTTCACGACTGCGCCCACGGGTCGTTCCTCGCCACCAGGCGGGCCAACGCCGTTTTCGGCCATGTGGCCGGAGTCCTGGCCTTCACGCCGTTCGAAAAATGGCGGGCCTCCCACTGGAG
>Ga0210077_1000082_pt1 | contig 52975 bp, 57 predicted proteins | sample RushMan_CattailN_5_FD_185556 | JGI IMG/M metagenome (GOLD analysis project Ga0210077, IMG submission 185556) | Wetland microbial communities from San Francisco Bay, California, USA, that impact long-term carbon sequestration -... | ecosystem: Environmental > Aquatic > Marine > Wetlands ...
GGTCTTCAAAGGTTGGCTCCAGCTCGTTCTTGTAGAAGACGCCGATTGGGATTCTGTCACCCCACTCCTGCGCTTTGGTTATCGCCACCAGTTTTTTCTCAAGGTCTTCTGACCAGTCGTGAACTTCCGGGTTGAAACCCGCCTGGTCAAGCTTGTACAGTCTTGATTGCGGTTTTCCAGCATTGTCTTTTCTATCCTCTCCCGCGTACCATGCCTTCGTGGTTATGTTGTTGTACGTGGGACACGGCTGCAAGCAGTCGATGAACGCCATGCCTTTGTGCTGTATAGCCTGTTTTATCGTGTCTCTCAGGTGCCTGACATCGTAAGCGTAAGACCTCGCCACAAACGTGAAGCCCGAAACCACCGCCAGCTGAATGCCGTTCACCGCTTCATTGATGTTCGGCTTCGGCAGCGCCTTCGTTTGCAACCCAAGCCTCAACGTGGGTGAAGCCTGCCCCTTCGTTAACCCGTACACGCCGTTGTTGTGAATTATGTACGTCATGTCCAGGTTCCGCCTTCCCGCGTTAACGAAGTGTCCTGCACCTATGCCTAAGCCGTCACCGTCTCCGCCGATAGCAACAACCTCCAGCGCTGGATTGGCGACTTTTATGCCCATTGCGAAAGGCAGGGTTCTGCCGTGCAGAGTGTGGACGCCGTAAGCTTTCACGTTGTGCGGTTCCTTGCCTGAGCAACCTATGCCAGAGACCAGCACGACTTGATACGGCTCCAAGCCCAATTCGGCGAGAGCCATCTGCAGCCCGTTCATGATGCCGAAGTCGCCGCAGCCCGGGCACCAGTCCGCGTAGACCTCGGGCACGCGGAAGTCTGAGGGTTTAAGAACCAAACATCAACACCTCCGTTTCAGCGGCTTTGCCAGTTAATATCTTCTTGAGCGCGTCGTAAACCTCCGTGGTGGTCATGGGACGCCCCGTGTACTTCAAAACGTGATGGGTCGGCGCGATGCCTGTCGCTTCCTTTATCACGCTGCCCAGCTGACCCAAAAAGTTGTTTTCTATGTCTATCACTCGTTTTTTGCCCTCCAAAGCCTTCTTCACCTCTTCCGTCGGTAGCGGATGAATCAGCCGCACCTGCATGAAGCCTAAGCTGAAACCCTCCTGCTTCAGCATGTCAATCGCCTCGATTATGGCGCCTTTGGGCGAACCCCAGCTGATTACGATGTTTTCTGAGCCTGTGTCGCCGTAAAACTTGAGTTTATCCTCAGCCGCCACTTCCTTCTTGACCAGATCCAGCTTTTTCATTCGTTTCTCAACCATGGCTCTTCTGTTGAAGGGTTCCTCGCTGATGTGGCCGATTTCGTTGTGCTCGTCCCCTGTGTAGTAGTGTACGCCGTTTTTTGTGCCCAGCAGCACTCTGGGGGAGACGCCGGTTTCGGTGAAGCGGAAGCGCCTGTACTCTTTGCCCTCCAAATCCTTTTCCGTGAGCACCTCGCCCCGGTCTATCTTGAACTTGCTGTAATCAAAGACCGGATAGGTCTGGGAACAGTTCGCCATAGCCTTATCCAACAGGTGAATCACGGGCATCTGGTACTTCTCAGCGAGATTGAACGCTTTAGCAGCGTCATAGAAGCACTCTTGGATGTCGCCTGACGCAAGAATTATCCTCGGAAACTCTCCATGACCAGCATGCATGACGAAACGCAAGTCACCTTGAGCATGCCGCGTGGGCAAGCCCGTGGCGGGAGCGCCTCGTTGATAGTAGGTTATCACAAGCGGCACCTCGTCATTTCCAGCCCAGCTTAAGCCTTCCACCATGAGCGAGAAGCCCGGCCCAGACGTTGCGGTTGCGGCTCTTGCACCGGCTAACGCGGCGCCTGAGGCGGAGTTTACAGCTGCAATCTCGTCTTCGGTTTGGATGACGACTATGGCTTCGTCTTCTCCGCTGCTTGTCTTCATTATCTGATGCGCTTCCAAGTACTCGCTTTCGTCAGCCGCGGGTGTAATGGGGTAGTACGTTTGCACTCGGCAGCCGCCTAAGACTTTGCCCATGGCGACCGCTTGGTTTCCTGTGAGGAACAGCCGCTCCTCAGTGACATCGACTTTCGTGAGACGGTGCTTAAAATCGTCTTTGAAGTTTTGCTCCGCATAGTCATAAGCCATGTTCAAAGCTAACACGTTCATTTCGGCGATTTTTCCCTTTTCCGCAAAGGTTGCCGTGACGGCTTTTTCCGCGAGGTTCCTGTCGTACTTCAACAGTGCAAAGGAGACGCCGATTGTCAGGACGTTTATCATCCGCGTGATTTTGCTTATCTGTTCTATGCCGAGTTTTTTTCCGATTTGGTTAAGCAGGTCCATGTAGGGCACGGGGAAAACGTGGACGTTCCGCTGTTTTGCGTAATTGAGCCAGTCGTTCAGGGTTTCACCGATGTTTTTCTCCTTCATCCACTTCTTGATTTCTTCTACGAATTCAGGGGGGAAAGTTGGCACTTCAAGGACTTTCGTGTTCATGTCCTTGGCGTCTACGATTACGCCGCCTTCTGGGACGACTTCGTTGATGTGGCGCACCACGGTTTCCGCGTCGAAAGCCGCAAGCAGGTTCACATCGTTTACGTTAGCCATTACATTTTTGGGCGATATGCGAAGGTGGAAGTAGCTGTGCAAGCCTTTGATGTTGGAGTGGTACTCGCGTCTTCCGAAAACGTAGAGTCCGCCGTAGCCGCATGCTTTTCCGAAAATGTTTGCTGCGGTGTCCACGCCGCTTCCCTGTGGTCCGCCTGCCATCCAGTTTATACTATCACTTACCATTTTGTTTTTTCACAACCGAAACTTGTAGCGGGCGAAGAATACGGTTTTTTATCCGCCTGTTGCTTTACCGTAGCCTGTGCAGCAGTCGCAACCAGAACTTCTGCCGCAGTATGGGCATACGCATTGGCAATCGTCGATGGGATTGCCGCACTTGTCACAACGAGGCATTTCATCTTCTTCTTTTGGCACTCTTTTCGCCTCTGCTACTATTCTACTTGCAGGCGCTACCGAATTAAGCTTTCGGATTATATGCGGAAGCAGACCTAATCAGAAAAATAACCTGCAAAAGGTCGATGCGCCATTTGACCCAAAAAGCCAGTCAACTTGCACGTCGGTAATCACTACGAATCTTTTGCTTCCGAGTCATCCCTCTTAGGCGACCTCAACCGCTCGTAAACCAGCAGCAACGCGAAACCCACCACCGAAGCCGCAACCCACAAGTAAAAATGCTGAGCCACCAATATAATAAAAAGGGTTAACAAGACGACAGCGAGAGCGTAAAAGAGTAATAGCCGAAGTTTCACACCTTGCACAGCCTATTGTACTTCCCTTCTCCCTAAAGAAGTTTCGGATAAACAACCAGCATATCTGGAGCCTATTAGAGGTTCATTGCAGTAACCTATAGGGGGTAGGTCAAAAAACGATAGGGTCGGGGTCACTATTCGCGCTAAAAACCTTCAAACCATGCTAAAAAACTCGGCGCTTCGGCTCGGCGGAAACAGGAAAAAACTGGTGCTTGACAAAAGAAAAAAAGAAAGATGGCTTATCGCACGTAGTCGTCGAATGTCCAGTAGTTTCTTCCTGGCTTACAATGTCCTCGAACATACACCGCGTCTTGCTGTCGCCACGCTTCCCCGCTTCCTCAATTAAGAAAAGAGCTGCAAAAAAGGGTAGACGGGAAAAAATGAATGACATATCTGCTAAAATAACTGGTGTGAAATACACGCCGTATTTATGCAAGAGGTTGCATACTTTTGAATTGAAAGATCTTGAACAAGCATTATCTAAAGAAACGACTTTTAGTCTGAAGAAAAATCGTTAACAACAAATTGCTGTTAGTTGGTGGGTTTCAGCGAAGAGAACCCGAACTTATCCACATGTTCGCGTTTATGACTCACTTAGTTTCTCTGGAAAGAAAGTTACCATAATTCCAATCATTAAAGATGAAGGGGCTGATGGAGAGAGACTTCCTTCAATGAGATACTGTTACACTTATGAGTCTGCTAGGCGTTTACGTAATTATTGGCTACTATAATTATGCCGAGCCAAACCCACAATATCGAAATAAGATAACAAAACAACTGTGCGGTGTTCACACAAAACCGTCTTGTCAGGTTCGTTTTGTTTATATATGTGTGTTGGGATGTATGGTGTGCAAAGAGGAAACTTTGGTATGGGTTCTAAATCCCCAAGAGGCGAGTTCGCCGCGAGGCAACTAGCCAAGAAACGGAAAAACTTCCGATGGTCAGATCGTTACTTTAACCGCCGCATGCTCATGCTCGACGAGAAAGTCGACCCGTTGCAAGGCGCACCCATGAGCAGAGGCATTGTCTTAGAAAAAGTAGGCGTTGAATCGAAGCAGCCGAACAGCGCCATCCGCAAATGCGTACGCACACAGCTCATCAAAAACGGCAGAGTCATAACCGCCTTCCTCCCGGGAGACGGCGCACTCAACGTAGTCGATGAGCACGACGAAGTCATAGTCGAAGGCATCGGCGGAACACGCGGCGGCGCAATGGGGGACATCCCCGGTGTCCGCTGGAAGGTCATCAAAATCAACGGCGTATCACTCAACGAGCTCGTCTACGGACGCAAACAAAAACCCGCACGGTAATCAACATGAGCACGGCGAAACAGGAAATCAAACTCTTCCAAAAATGGTCTTTTCAAGACGTCAAAGTCCAAGATATCGGACTGCAACGTTACCTGAACCTCACACCCATGACCAACCCACACAGCATGGGACGCCACGAACACCAGCGATTCCGAAAAGCCAAAGTAAACATCGTAGAACGCCTAATAAACGGTTTCATGCGCCCCGGCAAAAACGCAGGAAAAAAAGCCAAAGCCACCAACGTCGTAAAGCAAGCGTTTGACATCATATACCTGCGCACAGGCAAAAACCCCATCGAAGTCCTCGTGAAGGCAGTGGAAAACGCCGCACCAACAGAAGACACCACACGCATCAGCTACGGAGGAGTAGTCTACCACCTCTCAGTCGACGTCGCACCGCAGAGGCGTTTAGACCTCGCCATACGCCACATCACCGAAGGCGCACGCGCCGCATCAGCAAACAACCCCAAACCCATCCAAGAAACACTTGCGGATGAGCTTATTCTCGCAGCCAACAAGGACATCAAGAGCGCAGGCGTCGCCAAACGCAACGAAATCGAACGCGTAGCACAATCATCACGTTAAACGCAGCTTAGCGCACGTGAATCTCCACCACGTCCCCATCATCCAAAACAAAACTCAACCCCACCTTCTTAGGACTAAACGGCAAACGCTTAGCCCACACCATCGCAAACAAAAAATTCGAAACAAACTCCTTATGAATATTCTTCGCTAAATCATTGACTGTGGCTCCACGCCTAAGCGCAAACGGGTGTTCACTGTGCGTCCTCATTCCAGGCTCCTTGGTGTAGATTCGAATAACTCCTAAAGCCTCAAAAACCGCTTTTCCCAACTCCTCAAGACCCTGCTTCCGTTCGCAAGACATGCCGACAACTGGCAGCTTGCCATTTACATAAGTCTTCAAAACTCTCAGGTTCGCTTCTGCACCCTTCAAATCCAGCTTATTCCCCACAACTACCGCCGGCTTGTAGATGGTGCTCTCGAAAATAGCGTCCTCCACATCATCCAGCGTCACGTCACCGCCTATCCGAACAATCGCATCATTAATCTTGTAGCCGCGCAGCAGATCCTCAACATCCCGCATGCTGCAATCAATCAGCCGCCCAACCAGAATAATCCGCAGCGCCGCCCCCGCATGCCGCCGGTCAATATCAACCCGCCCGCTGGGTTTACTCACTAAAACCCTGCTTTTCTCCAATTCGCCTAAAACCAGCTCCAGCTGCCCCACTGGGTCACGGGACAAGTCAACCATCAAGATTACGCCGTCCGCGTTGCGTGCCAAGCCAAGCGTGACGTGGCCCCCTGCTCGTCCATCGGCGCTGCCCGCGATTACCGCAGGTGCTTCGACAATCTGGAACTGCACATTCATGTAATTCATTATTCCAGGTACTGGCTCATGTGTGCTATAAGGCGTTGGCGTAACAACCACTTTTGAGTTTGTGGCGGCGCTCATTAGGCAACTTTTGCCTACATTTGTTACGCCAATCAGTGCTACTTGGGCGGCGCCTTCTTTTTCTATGAAAAGTTTGGGTCCCCCGCTGCTTTTGCCTGTGCCTTTCCGCTTTTTCTCTTCTAAGTCGTTGCGGATAACAGCTATCTTCTTCTTAATCTGCCCTCGAAGCTTCATGGTGCCCTTGTGCTGCGGGACATACTTTAGGAACTCCTGCATCTTCTCCATTTTCTCTCTTGGGCCTCGGGCAGCTTCTACTTCAGCCCATTTGTCCATAGCTTCAGGAGGCAAATTAGTCGGCATGCATGCTCAGTCTCGCTATTATTCCTCAGCTACAGTTAATTAAAACGATTTCTACTCAAAACACGGGCAAACCTCGAGAAACCGCGCCACTCAAATCCTTCAACAAGGACCTGACTTCGCTCTGTGACTTGAACCTGAACTTCGCTCTGGACGGCGCCAACCCGACCTTAACTGAATACGCAAAGTCGGGTAGCTCCCTGAAAAGGTCCTCGTCCGTGAGGTCGTCGCCCACCGCCAACATGAAATCCCACTGTTTATTGTCAATCCAGTTCGCGGCGGCTCTGCCCTTGTTTATGCCCGCGTTCTTCACTTCCACAATCTTGTTACCCTCAGCCACCTCAACCTTCAGGTTCGCAGTCAAGAAGTAAAGCGTCTCCTTCAACTCCGCCACTCTCACCGCAGCCAGCTCAGGGGTGGCTCTTCGGTAATGCCACACCAGCGAATAATTTTTCTCTTCAACCAAAGCGCCCGGCGTCCTGTCTTTGTAGCGTTCAAGAATCGGCTTAACAATCGCCTTCCAATCTGTGTTGAAATCCCCGGTAGTATTCCACCTGCCCATGCTGTCCTTGACCCAAGCGCCGTGCTCAGCCACCAACCCGAGAGAGGGGTTTTCGAAGAACTCGGCTAAATCCTCCTTGTTCCGCCCGCTGATGATGACCACCTCGTTCTTGGGGTCTCGGGCGAGGGAGTTCAGGAGGTTTTTGAGTTCAGCGTCAGGCTTCGCAGATTGTGGTGTAGCTGCAAAAGGGACTAATGTTCCATCATAGTCTAGGAATATTAGTCTGTTTTTGCTTCGGATGTAATCGTTGATTATTTTGGTTTTGGTTTTGCCGCCGAGTTCTTTGGCGGTTAATTCTTTCTGGTCCTTTTTAATCTGCAACAGAGTGTTCACGAAGTCGTCTGCCCAGACTTTGATGTTGTAGGTGCTGAGTCTTTCCTGCATTGTTCTGTTTCGACTGATTTGTTCCTCTTCCGGCATGGAAAGCGCTTTATTCAAGGCTTCAGCGACTTCTTCTACGTTGTTCGGGTTCACTATGATGGCTTCTCTGAGTTCTTCAACAGCTCCAGCCATTTCGCTGAGAATCAGCACTCCTTTGCCGTCGGTTTTTGTTGCTATGTACTCTTTGGCAATTAAGTTCATTCCGTCTGCCAATGGTGTAATCATGGCGATGTCTGAAATCCTGTATAGCGCTAGCAGGTAATGGAACGGCAATGAATGATAGATGTACTGGATGGGTGTCCAGCCGATTGTGCCGTGTTCACCGTTGATTTTTCCTACGAGTTCGTCAACTTTGCTCTTGAGGGATTGGTAACGCTCGACTTTGGTGCGGGATGGAACTGCCACAAGCACGAAGGTTACTTTTTCCTTGTATTCTGGATGGCTGCTGAGGAAAAGTTCAAAACCCTTCAGTCTGTGAAGTACTCCTTTGGTGTAGTCAAGACGGTCTATCGAGAGTATCTTTCTGGTTTTTCCAAGTTTGCTGTTTAAATTTTTAATGCTTGTCTGCACTTTTGGTTTGCTTTCTGCTTTGGCGAATTTTGGGTAGTCGATTCCTATGGGGAAAGAATCTATCTTTGCCATATGGTCACCGACTATTATCTTTCCTAATGTATGATTGAAACCCAGTAGACGGCGCGCTGTCATGAGGAAATTTTGGACGTAGTGATAAGTTTGAAATCCTACCAGGTCTGCCTTCAAAAGAGCTTGCAAGATTTCTTCGCGCCAAGGGAGTAAACGGAAAACGTCTAAACTTGGAAAAGGCGTGTGCAGAAAGAACCCTATCGCTATTTCCGGATGCTTTTTCCTTAGAAAGCTTGGAAGAAGCATCAAATGGTAGTCATGTATCCAAACTACGTCTTCGAGTTCGGCTATTTCTAAAACGCTGTTTGCGAAGATTTCATTTACTTTTTTGTAGGCTTCCCATGAATTCCTGTCATAGGTTGCGTATTGTGTGAAGCTGTGAAGGAGTGGCCACAAGGTTTTGTTGCAGAATTCACTGTAGTATAGTTCGACGTTTCTCCTTGATAAAAACACGGGGTAGCTGGAAAACTCCTTTTCCAATTTGGTTTTGATGATTTTCTTTTCTTCTAAGTCGATTTTTTCTGAGGCGATGCCTCCCCATCCTATCCATTTGCTGTTGAATGTCTTGTAGAATGAGCCTAAACCAGTGGCTAGTCCTCCAAAACTTTGGTTGAAACTTAATGTGTTCTTCTTTTTCTGGATGGTGATGGGCAGCCGATTTGACACGATTAGTAGTCTATTCATGTTCGCGATTCAACTTTCTTGCCATTTTCAGATAATAACTTGTTCATTAGGTCGAGCCAGTTAAGCATCAGCCTCGTTATTAAGAAGTTCTTTTTCACGTGTTCTTTTCCTGCTTTTCCCATTGAGGCTCTGAGTTTTTCGTCTTTGAGCAGTTTTATGATGCTTTCGCCGAACCCTTTGAAGTCGCGCGGTTGGTGCAGGAAACCATTTAACCCATCTGTCACTTGAAGGGGAATCCCGCCGACTCTAGACGCGACGACTGGCGTCTCTTTGTACAGGGCTTCGGAAACCGTTAGCCCGAATCCTTCCTTCAAGGATTTTTGAACGATAACAGACGAGGCCCGCTGTAGGCAGTTGACTAAGAAAGCGTTGTCTACTATAAGCAGTTTTATGTCGTTTTTGAACGGGCTTTTGTCCACCTTCTTTTCCAAAGCTATCAGCGTCTTATGTCCTTCAGGGTCGTCTGTCGCAAATTGTCCCAAGAGAACCAGTTGGCAATTCATTTTTTGCCTCACCAACTCAAAGACCTTTACCACTCCGCTGGGGTCTTTCCAAGGGTCAAACCTTGAAACCTGCGAGATGATGGGTTTGTTTCGGTCTATTCCAAACTTGGACAGGTACCGAGTGATTTTGGTTTGAGAAACAGGTTTATTTTTGGTAGTCAGAGGGTCGATGGCGGGGTGGATGATGCTTTGGGGCATTTTAAGATCTCTCTTTTGATATTCAGGCAGTGACACCACAAAATGGTCATATTTCTGGATGTAACCTTTCAGGAAATCCCAAACATGAGGGTTCGCTTGAGATATGTCAATGTGGCATCGGAATATCCACGGCTGCTTTTTATTGTAAAAGGAAATAAGTGGCAAGGGTTGAGGGTCGTGTATTATAACTAAGTCGTGATTGATGTGAGTGAAGGTTGAGAATCTCCGGTTTGTTTCGTAGTAAATGTCTTTTTTTCTTTGGGAAAGGTTGATTTCGCTTCCTTGAAGCGCGTTGTGGAACTTTTTGGTTATGGTGAAGAAGTCTGGCGTGCCGTGCAGAATTCTCCATCCAAAGTCCACTCCAACTTGGTCGAAAAGGGGCACGATGCTGTTGAGGATTTCTGCAACTCCGCCTCCCTGATAAGTTGAATTGATGCAAAGAATGTGTTTGCCCTCAAGCATGTCTGCTTTAGCCTGGATTTCATCTAGTTCATGCTTGCCAACAATTTTCGCGTAATCTGAAAAATTAATCATAGTTATTTCATTCGAGAGTTTCGTTATAAACATTTTCACAGGTTAGAAGAAGTGCACATTAGAGACTGGAACGCTTAAATAACATTCGCCACGTTTCTTCACTGGGACACAGATGAGCACTAAGCCAGCATCAAACATCTGCTTTTTCAACACGCTAACGCGCAGGAAAGAAGTGTTCACGCCGATTGAGCCTAGCAAGGTTGGCTTGTACACGTGTGGTCCCACAGTTTACGGTTACGCGCACATAGGCAACTTTCGCGCCTTTATTTTTGAGGACTTGCTTAAGCGTTGGCTGCAGTATCGAGGCTTCAGGGTCACTCATGTGATGAACATCACGGACGTGGATGACAAAACTATAAGGGACAGCAAAAAAGAGGGTGTGCCGCTCAAGGAGTACACGGAGCAGTACATCAAAGCGTTCTTCGAAGACATCCAAGCCCTGAACATCAAGCCAGCCGATGTTTATCCACGTGCCACAGAACACATTGCCGAGATGACGGCGCTGATTAAAACACTGATGCAGAAGGGCTACGCTTACCGCGGCGAAGACAGCAGCATCTACTACGCCATCAGCAAGTTCCCAGACTACGGCAAACTCAGCCACATCAACGTTCAAGCCCTAATAGCTGGTGCGAGAGTGAAGTCTGACGAGTACGCCAAGGAGGAAGCGCAGGACTTCGCGTTGTGGAAGGCATGGACTCCAGAGGACGGCGACGTTTTCTGGGAAACCGAGTTGGGCAAGGGCAGACCGGGATGGCACATCGAATGCAGCGCCATGAGCATGCGGTATTTGGGCGAAACCTTTGACATTCACTGCGGGGGAGTGGACAACATGTTCCCGCATCACGAGAACGAACTTGCGCAGAGCGAAGCGGCAACCGGCAAGCCGTTCGTGCGTTACTGGCTGCACAACGAGCACCTGCTGGTGGAGGGCAAGAAGATGGCGAAGCGGTTCGGCAACTTTTACACGCTGCGCGACCTGCTTGCGAAAGAATACGACCCCATGGCGATTCGCTTCCTGCTACTATCCACGCATTACAGGCAACAATCCAACTTCACCTTCGAAGGGCTGGACGCTGCGCACGTCACGGTTCTGCGGCTGCGAAATTTTGTGCGGCGCTTGCTTGACGCGGATGGCGCGGAGAGCGGCGGAAAAATCTCGGAGTTGACGGCGCAGGTACAGGCTGGCTTCGGCGGCGCTATGGATGATGATTTGAATGTGAGTGTGGCGTTGGCGGCTTTGTTTGATTTTGTGCGTGACGTTAACAACCTGCTCGACGCGAACAAGGTGAGCAAGGCTGAAGCGGAAGCGGTTGCGGAGTTGATGGCTGGGTTTGACGACGTGCTGGGCGTGGTCGGAAAAGTTGAAGCCGAGGAAACATTGCCAAAACAGGCGGAAGCGCTTATCAAAGAGCGGGAGGAGGCGCGGAAAAATCGTGATTGGAAACGGGCGGACGAGATTCGCGCGCAACTCAAAGAGATGGGCGTGGTGGTTGAAGACACCGCTTCGGGCGTGCGTTGGCGGCTGGAGAAAAAGGGTTAAGCGGTTTTGCCGTTCTGGTTCCAAGCCTCTGTGGCGTATTTTTGATTGTAGAGTTTTTCTGCGAGTTCCCGTTCGTAAGAGGTTAGCGGTGCTGGGGCGAGGTTGATTTTGAGCATGGCGCGGAATCCCTGCGCGAGGGCGTTGGCGGCCGTTTCCGCGGCGATTTTGTGTCCGAGTTCTTTTTGGATGCTGGTGATTTTGTTTTCTGCGAACTCCGCTGCTTGCGTACATGTGCAGGGCGCGTTTACTTTTAGAAGTTGGAACATGAGCGGCAAGTCCACGCTGAGCAAAAGCGTGCCGTGCTGGAGGACGACTCCGCGTTTGACGGTTTGGGCTGAACCGCTGATTTTTTTGCCGTTGACGGTTAGGTTGGGGCAATTTTTCGCGTTTCCTTCGCTGAAGTCGGCTGGAATGCCGAGCAGCCGCAGTGCGTCGGTTACGGCTTCGTAGATGCGTTGGTAAACGGCTGGGATGTCTTTGCCGAGGCTTGTGGTTGCGGCGGTGACGCTGTAGGTAACTTCGCCTGTTTCGGCGTGAAAGACGGTTCCTCCGCCGCTGATTCTGCGGACAAGGTCAACGCCGTTTTTGCGTAATGCTTCCGCGTACAGGCTTTCTTGGGGTTTCTGGTTTTTGCCGATGCTGACTGCGCTGGGCTTCCACATGTAAAGCCGCAGCGTGTTTGGGACTTGTTGGGCGATGCGGGCGGTTAGGATGGCTTCGTCGATTGCCATGTTCATGAACGCGTTATGCGTTTCCAGCGGAATTAGGCGCCAGGTTTCCATGTTTTTCAAGCTCTTTTTTTCTTGGTGAAGAATGAGGGTTGGCTTAAATCTGTTGCTATTTTGGGTGCGGTGTTGGCTTCTCTCTCTGTGTGACTACCCCCTCCCTTATTTAAAGCGCCCAGATTTCAACATCGGTTTGGCGTGTTTCTGCGCCAATAGTGACCCTCTCCCTATAGTTTTTCCGGCACCCTCTTTAGATGCTACTGTCTTCCTATGTCCTGAGAAATAGCCTCTGACTTTTTCCGTAAAAATTCATGTGCGCCTTGCCCTCAGCCTACCTTTTTTGGGTTTCAGCAGGCAATCTTCACGCCACCGTGAAAATGCGTGTGCATTGAATTTTAGTGCCAAAAAAAGGAAGATATCGTGGGAGGCTGCGTGTGTTTTTAAGCAAGTTTCCGCTGTTTTTTCAGTTTCTTTCTTAGGGCAAACCCCAGCAGCGTTAAGGACGTGAGGAAGGGTAGAAGCAGCCAACCAGCAAAATCGGGCACCACGTCGGTTGAAACTATGTCTATTGCGTGACTGCTATGCACGTAAGTAACACTGAACACGTAATGCGTACCGTTATAGGATTCAGTGTAATTCACACCCTCAACCAACGGCGTATCATCCAAGTAGAGTGTGAAGTCGCCCGACATCAACTCGGCTGGAACGGTTATGTTGCAGAAGCCTGTTGTTCCAGAAGTTCCGCTGACGTTGAAGCTGAGTTGTTTTGACGCTTGGTCGAAATTCAAGTCTGTCACGGTGGAATTGCTGACTGTCGTGATAACGTATTCAGTCTCGCCCACAGTGACACCGAAAGACTTCTCGACAGGAGAGCCGTATTCATTCATTAGCGGATAGTTATCAGTGTTGTTTCCGTCGATCACGTAGGGTGAATCACCGATTCCGTCGCCATCTGCATCTGAACCAGAATAATCGCTCCAGTAGTTCCCGCCTGACGGGTACCCATCATCCCAAACGTTTGGATAACTGTCGCCACTGACTTCGACTTGTTGGGTGTTGTCAATGTAATTGTTGTGCCAAAACGTGTTGTTAGATGCTTTGTAGAGATAGACGCCATCGTCATTGTTTTCTACGTTGTTATCGGTGACATTGTTGTAGGACACTCTGGAGAGGTATATGCCATAATACGTGTTTCTTAGGTCGTTTCCACTTAGGATGTTATTGTTGCACTGATAGTCAAGATAGATACCCCAGCCGGCTACATCCACAATGTTCCCGCTGATAGTGTTATCGCCGCAAGGACCGTTGACGGTGATGCCACCATACTCGTTGTCTATCGCGATGTTGCCTACGATAGTGTTATTTGAGGATCCGTTAGCGAGTCCAATGGCGTCCCAAGAGCATCCCGTCATGTTGTTTCCGCTAATAATGTTGTAGCTGGAACCTGTGTCATAGCCGGTAGCAGTGTCAAGCCAGATGCCATCTCCGCTGTCTGAAAAGACGTTGTCGCTGATAGTGTTATAGGCGGACACATCAAGTTCGACGGCAAAACGATTGTAGTCAAAAGTGTTTTCGGTGATTGTGTTATTGTTGGAATACGCTTCGAGATAGACGCCAACCCTGAAGTTTACGATTCGAGTGTTCCTGATGGTCACGTTTGTTATTCCAATCAAGTCAATTCCTATGTCATATTGGTCCCCTGTCCCTTCAAGCGTGTAGCCTGCGCCGTCAAGAACAATATTATTTCTTCCAACGAATATAGAACCAGTAATGTTACCGGTGAAAGTGTACGTCACGTTATCGGCGGAAACAATATTGGACGTGTTAACCGAGCCATCAGAGCCTATGATTATCGTTTCGGCACCTCTAACCAACGCAACATTCCAAACGCTAAACACGGTGAACAGGAGCAAACATGCTAAAACAAGAACCAAACAGACTTTTTTCAAAGCTAAATCGCACCCGAGGGACGGTATGGTTATGAAGAATATTTAAGATTTGGCAAGAACAATATCATGTACCTTAAGATGCTGTCTCTGCTCTGCTTCAAGAAACGCAAACACTAAAACGGGCTGTTCACTTTCGCCTTCTTCCTCAGCCCAAAAGCATAGGCAGTATGCTTTAACTCGTACTTCAGGGACATAGGTCGCCATTAAGCGGGCTTGGTCAAGAAATCTTGACAAAAAAGCACTTAAGACTACCTTAGTGAAAATTATGCATGTTGAGCTTAGTATGAAAGATGGAATGTTCAAAGTGTTATCATCGATTTTCCTAGTAATCATTATTGTCTTATCAAACGTTGTGTGGCTTTCACTTAATCAGGTGCGAGATTTGGAAAATAAGAATAACGATTTAGAAAATTTGAGTGATAGCTTGCAAAACAAAATTGGCCTGCTCCAAACACTTAGGCTTGAGAGTTTGCAGTTTAATGGTTATGACAATCCAGTTGGGGTTGTTTGGAATTATAAGTTCTTAATTAAAGTGCTAAACAATGGAGCAGGTGATGTAGATGGACTGGCGCTAACTTACAATATCAGCAGTAACTTTAATGTTAGTAGAGAAGTTGTCATCTATGACCCATATCAAGGTTCTGAAATAATTACCTGGGAGCTGGAAAAATCATACATGCTGGGAATAGTCAAACAGGGAGAAAACAAAGAGGTATATGGTTTAATTTGGAATAACCTTAATGATGTCGCCAAGTTGCGTGGTTCCACTTTTATTGTCACACTCAAGCTAGAAGATACAGTCATAGACCAGACTGCAATTACTTTCTAAACCCCTTTCTTGTGACTGTCCGCCTTCACCAGCAAACCCATATTATCCCCCGTTGCTTCAGGGTTTTTTAGTGATGATTTATGGTTGGAACGATAAAGATAGTTGATGGCAACATCGAGTTTGAGCTGCATGGGGTTGACGAGTTCCTCAGCATAAAAAGAACCATAACAATCCCGCTGGACCATGTGGTTTCGGTTTCTACGGAGCGGGTGCCTTGGCAGCCGTTCAAGCAGATGAAGATTGCGGGCGCCTCGCTTCCAGGCGTGGTTAAAGACGGCAGGTTCCTGTCCACTGAGGGCGTGATGTTCTTTGAGATGCATGACCCTGACAAGTGCATAACCGTCAACCTTGACCACGAAACCTACAAGAAGATTGTTTTTGAAGTTGAGGACAAGGAGGAGACGGCGCGGCAAATTAATGAGGCGTTGAAGTCGCGATAGCGGTTCACTTTAACCGTTCCCTCTGGGGTTCTGCCTGGTCGCCCGAGCCGCCACCTTTTATGCAGCGTCAACCAAACATGGGCGGCGAAGCACCATGAAACGCAAACAGAACGCCCTAACAGAAAACGCCAACTTAGACGACTTGCTGGTGGATTTGACGTTCCACGACATGCCCGCCGCGTTGCTGACGGAGTTCGCCGAGAAAATCGTCAGACCCTACTACCACGACAACCTCAACCAAGCGCTAAAAGACCTGATGGAAAAAGCCATCACAGAACAAGACTTCATCCAGAAACGCCTCAAACCTGCATTTCCGTAACTTAAACCCTGTGAGTACTGATGCCTATAAGTGGCAAAAATTAACGGCAAGCTTGCGTTTAATTAGAGTTGTTTGTGGTTTCGAATATGGTTTCGAGGTCTTGTTCGTTGAAGGTTATTTTGAAGTGTTTAAAGATGTCTGTTCTACCTAGGAGCCGCGGAACTTCGTCGGAGTCTGCGAATGATGTGCTGACGTTTAGGGTTGTTTCTTCTATTTTCATGTTGATTTTGTGCGTGTACGCGGGGATTAGGGTTTTTCCGATTCCTACTATTGGTCGGTATTCGCCTTCATAGAGGTTTAATCCGAGGAGTTTTGCGTCAGTTCTGGTAAACAGAGACATATCTGCGCCTGAGTCGATGTAGACTCTGAAGGCGTACAACTCGTTAAGTGTTGATTGCAGGAAAATTCGTGCTGTGGGGCGATGGATTATTCCTGTTCTTGTAGGTTCAGGTGCGTACTTGAAAATGTAACGCTTCAAAGAATCAGTTCATCCGCAATTTGAATGTAGTAGATTTCTACCTGTTCAGGTTTCAGTTTCGGATATTTCTTTAGAGCTTTTTGTAATGCTTCGTTCGAGTTGTTGCCTTCGGCTATTATCCTGCCCTTGTGTATGGCAACGGTTTTTCCGCGGTACTTTTCGTATTCTTCAGGGCTGATTTTTGGAGCATTGACGACGACTTCGGGCATTCTTGCACCTCTTAATACTGAAGTGTTAAGTCAAGTATTTTTAGGTTTATTTAGTTCAGGAAAAATAACTTTCAGTCCTCAACGACATGAGGAAAAAGCCATCGCAGAGCAGCAGCTCCTGCAAAATCTCATCATCAAAACCTGACTGAAAGCTTATGTTATTTGTTCGATACCATCCATTTTTTCTTCTTGCTTAGGAGAAAAACGCCTATAGCGATTAATCCTAGCAGTCCTAAGAATATTGGAAAAGGGCTGGCTTCAAAGCGTCCTAGTATCCAAACTGCTGCTATCGCTATCAAAAGTATTCCTATCAGCAGCGCAATTTTATTGAACACTTTAGTTCACATGTTGATTAGCACGGCTGCGCTTTATAGGGTTTCTCTTGAACGTTATCTTTAAGCTATCTGGACCGTTGTCTTTCAAGTCTGGCAAGCTTTTTCTTCTTACGCTTCTCTTCTCTTTCCTTCTTCTGCGTAGGACGGGGTTTTGACCGGTCTTGTACTCCTGTTTCTCCTTTCTTAGACATCTTTCTCTCCTTCTGACAAAAGAGAATGGCTCATTCTCTTTCTTGAAGTTATCCTTGCCTTCTTGCACAATTGCTTTTTCGATTTTTTATGACTTGTGCACCTTACTCAAGGTGTGCCAGCCATCGCGCAGATTCCTTTTTTTCTAACGGTTTTTGTTCGGGTCATTAAGTTTTATAGGCATCTACAGCATAATCACATATAGGAAGCTCCATTTCAAGGGGACACATGTATGCCTTCATTAGCAAAAAAGAACAAGCAAAAAAAGAAGAAGCACGACGCAAAAACAGGAAAATAACACGATTAAACATGAATTTGTGCCGTGACAGCGTCACCTTTTTGTTCATGCGATAGCTGCGTCTGGCGATTGTAATCGCTTAGAAAATTGAGACAGCGCGCGCTTTGAAGCGAAGCCTGCGGTGTGGAAGCTTAATTAGGACATTTCGGCTATCATTTATCTTGAGGGCTTTTTTTGTCGACACCTAAAGAAACAAAAAGAAAGTTCCCAAGTGTTGTTGACAAAGCTTATGAGCAATACATACGTGATTTGCCGCGTTATCAAATCGCAAAGCAATTAATGAGCCAAGATGTTGTTACGACTACTCCAGAGGCTTCGCTGGAAGACGCTGCTCGAATAATGGGTGAGAAGCATATCGGAAGTCTAATTGTGATGAAATACAAAACACCCGTGGGAATAGTTACTGAGCGTGATTTGCTAAGCAAGGTCATAGCGTACGGGCTGTTTCTAAGCGATGAAAAAGTCGAGGGAACGATGTCGTATCCATTAGCAGGTGTTTCTCCTACAGTTAAGATAAAGGAAGTTGCCAAGCTGATGATTAGTAGGAAAGGTAGACTTGCGGTATTTGATGCTGGAACGCTTGTGGGTATAGTAACTGCTTCGGACCTGGTCAAAAGCCTGCCTGATGTACCTGAAACGGAGGTCAAAGTTGACGACTTCATGACCAAAGAAGTCGTTACTGCCGATGAAGAAACGCCTGTTATTAGCATAGCTAAAATCATGGGTAAGCAGCGCATCGGGAGTGTCATAATTACCCGCGAGGGAGAGCCGTTTAGGATTTTCACTGAACGAGACCTGCTCACAAACTTCTTAGCTAAAGGCAAAACCTTGTATACGAAGGTAGGACCGGAATGTTCACGGTCTCTAACTGTTATTCCCGCCGACACAAGCGTTCATAGAGCCGCTGCCACAATGGCGTTAAAACACATTAGACGATTGCCTATTGTCAAAGACGATAAGCTGGTAGGCATTATTACGGCACGCGACCTCGTCGAGGCTTATGCAAAATAGCCTCTCCCCCTCTTTTTTGTGTATGAACTAAATTTTACTTTCAACTTGAGAAATTAGCCAGAACTTGTTTTCGTGCAGTTTGCTATGAAGGTTTTGACTATTTTCGGGTTCTGGGCAAAGTGAATATGCATGTAGGATGCTAAAACGTTGTATTGCATCCAGCCGTCCTTTTTGTTTTTGGTCCCTTCGCCCATTTTCATGGCGTAAGCAAATTCGGCGTCACTGGGGATATCAGTTACTACGGAGTTATGGAATTCGTGCCCTTTAAGTTGGCTTCCTGCCCTGCATAGAAGCGTGTCCCGTGTAGCTTCTGCAAGCGAGTAGGTCACCAAGGTCTTCTTTGTCATGAGTGTTTTGCCGTTAAGCACACCGACCATGTCGTAGCTGTTTCCCTTGAAATCAGTTATTGAATCCGTTAGATACATCAATCCCGCGCATTCGGCGTAAATGGGCATGCCCTCTTCGGCTGCTTTCTTGATGGCTCGTCGCAGGCGTTTGTTGGCTTCAAGCTCTTTGGGGAGCATCTCTGGAAACCCCCCTCCGACATAGAGACCATCGACGTCGGCTGGGAGTTCTTTGTCGTGGATTGGGCTGAAACGTTTAACCTCGGCGCCGTAGGCTTCTAGCAGGTTTATGTTGCTTTGGTAGTAAAAGTTGAAGGCTTCGTCGAAAGCTAGGCCAATTGCTACGGTTTTCGGGCTTTTTTTTGAGGGGTATATTGGGTGCTGAACCTGTGGGATTTCTCCGGCTGATTTAGCGATTCCTACAATCGTGTTCAGGTTTGTGTGGTTTTGGAAGAAGTTGCTGATTTTGGGGAAGACTGCGTTGAAGGCTTCTTTCTCAGGCGTTGGGATTAGGCCTAAATGCCTCTCTGGCAGCTCGATTTCCTTGTTAACCGGGAGCCAGCCGACAACCGGTATCTTCGTGGTTGATTCAATGGCTTCTTTGCACCATGTGGCATGGGTCTTGCCTGTAACTCGGTTTAGGATGACGCCGGCGATGTTAACGTTTTCATCGAAATTCTTGTAGCCGAGCACGATTGCCGCGGCTGTCCTGGCTACGTTGTGGGCGTCAATGACCAAGATTACGGGGCAACGGAGGATTTCAGCGATTTGCGCGGTGCTTCCTGTTCCGTCGAGCCCGCTGTTTCCGTCGTAGAGCCCCATGACACCTTCGACTACTGCTATATCTGCGTTTTTTGCTGCTTGCGTGAATATCTCGATGATTTGGTCTTTGGGAACCATCCAAGAGTCCAAATTCTCCGAAGGTTTGCCTGTCGCTACTCTGTGATAGCTTGGGTCAATGTAGTCAGGGCCGACTTTGAACGCTTGAACCCGAAACCCTGCATCTTTAAGCGCGGTCATTACCCCTATGGAAACAGTTGTTTTGCCAACTCCGCTTTGAGCTCCAGCTATAACCACCCTCGGAATGTTCATGCACTGTTCACACTGTATAGCCTTACTTTGCGCTGCTTCTATTTATACTGATGATGACGGTTGAGACCGGCTTCTCGGTTTAAATATCATATTTGCATGTACTATTCCCTATCATAGAGGCTTAACATCGTGACAGTTCATTTCATCCCTTGGGACACCAGCCTTGACTTGATGAAGGAAGCGAACCGCTTGTACGACGCGGCGGGCACGTTCAACGGCATATCAAAAAGCGACCTTGTAGCCGTCAAGCTGCACGTGGGCGAGCTAGGCAACCCGTACTACGTTCAACCGTTCTTCGTCCACGACATAGTCCGCAGAATCAAGGAGGCAGGCGGCAAACCGTTCCTCACCGACTCCAACACCTACTACAAGGCGCAGCGCCACAACGCCGTCGACCACATGGCAAACGCCCTCACAAACGGCTTCAACATGGCGCCGTTTATCGTGGCGGACGGGCTGAACAGCGAGAACTACCGCATCGTCCAGACCCGCGGCATGCTTAACGAAATCGAAGTGTCAGGTGCCATAGCCGAAGCAGATGCCATGATAGTCGTCTCACACGACAAGGGACACGAACTCGCAGGCTACGGCGGCGCCATAAAAAACCTCGGCATGGGCTGCACCCCACGCGCAGGCAAACTCCGCCAACACCGAACCATCGGCATACAAATCGACACCCAGAAATGCATAGGCTGCGGCAAATGCAAAGAAGCCTGCCCACTCGACATCCCAGAAATCATCGAAGGCAAAGCCCGCAACACCTCAACCGAGTGCATGCGCTGCCCCCTCTGCATCGACGCGTGCCCAGTCGACGCCATCAGCTACGTGGACAAGCAGAACCTCGGCAGAGCCCTCGCGTCCGCGGCGCACGGCGTCCTCTCCACCTTCGAAAAGGGTAAGGTCGCGTACGTGAGCTTCGCCAAAGACATCACCCAGTACTGCGATTGCCTCTCAGGACCAGGCGAAGTCATGATGAAAGACGTAGGCATTTTCGCATCCGACTCCCCCGTCTCAGTCGACGCCGCCTTTCTCAAAAGCGTGGACTACAAACGCTTCAACAACGCCTACCATGTGGACTGCATGGTGCAGGTGCAGGAAGCATTAGCCGTCGGCATCCCCGGCACAGCAAACCCAACGATAACCCGCGTGACCTGAGCGGAAAAACAACAGAAATAAGCACGAACAACCCTAGCTACATGATGAAGCGTCATGATAAAATGTGACAAATGCGGCGCCGCTCTCACCGAAGGCGAAACCTACGAGCTCCACGGCAAAGTCCTCTGCGAAGACTGCTACATGTACGAAACCAACCCGCCCAAAGCCTGCGACCCGATGGCGGTTTCCACGGCTCTGTCCATGCGCAAACAACTCGGACAAACAGGCACCACCGGGCTGACACCGCTCCAGAAGCAGATTTACGGCATAATCGAGGCGAAAGGCAAAGTCACCAAAGAAGAACTCGCCGCGCAGCTCGGGCTGAAACCCGAAGAACTGGAGCAGCAGTTCGCCATACTACGCCACTGCGAACTCATCCGCGCCACCAAACAGGACGGCACGGTTTACCTCACAAAATGGTAACCCGCCGCGCCCAGAAACTTTACGCCTTAACCGACACGCAAACATACCGCCCCAGACTATCGGAAATACGAACGCCAGCGAACCCAGCCTGCCGCAAAAGCCGTCGCATCTCCTCCTCATCAGGAAGCGTGTCATGAACCACCACGGGCGCGTTCCGGTGATGCATTTTTATCTCCGCGCTGCTCAGTGCATGCGCAATAATCAGCTTGCCGCCGGGTTTCAGCACACGATTCAGCTGCCTCAACGCGGCCTCCTTGTTTTCCAAGTGAGGGAACAAGCCGAAGCAGGTAACCGCGTCAAAAGACTCCGCGGAATAGTCGAGTTTTTCAACCCTCTGAACCGCAAAGCTCACGTTCGGCACATGCGCGTACTTGGACCTGCAAACCTCAACCATCTTCTCGGCGTAGTCGACCGCCGTAACGTGACCAGTTGGACCGACCGTTATGAGAAGAAAGGGAACAAGAACCCCTGTGCCCGTTCCTACATCCAAAACTTTCTGCCCGGGCTTCAAGTTGAATGTGGGGACGAGTTGGCTTAGAAACTCCGTTAACTCCCGGCTTTGGAACCGCTGGTCCCACGTGGCTGCGGCGCAGTTGAAGAATTCTTGGCGGCTCATCATTCGGAATCACGCATGAAATTCGGCTGCGCTGCTGGTTGACTGGTGGTGTTGGCTACGATTCTGCGGGCGTTCAGCCCAGTTACCAGTGAGGTTCCGATTGCTCCGCCCACGACTCCGCCTGCAGCGTGTAGTCCCATCCAGCCGAGGACTCCTCCCAATGGAGCTAACGCGGGCCCAGCCATGAAGAAACTGCCGATTATGTATCCCGCGATAGCGGCTGAAACGATTGAGATGGGCATCATGCTGGCAATGGTGTACGCTTTTTTGCTGAACGGCTTGTTGAAACCGACCAGCGAGATTGACACATCGAAGAACACGGCAGCGACTGTGAACCCAAAAAAGTGAACCGCGTTGGGGACCATTATGAAGTTTATGACTGTGGCTATGGCTCCGACTATGGTTATGGCTCCGAACTTTCTAACCCACCACGCCGCCAGCGTGAGCACTGAGAAGCCGATGAGGTCGCAGAAGAATGGGAGGTGGGTCATGCTGAAGAAGATGGGTGCGAAGATGGAGTTTAGTACGCCCCAGAGGGCTGCGCATAACGCGATTGCGGCTACGTTTCGGGTGTTGAGGTAGGTCATGCTTATCACACAGTAACACTTTTATGAATAAAGGTAACACTGTTAGCCTATTTAACCTTTACGGCGCCCAAAAACCAATCCAGACGCTAAAGCCGATAAAGGTTCCCAACATTATTCCAAACAAACGCGCCAGGCAAAGCAGCGGCCAAAGCAAACTTCGCCCGCCACCCCGAACAATGACAAGGAACCACCAAACCCGGACTTATACGCCGCATCTCCTCCACCGACTGCCCAATTCTCGCCTCACATTCTTTCCCAGCAAGATGAAAACCGCCAACAACAGCGCACACATCCGCTACCCCGGTGACGCGTTGGGCATATCGCACCGTGTTGATTATCCCCGCGTGAGCACACCCAGAAACAACCACCAAACCCTTACCCTTAACGTTGAAAGCTATTGCCTGGTCGTCCCAAATCCACGGATCCGCACGCCACACGCCCTCAACTAGCGCCCTGTGTTGTAGGTAGCCTTTTTCAAAGGGTGTTTCCCGCGGAATCTCACCCGTAACCAAAACCGTATCCGCAGCGACCAGAAGAGGTTGCCTTGTTTCCATTAGCCTAGCCGTTTTCAGCTGTTCCCGGGTTGGGAATTCTGGATAAGCTCGAACTGTGCCGTTAGGATTAGCCGAGCCTCTGGCTTTGAACACATCCGGATGAGCTATGACCGGCAAGTCAGCCCTGCCAATTGCTTTTAACGCTGACAATAAGCCTCCCGTGTGGTCGAAGTGCCCATGCGACAGGACTATGAACTCTACTTCTTTCAGGTCCACGCCCATGCATTCAGCGTTCACAACAACACAGTCGGGACTGCAACCCGTATCGAACAGAATGCTGGTTGATTTTCCGCCCTTCCAAATGCGAATCAGCATGGAAAAGCCGTGTTCAGCAAAAGGCAACGTATGAGAAACAGCTTTGCTCCGCTTCTGCGTCCACTGCCTGAAAGACTGAACCTCTTTTCTGCCGGTAGTTGAAAGAAAATCTACTGTGTTGTCAACTAAACTGATGGCTTCTAGGCTGTCGACTTCACCGAGCTGGACCTGTTTGGTGTTGCTCATGTCGCCGCTTCCCGTGCTATAGTGTGCCTTTGTAGTTGCTGGTGGTTGGGCACCCCACGCATTTCTGGGTTTCGTATCTGCTGCATGGGTCGCAGTCAACGTCGCATGGCGACCTCTTACTTTCTTTGTGCGCCAAGCTTTCTCTTATTTGGAGGAAGGGGGAAAAGTATGTGTCGCTTATGGGGTAGAATTCTGACCTGCGGATTCCCTTGTTGCACCTGAGAGAGCATTTTTCCATGGATATGCTTTCAAGGGTTTCTGGGGTTTCTGCCACGACAAGGGCAATCAGGTTGTATCCGCCTATGGTTTTGAAGATTTGAACCACTCGTGGGCAGTCCTTGAACCTGTCGAGCAGGTTCTGCATTGCCTCTGCGCTTTCCATCTCGAGCATCACGATTGCTGGGTGCAGCTTAAGAGTATTAGGATTAATCAAAGCCGACACTTTAATGGTGCCGTTTTTTATGAGTTTTTCAAGCCTTTTTTTGGTGCCCATGCTTGTGAAGCCGATGTTTTTAGCCATTTCCTGCAGCGTGGTTCGCCCATCTGCTTGAAGTTGGGTGATTATTTTTTTGTCAATTTCGTCCAAACTGTTCGCCGTGTTTATTTTATAAACATAAAGTATTAATAAGGTTTATCTATTAAACTTCACAAAACAATACAACCATGCTCCAAAAAAGGCGATGACGTTTGTGTGACTTTGATTTAAAAAATGGTCATTATGTGTTTTCCTCTGAATCTGTGGCGGAGGGCCATCCTGACAAGGTTGCTGACCAAATCTCAGACAGTGTATTGGATGCCATAATTAGCCAAGACCCTAACGCGAGGGTTGATTGCGAAACATTAGTTATGCAGGGAAACATAGTCGTCACTGGCCAAATCACGACTTCATGTTACGTGGACATCCCCAAAGTTGTCCGCCAAACATTGAAGGAAATTGGATTCAACAACTCCAAAGACGGATTGGACTGTGAAACCTGCGGCATCTTAGCCTCCTTCACGGAGCAATCGCCGGACATCGCCATTGGCGTAAATGAGAACGGTGAACATGAGCAGGGTGCAGGTGACCAGGGAATAGTTTTCGGCTATGCGTCAAACGAAACCGAGGAGTTGATGCCTCTGCCGATAATGCTTGCGCATAAACTCGTCATGAGGCTGGCTGAATGCAGGAAGAACGGGGTATTGCCTTATCTTAGACCTGATGGGAAATCTCAAGTCGCAGTTGAATACGTCCATGATAAACCCAGAAGAGTTGCAACCGTTGTAATTGCTGCTCAGCACACCGCGAATGTTGAAAAAGAGAGACTGCGAGAAGACATGATAAACCAGGTGATAAAACAGGTCATTCCTGCAGACATGTTAGATGAAAACACAAACTACGTAATTAATGGAACCGGAAGATTCGTCGTTGGCGGGACCTTAGCTGACTCGGGGTTAACAGGGCGCAAAATAATTGTGGACACATATGGCGGCGTCGGAAAACACGGAGGCGGATGCTTTTCAGGCAAGGATCCATCTAAAGTTGACCGTTCAGGCTGCTACATGGCAAGATACATCGCCAAAAACATAGTCGCCGCAGGCTTGGCAGACCGATGTGAAATACAAATAGCCTACGCGATTGGCGTTGCTCAGCCAGTATCGGTGATGGTTAACACGTTTGGCACGGGTAAGATTTCTGACCCAAAGATACTCGAATTGGTTGAGAAGCATTTTGACATGAGACCTAAAGCGATAATAGACAATTTAGGTTTGCGGAGACCGATTTACAGAAAAACAGCAGTTTTCGGGCATTTTGGAAGAGACGACCCTGACTTTGCGTGGGAAAGAACCGACAAAGCGGAACTGCTTAAAAAAATATTGGAAACGGGCGCTTCTGTATAGCCCGGAAAGCAGGTAGGTTGTCTGGCTGATCGCTGAAGAAACGGAATCAGGTTGTTTACTTCCTAAACAAAAACTATTAATATTATTTAAGTATTAAACTGCACTCTCGCTAAAGGGTGAAAAAAGTGACAAGCACAACAAAGCAGGTCAACGCCGCCGAGGAACGCGACGGGAAGTACAGCGGAACCAACGACCAGCAAAAACAGCGATTTGAGCAAGAGCAAAAACTACGGCTGAAACTAAGCAAAATCAAGCACAAGATAGCTGTAATCAGCGGCAAAGGCGGCGTGGGCAAAAGCACCGTGACCGCAAACCTCGCCATGGCTTTCGCGATGCAGGGGCACGAGGGAAAAGTCGGGGTTCTTGACGCTGACATCCACGGTCCGTGCATACCGAAAATGCTGGGGCTTAAAGGACAAGCATTGATGAGCGGACCAGGCGGAATGTGGTTCCCTGTCATTGGTCAGCTTGGGCTAAAGGTGGTATCGATGGATTTTTTGCTTCCAAACGACGAGGCACCGGTGATTTGGCGTGGCCCGTTAAAAATGCGGGCTATCCAGCAGTTCCTTGGTGACATAACGTGGGGAGAACTTGATTACTTGTTCATTGACCTTCCGCCGGGAACTGGAGATGAACCCTTAAGCGTAATGCAGTTGATCCCAGACATGGACGGCGTGGTCATAGTAACCATGCCCTCCGAGGTTTCCCAGGCAGTCGTCAAAAAGGCAGTTACGTTCGCCAAGCAAATAGGCGTGCCCGTAATCGGCATAGTCGAGAACATGAGCGGGTACGTCTGCCCTGACTGCGGTGCCAAAGTTAACATCTTCAGAGCAGGGGGAGGAAAAAGGATAGCTGAAGACCTCTCAGTGCCTTATCTAGGTAGCATACCGCTGGACCCGAGGATATGCAATGATGCTGACAACGGCGTCCCATTCATAGCCAGCAACATAAAGTCGCCCGCAACCGAGGCTTTCGCCGAAATAGTGAGTAAAATTGAGCAATTCTTGGAGATAAAGAACCGAGGAGACGACTAGATGAAAATAGGCATTGTCATAAGCACAAATGATTTGATTTCAATTATCCTTATTACAATTTAAGGAGAGAACAAAAATGAAAATATGTGTAACCGCAACATCCAACAATTTAGAAGCACAATTAGACCCCCGATTCGGCAGAAGCGCCTACCTTCTCATAATAGATGTTGAAACCATGCAGTTTGAAGCGGTTCCGAACTTGGCTGCAGGCGCCACAGGCGGCGCAGGAATTCAAGCCGCACAGACAATCGCGAACAAAGGAGCAAAAGTACTCGTAACCGGCAACGTTGGACCCAACGCTTTTCAAGCCCTTTCAGCCGCAGGCATAGAAATCGTAACCGGAGCTTCCGGAACCGTCAGAAACGCCGTTGAAAAGTTCAAGAAGGGCGAATTAAAAAAAACCGGCGGACCCACCGTTAGCGGTCATTTTGGAATGGGGAGAGGGCGAGGCGGAGGCAGGGGCGTCTGGAGAGCTTAACGTTGAGAAAGATTGCTGCTCAAAAAGAGGAGGTGAGTAAGTGACTGATAGATTAGTAGTTCCAGCAGAAGACCAAAAAGGCTTGAATGCCAGATTAGCAGAGCACTTCGGAAGAGCACCATACTATGCAGTTGTTGACCTTGACGATAACGGAGAAGTAGCAAACGTTAAAACTGTACAAAACGTCGGCGAGCATGCTGGTGGAATGGGATACTCGCACGACCACATTCTGGGGTTGAAGCCAAACGCCATCGTAGTTTACGGGATGGGACCGAGAGGACTGGAGAGTTTCCAAAGTGCAGGAGTCGCGGTGCTGAAAGCCAACGCCCACACTGTCGGGGAAGTAGTTGAAGCGTACAAGCAAGATAAGCTTCAAGAACTGACAGAGGGCTGCGAGCACGCGCACCACCACTAAAATAAAAAGCGAGAGGTGAAAGGAACGTCGAGGAAACTGTCAGAAGAAGAACTGAAGCTGATGGTGGAGTCCGGATACCCGCCTAAAGCTATAGAGATGTACGTGAACAACGTTAACGTGGGAACACTGGAGAACCCCAGTGTAGTCACAACTTTTCTTGGTCCATGCGGCGACCTCATAGAGCTGTACCTGAAAATCAGCGAAGATCACATCATAGAAGCCGCCAAGTTTTATTATCTGGGGTGCCCAGGCTCAGCCGCGGCAGCATCAGCCTTGACCGTGCTTCTGAAGGGAAAAACCGTCAGCGAAGCAAAAAAGTTGACGGAAGACGACATACTGGTGGAGCTTGGAGGTTTGCCGAAGTCGAAACTGGAGTGCGCCATGCTGTCCGTGAGAACCCTGAGGAAGGCAATCGCCGAGTACGAGAAAATCGAAGGGCGCTCAGAAATATAGCAACGTCCAAAAGGAGATGCTTGAATGATTGTTTCTGTTGCCAGTGGGAAAGGCGGAACTGGAAAAACCTCCGTAGCGGTGAACATGGCGCTTTCAGTCGGTAACGTGCAATTTCTAGACTGCGATGTGGAAGAGCCGAACGCTTATTTACTTCTGCACCCTAAAATGCACAAACGGGAACCCGTGACCACTCTTGTTCCCTCCATAAACGAGAAGTTATGCGACCACTGCGGCGAATGCTCCAAGTTCTGCCAATACAACGCCCTGTTTACGAGTCCAGAGAAAGTTCTGGTTTTTCCAGAGCTGTGCCACAGCTGCGGCGGATGCGCCATGGTCTGCCCGAAAAACGCAATCAGTTGGAAACAGAACCGAATTGGCGTTTTGAATTTTGGCTCGCTGCGCGATTTGGCACTGGTTTACGGGGAACTTGAAGTAGGCGAGCCCATGGCAGTTCCAGTCATAAAAGCCGTCAAAAAACAGATGCGAAAAGGAAAAAACGTGATTTTAGATTCGCCTCCAGGCGCTTCGTGCCCGTTTGTGGAAACGGTCAGAGGCAGCGACTTCTGCGTTCTCGTGACGGAGCCGACCCCTTTCGGTTTGCACGATTTGAAGATAGCCGTCCAAGTTCTGAAGATCATGGCGGTTCCGTTCGGAGTCGTCGTTAACCGCGCAGGCTTAGGCGACAGAAAAGTCTACGATTACTGCAAGACAGAAGGAATTCGCGTGATGATGGAGATTCCCTACCAAAGAAAGATTGCCGAACTCTACTCCCGAGGAATCCCGTTCACCATCGAAATGCCCGAATGGACCACAAAATTCCACGAACTTTACGATGAGATAAAGGAGGCTGCTGGGAAATGAAGCAGTTAACGGTTCTAAGCGGCAAAGGCGGCACCGGAAAAACAACACTGACGGCTGCCTTAGCTGTGCTGGCGAAGAACGCGGTCGTTGCAGACTGCGACGTGGACGCGCCCGACCTACACCTGCTCCTGCACCCTGAAGTCATCGAAATGCAACAGTTCAAAGGCTCAAAAGTAGCGGTCATCAACGAAGACCAATGCGTCAAATGCGGTATGTGCAAAGAAAAATGCGCTTTCGACGCCATAACCAGCGATTTGAAGGTGGACGCCATCGCATGTGAAGGATGCGGAGTCTGCGCCATTGTTTGCCCCGCTAACGCCGTGACCTTAGCCGAGAGAATTTCTGGGAGCGCCTACATCTCTAAGACGAAATACGGTTTTATGTCGCATGCCATGCTTCACCCAGGCGAAGCGAACTCGGGCAAACTGGTCACGCTGGTCAGGCAGAACGCCAAGATTTTAGCTGAAAAAGAAAACAGCGACCTCATTATCATCGATGGCTCGCCAGGAATCGGCTGCCCAGTCATAGCCTCCATCACAGGAGTAGACGCGGGTCTGGTGGTCACTGAGCCGACGCTGTCGGGCATTCACGACCTTGAAAGAGTGCTGAGGCTGCTGGAGCATTTCCATGTGGCTCCTTTCGTTTGCGTAAACATGTACGACATAAACAGGGATAACGCTGAGAAAATTCTGCGCTTTTGCGGGGAAAACGGCGTGGAAGTTGTTGGCCAAATTCCCTTCAGCCCTAAGGTGACGGAAGCCATGGTTAACGGAAAATCAATCATGGAATATTCTCCGAAAGGCGCTGTGGCTAAGGAAATCGAAAACGTCTGGCAGACACTGTGCAGTTCAGCGCTGAGAAAATAATCGTTTAAATGAGCGGAAGCTTACTGAAAAGGAGGTGACAAGTTTGTTATCAAAAATTCCCATAAACCTTGAAAAAGTGAAAAAAGAAAACCTGAACAAGGAAATACTGCGAGCCGCCGTCATTGCAGAGTTGGACGCCATAAACCTCTATGAGCAGATGGCAGCTCTCACTGAAGACGAGAGCATCAAGAAAATTCTGCTGGACATAGCGAAGGAAGAGAAAACGCACGTGGGCGAGTTCCAAACTCTGCTGTTGCGGAACGACACGGAACAGGAAAAAGAGCTGGAAGAAGGCAAAAAGGAAGTAGAAGAGCTAACAGGCTGAGACGACAGAAAAGTGCATATTCAGTGCTAGAGTTTGGCTGACACGTTCAAATTTAAAAAGGAAATACCCGAAAGGATAATGTTCATACTTTGAAGGGTAAGGCTGACTAGGCGGCATGTTGAAGTCGTTGGGAAGGGTTCGAACAAATTAATGCTTTAGCACAAGACTAATTTTGTGCTTTAACACATAATTAAATGGAGCCACAGCGTTTGGTTTGTGAGTCAAAAGTAAGGACAGATGATAAAATAGAGGTGATAACTTGCTGGACGTGAAGAAACTCGCTTTCGGACCAGTGCCATCAAGGCGTCTGGGAAAGAGTTTAGGGATAAACAATATCCCGCCGAAGCTTTGCTCTTATTCCTGCGTCTACTGTCAGTTGGGGAAAACCAGCAAGACTACCGTTAATCGACAACTATTCTATAAGCCACAGGACATTTTGAAAGAGGTTGAGAGAAAAGTCGATAACGCCACTGCGAAGAACGAGAAAATTGACTACCTCACTTTTGTGCCAGATGGAGAACCAACCCTAGACATCAACCTCGGTGAGGAAATTTCAATCTTAAGGAAGTTAGGGAAGCCAATAGCGGTTATAACTAACGCTTCGCTTCTTTGGCTAGAAAGTGTCAAACAAGACCTGCTGAAAGCTGACTATGTTTCCTTGAAGGTGGATGCAGTCAGCAAAGACCTTTGGAGAAGAATAAATAGACCTCATAAAGACTTAAGATTGAACGCGGTTCTGAAGGGCATCCAAGATTTTGCAAAGGTGTTTAAGGGAACGGTTGTAAGTGAAACCATGCTTGTAGACGGGCTGGATTATACAAACGAATTCGAAAGGATAGCAGAGTTCTTAGCGAAGCTGAAAAAGCTGAACAGGGCATATGTTGCGGTTCCTACGAGACCTCCAGCGGAAAATTGGGTTAAACCTGCCAAAGAAGAAGACGTAAACGCAGCCTTTCAAGTTTTTTCCGAAAAGCTTGGCTTAGACAGAGTTGAATTGTTGACAGGTCATGAGGGAAACGCGTTTGCCTTCTCTGGAGATGCCGAAGAAGATTTATTGAGCATAATGGCAGTGCATCCGATGCGCTATGAAGCAGTTAGAGAGTTCTTAAGGAAAGCGAATACAAGTTGGCAACTAATCGAGGAACTACTAGATCAAGGCAAGTTGGTGGAGCTCGAATTTGAAGGTGACAAATACTATATGCGGAAACTGCTCAACGAAAATTGAAGAACACTGCGAACGTACTATTATTAAAGGGTTAATTATATTGAAGGGTTGATTATCCGATAAAAATTGTTGCAGATATGAGATAACGCTGTTGCCGCTTCTATAATGATTTTTTAAGTCCAACGTTTTTGTTTCGCTGAATGCACTTACGCAGCAGTTTATTATGTAAACGCAAGATATTAATTTGGTTTGTTCATTAAACATGAGAGTTAAAAACTAAACGGAAAGGATTGTATGAAGCAGGCGGATGTTGTAGTTATAGGAGGAAGTGCTGCTGGAATTGCGGCGGCGATAACAGCAAGAAGACACTATCCAGAAAAAAGCATAATTTTGATAAGGAAAGAAGAACAAGTCCTAATTCCTTGCGGTATTCCATACATATTTGGTACTTTGGGAAAACCAGAGAACAATTTAATATCGGACAGCGTTCTGCAAAGCACCAATATCGAGTTAATCGTTAGCGAAGCTGTGGAGTTACACGCCAAGGAACTAGACCCTAAAGGAAAGAAAGTAGTTCTGGCAAACGGTGAATCAGTTTTATATGACAAACTGATCTTGGCAACTGGATCCTCACCTGCAGTTCTCCCTATACCGGGATTCGACAAGAAAAATGTCTACACAATAAAGAAGGACATTAAACATCTACAAAACTTACTAGATGCTTTAGAAAACGTGAAAGATTTAGTAATTTTGGGTTGTGGATTCATTGGAGTTGAATTCGCTGACGAATGCAAGAAGAATCGTGATATCAATGTAACAATAGTGGAAATGCTTGATCAATGCCTGCAAATTGTCTTCGGTGAAGGAGCATGTAAATGCTGTCAGGAGATTGAAGATTATCTTACGGGAAAAGGCATAACTATAGTTACAGGAACCAGTATCGTCGAGATCCTTGGTGATGAGAAAATAACGGCTGTTAGACTGTCTAACGGCAAAGAAATAAAGGCAGATGCGTTAATCGTTGGAGTAGGCGTGAGCCCTAACGTCGAGCTTGCGAGAAAAGCAGGTTTGGCAACAAGCAAAGCGGGAATAGTCGTCGACACGACAATGCGAACTTCCGATCCAAACATTTTTGCATGCGGCGATTGCGCGACTAAATTCTCATTCTTTACTGGTCAGCCCTCGACTCTGAGACTGGCATCAATAGCTACAACAGAAGCCCGTATAGCCGGTGCAAACCTGTACGAAATTAGCAGAAAAAATCCGGGTGCGTTGGGGGTCTTTTCTACAGCTGTTGGTGACTTAACTGTGGCTATCGCGGGGGTAAGCGAAAAAGGTGCAAAAAACTGCGGATTTGAGGTGGTAACAGGGGAAGCTGAAGCTCCAGACAGGCACCCCGCAGGAATGCCAGGCACATCTAAAATGTGGGTCAAACTGATATTCAACAGAATAAACGGAGAGTTAATCGGTGGAGCGGTTAAAGGAGGCCCAAGTGCGGGAGAACTCATTAACGCCATCAGCGCGTGCATTCAAAACAGAATGAGAGCCAATGACATCGCCATTTTCCAGATAGGCACTCATCCTGCTGTGACGGCTTCACCTATTGCGTATCCCTTACTAACAGTTGCAGAGATAGCTTTGAAAAAAATGAAAAGTTAAAGCGCGTGCTTCTGACCTCAGAAGACACTCTTCATTTTTTGTGAGGTTATATGCGGCGCAGCAGACCAGATTAATTTCCGAGATTTAGTTACATGGGACAGTCGTATTCGCCTTTTTCCAGATACTCCATAGCTTTGGCTTCATCGATTTGTCGTTTACGCTGCTTTTCCTCGGCATGCTTAATTTCGTTACATTTTTCCGCTATCAAAGCCTTGATGGCTTCTTTATTCTGTTTTAGACCCATATGTCTTTTTACGAGCTCTAGCTTTTCAGCTTCAGCTTCTTCAAAATCTATCACTTCCACTATCTTTTTGGCGGCATTCTCGGGGTATTCTTCCTCGATTTTTTTCACCTCCCAGATATTTCTGTTATGATGAAAATACCGTGAAGGATTGTTCCGGCAGGAAATCCAAATCTTTTTCAAGCTGATATCCTGCTTCTTCCATTTCTTTTATTATTGTTTCCTTGGGGACATAATGCCCAAGCATTCTGTGAAAACTGAATCCCTTATCGCGTCTATACTCGATAATGGCGATTCTTCCTTTAGGTTTCAGCACAGCCTTCAATTTCTTAAAATATTCTGGTCTGTTAGGTAAGTGATGGCTAACATTACGCATGAAGATTAAATCTAGGCTCTTCTCAGGCAGATTAACGCTGTCCTTTGTGACGAGAACCGTTTCAACGTTGCTTAAGCCTTTTTCTTTGGCGCTGTTTTGCACGAAATCCAGAAAATTCTGTTCGGTGTCAACAGCAAACACGTGTCCCTCTGCCCCGACGATTTCGGCAAACCGCAACGCGAAGTAGCCTCCGCCGGACCCGATGTCAGCTACCGTTTGCCCGTGCTGCACGTCCAAGTTTTTCAGCACTTCGTCGGGTTTGTTTTTCGGGTTTGAAGCTTTGCTGTTGAACATTTCCGCTTTGGTGTTTCCCATTTCTACCCTTCCTCTAAACTTGGTTATTGTACGCGTTTTCTTTTTAAGTCAAAAAAGTGGGAGATGATGCTTGGATTATTGAATTGCTGTTTCCCCATTCTTAGAGAGCGAGTACTTGTTTTCTGTTTCCTCGACGAGTCCTGCGTTTTTAAGTTCGCGGAGTCCGCTCCTAACTCGGAACAGGGGCTGGCCAGTTTTGCCTGCAACTTCCTCTGGCGATAAGGCGCCGTCTTTAAGTGATTTCAGCGTTGCTATTCCGCTTGATGTGGGTTTTCCGTCTGGTGACACGCAGGGCATGTTATCAGCCTTCGGGAAGTTTCTTGGTGCAGAGGTACCAGTCTTTGCAGTCGTATCCTTCTTTGATTCTTTCCTCTGCCTGCTCAATCGTGACAGGGGCGGGAACTATAACTGGGTCGCCTGGTTTCCAGTTTGCGGGGGTAGCTACTTTGTGCTTGTCTGTTGTTTGCAGGGCATCTACAAGCCGCAGTATCTCGCTCATGTTTCTGCCCGTAGATAGCGGGTAGTAGAGCATAGCGCGTATTTTGCTTTCGGGGTCGATGATGAAGACGCATCGGACGGTCTCGGTTTTGCTCTGTTCAGGATGAATCATCCCGTATTTCTTGGCGACTTCCTTGTTCAGGTCTGCTATGATTGGGAAGGGTATTTTGACGCCCATCTTCTCCTGAACGTTGTTTATCCAAGCTATGTGGGAGGATACGCTGTCAACGCTTAAGCCTAAGAGTTCCACGCTTCGCTTCTTTAATTCATCGTAGATTCCTGAAAACGCCATGAATTCTGTAGTGCAGACTGGCGTGAAGTCCGCGGGGTGAGAGAACAGTATCAGCCATGTGCCTTTGTAGTCTGAGAGCCGCAACGTTCCCTGCGTAGTCGCTGCCTCAAAATCGGGGGCTTTTTGACCTAATATTGGAATTCCAGTTTGTTCTTTTTGAACTTCTGCCATTTGTTTTTATCACCTTGTTTTTCGGAAAAAGAACTGTTAGAGAGTATATTGTTTGGTTAATAAAAAGATTTTTGTGATGTAGTTTATTTTCTAAACTGCCTTTTCCTCTGGAAAAATTTTTAGTCAATCGCGTCCAAGAGACAGACATCTTGATGCGACCTGTTTATGGGTTTTGTTTGGTCAGCTTTGATACTGCTTTTTTTATGGATTCAGCAACAGTAGTGTTGGAGTTTACTAACATATGAGTTATCTTGTGATATTCTAACAGTTCTAAGGCGCCTGGTCCCAATTGAGACGCTATTACTAAGTCTACTCTAAGTTCTGCTAAAGCCTTTGCAGCTATTGGTCCAGAGCCATGTTCATAAGCTGCGGCGGGATTGTCGATTATCCTTACATTTTTGGTTTTGCCATCTTCGACGTTAACCATTGTGAATGTTTTCGCTTTCCCGAAAATATCTGATACAGTGTCTTCTAGGCCGTCGTATCCGTTTGTTGCTATGGCAATTTTGATTTTATCCAATCTGTCACTCCCTTAATTCTTTTCTGAAGCTGGACCTAAGAAAAAAAATGGATAAATGACTCATTTACTGAGTTCATCTAGTCGTTCTTGGATTTTCTTGAGGGTTTCCTGCATGGCTTTCACCTGTTCCTCTATGGCGGTTCTCTGCTCGGCGAGCAATGCTTTTTCATCTTCGGTCTTTATCGGAACTGCTGGTTGGTAGGTTCCGTAGGGTCCGTATAGGTACCAGCATGCGCCTCTGCCATATAGCCAGCCGGGTCTTTGCCATGGGGGTAGGTTGCTGTAGGGTCCTCTGCCTGGCCATGGTCCTGCCCATCCTCTGCCTCTCCATCCCATTTTTGTGTGTTCACCTCGCGGGAAGTTGTTTTTGTGTTTATGCACACAATCAATTATGTGATAGTGCACAAAAATATATAAAAGTTACGCCGCAGACATCATAATGATAACAATGGGCTGGAGACACAGACACGGCAGAAGAGGACGACACCCAAAACCAATCAACCTACCACACCCTCCACAGGCAAGCACCTTCTCACCGACACCACAGGCAAACCCAACACCCATCCTAATCGAACCCGCAGAAATAGAAGCCCTAAGACTCGTCGACCTTGAAGGCTTATCCCAAGAGGAAGCTGGCGCGAAAATGGGAGTCTCCAGAGGAACCGTGTGGCGGCTACTGCAGAGCGCCAGAAAGAAAACAGCCCAAGCTCTAACCGAAGGAAGACCCCTACAAGTCACAACAGGTCAGCCCTCAGAACAAAACACAGTTTAGGCGAGACATTTCTCACGCAAGATCTGAGGGTTAGGTCTAAATCCACGTTTAAATTTCACGCGAGAAACTGCTTCAGTAGAATCAGCTTGGCGGCTTTTGGGGGGAAAAGACGGCAGTATTAAAAGGCTCGGTATTTTTGCGTGGTTCGAGGCATGTGACACTGACCGCCGCGCCATGGACGAGTCCATTCAGCTGCTACGGCAGAGCGTGGAATCGGCAAAAGTCGGCGATAGGGAGAAGTTGCGGTCGCTGCAGAGGCTCAGGCGGTTCGTTCCAGCCACTTACAACAGGGACTCAGGTTCTTAAGCAAGAAAAGGGCATAAAGGTTTCTGGGTGCCTGATTTGTGGGAGCAACGAAAGAAGAACCTGCAGATGAGCGGCGCGGGCTGCGGCATAGTGGCGCCTGTGCTTGCGTTCACCTGCATCCTGATAGCCATCGCAACTTACCCATCGTTCAGCTGGACAAATAATGCCTTGAGCGACTTGGGCGTTGTGTCAGGCGTCACGGGACCCGTTTTCAACTTCGGGCTCTATGTCAGCGGGCTCTTAATCCTCAGCTTCGCCGTGTTCGGCTTGTACAACTACTTGGGCGAGCGTTGGGTTGGCAAGGCTGGCGCTTTGGTGTTTGCCGCTGCAGGGTTGGCTCTGACGGGCATAGGGTTTGCCCCTGAAAATCGTGTTCCTTACCATTACTTGTTTTCGGTGGCGTTCTTTGTGCTCCTGCCCATTGCGCTGCTCATCATCACAGCCGTGTTCGCGCTTGAACGGCGGGCGCGGATGGCGTGGTTCACGTTGGCGGTGGCTGTTGTAGCGGCGCTGCCTTGGGTGCTGTACTTTTTGGTTCATTATGTGCCGGGTGTGGCGATTCCCGAGACAGTTTCAGCTCTTGCAGGCAGCGTCTGGGCGGAAGCGGTTGGCTACAAGATGGTTAGGGCGGCGTCACAGCCAAAAATGGCGTAGCGTGTTGCCTACTTCGAACCGCTTCGATGCGCGGCGTCCATGATGATTTGGGCGCAGCAGTACGAAGAGAAACTTCGACGGTACCCCTGCCGCTCGGCGTATTTTATGGCTTCTTCGCTGGGGAAAGCGATGGCGTCCGCGCCAGCCTTCAGCGCTAAAACATCGGTTTCGGCGTGTTGCTTGCCTTTTGGGCGCATGCATCCGAGGGCGATTGGAGTGTCAGGAAACATCAGCCGCGCAGTTGCGGTGACCCGTGCAATGACCGCTGGGGTTGGCGGTTTGACGTGTGCCATGGCAGTTCCGCGTATGGGCATGAACGCGATTATGACCACGGCTGAAGGCTCCGTTTGGGCTATCATCTGGAGCGCGTGGAATTCGCCTTTCAGTTTTCCGCCGCTGAGCCCGACGATAACGTGCGGCACCACCGTCAAGCCCGCCGCATGCATTGCATTGAGCGCGTTCTCGTAGTCGCTGGCGGTGGCGTTCAGGTTGCAGACTTCATGGACGGTTTCGTCGTCGCCGATTACGTCGATTAGCGCAGCGTCCACATCCGCCTGCTTGAGCGCTTCAGCGGTTGCGGCGTCAACTATGCCTGTGTGGACGAAGACTGTTAAGCCGAGTTCCTGCTTGATTCGGCGTATCGAGGGGATGAATGGTTTAAGCGGCACCGAGCCGTCTTGGAGGCAGCCGCCGCTGACGAGGCAGCCCACTGCGCCCTTCTGCGTTAGCCGTTCCGCTACGGCGTAGAGCTTTGCAGGGGTCTCCGCCGCGTGCATGGTCTCCAAGACTTTGGCTTCGCAGTGCTTGCAGTTGAGCGCGCAGCCCGTGCCTGTTACGGATATTGTTGGAAAACGGTTCGGGTCTGGGCGGTAGCGGCTTGTTTTGTAGTATTTGAAGCTGGGCGCGTAAAAACTGACTCTCCGCGGCTTTGCGATGAGCCGTTCAGAGTCTAGCATGGCCAAGAGTTCTTCGGGGCTAGAATGCCAGACGGCTTCCAGAGAGGGATGCGCCATGCTTTGTCATCGGAGAAAAGAAGGCGGCGTTGGCGCGCTTAAATGTTTTCGTTTCCGCCTAGCGCTGTTCGTTTTCTTCCTCGAATTCTGAAATTGCCGGAATCGCCTGCAGCGCCTCGTCGATTCGGTTGATGGATATCTGCAGCTTCTCCAGCCGGCGAGTGATGACGAGTGTCTTGTAGATTGCCCAGCCGCGGCGGGTCAGCGCATAGCAGATTTTCCTGTTGTAGGTGATTTCTTCCACGAGGTCGTTCTTGACTAGGAAGTCTATGCGCAGGCGGAGGGCGAAGCACTCCATGTTAAGCTCGTACGCTATCGCGTCCACGGTTGACGGTTTGCCGGCTAACGCTTGAAGGATGTCTTGGTAACGTTCAAGTTTGGATTTTCGCTGCATGTGTCTGCACACTCGGTTCCTACGTCTGCGCTTTTTTAATAAAGGGTTTGTGAAGCCTAAATCTTAAACGAGAAACACGCCCACAACTCAGAATCAACCATTAGGGATTATCTGCTTGAACCAATGTCCGCATGCAGCCGCCATATTTGGAGCCTAATAGTGGTTCATTGCAGAAACGATAGAGGGTCTATCCCGCCGAGCATTTGCTGCTTTATACAAGGGAGAAGGGCACACGCCCCGAGCAGTAGGTCAATTAAAGTTCCTTTAAATAAGGGGGCTATAGAAGAAAATCGCACGACAGCCCCACAGCCACCGAAAAGCACTTTCCGTAACAGAAAGGTATCAATTTGTCTTCACCAACCTCAGCCCAACAAGCTTCCGCTTGAAGCGTGTTCTTGCTATTCTTTCAGTTTCAGCAGTATGGCTTTGGCCGAGTAAAGCCTGTTCTCCGCCTGCTCATATATCACCGAACGCTGGTCCTCAATCACGTCCGCGCTTATCTCGTATCCCCTGTGAATCGGCATATCATGCATAACATACGCCTTGCTGCCTTTCAGCAGCGCCTTGTTGATTTGGTACGGCATCATGAGCTTAAGCCGTTTCTCCTTCTCCGCCGCGAACTTCGGGTCCGTGAAGAACTCCATGTCAATCCAAGTGTCCGTGTAAACGAAATCCGCATCTTCAACCGCCTTCTTTGCATCCGTAGCGGTTTCCCACAGCCCCGTTTTCTTCGCCGCCTCCATTAATTCGTCATCGCGAGATTGCTCATTAATCATCGGCGTTACCGTGGTGAGCTTGACGCCTGTTTTGGTGCAGCCTTCAATCAGCGAGTTACATACGTTGTTGTGCACGCCGATGTAGACAAGTTTGGCGCCTTTCAGCTTGCCCTTCTTCTCCTTAATCGTGATTAAGTCCGCAACAGCCTGACTTGGATGATACTTCTCGTCACAACCGTTAATCACGGGAACCTGCGAACCCTCAACCATCCTCAGCAAATCCGCGTTCCGAAGCAACCGCGCCATTATGCAGTCCACGTTCCGCGACAGAAACTGGGTCTCATCATATACATCCGCCAACGTGAAATTGGTTGTCCTCCAGTCAATGAACAAGCCGTGGCCGCCAAGCTGAGTCATAGCCACCTCGAAAGCCACACGAGTCCGCGTGCTGGTTTTCTGGAAAATCAACGCCAACGACTTACCAGGCAAAGCCTCAGCGTACCGTTCAGGATTATGCTTGACTTCGACGCCCAAGTCCACAAGCGCGCCAAGCTGCTGTCCGGACAACTCTTTGAAATTTATCAGGTGCATCTTCAACGTAACCCTCTACAGAAGAAGGGTGAATCCTGTTATACGATTATAAGCTTTATGGAAACCCTTTTTCTCTATAGCAGTACTCACTCATGTGGAAGTGTCAACATGTGATATTGCTCGTTGCTTCAAACAAGGATCCTGCAAGCCTCAACATCGCAAGCCAAATTCTCAACAAATATCCCTTCCATAAGACCCAAGGCAAGCTTCTTTACGCCGTTTAAATAGGGAAGGGGGTAGTCACTCCGAGCGAGGTAGCCTCCGCCGACGAGCAAATTGTCGGCTCTGCAAGTACTGGAAAACCAGTATCACAAACGTAAGCCAGAACGTTCCAAGCATTAACCCGCCCAGCACGTCGCTGAACCAGTGCACGTTCAGGTATATCCTGTCAAACCCCACGACCACGGTGATTGCCACGTAAAACGTGCCTGAAGCTGCCTTCATTTTCGGCGAGCGCCAGACCTGCCACGCGAAGTAAGTCAGCAAGCCGATGAACACGATGATTCCGGTGACGTGCCCGCTTGGGAAAGAGTTACTCGTATCCGCGATTAACTCGTTGGCTGGTCTCGGCGAATAAATAAGCAGTTTGCTTGCCTCCACCAAAAGGGCGTCTCCACCCATCGCTGCCAAAAAGAGAACGCTGTATTTCCTGTAATTCTTGTAGAAGAGTAAGGCGGCTGCCGCTAACGTGAATACAAGCAGGATTTCCGTGTCAAAAACAACAGAAATCCCCACAGCCACCGCCGTCAACGAGCCATTCTGAATCGCCACTGCCCAAGAGTTCACGCTTGCGTTAACCGACGAGAAACTGCTCCGCGAGAAAGCCAGAAGCAGGAACCCGATTAGAGCCAACAATGAAACAACCAGGTTTGCGCGTTGATTCTGTCGTTGAGGGCTCAAGTTCTAACCTCGTCTTGCCGTAAATATCGTTCAAACCAGAATTAAAACCTTCCAACACCCGCACAAGCGAAAAACGCTATCACCTTGCCACGCCAGCCCAAAACACAAACGCAAAATCAAACAGTATAACCAGCCGATTAGGTGGTCTCCGAATGATTCATAAACCGCACCCGCCCAATATCTGTCAGAGTTGTTAACCATGGAAAACTGGGACCTCATCATCATCGGCGCAGGCGCCGCAGGATTATCCGCGGGAATCTACGCCGCCAGAAGCGGACTCAAAACCCTGATTATCGAGGAAAAGATGGCGGGCGGAACTGCATCTGACGCCCCAATCGTCGAGAATTATCCGGGTTTCGCACAGATAAGCGGTGGAGAACTCGCTCAAAACATGACGCTTCACTGCCGGAAAACAGGCGTAACCATACACGAACTCGAAACCGTATCTGCCCTTAAACTTGAGGGCGAAGAAAAAACCGTAATTACCCACAAGGGCGGATACACCGCCAAAGCCGTAATCATCGCCACAGGCTCCCACTACCGCGAAATCGCCGTCCCCGGCGAAAAAGAGTTCCGCGGAAAAGGCGTAAGCTACTGCGCCGTCTGCGACGGACCTTTCTTCAAGGGCAAACGAGTAGTCGTTGTTGGCGGCGGCAACTCGGCAGCCACCGCAATTCTCTACCTCTCAGGCGTCGTCGGCGAAGTGATCGTAGTGCACCGCAGGAATGCGTTCCGCGCTGAAGACGCCCTCGTCAAAGACATCCAATCCAAGGAGAACGTGAAGATTTTCTGGAACGCCGAAGTGCGAGAAATCAAAGGCGAGAAACTCGTAGAGAAAGTGGTTCTTTTCGACAACAAGTCCGGCGAAACCCGAGAATTACCAACAAGCGCCGTTTTCGTGCAGGTCGGCGAAGCACCAAACAGCCAAATCGCGCAGGAAGCAGGCGTGGAAGTTAACGAGCACGGATACATCAAAACCGACATATACCAAAAAACCAACATACCCGGCGTATACGGGGCAGGCGACGTGTCCAGCCATCCGGTCAAGCAGGTGGGCACAGCGGTTGGTCAAGGCATCACCGCAGCGCTTGAAGCGTACGCTTACATCAAACAACCGTATTACCGGAAATAGAGGGAAAGGATTATATCATCCAAAAACCCTTTTCATGCTTTCATAAGCATAATTTAGCAATGCTTACGCGTTAAAGCGCCATTGGAAAGTGAAAGAGGTCCATAGAATGAGTGAAAAATGTCTTGCAGCAGTGGAAATCGACCAAGACCTATGCAGCCGATGTTGTGTCTGCCATTCAATTTGCCCCTATGAAGCTATAAACTATGACAAGGAAGCAGACAAAGTAGAAATAGACATACAGAAATGTCAGGTCTGTGGCATTTGCCCCAGTGCTTGCCCGGTTTCCGCCATAAAAATTGCCTATTACGATTATGATCACCTTTTAGATTACGTGGATTGTGTAAGGAAGAATAATCCGAGCAGCACGCTTGTCCTGATGTGCCGCGGAAACTCCCCCTCCTCCTGCGAGGTTGAGGAAATTCTGGCGGATCAAGGCTTAGACGTGAAAGATTATATCCCGTTGCGTTTACCCTGCTCGGGCAGAATCCCAACCGATCTCATTTTCAAAACCCTGAACTCAGGCGTGAAAAACATCATCTCAGTCCAATGCGAAGAAGACTTCTGCCGCTATAAAGAGGGCACAAAAATCAACACGCGAAGGTTCCAGCTCAGCAAGAACGTTCTGAAGCAGTTAGGCTTCGACGAGAACGCCTTGAAAGTAGTGAAGTACTCGCGGAAAGCGATTTACGACACCGACAAATGCGTGGGCTGCGACAAATGTGTTTTCATCTGCCCATACGATGCGATAACGGCTGAAGCGTTCGCGACGCCGAACATTGACCTTGAGAAGTGTGTGGGCTGCGGCGCATGCGCGTTAGTTTGTCCAACACAAGCCATCGAGGTTAAAGGCTTTGAGTTTGACAATGTTCTGCAGCGTTACGGCGAAGCAGCCACCAAGCTAAAAGCGCAAAGCAACGCTCCGACTCTTTTGGCGTTCGTGTGTCAATGGTCAGAGTTCTCAGCGCTCGACGACCCGAACAGCGTGTTCAAGGGCAAAAACGCCATGGTCTTAGAGGTTCCATGCTTCAAAGCGTTAGACCCTGTTCACGTCGTAAACGCTCTCCAGTGCGGTTTCGACGGCGTCATGGGTGTGGTTTGCTCTGCGGAGGACTGCAAACTGGAAAAAGGCAGAGACGCCGCGGAAAGAAACTTGGAGGTGCTCAAGACCGTGTTGAACAGGCTCGGCTTGCAACAACGTTTCGAATACTACGAAGTATCGCCCAGATGTGAAGGCGAGTTTAAGCAGGCGCTGGATGCTTTTTACGAGAAATTGACAGCCAATCCTAAGAAAGAGGCTGCTGTACCGGAGGCGAAGTAAAAATGTATAAGATAGTGACTAAGAAAGAGCTTGCTCCCAAAGAGAAACTGTTCGAAGTTGAAGCTCCAGACATCGCTGCGAAAGCGCAGGCTGGACAGTTCGTTATAGTTATCATCGGCGAGAAAGGAGAGCGCGTTCCATTAACCATCTGCGGCTACAACCGAGAGAAGGGCACCGTGTCTTTTGCTTTCCATGAAGTCGGCAAAACCACCAAGGAACTCGGACTCCTCAACGAGGGCGACATTTTAGAGAACTTGACTGGTCCTCTGGGGAATCCTTCTGAGATAAAGAATTACGGCAAAGTCCTCTGCGTCGGAGGAAGCATCATGATTGCTCCGTTGCTTCTGCAGGTTAAAGCCATGAAGGAAGCAGGAAACAAGGTAACTACAGTCCTCGGCGCGAGGATAAAGGATGTGCTGTTCATGGAGGAAGAAGCCAACGCCCTGAGCGAAAAAGTCTACGTGGCTACTGACGACGGTTCCGAAGGCTATCAGGGCCTAGACTTCTTGAAGGAGATTCTCGCGAAAGAGAAGTTCGACCGTTGCGTCGTCATGGGTCCCGTGGTCATGATGAAGATGGTGAGCGAAATCACCAAGCCTTACGGCATTCCAACTATCGTGACTTTGACGCCGATAATGATTGACGGCATGGGCATGTGTGGTGTCTGCCGAGTCACGGTCGGCGGCAAGATGCTGTTCGGCTGCGTAGACGGCCCAGAGTTTGACGGTCACCAAGTTAACTTTGACGAGTTGATTAGTCGTCAACGTTTGTTCCTTCCCGAGGAACGCGTAGACAGCGAATTGTGGGAGCTTGAACAAGGAGGTTGCAAGTGTGGCAGAAACAAAGCCTAAACCGAAAATTAAGAAAGAAGCCGTTGAGATGCCTAAACAGGCGCCGAAAGAACGAGTGAAGAATTTTAACGAGGTTGCTTTGGGCTATAGTGAAGCTCAAGCGTTAGAGGAAGCCAGCCGCTGCCTGCAGTGTGTGAAACCGCAATGCGTCGGTGGTTGCCCCGTTGAAGTGCCCATTCCAGAGTTCATCAAGTGCATCCGCGAGCAGAAGTACGGTGAAGCCATAGCTAAGATAAAGGAAAAGAATGCGTTGCCCGCTGTGTGCGGTCGTGTTTGCCCGCAGGAAGAGCAGTGCCAAGAAAAATGTCTTGTCGGAAAGATTGGTCAACCAGTCAGCGTCGGTCGTTTGGAAAGGTTCCTCGCGGATTGGGAGCGTGAACACGGCTTTCAGATGCCTGAGAAACCTAAGCCAACGGGGAAAAAAGTAGCCGTGGTCGGCGCTGGTCCAGCGGGACTTACAGCGGCGGCTGACTTGGTTAAGATGGGTCATGAAGTGACGATGTTTGAGGCGCTTCACCTCGCAGGCGGCGTGTTGGTTTATGGTATTCCTGAGTTCCGTTTACCCAAGAAGATTGTCCAGAACGAGGTTAATTACATCCAGAAGCTGGGTGTTGACCTGCGTGTAGGCAACTTGGTCGGTAGGATACACACGATTCCTGAGCTTATGAAAAGCGGGTATGACGCGGTTTTCATCGGTTCCGGCGCTGGGCTGCCACAGTTCACGAACGTTCCCGGAGAAAACTTGGGCGGAATCTATTCTGCTAACGAGTTTTTAATCCGCGTTAACCTGATGAAGTCCTACAAGTTTCCAGAGTACGACACGCCACTGCGCCTTGGGAAGCACGTGGTTGTCATCGGCGGCGGCAACGTAGCCATGGACTGCGCGCGAAGCTCAATGCGGCTGGGCGCTGACGTTTGCTTGCTTTACAGGCGTTCGCGTGAAGAGTTGCCCGCCAGGCATGAGGAAGTTGAAAACGCCGAGGAAGAAGGCTTGGTTTGCAAGTTCCTCGCTGCGCCACTACGCTTCATCGGCGACGAGAAAGGCTGGGTTAAAGCCATGGAGTGTCAAGCCATGGAGCTTGGTCCACCTGACGCTTCGGGAAGACGCAGACCCATTCCAGTTGAAGGCTCAGAGTTCACGATGGAAACAGACACGGTCATAATCGCCATCGGGCAGACCCCGAACCCCATCATCCAACGCACCACAGAAGGATTGGTCGTTAACCCCAGACACGGTACCATCATAGTTGATGAGAACGGGAAAACCAGCTTAGACGGCGTTTACGCAGGCGGCGACGTAGCCACGGGCGCAGCAACAGTCATCAGCGCGATGGGCATGGGTAAGAAGGCAGCGAAAGCCATAAACGAGTATCTGATGAACAAGAAATAGCCTCTCCGAGACTCCCCCTCATAATTTTATAAAGGCAAACGCTCTCCGCTAATTTTAACATGCTTTTGGCGTGTTTCCGCGCCAATAGCGACCCCTCCCCCCGTCGTTTCTGACCTACCCCCTATAGGTTCCTGCGATGAATTTCTATTTGGATCCCCGAGGGGTGTGCGTTATTCTGTTTTTTCGAGGTTTTTTGCTTTTTCTCTGTAAACAATCGTTTTTCGGTGAAAACAGGTAAACAGCCAAAATAGCACAAAAACGAATTGCGCACACCTCTCGGATCCAAATAGGCTGGTTCCGCCTTCACGGTGATGCAGGAACCAGAAGCTACTCCAGCACCGACTCCGATGCCTCACTCTGCAGCGGACTTGTACTTTGTTCCCGCGGTCATAGGCATCATAGTCGCGATTGTTGTTGTCGGAATTGCAATGGTACTGCTGCTTAGAAAGCGGCTGTAAAGCTGCAGAGCGCAGCAATCATCTTCCCTTTCCTTTTTTAGTGGGTTGCAGTCGGTAAAGGAGAATAGAGAGATTAAAGAGGGGCTGAGTGGGCTCTGGGGATGTTCATGATGGCTGTCTTTCCATCGGGATTGTTCATGGTTCTTTCTCCTTTCGTCTGATGTCCAGAGCCCCAGCAAACTTCCTTCAACGTTCTTACCTTACTTAGAAAACACGATTTTCCAGCGCGGACCATCAAAATGGATAAATCAGCGGGTGACGATTCTAATGGTGGGATGATGTGAGGCGACGGCTTCGAGCGTCAAGCTGTGAGAAAAGCCAATACCTACACTGACCCAATAGGCTAACCTGAAGGAATGTTGGACTTGCTTAAGGATTTTAACCTTTTAGCTACAACCTCGCGCGGCACTGAGCGCCAGATGTGCTATGAACTAAGCTACTTACTTCACGACTTGTTAGGTGACCCTTCGCCCGTGGTGGACAAGTCTGGAATCCGAGGGGTGGTGGTGGCGAAAACCAGCCTGACCCCTGTTGAGGTCATCGAGAAGTTCCGCGCCGTACTGCAGGAGCGCCCTTACGAGTTTCGCTATGCCCTGCGGATACTGCCAATCGAAAGGGTTGTGCCCACCAACCTGGATGAGATAAAGCGTGTGGCTATGGAGCTTGCCGAAGGCATCGGTGAGAACGAATCATTCAGGGTTACAGTGGAAAAACGCTTCACGAGCCTGCACAGCCGAGACTTCATAGAAGCCGCCGCCGCAGACATCGCAAGGAAAGCCGATTTGGAAACCCCCGACAAAATCCTGTTAATCGAGGTTCTCGGCGGTGTCACTGGTATGTCGCTTATAAAACCTGATGCCGTTTTGGCCGTGGTTAAAGAAAAACTGCTGTAAGCCGCCTACAGCTGGGTTTGCAGCAGCGCCATTCTCTCGGCGACTTGGTTAACTAGTGCCTGCTTAACATCACCCTTCTCTACGATTGTTTCCAGCTCTTTTCGGGTGATTCCGAAAACGTCACGGATGCTCTGCAATTTTTCATCTTGCAGCTCCAGCACTGATTCATCCTGCGCCGTGCCGACTCGCCTTGAAACCTCCGCAAGCGCCGCCTTAACCGATTCTGGTTTTCTGCCTATCGCAGCGACTGCCACGTTTGAGACGCCTTGTTTGACGCCCATCTGCGCCAGCGCTTTCGTGATTTGGCGCTGAGCCGAAGCGTAGAGCATAGTCTCCATGGCAAGGCTTTTTGAGATGCCGCGTTTGTTCTTGAAAGCGGTCAAGGCGTTTAGCGCGGCAAAGTAAAGGTGCTCCCATGTCGCCACAAGTTCAGCGTTGAAAAATTGAACCCAAACATCGCGCGGCTTCTCGCTGCGCGTCGCCTCCAGGAAATTCTTGGAGTCCGCGATGTTCACGTTCCTAAAGCCTGTGATTCCCACGTACATTCCATGTTCCGCTATCTGCTTCAACAACAGTCGTTTTCCCCGAGCACTTCGTTAAGGAAACTTTCAGCCAGATGCTTTGGCAAGCCGGCTTTTACGAGTTTCGTGACCTCTCGCTCAACAGCTTCCCTGCTTTGGTGTTCTTCAGCGATTTTCCGTATGGTTTCTCTTGTTTCCCATGGAAAAACCACCCAGCAACGGGTTTCCTTGTCGTAGTAGTCGGGTATGGACTCACTCCAAGGTTTGTAATACACGGCGGCGGTTCTAACCTCCCATGCACCCGCCTCGCTGATGTGGCTCTTCGCTAACGCGAGACTTTTTCCCGTGTCGATGACATCGTCAACCACTAGAACCTTTTTTCCTGCTACGCTTTCGGAAACGCTTTCCTTCAAAACAGGCTTGTCCATAGTATGCGCGACGCCCACGTAAAACTCGATGCGGACCGTTGCAAGCCGCGGTACTTCAAGCAGGTCCGCTAAAACGCGGGCGGGAACCCAGCCGCCTTTCGCTATGCCCACGATAACTTCGGGTTTGAAGCCGCTCCGGCGGATTTCTCCAGCCACGCTCAAAAGGGCGTCGTATATTTGGTTCCATGTTGGCGTTTCAAATTCGGTTTCAGCTTGCACTGTTTGCCTCTCCTTAAGAAGGATGCTTAGAACACAGGTTTAAACTTTGGCGAACTAATCCGCCATGTTAAGTGTCATAATTTTAAAATGAAAAAATAAGAGTTGATTGCAGGTGTGTGGGTTCTCAGTGTTCACGCGCTAACAGTTCCGCGTCTTTCCTGACTTTCAGCAGATCCTCTTCGGTTGGCTTGCCCCTGATGTCGCCCATCCTGCCCTGTGTGCTGTTCTCAAGCGAGCCGTGGAACTCGCTGAGCACGTACCATTCGCCCAGGACCGTGAAGCCCAAGTGCTCGAAGAATTGGCGTATGTCTTTGCCCACCGGCGTCGCCTCATCCATACCCGTATGCGGTCCTGAGTAGGTGACGAAAATCAGCGCGTTTTTGCCGGGAACCTTGGGGGCGCCGGGTTTGATTTTGCCTTCTTTGCGGTACTCTACGAATTTCGCTTTGAGGAAGTTTGCCATGGGTTCTGGCGGGTGCCAAGAATATGAGGGGGAACCCACGCAGACTAGGTCATAGTTGAAGTAATCTTCGTTTTCGGCTTCTGCCTGTTTTTTGATGGTGACCTGCATTTCTGCCGATTCCAGTCCCGCTTTGATGGCTTTGGCTACTTTCTCCGTGTTGCCTGTCTTCGACCAGTAGATGATTAATGCGTTTTTCATCATCAGTTCTCCCTCAGTCATCCAGGTTGTTTATTCTTCTACTTCGAACTCAACTTTCACTGGAATTGGTTCTGTGAAGATTGATATAACGGGGCAGTTTGCCTCTGTTCTTCTCCAAGCGCCGTTCAAGAGTTCTTTTCTTGCTTTGGCAGAAACGTTGACTTTCATCGTTACTCCACATACGGCGGGTGAGGTTGGGGTTTTTTCAGCTTCCACAGTCACTTCGACATTGTTCACTTCGATGTTGCTTTTTCTGCAAACATCGGAGAATATTGTTACTCCGCAGTCAGCCAGCGCCATCAACGCCAGTTCCAGTGCTGTGGGTCCGCTGTCGCTTCCGTCCTGACCGGTGGGAAGGTCGCATACTACGCTGTGTGTTCTTTGATTGTCAACTATTGAACGGACATTTTCAACCAATTTTGCTTTTACTTTGATTTTTGGCATTTTTTCACCAACTATCTTTTTCTGTGGTTAACACGGGATTCCTATAAAGGGGTTGTGTCTCAACTCTGGTGATGGGCGTGTTCGCAGCCGCCTGCAAGTTCCTTCAGCTTGCCTTCCTTGAATTTGGTGATTAAGTCCTTAACGGTGTCTCCCTCAGCTTTCAGCACCGTAACTCCGGCGTTTTGGAAACTCTGCAGCCCTCTGGGACCCATGTTGTAGACGGCTATCGCATCTGGTTTTAACGCGAGGAGGATTTCATGCGGGTGCCCCGTGCCGCCCGCATGTTCTCCCGTGTTCTTCTCCGCAGTGACGTTTTGAACCTGACCGTTCTCATCCAAATCTACAACCGCAAAGTAGGGTGCTCTTCCGAAGTGTTCAGCTACACGCGATTCTAAACCCGATTCATCATCGGCAGGAACTACGATTCGTTTTTTCATTTCAACAAAAACTCCTTTTATGTTCAGCTAAATCTTAGCTACAAACCTCTGAGACGAAGCACTGTTAAATACTTTCTGTTCACGTCGGTTCAGCTGCCGCTGAAGACCACGAATTAATGGCGGCTTTTATGTGAAGAGTTAAATATGAATCGGGGGTTGGTAAACTGTTACAAGAAATGTTGGAGTAATGTTTCTTGAAAGAGAAAGGACCCCTGTACATCGTGCCTTGGCTGTGCACCTTCGCCTGCGACGGCAACTGCGTGCACTGCGCTTCAGCCGGAAAAACGGCTCTTCCAGACGAAGTGAGCACTGCAGGCGCCATGCGGATTGTTGACCAAGCATACGAGTTCGGCGCGAGCTTCTTCGGGTTCAACGGCGGCGAAGCCCTGCGGCGCAAAGACCTCTTTGAAGTGTTGGCTTACGCTCGGAAAATCGGGTTAAACACCAGCATCATAACCGACGGGCGCCTCTTGACCGCTGAGGCGTTTGAGAACATAGTCAAGAACGAGACCCGCGTGTCCGTCAGTATCGACGGTGCAGAAGCCACAAACGACCTTATCCGCGGAAAAGGCGCCTACGCAAGCGCTGTCTCCTTAATTGAGAAGCTGTCGCGTGAGAACCTTCTGAACTGCCTCGTCTACACGTTCGCCAACGCTGACGACTCCATGACGAACGTAAACACCGGTGACATTCGGCACGTGTTGGATTTGGCTGCAAAATACTCTGCACGGTGGGTCATCTACCACGGCTTCATCCCGTACAGCAAAGAACCCGCTACTCTGAAGGCGGCGCCTTCGCCCCAGCAGAACGAGTGGGCGTGGAACACGCTCTACGACTTAACCGCGGAGTACAAGGGGAAACCTGAAATCAACGTTTACTACCCGTCTTACGCGCGGGTGGCGAAGCAGAGAGGCATGCCTGACTTCGACAACTGGTACAATCACTTCTTCCTAGGCAGGTGCTTCTTCGGCAAGTTCATGAGCATCGCAGAAAACGGCGACGTAATCCCGTGCAGCTTCAACACCGTGTACCGACTTGGAAACGTCACGGAAAAGCCGCTAAAGAGCATTTGGGAGGAGATGCAGGCGTCCGACTTCTTCAGGAAAATCAGGGACAAAAGCAACCTCAAAGGCAAATGTGGCGTGTGCGAGTACCGCGAACTCTGCGGCGGCTGCAGAACCTCAGCGCTCTTCTACACGGGCGACATCTTCGGCTCCGACCCGCAGTGCGCGTACATTCCCAAGAGCCTGAGAGAAAAATAACGGGCTACTTCTTTTTTATGAGGTAGATTAGCAAGCCTGCAGCTGCGCCGACCACTATGGCTACGATGGCGGCGCCTACAATCAGGGTGACCTGTTCAGGCGTTAACGTGGGCTGTTGGTTCGGTGTTGAGGTTGGCGATGTTGAACTTGTGGGAGGCGGCGTTGGCGTGGAGGTAGATTCGCCGGGGGACGGTGTTGGTATGGATGTTGGCAACGTTGCAGGTATTGATGGGGCGTCGGGGTTTGGTGAGGTCAAGAAGGGTTCGAAGTTGACTTTGCCTAAAGTGAAATCGTTTTTGTAGTCGTAAATTGATTGGCTTATTTTGTCTGTGTCCGTTGTTCCCCACCAATTGTATGTGGCGTTTGCGTTGTTAGATGAAGTGAAATTAACGTTCATTTGATTGTCGAATATGTTGTTGTAGTTTAGTGTTGAAAAGCCGCTTTGGATTCCAAGAGTGTTTTTGGCGATTGTGTTGGTGCTTATCTGAGTGCCGCCGACTATACCCACTTCATTGTTTATTATAACATTTCCTTTAATTGTTGAACTGCCCATGATGCCGTATTTATTGTTAGCAATTATATTGTTTCGAATTGGATCCCCTCCACTAATACCCCAAACATTGTTAACGATAATGTTCCCTTCCGCCGCTCCAAGGGCATCATTATCAATCGCGGAATTACAGTTTGATATGAGGTTGTTTGTGATTGTTGCATTGTTGTATGGGGTTACACCGCCTGCGTATGAATCGCCGGGTCCCACTCTGATGCCGGCGGTTGCACAATTAGAGATGGTGTTGCCAGAAATCAAAGCATAAGTCACCCATGTCGGCAGCAGCATACCATAATTTTTGGAAGGCTTAATATCAATTCCAAGATTTCGTGCATTAATTACATTATTTAGAACAGTGACGCTGAGTACTGCGTAACCGCTTGGTGACAGGTTAACTCCGATGTCGTTGGCTTTGATGGTGTTATTTAGAATTCTTGGTGACCCATCTGAGACGGTGACCCCATTTCCAATGTTATTGTAGGCTATTAGAGGGGATTGTCCATGAATTGTGATGCTGCCTGCTATGGTGTTATGGGAAATCTCGGGGCTATCACTTACGCTAACATCTCCGCTTATGGTGTTGCTTGTAACGGTACTGGAGCCTTGTGAAGCAACGCTGCCAGTTATAGTGTTACCAGAAAATGTGCAATTATTGGAGACAGCGACCGACCCTGCAATAACATTATTTTGCACTCTGCATGACCCGCTCGCACTGAGTCCATTTTTAACGTTGTTATTCGTAACTATGGATGAGCCGCCCACACTTAGTTGATTATTAATTTGATTGCTTGTAACTTCTGACGAACCAGCCGCTGAAAGACTTCCGTCGATGATGCTTTTGGTTATCTTAAGAGAGATTCCACTTGATATGGAAGTACTTTCAAAGTCGCTATTGTCAATCACACACTCTGAACTGAACTCTGTGACGCTTATTGAACCATCATTGAATCTGATTGGCTCTGCACTGCTTCCTCTTGCATGTAGCGTGCCGTTTACCATTATAAAATAGCTGTTAAGATTCACGGTGGCTCCCGCTTCGATTGTAAGCGTTACGCCATTGCTTACGAGGACATTTCCAGTTAACGAGTAAGGACTGTTCGATTTAGTCCAAGTGGCGTCCGAGCTTATTATGCCACTAACATTTGTGGCGGCGCTCACCGTGCCCAGGTGCAAAGTGCCTGCTAACGCGAGTCCGCCAATCAGGAGGATTATTACGAATGCACTTGAGCGTGTCTTCATTTCTGGTGCATTCCCCAATAGAACCTAGCGGTTCCGCGTTTTTATGCTTTGCTTCCAATGAGAAAAACCGCTCATCGGCGTCGTCTCTTACTGTAGATTAGGAGGCTCGCGATGGCAACAGCTAACAGCGCTCCAACTACTGCCGCGGTTGTCCACGATGCAGGATTTGTTTCTGTGCTGATTGGTGTCGCTTTAGGTGATGGAGATGGCGTAGTGGGCATAGATGATGGAGTTGGTTGCGGTGTAGTTGTTGGTGTTGGTGTTGGTGTGGGCGTTGGGGAGGGCTGTGGCGTGGGCGTGGATAAGGCGATTTTTGGGGGTTCAGATGTGGATTGTGATGTTTCGTATTGTTCCATGCTTACTGATAAACGGTCAATCATGCTTATCCAGAGGTTTCCGTTTGCGTCAGGTATCACCAAGAGCAGTCCTCCGGAAAGGGGCTGTCCATTTTGCTCATAGGCTATGATGACGTCTTCTCTCAGCGCCGTTGACATGGTTATGTAGACTATGTATCCATCTGTGGCGTAAAACGCCACCGATCCGGCATTCGTGTCGTATCCAGCTGTTTCAATTAAGAGGCTGAGTTGTACGCCTGTCCAGTCTCCGCTGGTTACGAGGATGCCGTAGCAGTAGAGGGCGGCGTTTACGGTGGTTTGCGGCATAGCCTCAATCTCGTCCATACTCAAGCTGAGGGGATGTTTGACTTCTCCTCCAACTTGCAGGTCGCCTTGAGCGCCGAGGCTTACGGCTGAAGCACATGAAAGCATTAATCCGAGGATAATCAGTAGCATTGATGCTTGCAGGGTTTTCTT